>BFBZ01000714.1_pt1 | contig 27521 bp, 29 predicted proteins | sample 1888401 | NCBI WGS metagenome assembly BFBZ01 (sample SAMD00112614, study PRJDB3348) | symbiont metagenome | host: Chara braunii
GGGGCACGGCTTGGCCGCAACCCGCCACATCGGACGGTAACGGCATGCTCGTCGCACGCAGGATCGCCAAGGCCCATGACGGTCGGCCGGTCGTCCTGGGGGTCGATCTGGCGCTTCGGCGCGGGGAGGTGGTCGGGCTGCTCGGGCCGAACGGCGCCGGCAAGACCACGACCTTCGGCATGATCGCTGGCCTGGTGGTGCCCGACGCCGGTATCGTGACGCTTGACGGCGTCGACATGACCCGCTTCCCGCTGTTCACGCGCGCGCGCCTCGGGCTCGGCTACCTGCCACAGGAACCGTCGATCTTCCGGGGCAGCAGCGTCGACGACAACATCCTGATCGTCCTGGAGTCGCTGGTCGCCGACCGGCTTGCCCGGCAGCAACGGCTCGATACCCTGCTCGAGGAATTCGGCCTCACCGAGGTCAGGCGTGCGCGTGCGGGAGCGTTGTCGGGCGGCGAGCGCCGAAGGCTCGAGATCGCCCGGACGCTGGCCAGCAATCCCGTCTTCATTCTGCTCGACGAGCCGTTCGCCGGCGTCGACCCGATCGCGGTGACCGACATGCGCCTGGTGGTCCGGCGGCTGACCGCCCGTGGCATCGGCGTGCTGGTGACCGACCACAATGTGCGCGAAACCCTGAGCCTGGTCGATCGGGCCTATATCATCGACGGCGGCCGGATCCTGGCCGCCGGTCCGGTCGACCGGGTGGTCCGGGACCCGCGCGTGCAGGATGCCTATCTGGGCGCCGGATTCGTGCTCTGACACGATGGCGCGATCAAAGCGCCTTGGTCGCAACACAGTTTCTTAATCAAACTTAGGTGTAATCCCTCTGTCTTTTCCGGGGTTTCCACCATGCAACTGCTTGACGGAATGACCCTTGCCGTGACGCTGGCCTGCGGCCTGCTGGCCATGCGCGTGCTTTCGGGGATCGGCTGACCGCTGGCCGGAAAGGCCCCACCTGATCGCTTCACGGCACGGCTCCTGATGATTATGGGTGCCTCGGCGTCTTTTTATTGCAGCAGTAGACCCGACTACCCGCCTTCATGCACGGGTTTAGGAAAACTGTGCGGCAACAAAGGCCGGTTGTTTCCGTGCGAACAGGTCGTGGATATCAGGGGCAAGCTGATCCCGATCGATGCGCAGCGCTCATGGCATCTTCACTGGCCAATGTACTTCACTTCAAGGGTCGCGCTCGTCGTGGCCGAGCGTGTCCCGGCCACACCGAGGCCGCCGCCGGTTCGCCCCTTGGCTTCGGGCCGCCTTTCATTCACACGGGCCGCTGATAGCCGCTGCGATCAGACCGGCTTGGCCCTGCCGAGGCTGCGAACGAGGCCCAGCCGCGGCGAGGCATGCAGGCGTGCCATTTCGATTTTCCGCAGCGCCCCCCAGCTTGCGCCGGGAGGCTGACTGCGGGTTGCGGGGGAGATTAGGCGGCTCTGCCGTGACGCTCCGGAGCCTCGCTGACCTGGCGAGGCACATTGTCCTGAGCCCGAGCCGCTTGCCCAGTCAAGATCTCGATCTGTCGCGGTTTGAACTGTTCAGGAATCTCGCGGACGAGGTCGATCGCCAGCAGGCCATTTTCGAGCGTGGCGGACACCACCTTCACATAGTCGGCGAGATTGAATGTCTGCTTGAAGGGCCGCGCCGCAATGCCCTGGTGCAGCATAGCGCGGGTTTCCTGCTCGGCCTTCTTCTGGCCCGTCACCAGCAGCGAATTTCCATGCTGTACGAGCTGGACCTCGTCGGGGGCAAAGCCGGCGACGGCCATGCTGATCCGATATTCGTGCTCATTCGTCTTCTCGATATTGTAGGGCGGCCATTCGGGGCGCGAGACATTGCTGTCCAGAAGATCGAAAAGCCGGTCAAAGCCGACGGTCGAACGATAGAAGGGCGAGAAGTCGAAGGTTTTCATAGCCACATTCTCCCATTGAGCAACATGGATACGGGGATGGCGCCTGTCGCGACACCTCCGCGTCAAGCCGTTTCGGCCTTGACGGCAAACCAGTTGGGTGGCGCAGAAATCGGCTTCAAGACCCCGCTGTGATTTTTTTTGGCGGCCTTGTTCGAAGTCACGGTCCTTCGCGGTTTTGCACCGCCGGCGCCGCGCGGCGGTCCATTGTCCGACCCTGTCGCGCTTGCTGCGACGATTGGCGCAGCGCCTCTTCGATGTCGGCGGCCGAGCCTGGCTTGGACAGGAACGAGGTCCCCGCGGGCAGCTCGTCCTGGCTTGGTCTCGCGCGGGCCGAAATGACGATCAGTATGACTGACGGCCATCTCTTCCGAATGGCATGGGTGAGTTTCAGCCCATCCATCGATCCACCCATTTGAATATCGGTCATGACGATCCCGATATCGGAACGGGTCTCCGGGACCTTGACTGCCTGATCGGCATCCATCGGATCGATCGCCGCAAACCCGCACCTTCGACAACGGCGCAGGCGTCCGTTCTGATGAACGGATCGTCTTCCACGACGAGGACGACGTGGGCGTCGCTCAATGATCCGGCAGGCATCGGCCTGAAAGCAGGGCTCGGGCAATAGGTTCCCCGGCTCTGCCACTTCGAATGAAGACCTCACACGCTTGGCCGCCGAAGCGACAAAGCCATGGCCGCCGATCGCATTGCGTCTCGGCAGGGCAGTCTGGGTCGGCGGGCGCGGCTGTCAGTTGTGCGCGCGAGCACGATGCCAGGAGGCGAACTGCCTCGACCGACGATTATTGGCGTCGCAAAAAGCGATGCTGCGGCAAGGCCTGGCCATCGTGTAGCGGTATTCGTCGCGCTGATTTGCGAAATTCGCGACGAATTTCCGATAAAACTGCTTGCTATTACAATTTCCTGCGTGTACAAAATGGCATCGATATTTGCTCGGTTGGACTTTGTTTTTTGCCGCTTCGGCGCGCTTCTGACGACACCCCCCTTCGAAAATCGTTCTACACCACCGCGCATTTGCGCGGCAGGTTTTTTATTGCCAAAAGGAGGGTTCCTCATGACCACCGGCACAGTAAAATGGTTCAATGCCACCAAGGGTTTCGGCTTCATTCAGCCGGATGACGGCGGCGCCGACGTTTTCGTTCATATCTCGGCCGTCGCGCGCGCCGGCATGAGCGATATCCATGAAGGCCAGAAGCTCGGCTACGAAGTCATGCGCGACGCAAAGTCGGGCAAGATGGCCGCAGAACAGCTTCAGGCGGCGTAATAGAGGCTTCGCTTTCTCCGGTTTCCACGGATGTACTGGGATCGACGATGAGAGCGAGTTTCGACAGAAGGCCAGGCTCACGCCTGGCCTTTTTTATGCCCGGGCAAATGCCACACTCCATTCCCTGAGGAAAATGCCAATGTCGGCTGAATCGCTATCTCGCATCCAGGCCAACGCCGCCTTCCTGAAAATTCAGACCAAGACCCTCGTCCGCGACCGCATTCAGTCAGACATGGACGCCCTCAGGAGCGCCCGCGATGACAACATGACCAAGCTGCGACAACTGCGTTTGGAACGAGACGCACGCGATCTCGCTGCTGTCGCCGTGGCACCGGCCAAGACCAAGTGACCAGCCACTGAGTTGTCATCCGGTGACGATCGGAGCCTCAGCGGGCTTTGAGAGGGCTTGCGCCGGGTTGGTGAGCTTGGCGGCATAGGTCGCCGGGGGAACATAATCGAGCGTCGCGTGCGCGCGCCGCTTGTCGCAGTCGTCAGTCCAAGCCGAGTGCTGCATCCTCGCGTGGTCGAGGCTGAAGAACAGACTCTCGTTAAGCAACTCGTCGCGCATCCGACCATTGAGGCTCTCGCAAAAATCAATCTGCATCGGCTTGCCGGAGCGATGAAGTGCCAGGTGATTTTGTGCTCCCGCGTGCAGGCAAGCGTGACATGGCATGCGTGGTGAATTCGATTCCGTGGTGTGCCAACGGCGCGCCGTCGTGCCCGGCGTTTGCGCACCGTGAGCCCTTCCTCACGACACAGCCGATAGATCCGATTTATCCCCGAGGGATCGCCGTCCCGTCGCAGCAGAACGAACAGCCGGCAATAGCCAAATCGTCTGCGTTCGTTGGTGAGATCGCGCAGCCGGCTTCGCAGTTCGGCGTCCGGGCCCGGCCAGACCGATAGCGGATTATCTTGCGGTCGGCATCGACGATGCTGCAGGCTCGCCGTTCAGAAAGACCCGTTACAGCCTGCAGATGCGCGACCGCCTCGCGCTTCACGGCAGGCCCTCCCATTTTTTTTGCAGCAGTTCGCGGAGCGCGGCGGCATCCCGCATTTGGATTACCGTGACACGGATTACCGGGATTACCGTGACACGTACCCATTCCCCATTTCTGTGGAAGTTGAAGCTAAATAGGGAAATAGGTAAGTGTCACCGTAATAAGATACCGTCAGCAGGACGTGTCAATGACCGACGTCGCGACGATCTTGGCACTCGAAGCCATAAAGGCGGCCGGATATGCCAGTTTCTTGGCAGATGGAGTTGCCGGAAAGAGCCGAATTGTGCACGACCTCGGCATTCAAGGGGATGATCTCCATGATTTGTTGGATTTCATCACACAGAATTATGGAGCCGACTTTTCAGACATTCATCTCGGTAAATACTCCCTACCTGAAGGGCACTTATTGACCGGATTGAAGGAAATTTACAGAATATTCGGCGCGAAATTGATACTGCCCTTTTCGAGATACAGGCCGATCACGGTCGAGGCGCTCGGGCAGTCCATCATGACAAAACGTTCGCAATTTTAAGGACGCGCCTCACCGCCGCGGGTGACGTTGCCGCTAAGGATCGGGCAGCTCCAGACCTCTAGAAGACGCGTACGAACAGCAGCACCGCCATGAGCGCATAGATCGCCGCCAGCGCGTCATCGAGCATGATGCCGAAGCCCCCCTCGACCTTTCGGTCGATCCAGCGGATCGGCCAGGGCTTGGCGATGTCGAAGAGACGAAACGCCACGAAACCGGCGAGCAGCATGACCGGCCCCGGCGGCGCGAAGGCAATGACCGCCGCCATGGCCCAGGTCTCGTCGAAGACGATCGACTGGTGATCATGGACGCCTGCGGCGCGCGCGGTCGCGCCGCAGGCCCAGATCCCGACCAGCCCCGTGACGACCACCAGCACCGCCGCCGCGACCGGGCCGGCGGCGGCGAGCGCCAGGCCGAGCGGCAGGCCGGCCAGCGCGCCGAACGTGCCGGGCGCCACCGGAATGAGCCCGACGCCGCCCGACAAGGCGATCAGATGCGCAGGCGCTGCCATCAGGAATGTTGCGTCGAGCGGCACGCTGCCGATTTTCGACGCGGTCACGGCGCGGCCGCCCCGGCGGCGTCGCCATAGATGCGGTAGCGCTTATAGACGGTGCCGCCGATCCGCTCGATGATCCGGCGCATGCGCGTGTTGTCATCCAGGATCCAGCTCATTTCGAGCTCACCGGGATAGCGGTTCTGGGCGAAGAGCTGGGCAATGGCCGCCACAGGCAGGCGCGCGCCAAAAGTCGTGTCGCGCAGATCCGAGCGAACGCCGAGCAAGGTGAAGCGATAGCTGGCGAATGTGTGGGTCAGCACGCGCCAGGCGGCCCGCGCCCAGTTGAACGGCAGAAGGCGCCCCTCGAAACCACGGAACAGCTCATAGGCATTGGGCAGGCCGAAGGCGAAGGCGGACACGCGCCCGTCGATCTCGATGAATGTCGCGTGATTGGGCCTGAGGATCGGTCGCGCCACCTTGAGCAGCGTCGCCAGTTCCGGCGCCGCCAGCGGAATGAACCCCCAATTGCCGTTCCACGAGGCGTTGAACAGCTCGGTCATGATCTCGGCCTCGCGATCGAGATTGGAGAGATCGAGCATGCGCGTGGTCATCTGGCTCTGCTCGGAGGGCTTGCCGGTCTTCAGCCCGCGCCAATTCGCCGCCTGGTCGAGGTCGATGACATAGGCGAGCAGGTCCTTGACCGGAGCGAGGCCGGCCGCCTCGACATGGGCGCCGAGATAGGCGGGGTGCCAGGGCATCAGGATCATCGCGCCGCGCTCCTGACCCTCGATCTGCAGGCCAGCCTCCTCGTTGATCGAGAAGGTGTAGGGCCCCTGCAGCATCGGGCGACCGCGGCGGGCGTGCCAATCGCGGGCCGTGCCCAGAAGCGCCGCCACCACCGCCGCGTCATCCACCGCTTCCAGGCAACCGAAATGACCGACCAGACGTTTGTCCGGCGGCGTCAGCCGGTCGAATTGCGCGGATATGCGGCCAAGCGGCCGACCGGCGTCATCGGAAGCGATCCAGAAGGCCGCCTCGCCGTGGCCGAAGAACGGCGCCCGCTTCGGGTCGATCAACTGCATCCGCTCGAAATCGAGTGGTGGCTCGAAGCCGGGCAGGCCTGAATAGAGCTCTCGCGGGATGCGGACGAAGCGTTTAAGATCGCCGCGCGTTGTGACTTCGTCGATCCGCACCCGGTTGCTCCTCCCTGTGGCAGCAGGGCGCGATCCTGGTCGCCGGCGCCTGTCGGCATGCTGTCTATAACGTCACTGGCCAGCAAGCCATCATTGCGATGATCAACTCATCGCCAGCATGGAGCGAGCCTCGGGAATGCAGGCGCGGCAAGACATCGCCCGAAACGGCAGAGTTCGAAATGCCGTCGCCGGGGCCGGCTTGGCGTGGCGAGACCAGGCCCGGCATGGCGTGGATCAGCGGCCGCGCCGGTTTCCCCATCAGCAGGCCAAGCGCGTGGTCCGCGACGTGGTCATCCAGGTCGCGCTTGTGCTGCTGCTGATCGAATGTGTATTCGTTTCCGAAAAGCTGATTTCGGGCCTGCTGGAAGAGGTCCTGAAGATCCGCGCACCACTGTCCAAGACCCTCATGATGATGGTCGCGCTGCTGCCCGAAGTCTTCGAACTGGCATTGCCGACGGCCTTGCTGATCGCCGTCTATCGGGTGGCGCTGGCCATGCGTGAGGACCGCGAATTCCTGATGCTGTCGAGCCTCGGCATCCCGCCCCACGGCCTGATCCGCCTGGTGCTGGTGATCGGGCTCGGGGCGCAGATCAGCGCGCTGGCGGTCGGCGGCTTCGTCGACCCGCTGTCGCGCTACGCCTTCCGGCTCGTCATGTTCTCCGCCCAATACAATGCCCTGACCGGCAATACGGTGGCCGCAAGCCGGCTGATCGAGACACGTGTCGGCACGGTGTCGGTGACGCCCCGCGCCGGCGGCGACGGCAATCCCCGGCTGTTCGTGCGGCAGGACGACGAGCCCGGCCGCGAAAAGATCATCGTCGCCAATGGCGCCAGGCTCGCCGGCCCGGGCGAGACCGGTCGGGTCTCGCTGCACCTGTTCGATTTCTCGGTCGACGACTTCGCGATCGTGCCGGCCGACGCGCCGCGCACCGGCAGGCCGCCGACCGCCCCCCTTTCATCGCTGCGCGGCAGTTCGACGTCGCAAAGCATGGTCATCGACGATGTCGTGCCATTCGATCCACGCAGCCGCAACGTGGCGGAGCTGACGACGGCCGAACTGTTCATGTCGGCTGGCGAGGATGCCCTGCATCGCCTTCAGCTCGGCAAGCGGATCGGCCGCAGCTTCCTCTGCCTGCTGGCGCCGCTGATCGCGATCCTGGCCCTGTCGTTCACCACCAGGCTCAATCAGGCTTTCGTATTGCCGATCGCCTGCGCCGGACTGATGGCGACCGAAATCATCGGGACGGCGGCGCTGGCCGGTCTGTCCTGGATCGGCGTCGCGCCGATGCTGGCCTTCCTGATCGTGATGGCGACCGTGCTGACGCTCGCCATGGCGGCCCTGGTCGTCACGCGCAGTTCGGCGGTCGCGCGCCCAGGGCTGAGCCGCTCGTGACCAGCGCGATCTCCCGTCTCGCGTCGACCCCGGCCGGCCGGGTCTTCCGTCTGGTTCCGCTCGGCACCTTCACGCGCACGGTGACGCTTGTCCATGCGCGTCACGTCGCCACCGTGGTGGCGGCCTTGCTGATCGTTGCACTGACGCTGGACATCGCACCGCGTACCGACCGCATCCTCGCCCAATCGGCCGACCGCAGCGCGCTTGGACTGGTCGGCCATCTCGGCTGGTATCTCGCCCTCAGACTGGCCGATCTGACAGGGTCGCTGATGCCGCTCGGCACGTTTCTCGGGCTGTTCTGGTCGGAGGTGACCCTGACCCAGACCCGCGAGCGCGTGGTCATCTGGAACGGCGGCCGCTCACCGCTGCAGGCCCTCGCCCCGCTCATCATCGTCGGCGCCGCCTGCGGCGCAATTCAGGTCGCCTCGATCGGCCTTCTGAGACCGGCGGCAGTCGCCTATCAGGTGACCCATCGGCTTGGCGACTACGGCGAGCGCTTCGACCGTCGCCTGCAGGACGTCCCGCGCTGGATCACGCTCGACGATCACATGATCAAGGCACGGCTCGACTACCGGCAGCGCCAGCTGGTCGATGTCGAAGTCTACGAAATCTCGGCCGATGGCCGGCTGATCTCGCGCATCACGGCCCGCACGGCGCAGGCCGCGGCCGAGCCTGGACGCTGGACCTTCACCCGGGGTAGCCGCTGGGTGGCCCCCCCGGAAGGTGAACCGACGCCCGCGACGGGAGCAGGCGACGCCTGGTGGTTCGACCAGGAAACCATCGCGCTGCCGCTCGACCCGCTCTGGCTGGAGAATTACGGCATCGATGCGCGCTACCTGCCGCAATCGACGCTGTCCGACCTGATGAGCCGGGGTGACGCCATCCCGGAAGCCTCGGGTTATGCCACCTGGTGGCACGCGCGCATCGCCCAGGCCTTTCTGCCTTTCGGCATGATGATGCTGGCCTCGGCCATGGCGATGACAATGATCGCCCACCGCCTGGTGTTTCGCTCCTTGATGACCATCGGCCTGACCGGCTATTTCCTGCACATCGCCACCAATATTTTCGTCTGGCTCGGCGAATACGGCCGGTTTCCGCCTGTTATCGCCACTTGGGGCATGCCGCTTGCCATGATCGCCGCGGCCTTCGCCTTGATGCTCCGGCTCGACCGGATGGGCCAGCGCTGAGCCAGGACAAAAATGATCCCGCCAATATTGCACCAGACCTGGGTCACCATGGATCTGCCCGACCATCTCGCGGAGTTCCGGCGGACGATCAGAACGCATAATCCCGGTCTGGAGATGCGCCTCTACGATGACGCCGCGTGCCGCGCCTGCATCGAGGAGCATTGGCCGGACTTGCTGCCGGCCTATGACCGACTGCCGTTCGGCGTGGCCAGATCGGATGTTTTTCGGCTGGTCACGGTCTATGGCGAGGGCGGCTTCTATGCCGATCTCGACATGGAATGCGTGAGACCGATCGACCTCTTCCGAGAGACCGATCGAGCGGTCTTCTCCATCGAGGCCAAGGTCATGCCCCAACGCCGGCGCGAGCTCGGTTATGAGCAGCCGTTCCAGCTCGCCAACTTCATGTTCGGCGCGCCGGCGAGACATCCCTTCCTGCGCGACGTCATCACCTGGATCGCCAAGCGTCTTGCGACCGCGCCGGTCGCCGACCGCAGCGAGATCGAGGATGCCACCGGCCCCCGGGCCTTGACCCGCTTGTTCTACGCGCTGAAGCCGCGCGACGTCGCCGTCCTGAACCAAATTTACTGGGCACCGCCCGACCTTTATGCCGGCATTCCCTGGCTGGCACGGCGGATCCATTTCCGCCACCATTTCGCCGGCACCTGGAAGAAGGCGCCTGCCAAGCGGCAACCGCTCGCTCGAAAGCTCATCGAACGCAACCGTCTGCCCAACCCCTATCCCTCTGGTCTCTGGCACGACTTCGGCTGGCGCTGAACCGTCATCGCCCGATCACATATCGAGACGAATTCTTTCACGAATAGCCTCGCCGGTCGCGATGTCGAAGCCGTGGACATCGACGTAATGGATCTTCGGAATGAACCCGACATCGTCGGCCATGGCATAGGCGTAGACGACGCGCACCATGCGCGGCCCGACCGGCAGCAGGGCGCGCGGCTCGCCCTTGTCGTCGAGATCGATGATCGCCTCGCGTGCCCGATAACCGGCGATCCGGGCGCCATAGCGTCCGTCCGGCAGCGCCCGGGTGCTGAGCCCGAAAGCGAAGATGCGCTCGAAGAAATTCAGCGAACGCCGCTGCCCCTGCTCGTCGAAGCGGCGCCAGAACGCTTCCGCCGGCTGATTCGGGTCGAGCCTGCCATCCGGCCGCAAGCGCGCGGCATAGACGATCAGGCTCCTGTTGATCGAATGCTGAACGTAAAACAGCAGCCCCGGATCGGTGGCGACCGGCAGGTCGGGCCTGGCGACGACCAGCGCGCGAGACACCGTGACCTCGGAACGGCGCACCGCGATCGGTGGCAAACGATCGTCCTGGGCTCGCACCGGCGGGCTCGCTACCCCGTATGCCATTGCGCCGACGGTCAAAAACACGGAACGGCGGGTCAACATGATATCAAGCTGGATCCATGATAGGTGGGGCAATATCGCATAGACATTGCGGTCTATCCTGTGCAACAGGCAATCACGGCGTAGATAGGGCGCTCTGAACCGTATAGGAACAGCAGGTTGAGGCCCTTTCGCGACTAGGCCCTTGGCTTCCGGATGCCAAGCGCATAGCTTGCGGCGCAGTTACCAAAATCCAAAAAAGGCTAATGAATGAGCGACATTGCAACCCGATTTGGAGATGATGAACTCACTCTGGACCTCGTTGACGTCATCGCGAAAGAGGGCATGGTCGACCTCGCCGGCGTCGGACCGGAGACCACTCTCGAGTCGCTCAACATCGCCAGCGTCGATTACATGATGATTCTCGCCGCCGTCGAAGAAAAATTCGCCGTCTATGTGCCGATGGACGAGAGCCTCGCCCAGGTAAAGGATGTCGGCGGCCTGCTGGCGATCCTGAGGGAACGCATCCTCGCTGAGAAGAAGTCCTGACGTGAACCACAGGCAGGTCGTCATTACCGGTATCGGCGCCATTTCCGTCGCCGGACATGGCGCGGAGGCATTGTGGAAGGCTGCTGCCGAAGGGATTTCGGGCGCGCGCCCTGTCGTTCTCTCGCGTGAGGTCGGCAATGCCGTAAAGGTCGCGGCGCAGATACCCGAACTCGACCTCGCCCGGCTGTTTCCCGACAAGAAGACCGGCTTTTATGACCGCGCGACCGCCTTTGCCCTGATCGCCGCGGCCGAAGCCGTTGCGGATGCCGGCCTGTCCGGGGCTCAGCCGTTCGGTAATCGCACCTCGGTGGTCGTCGGCACCGGCATCGGCAGCGCCGGCTCGATCGAGGACGCGATCCTCAATCTCAATGCCGGCAAGCGTCCCGATCCGTTGACCGTGCCCCGTTCCATGACGAGTGCGGCGGCCTCCCACATCGGCATGGCCTATGGCTGTACCGGCACCACCTTTGTGATCTCCAGCGCCTGTGCCTCGTCGTCGCAGGCGCTCGGCATGGCGATGATGCTGGTGCGCTGCGGCGCGGCGGACCGGGTGATCGTCGCCGGCACCGAGGCTGTCGTCACTCCGGGCGGCATGAAGGCCTGGGAGGCGATGCGTGTGCTGTCACCGGACCTGTGCCGCCCGTTCTCGAAGGGCCGCAACGGCCTGCTGCTGGGCGAGGCCGGGGCCGCGCTGATCGTCGAGGCTGAAGAAACGGCCCGGGCCCGCGGAGCCCGTATCCGCGCCCGCCTGCTCGGCTACGGCACGACCAGCGACGCCAAGGATATTCTACGGCCGGACCTCGACGGCGCTTCCGATGCGATGGCCGCGGCGCTCGAAGATGCCGGGATCGCGCCCAGCGCGGTCGGCTATGTCAATGCCCACGGCACCGGTACGGTGCTGAACGACACCACGGAGAGCGAAGCCCTGGCGCGAATTTTCGGCGACCATCTTGCCGATTTACCCGTCAGTTCGACCAAACCCGTACACGGACACACACTTGGAGCGGCCGGTGCCGTCGAAGTGGTGATCACGGTGCGGGCACTGGAAGAGGGACGGATCCCGCCGACCATCAATTTCGCCGCAGCTGACCCGCACTGCCCGATCGACTGCGTGCCCAATACCGGCCGCAGCAAGCCAATTGCGGTGGCTATGAGCAATTCCTTCGCGTTCGGCGGTATCAATGCCGCATTGGTGATCGGGCGCGGCGCGTGAGCCTGGTCGGCCGACACGCCTCGGCGCGCTTCGGCGTCGTGGTCGAGACGGCGGACGTCGCGGCTTTCGCGGCGGGCATTGGCGCTGATTCGGCCTCGGCGCGGCTGCCGACAACCTATCCGATCCGCTGGTTGACGCGGCCCGAGGTCGTCGCGCTGGTCCGGCCCCTCACCGCCGACAAGCCTTCGGCCTTGCCGGTACACGAACTTCAGACAATCGAGAACGCCGCTCTACTGCCGATCGGCGTGCCGTTGTCGGTCGAGGTCAGCGCCACCCGCACGGACGATGTTCACGTGACGCTGGAAGCCGTGGTCGCCGATGCCGCCGGCCACATACTGGTACGGCTCCACAGTCTGCTGAGACTGTTCACATGACCATCGTTGCGCTTTCCGTCGGCACCCAGCTGCCCGACCATCACTTCGGTCCGATCGATGCCGCGGCCGTCGAGTGCTACGCCCGTGCCTCCGGCGACGACAATCCGATCCATGTCGATATCGAAGCCGCCCAGGCAATCGGCCTCGACGGCCCGATCGTCCAGGGCATGCTCCTGATGGGCCTGGTCGACAGCGCGCTCGCAGCTTGGCTGCCGCAAGCGCATTGCGACAAGCTCTCGACCCGCTTCGCATTGCCGGTTGCCGTCGGCTCGCCGGTGACGGTGGCCGCCCGGGTGGTGCGTGCCGACAGCCCCGAGGGCCGGCCACGGGTCACCCTGAGGATCTTCGTGCGTGACGGCGCCAACAAGGTGGTGGCACTGGCCGAAGCCATCCTGACCGGCTAAAAGAAGGCCCGCGGGCCGGAGCCGTCGCCGCCATCCCTGCTTGCCTGTCTGCCGCACCCACGCTGAAGCCACCGCCCGACCGCCGAACGTGTCTCGTCGTTGTTGCGTTGCGCGCGTGCCGCTATCGTGACCGTCGATTGCCGCTCTTCCCGAATGCCCAGGCTATTTTTTCGGAGACTGCATTTTGTCCGTGATGAGCCCCGAACCGATCCAGACGCGGCGCAGCAAAAAAGGCGATAGCGCGGTTCTGCTGAAGGCGGCCCATCGCCTGACCGCCGACCTGATGCAACCCAATCCAGGGCTCTATTGGGTCGATTTGATCGCAAGTACCGGCCTCGGCTATGGCGCGCTTGCCGCAGCGGTGTCGCCAGCCCTGCCCGTGTCGGTGCGGGTGGCGGCCGGCATTGTTGCCGTGCTGGCGCTCTATCGGGCGATCCTGTTCATCCACGAACTGACCCACGTCCGGCTGTCGACGCTGCCGGGTTTCTGGACCGGCTGGAATGTCCTGGTCGGCATTCCCTTGCTGACGCCCTCGTTCTTCTACGAGGGCGTGCATACGCTGCATCACGCCAAGACGCATTACGGGACAATTCGGGATCCGGAATATCTGCCGCTCGGCCACAACCGGCCGATCGAACTCATCCTGTTCACCTTTGCGGCGCTGTTTTTCCCGATCCTGCTGATTCTTCGCTCGCTCATCCTGGTGCCGCTCGCCGCCGTCATCCCACCGCTCCGCCGCCTGATGGTCGAGCGCCTGTCCGCCCTGGTCATCAATCCTGAGTTCCGCAGGCCTCCACTGACGCCGGGCCTTGCCCGACGCTGGCTGGCGCTGGAAGCCGTCACCAGCCTTTATGCCTGGGGCGTTGCCGCCCTGGTGCTGTCAGGCGCCATCTCCTGGACCTCGGTGGCGATCGTGCTGGCGATTGCCGCTGGCATCGCCCTGACCAATCAGTTCCGCACGCTGCTCGCCCATCACTGGGAAAACGAGGGCGAGGAAATGGATGCGGTCGAGCAATTGCTCGATACGGTCAACGTTCCGCCCCCGGCCATGCTGCCCATGCTCTGGGCGCCGGTCGGGCTGCGCTATCACGGACTGCATCATTTCCTGCCGGGCCTGCCCTATCACAACCTCGGCGAGGCCCATCGCAGGATGGTATCGGCGCTGCCCTCGGACAATGCCTATCACCAGACCTCGAGCACGGGCGCGGTGGAAGTTCTGGCGCGGCTTCTCGCCCACCAGGCGCATGCCAAGGAACTGCGGCGCAACAAGCGGGCGTGAGCGGCGGATGCCGCAGTACGGCGGTCATGACGAATTGATTTGGTGCAAACAATTCGTGGGTGCCCGGGCCAAGCCCGGGCAGGACGATGTGTAGACCTCACGGCGCGCTGGCCACGTGCGTCAGTCATGCGCCCGCTCAGTTCAGAGCTCGTTGCTTCAAGGACAATTCGCGTCTCGGCCGGGCCTGTCCCGGCCACCCACGACTTCAGCTCAACCGCTCATAGAGAGCAGCCTCAGGCGGAGATAGCCCGCGGCGCCATTTCGCGCATGATGTCGAGGAACTTGTCGATATTGGCTTCGGTATGGGCGGCCGACACCGAGAAGCGCAGCAGCACTTCGCCGCCCGGCGTCGCCGGCGGGATCAGCAGATTGACATAGATGCCGCGTGCCAGGAGATCGCGCCAGAAGTCCATGCCCTGAACCAGTCCGCGCATGCGGATCGATCCGACCGGACCGGGCGCCGCACAGAGGCTGTAGCCGAGCGCCTCGACGCCAAGACAGAACCGTTCGGCCTTGCGCCACATATCGGCGCGCAAAGCCGGTTCGGACCCGATGATTTCGATGGCGGTGCGGGCGGAGGCGACCACCGCCGGCGGCAGCGAGGCGGTGTAGAGATAGGCGCGGGCCAGAAAGCGTAGCGACTTCAGCGCGGGGTGGCTGGTGACGCAGTAGCCGCCGATCACCCCAACACTCTTGGAGAAGGTGCCGACGATGGCGTCGACCAGATGTTCGGCGTCCTGCGCCTCGGTGACACCACGGCCATTGCTGCCATAAAGGCCGAGACCATGGGCTTCGTCGACGAACACCAGGGCGCCATGCTGCTTGGCGACGGTCGCCAGGCCCCTGACGTCGCCGACATCGCCCCAGACCGAATAGAGTCCCTCCAGAACCACGAGAATGCGCGAGGCGGGAACCGTCGCTTCGGCCAAGGCCCGCTCGAGATCAACCGGATCGTTGTGCTTGAACGGCTTGAAGGTCGCGCCGCTGGCCCGGCAGGCATCGATGATGCTGGCATGGCAATGACTATCGTAGAGGATCAGGTCCCCGTCGCTCGCCAGGCCGCAGATCGTGCCCATATTGGCCATGAAGCCGGTCGAGAAGACGATGGCGTCGGGCCGGTCGTAGAATTTGGCAATCGCCCGTTCCAGTGCGACATGGCCGTCCTGGTTGCCCGAGGCGACGCGCGAGGCGGTCGAGCCGGTGCCCCATTGGCGCAACGCCTGTTCCGCCGCCGCGATGCAGCGTGGGTCGAAATTCAGGCCGAGATAGCTGTTGGTTCCGAATAGCGTGGTCGGGCGGCCGTCGATCACCGCCTGGACCGGACCGTCGAAGCGCTCGATCTTGATCCTGAGCGGATGGTCGGCATTGCCGACCGAGCGATCGATCATGTCACCGATCATGCCGACACGCCGCAGGATACCCGACAATTGGGTGGTGGCCGCCGCAGCTTCGGCCCGGGTGTTATGCTGCGCAGGACTATCCGACATGGGCGAGCAAGCTACCTTCGACCGACTGACAAACCGGTGACTATGTGTCACGACAGTGACGCTATAGTCACCTTAGGCGCGCGGAGCAAGCTTCGGGCCAGTCCCGGAATGAACCGGCCGGGCCGCCCAGACGCAGCAACGGGGCCATTTTTGCGTGGTTGGGCCTGTGCTGAGGTCGATCAACGCCGCAGCCCGTAATAGAGGCCGAGACCCCACTGAAACAGGCGCGCGGGGATGACGGCGCGGGCGGCGACCAGCACGCGTTGCGCCAGCGGGCCGACGACATAACGCGGCCCGTTGGCGCGCCCTTCGACAATGCCGACAATCCGCGACGCGACACCGTCGGCGGCGGATCCGGCACGCTCTTCGGCTTCGAATCTCGCCAGAACTTGCTGGAACTCACCGGCATAGGCCGAGGCGTCCCGGCCCGAAGCTTCGGTCCGCAGGCGATTGTCGACCACGCTCGTCACCGTGTCGCCAGGCGCGACCAGCACCACCCGAATGCCGAAACGAGCCACCTCGAGGCGCAGGCTTTCGCTCAGGCCTTCGAGAGCGAATTTGCTGGCGCTGTACAGGCCTTGGAACGGCAGGCCGACCCGGCCGGCAAGTGAGCCGACATTGACGATGACGCCGCTGCGCTGGGTCCGCATCGCCGGCAAGGCGGCCTTCGCCATGCGGAGCGCGCCGAGCAGATTGGTCTCCAACACCCGGCGCGCCTCGTCGATCGCGGTATCCTCGACCGCGCCGGCCAGCACCAGTCCGGCATTGTTGACCACCGCATCGATCCGGCCCTGCTCGGCGAGCACGGCTTGCATCGCGGCGGCCGCCGATCCGTCGTCGGTCACGTCGAGCGCGATCATCCGCCAGGCAAGCTGATGGCGTCCGGGATCGCGGCTGGTGCCGTAGACGATATGGCCCTTGTCATGAAGCATGGCGGCGACAGCGTGCCCGATGCCCGACGATGCTCCCGTGACCAGCACGACCTTGGCGATCTTCATGCCCCCTCCCGAGCCGACCTTCGCCTGGTTCTGTAGCGCAAGCCGAAGGTCGGTGCATCCCACGATGCCCTGCGCCGCGGCTACGACCGCGGCCCGAAGAGAATGACCGATGCCCCGGCAAGGCAAATGCAGGCGCCCGTGACGTCCCAACGATCGGGACGATGACTTTCGACCAGCCAAAGCCAGAGGATGGAGGCGACGATGTAGACGCCGCCGTAGGCGGCATAGGTGCGCCCGGCCGCTTCGCTTTCCACCAGCGTCAGAAGATAGGCAAACAGCGCCAGCGCCAGCATGCCCGGCAGGAGCCACCACGCCGACTTGCCGAGGCGAAACCAGGCCCAGAAGGCAAAACATCCGGCGATTTCGGCGAGCGCGGCACCCGCGAAGGCAAAGAAGGTCAGCATGCCTGTCATGGTGCCATGGCTTGCGGGACCGGAACACCTCGAAATGCGAGCTCGGTCGAGGCGGCCAGGCCGCGCCGTGTCAGATCTGAAGAGCGCGGTTGCGGGCACCCAGGATATGGTCGGTGATCGCCTGGACGGCACCGGCGGCATCGCGCCGTTCGAGCGCCTCGATGATACGCAGATGCTCGGCCATGACAGGCTCAACGCGTAGCGCGTCAAGCCGTGTCTGTTCGCGCCGGATCAGGCGAATCTTGATCGAATTGACCCGGTAGGCCTCGGACAGGATGGCATTGCCGAGGCTGTCGATGAGAGTGTCGTGCAGATCCCAGTCGGTGCGCTGGGCCAGCGCGACGAGAGCCTCGGTCACCGGTCCGTGGGCCACCCGCGCCAGCACGTCGCGATGGTCCGCGGCAAGCCGCTGGATTTCATCGTCGGTCGCTGTCGCGACGAAGTGGGTCACGGCTTCCTTTTCGAGGATCAGGCGGAACTGGAAGGCGTTGCGGATCAGGTTGAGATCGACATGGGCGACCTGCATGCCGCGCTGCGGCACGGTCTTGATCAAGCCATCCGCCTCCAGCCGCGGCACCAGTTCGCGGATGGCGCCGAGCGACATGCCTGTCATCCCGACCAGTTCGCGCTGCGACAGGAACTGGCCCGGCCGGACATCGCCGGCCAGCAGTCGCTCGGTGAAGCTGGCATAGGCCTTGTCGCGCAGCTTGGGGCCCGCGGGATCGCGTCGGGCGGTCGCGGCGTTCATGCGGCGCGTGCCCGGAAGCTCCGGTCATAGGCGGCCTGGACCCCGGCCATCGCTTCCGCCGACAGGCCGGCGAGCGGTGGCCGCAGGACGCGCCAGGCCGGGTCTGAGGCCCGATGGGCAAGCAGCGTCTTGAGCCAGGGCAGGAAAGCGTGATCGCCGAGCAGGGCCGACAATTGCGCGATCTCGTCGCGCTCGCCGCCGCCATGGGCGACCGTCCGCATGGCTTCGGGGATCAGGTTGGCGAAGCCGCAGATGGTGCCGGCCGCGCCGTTTCGAAACGCCGCCGCGACATGGCGCTCGTCGCCGACGAGAATGTCGAGATCATCAGCGTGGGCAGCGAGCAGCGCCTCGGTATGGCTCCAATCGCCGCCGGAATCCTTCACCCCCGCGACAACGAGGGGAAAGGCCGATTTCAGCCGCCCGATCAGCGCGATCGACAGGGAAACGCCGGTCAATTGCGGGATGTGATAGAGGATGACCGGCCCGAGCCTATCGGCCAGCGCCTCGAAGAAGCGGCCATACCAGTCGAAGACGCCGTCATCGCCGACGCCCTTGAAGAAAAAGGGTGGCGCCACCAGCAAGGCCCGGCAACCGGCATCGAGCGCGATCCGTGCCTGGACCAGTGCATCAGGCAGCGCGCTCGCCATGACGCCAGCGACGACCCGGCCGCCAAGCGGTATCCCCGCCGTGGCGAGCGTGCCGAAACTCGCCTCGCGCTCGGCGAGGCCGATCGAGGGCCCCTCCCCGGTCGTGCCGAACACCGTGATGCCGTCGCAGCCGCGCGCCAGCAGGTCGGTCGCATGCGCCGCGAGGCGTGTCCGGTCGATGGCGCCATCCGTGCCGAACGGCGTGGCAATGGCGCAGGAAAGCCCGAAACGGGACGTGGAAGAAAAGATGCGCATGGATTCGAGACCTCGAAAGCTCGCTAACATGTTAGCGCTATCGCTAGCATGGTTTTCCGCTCGTGGCGCCTGCACCAATCCGACACCTCGCATGCGCCGGGCGAGGTGATCGCAGCCGCGGGCAACTGCTCGTCTCGCGGCCCCCTTGGCGACGATGGACTTGGCCGTCACCTTGGCCACGGTGATTCCAGCAAGGATCGTTCGACCCATGATGATCGACGCTCATCAGCACTTCTGGTCGCTCGCGCGCGGCGACTATGGCTGGCTGACGCCGGCGCTGGGTGCCATCCACCGCGATTTCGGCGCGTCCGACCTAGCGCCCCTGCTCGTTCGCCACGGCATCAAGCGGACCATCCTGGTGCAGGCAGCCCCAACCCTTGCCGAAACCGAATTCCTGCTGGCGATCGCGAGCGCCGAGACCATGGTGGCAGGGGTGGTCGGCTGGACCGATTTCGACGCGGCCGACGCGCCCGCGGCCATTGCCCGGCTGGCCGCCGACCCCCTGCTGGTCGGCCTCAGGCCGATGGTGCAGGACATTGCCGACGACGACTGGCTGGCGCAGGCATGGCTCGGTCCGGCCTTCGCGGCGCTGATCGCCCATGGCCTTGTTTTCGATGCCCTGGTGCTGCCGCGCCACCTGTCGCGGCTGCTCACCGTGGCGAAACGCCATCCGGACTTGACCATCGTGATTGATCACATGGCCAAACCACCGATCGCCGAGGGCCGGCTCGAACCCTGGCGAACCGACATGGCGGCTTTGGCGGCGCAACCCAATGTCTGGTGCAAGCTCTCCGGCATCGTCACCGAAGCCGGCCCCGGTTGGACGCCGGCGCGGCTTGCCCCCTATGTCGCGCATGTCCTCGACGTGTTCGGGCCGCGGCGCCTACTGTGGGGGTCCGATTGGCCGGTGGCGACGCTTGCCGCAAGCTATGACGACTGGCTCGCGGCAACCGACAGCCTGCTTTCCGGGCTGTCGGATGACGAGCGCGCGGCCGTGCGCGGCGGCAATGCCGGCCGCGTCTACCTGACGGCCCGCGGCCGCAAAAGCTGAAGCCTGCCGAGGTTCGGGAGCGGCCGCACCGGGTCCCGGCCGTTCCAGCCTATCGAGGCATCGCGGACCAGCTTGAACATCCGGCCCCTGGGACCGGCGCCTTCGGACAGCTCGATCGCCGTGCCCGGATGCTATTCGGTGTCGAAAGAGATGAAGCGGGCGCGCTGACCGACCTCGCCGCCCAGGCTGGCGGATCTCGCCGGCATCGGCAATATCGGGGGCGACGCCAATGGTGCCGGGCGGCCGCTGAGGGAACTCGGCCGGACACGCGACATCGTTTTCGTCGGCCATGGCCTGACGCCCGACATGCGAGCCTTGGTGCTCGACGGCACGATGGATGCGGTGATCACCCGGGATCTGCATCAAGCGCTGATGAGCTGCGTGGCGATCTTCACCAACCTGCGCGACGGACGCGCCGCGCCGCAGGGCGTGACACCGGCGCGCGGCGAGGTGACCTTCCGGGAAAACCTGCCGCAGCGCGCGGCGGGCTCGCCGCACGCGCGGAGCCGGGCGAAAATCTCAGCCTCACTCCGCGGGACGTTCGCCCAGCGTGTGATGCGTACGGAGCGGCAGTTCGGGCAGGAACAGGATGACCACCAGCGCCACCGCGACGATACAGGCGCCGGTGGCGAAGGTGGTCGCGATGGCATGGCGATAGAGCGCGGTGAGCGTGGCCTGCGCCTCGGGAGACCGAGCCGCGATCTGCGCGAGCCCGCTTTCGGCGAGCCCGTGGGAGGCAGTGCCGGGAGCGGCGATCGCACCCGCGGCCCCATGCAGTTGCCGGGCGAGAATGGCGCCGGCGCCGGTCACGCCGACCAGCCCGCCGAGCGAACGAAAGAAAGCCAAGGTGCCGGTGCCGACGCCGCGATGGGCGTCGGGCAGCGCGTTCTGCACCGCGATGGTCATGTTCGGCGTCACCAGGCCGAGGCCTAGCCCGAGCGCGAAGATCGACGGCTCGAGCACGGCGAAGCCCTGGGCGGTGGCGATCGCCCAGGCCAGGACGACAAAGGCGGTCACCGCGACCGAAAGGCCGCCGATCTGCGCGGGCTTGTAGCGCCCCGCCCGCAGCAGCACCCGGCCATTGAAGATCGACGAGACGACCATGCCGATCATCAGAGGCCCGGTCAGGAAACCGGAATGGGACGGGCTGATACCCATGACGACCTGGAAGAACAGGGGAAAGAACAGGCTCGCGCCGAGCAGGCCCATGAAGGTCAAGGCGAGGACGGTGCAGGCGATCACGAAGAGGCGGTCGTTGAACAGCTCGAGCGGCAGGACCGGCTCGGCAACACGGCGCACATGGCGAATGAACAAGCCGGCGAGGACGACGGCCGCCAATGAGAAGGCGGCGATCTCAGGCGAGCCCCAGGGCCACTCCGAACCACCCAGGGCCAGCACCAGCAGGAAGGCCGTGGTGCTCGCGGTCAACAGCGTGGCGCCGAGATAGTCGATCCGCCGAACCTGGCTCTGATGCGGCCGGCGCAGGGCCCTGGCGATGGCGAAGAAGGCGACCACGCCGATCGGCAGGTTGACGAAAAAGATCCAGTGCCAGGACAGAAGATCGGTGATCACGCCACCGAGCACCGGCCCGACAACGCTGCAAACCGCGAAGACCGAGACGATCGCGCCTTGCTTGCGACCACGTTTGGCCGGCGGTACGAGGTCTCCGATGATGATCTGGCTGAGCGGCAGGAGGCCACCGGCGCCGATGCCCTGGATCGCCCGGAAGACGATCAGTTGGGTCAGGCTCTGCGCCAGTCCGCACAGCACCGACCCGGCAAGGAAGATCAGCATGGCCGCATAGATCAGCGGCTTGCGGCCATATTGGTCGCTGAGCTTGCCGTAAAGCGGCATGGTGCTGGTCGAGGCGAGCACATAGGCCGTCACCACCCAGGACAGATGGGTGATGCCGCCGAGATCGCTGACGATGCGCGGCAGCGCGGTCGCAACGATGCTTTGATCGATGGCGGCGAGCCCGAGCACGATCATCAGGCCGATGAAGACCGAGCGGATCTCGCGCTCGGTCGGCTCGCCGGCCGCTGCCATCGTCGTCTTGCCTGTCGTCTTGGCCTCAATGGAAGCCTGTCCCGCCTGCCCGGTCATCGGCCGATCTCGCTCAGAGGTTCGAGTGCGGCACGGATCGCCAGGCGTGCCTCCGGCGACAGTCCGGCAAGCCGCTGCGCCAGCCAGTCGGTCCGCCGGCGGCGCATTGCCGCGATGACCTCGTGGCCCTTGGGCGTGGCGACCAGGCCGACACGCCGCCGGTCGTCCGGATCGGGCGGGGTGCGCGCAACCAGGCCCGCCGACTGCAGGGTCTTGATATGGCCGCTGATGGTCGGCCCGCGCAGGTTCTCCTGGCGCGCCAGTTCGCCGACACCAATACCGGGCTGCTCGACGATCGCCACCAGCAAGAGGCTTTGCAGAGGCGAGGCGCCGAGATCGCGGCTTTCGCGCCGGAGGCTGCGCAGGAGACGGCGCAGCACCGGCCGCAGCGCCTCGGCCAGGACCTGCACGTCGTCGGGATCACCGGGGCTTCGGGAAGCGGCCATCCTGCCAGTCGCGTTTCATCTGAATAGATAGGTAGCCTATCTATCTAGATAAACACGATCCCGAACACAACGGACCGTCGCGCCGGCCTGCCCTTCACGCCTTGCGCAGGTTCCAGAACAGCGGCGCGCCGGCAGGCACGATGTCGCTGACCACGTTGCGGAACACGGTCGGCTGGCGGAACTGGCCGATCGGCACATAGGGCACCATGTCGAAGGCCTGCTGTTCCATCGCCGCCGCGAGCTTGAGCTGGGCCGCGTGGTCGGGCGCGGCGAACCAGTCGGTGCGGAGCGCCTCCATTTTCGGATCTGTCGGCCAGCCGGCCCAGGCGGCCCGGCCGGTGCCGCGCAAAGCCAGATGAGACGCCGGGCTCATGAACTCCTGCGCCACGGCGGTGGTGTGGAAGACGTTCCAGCCACCCTCCTCCACGGGTTTCTGCGACGCGCGCCTGGCCAGCAGGCTGCCCCAGTCGGTGGTGATCAGGTCCACCTGCATGCCGATCCGCCGCAACAGATCGGCGGTGACCTCGCCCAGCGGCGCCAGCATCGGCAGGTCGGCGGAGGACAGGATGACCACCTTGCGGCCGTCATAGTTGCTGGCCTTCACCATGGCCCGGGCCTCGTCCAGCTTGCCGTCCATGGCAGCCGACCCGGCGCCTGTCGACAGCGGCGTACCACACGGGAAAAAGGCCTTGCACTCGCGATAGAGAGAAGGATCGCCGACCATCGACTGGAGATAGTCGGTCTGGTTGAGGGCCCGCATCACGGCCCGCCGCACCGCGACGTCATCGAAGGGCGGCACCAGGCTGTTGAAACGCAGCAGCACATAGGTGCCGATCGGATCGAGCGTCGAGACGGTGATATTGCGCTGGCGCGCGATCACCGGCAGCAGATCGGCCGACGGTGCCTCGAGCCAGTCCATCTGCCCGGTCCTGAGCGCCGACATGGCGGTCGATCCGTCGGCCATGGTGTGCCATTGGACCCGCCCGACATTGACCATCTTGCCGCCGGCCATGCCATCGGGCTTCTCGTTGCGCGGCACGTAGCCGTCGAAGCGGAGATAAGTCGCGCTGGCGCCCTGGCGCCATTCGTCGGCCAGGAAACGGAAGGGGCCCGAACCGATCGCCTCCTTGATCTGCGTGTTGGGATCGGTCCGCGCCAGCCGTTCGGGCATCATGAACGGCACCGGACTGGACAGTTTGCCGAGCGCCTCCGGCAGCAGCGGGAACGGCGCCTTGAGCCGGAAGCGGATGGTGCGGTCGTCGACCGCCGCCAGTTCGTCGGTCTGGGCCATCAAGGTCTGGCCAAAGCCGTCGCGCGCCGCCCAGCGGCGGATGCTGGCGACGCAGTCGACCGCCCGGACCGGCGTGCCGTCGTGGAACTTCAGCCCCGCCCGCAGGCGGATCGTGCTGGTCTTGCCGTCATCGCTGACCTCGTGGCTCTCGGCCATCTGCGGCCGGACCCGGAACCCGGTGTCCATCGCAAACAGCGTGTCGAAGACCATGTAGCCGTGATTGCGCACGACATAGCCGGTGGTCCAGATCGGATCGAGGGCGGCGAGGTCGCTCGACGGGACGAAATGCAGCGTATTGGCCGCGGCTTGAGCAATAGCCGGCCGGGCCAGAGTGGTCAGGGAAGCCGGGGTGAGAGCGGCTCCGGCGAGAGCTCCGAGCGTGGAGCGACGCGTGATCGAGACCATGGCTTGCTCCTCAAGTGCTGGCGTAGGGATCGGCCACACGCGGCCAGAACGGCGTCTGAAGCTTGGTATAGGCAATCTCGGCATAGTCGAACTGCAGCGCGCCGGGGCTGGAGACGTAGCGAACCTGGCGGGCGATCGGCGCGAAGGCGGCCTGGAAATGCTGCGACGACTTGACCGCCACCAGCAGCTTGTCGTGCAGGGTGATGCCGAGCCCGGTAAAGGCATCGGGCGCGAAGGTTTGCAGGCGCCTCGTCACCAGCACCAGATCGATGCCGTCGGCCGAGACCCAGACGCTCGGGCCGAAATTCGATCGGCCACCGCTTAAGCCCGCCTGCGAATGGTCGCGCGCGACACGGCGGACCGTGACGAAGAGATCGATGGGATCGCCCGAGGCCGTGCCGCATTTGCCGCCGACACGCAGCAGAAAGCGCGCGCCCTCGCCTGCCTCGATGCAGAATTGGACGGCCTGAGGGTCCCAGAAGCAGCCGAGGACGGCGCCCTTGACCCCACGCTCGATGAGGCGCCGCAGGAGATAGGTGCTGTCGCCCGGTGCGCCGCCGCCGGGATTGTCGGCGGCATCGGCAATGACCATCAGGCCCTGGCCACCATCGAGGGCGGCATCGATCCCCTGGTCGATCGTGTCCATGCGGGCGGTGATCGCCTCGCGCAGGTCCCATAATTCGCGGCCGAGCCGCGCCGCGAGCGCATTTGCCTTGGCTTCGTCGCCGTCGGCGATGACCACCACCTTGGCGCCGACATCGGCGACATCGGCCCAGGGAAAGCCATGGCCGAAGGACACCGAGAGAATGCCGTCCCGGCCCTCCATCGCCATCATCCGGTCGACGAAACCGCGCATCGGCTCCTGGGTCGGGCGGAAGGTGCCGATCATCCGGCAATCGTGATAGGCGGTGACCGGCCGGATCTTGCCGGCGGCCGCATCGACGCACAGGCGATAGAGTTCGGGCGCGCGGTCGCCGATATCGGTATGCGGATATTCCTTGAAGGTGACGATCGCCGTCGCCGAGGTGCGCATCAGCTCGGTGAGATGGCAGTGCAGATCGAGCTCGATGCCGATCTTGGCGTCGGGGCCAACCACCGCGCGGACGCGCGCCAGCGTATCGCCTTCGCAATCGTCATAGCCCTCGGCGACCATGGCGCCGTGCATGAACAGCAACACCACGTCGACCGGCATGGCCGCCTTGAGGTCGGCGAGCAAAGTGTCGCGCAGTTCCTCGTAGATGCCGCGCAAGGTCGTGCCGGCCGGCTGGGCGAAGGTGCAGATGCTCTCGGCGAGTTCGTGGCCATCGGCCTCGCCGAGCTTGCGCCAGGCGATCAGGGGGATGTTGGCGGTGACGGCGGGATGCCGGCTGCCATCGTCGCGGAACCATTCCCGATCGCCGGTGAAGGCCGCCCGCCCCGTCGGGATGGGCGAAAAAGTGTTGGTCTCCGTGGCGAGCGTCGCCATGAAAATCTTCATGCCCTCAACTCCGGCGCTCCGGGCGGCGCCTGACGCCGCATTTTTCCGGGCAAGCCATTGTCGGCCGCGTTCCCCGCGAATGACAAGAGCAAACTTTCGTATCGATGGAATTTTTTAGCGGATCCACTAAAATACGATCCAATGTCGCTATTTCAATTGGCCTCTGCTACGGGACCGATCATGACCGTCTCTGTCCAGCCTCCCGCCCGTCCTCTGCTCGGTGATTGCCTGAAAGCGGCCCGTCGCACGCGTGGCCTGACTTTGAAGGAGGTTTCGGAGCGGACCGGCATGGCGCTCTCGACACTGTCCAAGGTCGAGAACCACCAGATGTCGCTGACCTATGACAAGCTGCTGCAGCTCAGCGCCGGTCTCGGCATGGAAGTGGCGGAACTGTTTCATCCGGCGGGCACCAGCGATCCGGCCGCCGTGCTCCCGACCGCGCGCCGCAGCATCAGTCGCAAGGGCGAGGGCCAGTTCGTCCGAACCCATGCCTATGGCTATTTCTACCAGAACACGGAGTTGCTGGGGAAACGGATGATCCCGATCATCGCGGAACTCACCGCGCGGACCCTGGCCGAATTCGGGCCGCTGATGCGTCATTCCGGCGAGGAATATCTGCTGGTGCTCGAAGGCAAGGTCGCGGTCCATACCGAATTCTATGCCGCCGAGCTGCTGGAGCCGGGCGACGGCATCTATATCGACAGCACCATGGCCCATGCCTATCTGAATGCCGGCGACGGGCCGGCCAGGGCGATCTGCGTGTGCAGTGCCGACAGTCCCGATCTCTACGAGCAACTCCAGAGGCTTGCCCAGCGGAACGTCGTGCCGGGCGCGGATGATGGCGGCCACTGAGGCTGGCTAATTCGTGGATGCCCGGGACAAGCCCGGGCAAGACGAAGTGGCGCTGGCAAAAGGACGTCGTGCCAGGCCACCCTCGCCCCGCTCGCTCCGTCTTGGCCGGGCTTGTCCCGGCCACCCACGAATTCAGCGCAACTGCTCAAAAAGAACCTGCGCAAACGTCGCAGCAACGATCCCGTCAAAGCGTGGCGATCACCGCTCTGCGATGCCGGCCTCAGGCGCAGCGCGCGGTCAGGCCGCCATCCACCGGCAGGCACACGGCATTGATATAGGAGCCTTCGTCGCTCGCCAGGAACACCGCGGCGTTGGCGATGTCCCAGCCGGTGCCCATGCGCCCGGTGGGCGAGGCTTCATGGCGTTCCTTCACCATGGCGTCGGGCGAGGCATAGGCCGAGGTGATCTGCTGGTAGATCAGGGGCGTGTCCATCAGGCCGGGCATGATGGCATTGGCGCGCAAGCCCTGGCGGGCATATTGCAGGGCGATGCCGACGGTGAACTGGTTCACCGCGCCCTTGGCCGCGTAGTAGCTCGCATAGCGATAGCCGGTGAAACGTATGGCGGCGACCGAGGAGATGTTGGTGATGACGCCCTTGCCGCGCTCCAGCATGCCGGGGATGACCGCCTTGCAGGCGAGAAACATGCCCGTGACGTTCAGGTCGATTTCGCGGCGCCAGTCGTCCTCGGAGAGATCGGGCGGGCCGCCCATCAAGGCATGGCCGACATTGTTGTGCAGGATGTCGACGGCGCCGAAGGCCGCGATCGTACGCCCGACGACATCGTCGACCTCGCTCGCGCGCGTCACGTCGCAGGCGAGCGCTTCCACCGTTCCGCCCTCGCCTGCGATAATGCCGGCGGTTTCTTCCGCCGCGGTCTTGTTGATATCGACACAGACGACCCGGGCCCCGGCGCGGGCATAGGCGACCGCCGAGGCCTTGCCATTGCCCCATCCGGGACCGACCGAGCCCGCCCCGAACACCAGGGCCACGCGATTTTCCAGCCTGTTCATGGCTTCGACCTCATCCGTCAGTTCAACAGCACTTTCGGCAGCCAGAGGACGGTTGCCGGGAACACGGTGATCAGCACCAGCACCACCAGGCCGGCGCCGAGGAAGGGACCGAGCTCCCGGCTCTCCTCCTCCAGCTTCACTCCGGCGAAATTGGCGCAGATGTAGAGAAGGATGCCGACCGGCGGGG
>BFBZ01000711.1_pt1 | contig 27492 bp, 22 predicted proteins | sample 1888401 | NCBI WGS metagenome assembly BFBZ01 (sample SAMD00112614, study PRJDB3348) | symbiont metagenome | host: Chara braunii
GGAGATATGGATTTTCGCATCCTGGTCCATTCGCACAATGCGCAAATGTTTCTGATGCTGCAGCATGTCCTTGCAATCGAAGGCTTTTCTGTTTCACTCACGGCGCGCATGGAAGATGCTGTAAGTCAACTGCACGACGAGTCCGTGCGTGCCATCATTATCGATCATTCTGCGTCTGAAGTGTGTTGGAGAGATATAGCTGCCCTGAAGGCCGCGCGGCGTGAAATCGTGATCGCGCTGCTTTGCAATCAATCCGATGAAGCGCTCGATGCGCCGTTCGATGAAATTGGCGCTGATCTTGTTTTGGCGCGCCCCTTTGACCCAGCCCATCTCATCGAGTTTCTTCGCCGCCTAAGGCTTGACGCATTGATCGCAACAGGCGGAGCGGTGGCAAGCGCCGATGTACTTCGCTTCGCCGATCTCGAAATGAACTCAACGACTGTCAAGGTGCGTAGGAAGGGTCGCGATGTTCAGCTGACTGCCTTGCAGTTCCGTCTCTTGCGGTATCTTCTGCAAAATCCTGAGGCCGTTCGAAGTCGGGAAGAGCTGATTGCTGCGGCCTGGCCGGAGGATTCGGAGGTCGAACCGCGGACAGTGGATATTCATATAGGTCTTATTCGCAGGGCACTTCGGACGTTGGGGCCGGATCTCATTCGTACAGTTCGCACCCGCGGATATGCGTTGGGCATTCACGATGATTTGGAGAATTGAACGACAGAGCCAAATGGCCGAGCAGTAGCTTCCGTCGGAATTTTCCGAAATCACATCTCTCTATTAATAAAATCAAAGTTGGTGAAGCCTATTCCAACCGCAAGCGCTTATGTTGCCATTGACCGAAACGGAAGAAGACCAAGATGCGATTTCCAATCAATCCACGATATATTGCTAAGCAAGTTAAGAGCAGCTGGTTTGTCATCGACACACATACCGAAAGGTCGGCGACCTCAATGACGTTGTCGTCGGTAAGCTGGACCGCGGTCTGGCTAATTCGTTGAACCCTAAAGTTTCTTTAGTCTGAAGATTGTCCATCAGCGGGGAGCGCCGATGTTGGTGAAATAGCTTTGTTTTCGAATTACAGCAGCCAGGTCGTCAGCCTCCTGCAAAAGTTCGAATACTGTCCTGCGGATCTCAAGATATCGAATGACCTCATTCGACGGAGCCGCAGCCCCCTCTTGCGATTGAGGAGTATCGGCTCCCGCTAGAAATTTCTCCATCTTGGCAGATCGTGCCTCGAAATCTGATGGAGATCTGATCGCCAGCCAATCACGCCAGTGTTTCGGTCCTTTCCTCTCGTTGCAGTTTCTACAGCAGGGGACCAGATTGCGAATATGATGGCCCTTGCCTGAAAATTCGCCCTTGATAACTCGGTTGAACACATGATCCCAGGTCGCTGCGTCCGAGCCGCAGTAAACACATGCCAAATCTTTCTCGGGGTCCTGTCCAAGGTCGCGGATTGCTTCCGCAACCGCAGATAATGAGTAGCTATCGTGCGGTGCAAGTGCCGATGCGAAAGCGTTGGAGAATGTGCTTTTCCGACTCATGATACGCTGAGGGCGCAAATAGCGCCTAATAGTGTCGATTTTCACCATTGATTTCCACAAGTTGTGCTTGGGGTGGTTTCGAATGCATCGAACTCATCGCTGCGCTGCACCCGTGTTGATCGGAGTGAAGGTAACCTCGCCGTCTTGCAGACGCGGCGCATAGGGTTATTGACTATCCTGGCTGCTCATTGGCCTCGTTGGATTTGAATGAGCCAATCTTTGGCTAAGGTTTGAGGCACGTGGATGGCTAGTAGAGGCGCGGACTTTGCTAGCGTCGCTCCCCCTGCATTGAGATCATAATGATGAAGCTGTACAGTCACGTCATCGGTCGACCGAAAAAAGCCATCACCGGGGTAGGCCGTGCCGCCTCCGACCAAGGCTGTTCGACCTTGCATGAAGGTCTCAATGGTTCCGTCATCACCGTTAATTCGCCGAACACCACCGGCAGATGGCCGCATTTGATAGACAGTCGCTGTCGCCTTTTCATTCTGCCGTAGAGCTTCGCCGAGGGTGATCAATAGACCCGTGAAGTTGGCAGTGTCGCGTGGATCCTCAAACCGGTAGCCAACCAACGCATCGACTATCTTTTGCAACGGGACGTTGCTGCTCACCAAATGTTGTTGGGCTGCCTCCGTCGAGACGTAGGATGTGTCGCGAACAAATTTCACCCCGTGGATCACGCTTTCAAAAACTCTGCTATTTGCGTCCCTGCTGATTTGATCTAGCAGGGCCCCGCGTTGCTGGGCCCAACCACTGCCGGTGCGGGCGCGCGAATAGCGATCCGAGACTACTGAACGACGGCAAGGGTGCAAACTTGGATCTAGAACCAGACGTCGGCGCCATAGTCTCAAATCCTCGCCAGTTTCCTGAATTCGCTTGAGTTCCGCACGCATAAGCTGCTCGTGCTCTACGTAGGCTTCGAATGCGTCCTTTATGCCTTGTTCGAGGTAGATGCGGCAGATACCGAGATACTTTCGCTTGTATCCAAAGAATCTCGCCCGCTGTTGGAGTGTATCTGCGTTTCCAACGCCGGTGCCGCGGGGCATATATGTAACGGTCAAGGAATCGACGGTAAAGCCTCGATCGACGGCTTGCCCGCCGACCAGTATCCACCCTTCTGCATGTCGCCAATTAATCTCCGGAGTCTTCGGGCTTCCCCGTGTGTTAAACTCAATAACGGTCGTATTACGGAGAGCTCGCGGAAGCTTCTCGATGATAAGGTCGAACGCTGGCAGTTTTGCTTCCGTCTTCGCGAGTTCGTCGTAGGCAATTCTAAAGTCTGAGATAGTATCTTCTCGGTCCAAGTCGTTCGCTGGCCGACTGAGGGACGAGTTCCATTCCTCCTTAGCCGCAGAAGCCCACTTTGTACTTTCCTGATGAACAACCCGCTCGCGGGCAGGATGCACGAGCATTGATCTACGCCCGCCGCCATTCAGAATGCTTGCCGCAAGACCCACAAAAAATATGCGCATTGCATCGAGTAGGGTGCCCGGAGGATCCACCGGCAAAGCATTATTGGGCGGTATGTCAGCAGCAGGAATCACCTTGACGAAGGGGCTTCGGCGCTTAAAAAACTCCTGACCACCAACATAGCCATCCCCTGGTTCGAGGACGTGAACGAAGTCGGGCGACAGCGTATCCGCGATGTTTATAAGCAGAGGCGCCTGGGGTGTCGCCGTATATTGGAGGAAAGTATGTGTTGGCAACGCGTTCCTCAACTCTCTCAGTCGCGTGTAAGTCGTGCTTTCATTCCCTTGGTTCACTTTGGTATTAAGGCTGGCTTGGTCAGCCTCATCGTCAATCACCAGGGCGGGAACGTCCGCCATCCCGATCCGCGTAAGCAGGGTCGTTAGTGAGGCGAGACGCTGATTCTGCTTTAATACGGTGAGTAGAAGCGTCGGTTTTTCGTCCGCATCCCGAGTGTGGTCTCGCCAGTTTGCGATCGTTTGGCGTATCAGCTGTTCGTATTGGTTGTTCTGCTCGCGGAGATTTTTCTCCATGATCCATGCTGGCAGGCCCACTCCGCCCTCTACATCAAGGTCGCGGGCCAGACGCTGGTGTGATTGAGTAAGCAGATTGTCTTTGTTTCCCGCGATTACGATTACCAGTGGAAAACCATTGTCACGCGCGAGTCCAATGACTGTCGTAAACGACAATGTCTTCCCGCTCTGAACATACCCGACGACTAAACCTGTCGCCGCTCCCCCTATCTTAGGGTCGATGCCAGAGCCTAGGATCGCAGTGGACGAGCTGATCAATCTTTGCCGTGCCATGTCGTCAAGATTTGCTCGTTCAGCAACGCCGTTCGCTTGCTCGCCGGGGACCGGAAGCCATTTTTGACGCATGGATGCGCTCATATTTCTGACAGTGCCTCCCGAATGATTTCATTCATGTTCCGGCGCACGGTGCCGGCAGATTTCACTCCAGCACGGCGCGCAAGTTTTTCCGACAGCGCAACGGCCGCCGCAACTCGAAGCAACGGTTCGATAATTTTCGGATCCGTCTGAGCGAATGTCACCATAAACGGATGGGCCATTGACATCCTTATCTCAATAGTTTCTGGAGAGGTCGCACTAGCGCTGACGTCGCTCACGGAAAGCCAATCGACTTCAGCCGGATCGTCGGATAGTTCGATCCGAACTAGCCATGGTTGCCCCTTCAAATCGAATTTCAGTTCTCTTTTTGCCAGCGATGGCTGAACTGCTAACGGCGCAGTACGCGGGTCCACGGGGCCAAGTTCGCTGATCGCGGGGAGGGCTTCAGGCATAGTTTGAGCAATGGTGTTGCCTGTGCTTTCCAGCGCTTTAGCGGCGGCTGCTCCACGGTCCTTTTTTKAAGCCAACGAGCGATAATTTTCGCACTGTCGCAAAAGTGGGAGATCATCTTGATCCAGGTGCTCTCTGAGCAACTCTAGGAAGGGTTCTTCATTTTCATCCCAACGAAACCCATCCTTCGTATGGCTGACTTCGAAGCCTTCAAGATGCAATTCACCAAATAGCCTGAGTCGAGCATAGCTGCTACTTCCTGACGTCCCAAATATGGCAGTAGGTCGATATCCTTCCTCGCCACTCCCTTCGATCAATCTTCCTCGCCTAAACAAGGCAAACCCAGACTGCGAGTAATTGCCAGGGTCTCGCAGAGCTGCAAATCCGGAGACGGATAGTCCACCTCCTAATTCGAAATCGATATCTTTCTTCCAGAGTTTAGTGAAGCCGTCAGTGTCTTTGTAATATGGAGCTCTTAGGATTGATGGCTGCTCATATAAAACAGGTTCGCCGTTGAATATAAGCTCCAAGTTTCCTTCTCGGACAAACACCCGATATATATCGGTAAGATGTTCCTTTATCTTTCCAAGTGTTCTACCTGAAGGAAGATGGAAAACATCTTCTAATACTATCTCAGTATAATGAAGATTGTACTGTGAGGCTCTTTCAACTATTTCCAGTTCGGCAATCTCATCGCGAACAATTTTCGCTATATCAAAACGTACGGTTCTCTCAACGGTTTCGCTGAGTGCCTTCGTTCGGACCTGCCATTTTGGCGCAAACCAGCACGAGGCGCTTTTCATGCCCATTCCAAACTCTGACAGTCCAGACCGGTCCGGCGGAACGACGGCGGGGCGAAAAGCCCGGGGAAATGCGGATCTCGATATGCCGGCGGCGTTGTCTCGAATGACGATCCTTCCCGGCGACGACGTATCGACATCGATCCAGACACGAAGTTTCCAACCCGCATCGTGCAAGGATTTAAGTGTCTCGGAATGCTCTAGGAAACTCTGGACGGAGTTATCTACGAACTCTGCGAGCGCAAACCAGGGTTTGTAGTTCAGATGCCGAAGAACCGAAAGGACGCTCGGCCCTGGTACAATGCTGACCCGCTCTAGTGGGGTGGTGTCATGCGACATCGGCTAGGGCCCAGCTTGCCTGATCCAACGCGGCCTTATCGAAGTCAAATAGGGCTCCCGCAATGGCGGTGACAACCGTGACGTTTACGGCGTTTCCTAGCGCCTTAAAGGCCGCGCTCTTTGTTGGAGGGAGATGCTGGAGGTTCCCCATGCTCTGTAGTCGGCTGCATTCGCGCTCCGTCATAAACCGTCTTTCCCAGGCAATAACCGGGACTTGGCTCGACGTCATCGCAATGAGAGAGGGTGCGGAACGCGGCGACTTGATTCTGATGCCGGAAGCCCGAAATTGAATAACGTAGGACCAAATGTCTCGCTTGCCGCCTTTGCAGTTCCATTCAAGCTTTTGGAAACTTGGAGAGAAATGTGAAATTTTCGGCAACCACGGATCAATTACTTCCTTATGGCGTGAGTAAAATTCTCTATTCTTTTTGATGAAATCGATCTTCCATTGGGGAAATCGTTCCACTCGTTCAAGAGCATATGAAGGCAAAGCCTCTTTGACTTTATCAACAAGCTTCCATGAAAGACTACGTCCCAAGGCACCGTATTCTTTCCCGAGTCCTTTGAAACCAGAACTAAACGGCGTTCTGTCCTCAAAGGGATAGGTGGCACCAAACTCCATTGCCCAGATAGGGAAGGTCGGTAGAGGTTCGTCGGTCGGAAGCATGTCCAGAAGTTCTTGCCATGTCGCTAAATATTCAACAAAATGCGGTTCCAGGTAGCGAGCTTCCTTCGGGTTGTTATCTAGAATCGATCTGATCGACAGATCCTCCGGCACTTCGCGGGAGGGCCACTTGAATCCATCTAAACTACCCCTTCGCCCAACGATGAATGCTCTCTCGCGACTTTGGGGTACTCCAAACATATCGGGGGACAATTTTGCCTCTGACAGCTCGTAGCCCGCTGCGATCAGTCGCTGACGAATATGTGCCCATGTTCTACCGCCCTCGTGCCGCATCAAATTGGGCACGTTCTCCATTATTAGCATTCGAGGCTGGTGGTAGGCTAAGATACCGACGATATATTCAATAAGATCGCCCCAGCGCGGACAATCGAGGCCCAACTGCTCCCCGGCTTTGGAGTAGTTTTGGCATGGGAAGCCGGCACACAATACATCATGAGCTGGAATGTCGTGGGGATTTGCGGTCCTTATGTCGGGATGCGGAGTGACCCCAAAATTGAGTTCATAAAGTTTTATAAGCTGGGGGTCGACCTCGCACGCAAATACGCACTCGTGACCAAGAGAAGCTAAGGCTTGGTGGAAACCGCCCAGCCCCGCAAACAAATCGATAAAGCGAAGTGGCTGTGCAGTATATCTTGACTTCATGCGGTAGCCTCTATTGCCAATAGCATTGGGTCCCCTCACAAGGCCAACCATTAGACAGAATCACTTTAACGCAATAATATCTTCGAATCGTGGAAAAGTTGTAAAAATCTCAGGCGGGCTCGCGCATGTTTGCGTATCGGCAGCAATAGCGACTGCCCGCGATTGGCCTTTATTCGGAGACGAACTCGGTTCAACTGAAGAATATCGGGTTCGCGAGCAGCCTTCTGCAATGCCGGTGGCGGCCCTGTCGCTATTTTTTGTGGGGTACTGCGATCATTCATGGCATAAAGCTTCCAACGGCTTTGCGTGGCGTGACCGTACCGCTGATTTGAAGACTGACGGAAAATACTAAATGCGCAAGCGTTGGAAGATACTCCACCAGAAGCGATACTCTTCTTCTTCACCTTCACACCAGGCTTCGAAGGCACACCATGCCGCTGCCGTCGGTGCACTGTCGCCGTAAAGCGTGATCGCGACATGGACGATATGGTGAGCAATAGATGCGGCATCCAATTTGCCGTCAAAGCGGCCGCCTGCTGCACGTGTCGTTGAATTTCGGGACAAGCAAACACCTCCTGCGTCCGGCGCAGGGAGCTGAGATCGAAGCCGGACGTTGGAAGCTCATTGAGGAGCTGCGAAGGGTCGATATCGTCGACCTATTCCTATCGTCCCTGGCATTTTGCTTGTGACAAGCATGTCACGCAGAAAGAAGCATTGTCTAAGAAGCCCGCCGAAGTTTTAACTTTGCGGTTATGATTGTCTCTGAACGTGGCGATCGGCTTCTTCAGCCTTATTTCTCAGTGCTTGAAGCTCAGACTGACAGACGGCCTCGACGCACGTCGCCAAGTCCGCCACGCGGGCCGAAAGCCAAGTTAACGCTTCCTGACTGATCGCATAATGCTGCGAGTACCGAGCCTTAACATAGGCCTCGTTGATGATGTTGAACCACGCTACAAAACGCTGTTGATCGCGCGGCCAGATGTCCGCCAACTGTTGCGCTTGGCTTTCCGCGAGGCTGCGCAGGTGTTTGATGTTGTGCGAGGCCGGGCTATAATTGGTCAGCACAAGCAGCAATGTGGTGTAGGCCTGTTCGATCGATTGATGCAGAAGGAAGGCTGCTTCTTTTAGACCGCCCCGATGGCTCAAATACTTGGATGCATCCAAGAAACGTAAGGATGTGGGTGCTCTACTCTCAAAATGCTCTTTGGCAATTCGGTACGCTTCGATCTTAGAGCGGTGTTTTGGCCCGGCCAATGGCTCGTCATCGAGTTCGTACAGCACGATACCGTCTCGTCGGATGTCTACGAAGAAATATTGGCCTTGCTTGAGTGCGGTATTTACCTCCCGGAGGGAATGCACGATGAAACTCACCGGCGTCTTGATTTCCGGCAAATGCAAGAATCGATCCGTCGCCTTCTGCCAATATGCGGAGAAATCGGTAAGCTTGCGATTGTTGACGATAATCAGCAGGTCGAAGTCCGAGCGGTAGCCCTTCTTGGTATGCGGCTCGTCGACCCAATTACCTCGCGCGTAAGATCCGAATAGGATGATTTTCAGGATGCGGCCGCGCTTCTTAAAATCAGCTGAGCCGCCCTTCAGCGCGTCTTCAAACTCTTCATGCAACACCTCGAGGACGCGGGTCAGTTCGCGTTGCTTAAGTGGCGGCAGATGGTCGATGCTGGACTTCATGAACAACGGCGACTCTTTCACGGACATAGGACAGGCATAAAGGAGCTTGCGCTTCAAATCCACAGGTTGCGTGAATGTTGACAGAAAAGCAACAAAAATGTTGCATCAAAAATTGGAGATTGATACTAGACTTTTATGTGGGAAATGTGAATATTGGGCGTATTCGCACGAAATGGAGCCAAAATTTGCGAAATATGGCAATTTATCCGTCTTTTTTGATGCAACACAATTCCGGATCGTTGATCTGGCAGCTAACAGGGGAAGGGCTGTCATATGAATCCCGAGGTTCTTTTCTGGTCGCAAAATCCCGACTTTTATCTGGTGTTTAGCCACATTCTCGCAGTGGAAGGGCTGAGTTCCGCGCTCTTGGACGAGGAAGAGGTGGGAGAACTTGCAAGACGGGCGTCTGTTTTAGCGATTGTCCTCGATACCGAAAACAATGCTGAGCATGCGCTGCGCATTTGCAGCCTGATCAAAACCGATCGGACCACGGCGCATATCCCTTTGCTCGCGCTGATGCCCAGCGGCGATGAGCGGCACTATCTTGATCTTCTCAAAGCCGGCGTGACCGAAAGTTTTGTTCGTCCGATTTCACCGGCGAGGATATTGGCTTATTTGCAATCTCTCATGACGGGGTTGCCTAGGGGAACAGCAGGCATCCGCCGGGACGGCAGTACTTTCACCATTTGGGAACTCAGTCTCGAGGCAAGTAAGAGGCTGGTCAGACACGGTTCGGCAGAAATTCAGCTCGGCCCGATCGAATTCAAGCTTCTATGCCGTTTGCTTCAGGTACCAGGTCGCGTCTTTAGCCGATCGGAACTTATCGAAGCGGCGTGGCCTCCGAACTACTATGTCGAGCCACGAACGGTCGACGTTCATGTCGGGCGGTTGCGCCGCATGTTGGAGCAGATGATCGGTCGCAACATTATCCGCACGATCCGGTCCAGCGGTTACGCGGTTGAATTTGGCTAGACCCTACACAAACAGCTTCACATATGATCGACTATGTCATATCAGGCATATTGCATATTTCGGAAGATTTCCGGCCTCTTTTGTTGAAGTTGCCAGGCAATAATTTCAACCTCTGATCTGCATATTGACAGACCGGAGTTTGAAATATGGAAAAGAAGATTTCTGCGCGTTCTGAGCGAAACAGCAAAGCAGCCCACCGTAATACCGCAAGCCTCATCGTCACAGCCGATCGACATTTCGAAGCTGCCCATTACCAAGGTATCATGGCGATTTACGCCCATCCCTCGGAAGGTAGGACCGTCAGGCTGAACTTTGAGGATCGTGCGGTTGTCGACTTTGTCCGGTGCTCCTATTTGGGCCTGGACAATCATCCTAACATTGTCGAAGGCGCTGCTGAAGCCGTACGGAGTTCGGGCACACTACATTGGTCGTGCGCTCGCACCCGGTTGAATTTTGTGAGTCTCGGAGAGTTGGAAGAATCCCTCTCCGATCTCTTCGCCGCGCGGGTGGTCACCTACACCACAGTGCTCGCCGCCAATATGAGTGCCTTGCCGTTGGTGGCATCGGGCCATCTCACTGGTGGCCCCAAGCCCGTCATGGTGTTCGATCGCCTAGCGCATGCAACCCTTGCCCACCATAAGGGCACCATTGCTCAGGAGACGCGGGTCGAGACAATAGCCCACAACGACCTCAATGCTCTTGAGCGACTATGCCGCCAGAACAAAGCCGTCGCCTACATCTGCGACGGCGTCTACTCCATGGGCGGCGGTGCTCCGATATCCGAGTTGCTTCGATTACAGGAAAAATATGGCCTATTTCTCTATATCGACGATGCGCATGGCATCTCACTCTTCGGCGAGCGTGGTGAAGGCTTTGCCAAGTCGCAGATTGGAGAGTTGGGTGACAGGACCATCATTGCAGCCTCTCTCGGCAAAGGCTTTGGTGCATCCGGCGGCATGCTCATGCTTGGTACCGCTCATCAAGAACTTCTGTTTCGCAGATTTGCGGTGGCCCACGCGTTTTCGGCGTCGCTCAACACCGCGGCCATCGGCGCCGGCTTGGCTTCTGCAAGGCTTCATCGAAGCGATGAACTGTCACGCCTGCAAAGGACCCTCCAACAAAAGATAGCCTTGTTTGATGATCTGATGCCGACGGTGCAGCTTGGTGCGCCGCTTCCGATCCGGACTGTCCATTTCGGCGATGAGCTTATTGCGATCGGAGCCGCAAGAAGTCTCTTCCAGCAGGGCTTCTACACCTCGGCAATCTTTTTCCCAACGGTATCAAAGGGCCAAGCCGGATTGCGTATTTGCATGACAGCGGCCCATACCGATGAGGAGATCAAATCTCTTTGTGCAGCGGTCGGGAAGATCAAGGACGACATCGTGAGCGCCTATGAATGATGAGGCTCGATGATGGACATCAACGCCCTTCTTCATCTCAAATATGTCTTGGCGGCGGTCGAACGTGGCAGCATGAGGCAGGTGGCACTAGCCTTCGGGGTGCAGGTATCCAGTGTCAGCCGCAACATCCTCGCGCTGGAACAATACCTGGATCTCCAGCTATTTAACCGGGCCAATGACGGTGTCCATTTGACAAAGGCGGGCCGGGCTTGGCTCAATGAAATCCGTGTCCACTACGAGAGGTTGGACGAAGCGCTTGCCCGCACGGCACTCCGAAACATGGATGTTACGACGCTGAGAGTGGGGGCAAATCTGTCAGTGGGGCAGGACTTCCTTGTCCAACTTATCAGGCGCTTCGAAAAAGCACATCCTCGCGTGGCAATAGCAATCGAAGACATCGCATATAGAAAATATGCTCATGCCATACGTCGCCGGGCGCTTGATGTCGCCTTCATGAGCGGCAACCGTCGCGCGAAATCATGCATGAGTGAAACGGTCTGGGAGGAGCGTCTCGCCGTTCTTCTTCCTGCTGGGCACGCTCTATGCAAGAGGCAAGCCGTTTCATGGGTAGATCTTGCTGGCGAACAGCTACTGATTCCGGCAGGAGGAAACGTGGCGCAGTTCGATCAGCAATTTTGGGCGCAAATCACGACATCGACCGATGGGCTGGCCGTTCGACATTGTGATGTCAGCCAATCCATTATCTTCATCGACGTTCAACTCGGCAAGGGTATCACGCTGGCCAGTGAAAGCCTTGCAAAGATCATGCGCATTGATCGCACAGTGTGGCGCCCGATCACGGGACCATGCAGCGTCAATCCTGTCTCGGCGATTTGGCTTGAATCCAATCCGAAGCGTGCAGTCTTTCGTCTCGTTGCCATGGCGAGGCATATGGCTGTTGAAGGGCGCGCGAAGATAGCGTCGTCTACACACAGCGCTGCTTTTCAGGCTGAAGATCAATAGATTTCTGTATTTGACCCGAGGTGAGCGTGCCGTGGCGCGACGCTCATTGCTACGCTGCTCTTTTCAGGGCGCCGCTTTCAGTTTTCATACCTGTTGGAACGATGCGTTTCCAAATCACTCACATATGATCAATCGCTTTTGAGGCGAAGTGATCGCTGTTGTAACGCCAATTGTGCTCCAGCGGCTCAGGAGATGTCCTTAGTTGCGTCCGTTTGTGTCTAGCGACCGGTGGTATCTCGGTGGTATCTCGCGACAAAACGTTAAAGGGAGCTCGCCTAGCGGCGAACATAACCCATTGCATCTATTAGGAAAACTGGAGCGGGCGAAGGGATTCGAACCCTCGACCCCAACCTTGGCAAGGTTGGACTGGACAACGAGGTTGTTGATGTCCCTGACACGTGCGGCAACCACCGACGCTAGTAGGCCAGGCCCCCTCGCTGCTCTAAAACCTCTCCTACCCATGAGCGGCGAGATATAGGCTCGCGCGCTTTATGGCTGCCGGAGCCGTCGCGGCCACATGAGGGTGCCTCGACGTCGCAGACGGCAACGCTCGACCCGACAGCCTGATGAACGTTTTCTGACGCCTTTCGAAGGCGGCCATATCGGCCGCGGCTTCTTCCTATAAAACCACAGGAGGTCACAATGCCGTAATATACTTTTAGTTGAGCTGAAAGCCTCCAACGATTCGTGAAACTTGCGCCCTAGGCTCGCGAGCGCGTTTACGAAACCCTCGCGGACTGGTTTCGACACATAGCGCTTCATGACGAAAAGACGTAAAATCTCGAAGGTGATCTGCAGCACCGTTGCAAATAAGCCGGCCGCGAAGAGGTAGGACAGGCCATGGGCATGAACCAGGGGCATAGCGAGCCCAGCGACCGATCCGGCGGCCGCGGATATCATGGCCGGGCGACCGCCGGTGAAGGCAATGACGATGTCGATGACAAAGGAAACAAACAAGTCGACCTGGTGATCGACACCCGCCACGAAGGAAAAGGCGATGATCTCGGGTATCAGAGTGAATGTCGCGCCGGCTCCCGCGAGCACTGCCTCTATGTGATTGACGGGTCAGTCACGACGGATTGCTGAAATTGCTCCGCAAGGCAGCACTATATAGGCACGTGGGGTGACGTCTAGCTTCTCACGGAAAGCCGGGAGGCAGTGCATACGACGAATTTATATCTCGTGGTGTCTTGGTGGTGTCCTCGGTGCAAATCAAAGGCGCGTCTTACGGAGGGATAGGCGCTAATACGTTGAATAATAAAGATAAAAACAACATTCAAGGAATGATTCCTATCAAGTTCTTATCCCAAGGGAGGATGACGTGAGCCAGGGCTCGCTTTTTTTCGGATCACCAATCTGGACGTTCAATTGGAACCCGCCTTACGCCGCACCATTGCGGCGGCTGGCCCGCACCGGCTGTAAAGGCTTCGAGCTGACGGCATGGTCGGTCGACATGCTGGCTTATTATACGCCGGAGACCATTCGCGAGTTGAAGCACATCGCCGATGGCGAGGGGCTGGTGCTCACCAACTTCTTCTTCAATCTGCCCTTCAGCCGCGCCGCGAATGCTCCGGTTTCGACAGTCGATCTCGAGGGCTACAAGCGCGGAATGGATGTGGCGGCCGAGATCGGCACGCCTATCGTTACCAGCATGACGCCCTATCCCTTTCAATCCGACGTCAAGCCGATCCTCCAGCGCCCGATTTCGCAGGAGTGGGGTGCAGTCGTCGAGCCGCAATGGGACTGGACGGGTGAATATGATCTGGTGGTCGACGGCTTTGCCAAGGCCTGCGAGATTGCCGCTGCGGTCAATTTGCGGGTTGCGATCGAGCCGCATCCCTATCGCTGGGTCAGTTCCGGCCAGGGCATGCTGCGCCTGATCGAACGTACCGGCGCTCCCAACCTCGGTCTGAATTTCGATCCGAGCCACCTCTTTCCCGCCGGCGACATGCCGCATTACGTCGTGCTGGCGCTCGGCGATCGCATCTACAATACGCATTTTTCCGACAATGAGGGCCATACCAACGCCCATTGGCGACCGGGGCGCGGCAAGATCGACTGGAAGGCCATTTTCGCGGTGCTGCAGGCGATCGGCTATTCCGGCCCGATCACGCTGGAGCTGGAGGATGCGCCGGGTGCGTCGCACTGGACGCATTTCCGCGAGGCGACACCGGAATTCGATGAGGAAATGCGGCGTGGCATGAGCTATCTGCGCGCCGCCGCCGCCGAACTCGATATCACCATTTCCTAGAGGCTGTCCCAATGAGCAACGAACCCATGAAAGTCGGCATTGTCGGCGCCGGCAATATCAGCGCCACCTATGTCGCAACCCTGCACATGTTCGATTTCATCCGCGTGAAGTCGATCTACGATCTCTATGAGTCTTCGGCGCAGAAGCTGGCTGCGCAGTTCGGTATCGAGGCCGTGGCGCTCGACACGATGCTGGCTGATCCGGAAATCGGCCTGATCATCAATCTGACGACGCCGGTGTCGCATTATGCCATCAGCAAGAAGGCGCTGCTTGCCGGCAAGCATGTCTATTCGGAAAAGCCGCTCGGCATCTCAATGGCCGAAGCGGAGGAGCTGATGTTGCTTGGACGGGCAGGCGACCTGCGGCTCGGCTGCGCTCCCGACACTTTCCTTGGCGGCGGCCATCAGCTGACGCGGCGGCTTCTGGACGAAGGCCGCATCGGCAAGACCATTTCGGCTACCGCCATGCTGCTTTTGCCCGGCCATGAGCATTGGCATCCCAACCCCGCCTTCTTCTATGGTCGCGGCGGCGGGCCGATGCTGGATGTCGGTCCCTATTATGTCACCAACCTGATTGCCCTGCTCGGGCCGGTGCGCGAAGTCTTCGGAACGGCAAAGATCACCCGCATCGAGCGGACGGTGAAAACCGATCCGCATCGCGGCGAAACGATCAAGGTGCTGGTGCCGACGCATCTGACCGGCGTGATGGAGTTCCACAGTGGCGCCACGGTGACCATCGCCACCAGCTTCGATGTCATCAAGCACAAGCACAACCAGATCGAGCTTTATGGTTCCGAGGGAACCATGGTGACCCCGGACCCGAACAACTTTAGCGGCAAGGTCGAGATATTCCGCGATGGCGGCGAGGCCTGGGAAGAGATTGCGGTCGACCATCCCTATACCGAAGGCGTGCCCGGTCATCTCGGCTTGCGCGGTTTGGGCGCGGCGGAAATGGTTGATTCCCTTCGCTCCGGGCGCCAGCATCGGGTATCGTCCGAACTTGCCTTCCATGCCCTGGAAGTCATGACGGCATTCGAGCGCTCGTCTCAATCACGCAGCGTGGTTGCAATCCATAGTAGCTGCGGCCGTCCGGACCCGATACAACGTACAATTAATGAGGGACGTTTCGCATAGGCTGCGCTATAGCTTAGGAAAATGCAGTCCTTTTGGACTGTGGACTTGACGAAGGGGCAATGCCTGAGGAAGCATTGCCCACTTGCCGCAGGGAACGGAGGCCCGGCGGCATAGCTTTGGAGGATTACAAAATTCGGCGGTCGATGTCCGGGGGGACTACGGTCGCTGAGCACAAGCGTTTGGAGAACGTTTTCAAAGGAGGAGGAACATATGCGTAAATTGATGATGGCATTGGTCGGCGCCACGGCGTTGGTCGCGGCAAGCGTGACCGGCGCTCTGGCCGAAGGCAAGAAAGCCGAAGTCCTGCATTGGTGGACGTCCGGTGGCGAAGCCGCCGCAGTGAAGGAACTGGCCAAGGCCTTCAACGCTGCCGGCGGCGATTGGGTGGATACCGCGATCGCCGGCTCCGGCTCGACGGCTAGACCGATAGGCATCAACCGCATCATCGGCGGCAACCCGCCGACGGCGATGCAGTTCAACACCGGTACGCAGATGAACGATCTCGCCCAGCAAGGCCTGCTGCGGCCGCTTGACGATCTCGCCAAGGAACAGGATTGGAAATCCGTCCTGACCCCAGCCTTCTACCAGGCCATCCAGTTTCAGGGCCATATCTACGGCGCGCCGATCAACGACCACGGTCAGAACTGGCTGTTCTACTCCAAGCCCGTTTTCGCCAAGGCAGGCGTGACCGAAGAGCCGAAAACCTGGGATGAAATGTTTGCCGCGCTCGACAAGATCAAGGCTGCAGGCCTGACCCCGGTCGCCGTCGGTGGCCAGCCCTGGCAGTTACAGCTGATGTTCAACGCCATCCTTCTCGGTGAAGGCGGCAAGGACCTCTATGGCAAGGTCTGGAAAGACCTCGATACCAATGCCGTCAAGTCCGACAAGTTCAAGCATGTCGCTGAAGTCTTCGCCAAGCTGCGCAACTATCAGGACGCAGGCAGCCCGAACCGTGACTGGAACGTCGCGACCGGCATGCTGATCGACGGCAAGGCCGGCATCCAGTTCATGGGTGACTGGGCCAAGGGTGAATTCATCCATGCCGGCCTCGTTGCCGACAAGGATTTCGGCTGCATCCTCGGACCGGGTGAATCCAACTTCATGATGGGCGGCGATATCTTCGTCTTTCCGGTCCTGAAGGACAAGACGGCGGTCGATGCCCAGACCTTGCTGGCAACGGTGATCATGTCCAAGGAAGGTCAGCTCGCCTTCAATTCCAAGAAGGGCTCCGTGCCGGTTCGTCTCGATGTCGATACGTCGAAGCTCGATGCCTGCGCGCAGAAGGGCCTGAACGCGCTCAAGGATCCGACCCGTCAGATCCTGACCTCTGACGTGCTGACGCCGCAGGACATCGTCCAGACCGAGGGCGACCTGATCGCCCAATATTGGACGACCCCCAGCATGACGGCAGATCAATTCGCCGATCAGTTCGCCAAGGTCATCGACCAGGCGAAGTAAGCTTCAACCGACATCCATGCGGCGGCAGGTTCGCCTGTCGCCGGTTTTCATGAATGCTGAGGAGGAGCGCCATGAGCACACCTGAAACAAGCGCCGCCGTTGTCGGTGCGACCGTCGTAAAGCCGGGCGCAACCCGCAGGAAAATGCGCTTTTCGCCCTATATCGCCCTGTTCCCGGCCTTCGTCATCGTGCTGTTGGCTTATGTCGTGACGGTCGTCTGGAACATCTGGATATCCTTCACCGACAGCAAGGTGCTGCCGGTCAATATCTTCGTAGGAACCAAGCAGTACGAGCGGCTGTTTGACACCGCACGCTGGCAGATATCGCTGCAGAACGTCGTGGTTTTCGGCATTCTCTTCATCGCCGGCTGTCTGATCCTCGGCTTTCTTCTGGCGGTTGCTCTCGACCAGAAGGTTCGCTTCGAAAACACGTTCCGGACGATCTTCCTCTATCCCTTTGCCATGTCCTTCATCGTCACGGGCCTCGTCTGGCAGTGGATCATGAATCCGACGCTTGGCCTGCAGAAGGTCGCCGACAGCATCGGCTTCACCTGGTTCCGCTTCGACTGGATCGTCCAGAGCGATCTGGCGCTCTACGTCATCGTGCTGGCCGGCATATGGCAATCGACGGGCCTGGTCATGGCGATCATGCTGGCGGGATTGCGCGGCGTCGACCGCGAACTATGGAAGGCGACGCGCATCGACGGCATTCCGAGCTGGCGAGTCTATCTCCACATCGTCATCCCGATCCTGAGGCCGACCATCATCACCGCCAGCGTGCTTCTGGCGATCGCCGTGGTCAGGGTCTATGAACTCGTGCTGGCGACAACCGGCGGCGGGCCTGGGATTTCGACCGAAGTGCCCGGGAAATTCATCATGGATTACCTGTTCGGCCGCGGCAATATCGGGCTGGCGACCGCGGCATCGACCGTCATGTTCGCGACCGTCGTCGTCGTGGTGACGCCCTGGCTCTACTACGAATATTTTCGTGAAAAACCGAGGGGCAACTGATGACGACACCATCTTCCGTCTCAGCGACCATGCAGGGTCCGACCGGGCGCAAACCGCAGCATCTGACGCCCGGGCGCATCGGCCTCTATGCCTTTCTGGTCATGGCGGCACTGTTCTTCCTGCTGCCGCTTTATGTGATGCTCGTCACCTCGTTCAAATCCATGCCGGAAATCCGGCAAGGCAATATCTTCGCTTTTCCGCAAGCGTGGTCTGCCGATGCCTGGGTGCAGGCGTGGAGCACGGCCTGCACCGGCCTTGAATGCGGCGGCATCAGCGTCGGCTTCTGGAATTCGGTAAAGATCCTGATCCCGAGCATGATCCTGTCGATCTTCATTTCGTCGCTGACCGGCTATGCCCTGTCCTTCTGGCGGGTGAGGGGCGCAAATGTGCTGTTCGCCATCCTCCTGCTCGGGGCATTCATTCCCTATCAGGTGTTCATCTATCCGCTGGTGCTGATCTATCGTGACATCGGCATCTATTCAACGCTGCCCTGCATCATCATCACCCATACGGTCTTCGGCCTGCCCGTGCTGACGTTGCTGTTTCGCAACTACTATTCCAGCCTGCCGATGGAATTGTTCAAGGCGGCGCGCATCGATGGGGCGGGGTTGTGGCAGATCTTCTTCCGGCTGATGATCCCCATGTCGATCCCCATCCTCGTCGTCGCGGGGATCCTGCAGGTGACCGGCATCTGGAACGACTTCCTGTTCGGCGTCGTCTTCGCCGGCCGGGAAAACTTCCCCATGACCGTGCAGCTCAACAACATCGTCAACTCCACCCAGGGCGAGAAGCTTTACAACGTCAACATGGCGGCAACCATTCTGACCGCCCTTATTCCGTTGATCGTCTATTTCGGTTCGGGTCGCTGGTTCATGCGCGGTATCACCGCGGGCGCAGTCAAGGGATAGTTCATGGCCAATGTTTCCATTCGCGAACTTGCAATCAATTTCGGCGCTGTCAATGTGCTGAAATCGCTCAATCTCGAAGTGAATTCGGGCGAATTCATCGTCCTGCTTGGGCCATCGGGCTGCGGCAAGTCGACCCTGCTCAATGCCATTGCCGGCCTTACCGATATCAGTGACGGCCAGATCTGGATCGGCGACAAGAACGTCACCTGGGAGGAGCCGAAGGATCGCGGCATCGGCATGGTGTTTCAATCCTATGCGCTCTATCCGACGATGACGGTCGAAGGAAATCTCTCCTTCGGGCTGCGCATTGCCGGCATGGCGAAAGAGGAGATCGCCCAGCGCGTCGATCGTGCCGTGCAGATCCTGCAGATAGATCCCCTGCGCAAGCGGCGGCCGGGCGAACTCTCAGGCGGCCAACGCCAGCGCGTCGCAATCGGCCGGGCCCTAGTGCGCGATGTCGATGTCTTCCTGTTCGACGAGCCGCTCTCCAACCTCGACGCCAAGCTTCGAACCGAACTGCGCGTCGAGCTGAAACGACTGCACAGCGGTCTCGGCTCGACCATGATCTATGTCACGCACGACCAGATCGAGGCGCTGACGCTGGCCGACCGCATCGCCGTCATGAGCGGCGGCGTCATCCAGCAGTTTGCCTCGCCGAAGGAAATCTACCGCCGACCGGTCAATCGTTTCGTTGCGGGCTTCGTCGGCTCGCCCTCGATGAACTTTTTGTCGGGGCAAGTCACGAGCAGTAACGGCGTGCCGGGCTTTCGGCTGGCTGATGGCCGGACGATCGATCTCAACGGCTACGAGTTTTCCGGCACACCCGGCGAGGGCCGCAAGGCGACGCTCGGCGTGCGCCCTGAGCAGATGCAGTTCAACGCCGCCAGCGATCGCGCCTCAAGCCTGCCGGCGACGTTTACGATCGTGGAGCCGATGGGGTCGGACAATCTGATCTGGGGCCAGGTTGGCAATGAAACTGTGTCGGTGCGTATCGATGCCGATGAAGAGGTCGCGCTGAACAGCGAGCAGCCGGTCTATTTCCAGCCGGCTCTCGCATCGTTGTTCGGCGAGGATGGGCAGCGACTCTAAAGTAACTCCCGGAGGTCTTCCGTCTGGAAGCGCTTTATGAGCGGGCCAGTTCCTTGTCGAGAGCAGACAGAAGACGCGGATCATCCGCTGTCACGTCAGGCGCAAAGCGGGCGGCGACCTTGCCGTCGCGGCCGATCAGGAATTTCTCGAAATTCCAGACGATGCCGCCATCCTGTCCGGTCTCGAGGCCGTGCTTTGCCAGGCGCTCGCGCATCGGCCCGTCGCCCGTCGTTTCGATGCCGGAGTTGATGAGGCTGTTATAGAGCGGATGCCGCTCTTCGCCCGTGACAGCGATCTTGGAAAACATCGGGAACTGCACGTCATAGGTCAGTGTGCAGAAGCTCAGGATATCCTCGTTCGTACCGGGTTCCTGGCCCTTGAAATCATTGGCGGGAAAGCCGGCGATGACGAGACCTTCATCGCGCTTGTCCTCGTAAAGCTTTTCCAGCCCTTCGTATTGCACCGTCAGCCCGCATTTGGAGGCGACGTTGACGACCATGATCACCTTGCCGCGATAGTCGGCAAGCGTCGTATCGCTGCCGTCGATCCTCTTTACCGAAATATCGAGCACGCTGTCGGTCATTTCATTCACTCCAAGTGAGACGGGAAACAGGATGCAGATATTTGCCTGGATTTGACGGACGTCAAGGTCAGAAACCGTCTCAGGCGGCCTCTTCCATCCTGACCAGATGGCCGGTCGAGACTTCCCGGTAGTGCCGCGTCGGCGGCGTATATCCCACTGGCCGCACCGGGCTCTTCAATTCATCGACAGCCAGATTGCGCTTGATCCCGCGGCGCGACGGATCCGGCACCGGAACCGCCGCCATGAGCTTCTTCGTATAGGCATGCTGCGGGTTCTCGAACACCGAGGCGCGGGGGCCGATTTCGACGATCTCGCCGAGATACATCACCGCTACGCGATGGCTGACACGCTCCACCACGGCCATGTCATGCGAGATGAAGAGATAAGAGAGATTGAGGCTCTGTTGCAGGTCCATCAGCAGATTGCAAACCTGCGCCTTGATCGAAACATCGAGCGCCGAGACACTTTCGTCGGCAACGATCACCTTCGGGTCGAGGGCAAGCGCGCGGGCGATGCAGATGCGCTGGCGCTGGCCGCCCGAGAATTCATGCGGGTAGCGGCTCATCATATCGGCCTTCAGGCCGACACGCTCCAAAAGGTCGGCGGCTTTCTCGCGAGCCTCGGCGCGCGTACCGAGACGATGTTCGATGAAGGGCTCGGCGACAGCCGCTCCCACAGTCATGCGCGGATTGAGGCTGGCGAAGGGGTCCTGAAAGATCATCTGGATGCTGCGGCGCATGCGGCGCAGATCAAGTGTATTGAGCTTCATCACGTCATAACCGTCGAGGCGAACCTCGCCGGATTTGGGATTGATGAGACGCATGATGGAGCGCCCCGTCGTTGACTTTCCACAGCCGGATTCGCCCACCAAAGACAGGGTTTCTCCCTGAGCCAGGTCGAAGGAGACGTTCTCGACCGCATGAATGGCGCCCGTGGGGCGGGCGAGCAGGCCGCCGCGAAGTTCGAAGCGGGTGACGAGATTCTTGACTTCGAGAACCGGCGTCTTGCCATGGTCGACCGTGTCGGCAAGTGCCTTGGGTTCGCTGCGCTCGCCAGTCTGCGCGTCCACGACGGGAAAACGTAAAGGCTGGGCCTGATCCTTCATCGAGCCGAGCCGCGGTACGGCCGACAGCAAGGCGCGAGTATATGGATGCTGGCCGCGATGGAAGATGTCATCGGTCTTGCCTGTTTCCACCGCTTCGCCGCGATACATGACGATGGTGCGGTCGGAAATCTCGGCGACGACACCCATGTCGTGGGTGATGAAGAGAACGGACATGCCTTCCTCCTCCTGCAGCACCTTGATGAGGTCGAGGATCTGCCCCTGAATGGTGACGTCAAGCGCCGTCGTCGGCTCGTCGGCGATCAGGAGTTTCGGGCGCGAGGCAAGCGCCATGGCGATCATCACGCGCTGGCGCATGCCGCCGGAAAACTGATGCGGATATTCATCGAAGCGCGAGGATGCGTTGGGGATGCGCACTTTTTCCAGCAGGCGAATGGTTTCCGCTCTGGCCTCTGCTTTGGAGATGTCGCCATGGCAAGTGAGCGCTTCGGAAATCTGCCGGCCGATGGTGAAGATCGGATTGAGAGAAGTCATCGGCTCCTGGAAGATCATGGCGATGTCCTTGCCCCTGACCTTGCGCATCTCGCCCTCCGGAAGAGAAAGGATGTCGCGGCCATTGAGCCGGACGGAACCTTCGATACGGCTACTGCCCTTGGCGAGCAGCCGCATGATAGAGAGCGAGGTGACGCTCTTGCCGGAGCCGCTTTCACCGACGATGGCAACCGTTTCTCCCGGCATGACGTCGAAGGAGATGTTCCTGACCACCTGACGCCATTCGCCGTCGACCAGAAACGAGGTCGTCAGATTGGTGACGGAAAGAACGGGCTGCACACTCGGATCGTTCTGTTGCGTTGTAACGGTCGGCATAGAGTTCCCTTTTTATGATCTTACGCGCTGGCCAGATTTCAATCGAGGCTGTTCATGTTGGTGCCGGTGCGGTGGCGAAGGAGGCCGAAGGGCGACCCTCGGCAATCCTTGCGGCATCGAGAGCAGCAATCTTCTCGTCGATCTCGCGGCGGTCGGTCATCCCGCTCGGGTTCTGCCGTGTCGGCATGGTTTCGCTGACATGGAGATAACGTTCCTGCGCCACAGCATAGAGTCGTTCGAGTTCGGTGAGTGGATCGGCGCTATCGTCAACGCGGATGTTCAGCCAGGCATAGTCCTGATCGCGATAAATCACGAGCGCGGCCGATTGCTTGCCACGCTTGTCGCCGCCGGCATATTCGCCGGCGCGCATCGCTTCGAGCAGCCGTTCGGCCAGCGGCTTTCCCTCGGTCTTCTTGAAGGTCGCAAGCGTCTCGGCAATCACCTGCGGACCGGCCAGCATATTGCCTGCGACCGAGACATTGTCATCGACCAGATGGCCTGCCCAATCGATACACTTGGCGCCGGTAAAGGCGGCATTGTTGCCCTTGCCGTCGATCAGGTGGAACTGCCTTTGCTCGCGCCCCTCGTCACGGGCACTTAGCGTTTCGACAATCTCGCCGGGCGTATGGCCCGCAGCCAGCATCGCCAGTCCATCGATGCCGTAAAGCGGGTTGGCGAAGGCCTGTGTCGCGACAGCGCCTATGCCACCGCGAATATGCGGCACGATGCTGCCGACGGCAAAGAAGCGCGTCGCGACTGCTATGGCGAGATTTCCAGTTTCCGGCTCTCGGGCAACGATCGACCAGGTCATCGGCTCTATCTCCCAATAGCGTAAGCTTGCATCAAACGCGGTGTTGCTGCAGCGCGCAAGAGGCCATCTTTATCTCGCCGCGCTGCGGTAAGCCGCCCCACGGTCCATTCCGGCGCGACCGTCAGCTGGTGGCCCTTCCTGCGGAGAGCATCGAGCACCTCGGTGCTGAAATTGGCCTCCGCGGTCAAGCCGCCGGGCTCGCGGGTGCGCGGATAGAAGGAGCTCGGGAAATGGGTGCTGTGGAATAGCGGTTTGTCGATCGCTTGCTGCAGGTTCAGCCCGTGGTGGACATAGCGCAGGAAGAAGGAGAGCTGCCACTGTTCCTGCTGGTCGCCGCCAGGCGTTCCGAAGGCGAGTGTCGGCCGGCTCTCGTGCAGCGCAAGCGTCGGGGTCAGCGTCGTACGCGGCCGTTTGCCTGGAGCCAGCGAGGAGGGCAGGCCCGGCTTCAGCCAGAACATTTGCGCACGCGAGTTCAGGCAGAAGCCGAGGCCGGGGATGATCGGTGAGGATTGCAACCAGCCGCCGGAGGGGGTGACGGAGACCATATTGCCCTCGCGGTCGATCACGTCGATGTGCACAGTGTCGCCGCGCTTCTCGGTCAGATGCGACATTGTGGGTTCATAGACCGCGCCGCCCTTGGCTTCCGGCGTTTCGAGCATCTTCATGGTGAGATCGTACTGGCTTTCGAAGCCCGGCAGCTTGCCCGGACGTAACGCAAGCGATGCCTCTGTGGAAATGAGCTTGCGGCGCTCATCGGCATAGGCGTCTGACAGCAGGGTATCGAGCGGTACGGTCGTGAAATTCGGATCGCCGTAATAGACTTCTCGATCGGCAAAGGCGAGCTTCATCGCTTCCGTCACCGTATGGACGAAATCCGCGCCGGCCGGATCCATGCCGCCAATGTCGAAGCCCTTGAGCAGCGACAAAGCTTGCAGGAAGACTGGCCCTTGGCCCCACGGACCGATCTTGGCGACGGTCCAGCCGTGATAGTCGTAGGTCTGCGGCTCTTCGATCGTGGCGTGCCAATTGGCCATATCGTCGGCCGTCAGCACGCCCTTGTGGCGCTGGCCGCTTCCATCCATCACTTCGGCCTTGCTGACGTAGCTCTCGATCGCCTCGGCGACAAAACCGCGATAAAAAGCGTTGCGGGCCGCCTCGATCTGCTCTTCGCGATCGCTCTTGCTTTCGGCTTCCGCAACGACGCGCTTCCAGGTTTCGGCAAGCACCGGATTCTTGAAATTGGACCAGGGTTCCGGCGTGGAGCCTCCGGGGAGCCACGTCTCATGGGAGGTCGGCCATTCCTTGCGATAGAAATCGGCAAGCCCTGCGATGGTAGCGGAAACACGCGGCAGGATGGGGTGGCCGTTCTCGGCATAATGGATTGCCGGTTCCAGAACGTCGCGGACGGTGAGCCTGCCGTAGTCGCGCAACATCAGCATCCAGCCGTCGAAGGCACCGGGAATGACGGTGGCGAGCAGGCCATCTCCGGGGATCAGCTTCAGCCCTTCGTTCGTATAGTGCTCGATCGTCGCTCCGGCCGGTGCCGGCGCCTGGGCGCAGATGACCTCGACTTTGTCCTTTTTCTTCGAATAGAAGATAGCCGGCATATCGCCGCCTGGCCCACAGAGATGCGGCTCGACGATCTGCAGCACGAAGCCGGTCGCGACGGCGGCGTCGAAGGCGTTGCCGCCCTTTTCGAGAATGCTCATGCCGACGGCCGAGGCAATCCAGTGCGTCGACGTGACAACGCCGAAGGTTCCGAGGATTTCAGGGCGTGTGGTGAATGCGGTCATTGGGGGCACCTTTTCAGTTTATTCATGCTTCGCGCGGGTCGAGCGCATCGCGCAGGCCGTCGCCGAGGAGATTGAAGCCGATCACGACGAGAAAGATGGCGGCACCCGGCCACATGGCCATCCAGGGCGCCTGTTCGAGATAGTTCTTGGCGACATTGAGCATCGAGCCCCAGCTCGGAGCCGGCGGCTGCTGGCCGAGCCCGAGAAAGGAGAGGCTGGCTTCCGCGATGATGGCGGTCGCGATGGTGAGCGTCGCCTGCACCAGGATCGGCGCAAACACGTTCGGCAGGATATAGCGGGTGATGATACTGAAATGGCGCAAGCCGATCGAGCGGGCGCCTTCGACATACTCCTCCGTCTTGACTGCGAGCACCTGGCCGCGCGTCAGCCGCACGAAAACAGGTGTTGCCGAAAGGCCGATGGCAATCATCGCATTGGTGAGGCTTGGCCCGAGAAAGGCGGCAAGCGCAATGGCTGTGATGAGGAAAGGCATCGCCAGGAAGGCTTCGGTGATGCGCGAGATGATCTGGTCTATCCAGCCGCCATAATAGCCGGAAATCAGGCCGAAGGGCACGCCGATGGCGACGGCGATGGCGACCGAGAAGATGCCGGCCATCAGCGACGCCTGCGCTCCCCAGATCATGCGAGACAGAATATCCCGGCCGAGATCGTCGGTGCCTAGCCAATGGGCGGCCGATGGCGCCTTGCGGATCGCCGACCAGCTGGTTGCGACCGGGTCCGGGATGGGCAGCAACGGTGCGAGCGCAGCAAGTACAGTAAAGAAAAGGATGATGCCAAGCCCGACGAGCGCGCCCTTGTTGGCCTTCAACTTGCGCCAAGCCCGATTGGGAGCGCGCTTGGTTGAGGGCGCGGCTGCGGCCGTCTGTACGATCGTGCTCATAGGGCTGCCCTCATGCGTGGATTGAGGAGGACATAGAGAATGTCGGCGATGAGGTTCATCGCAATGAAGCCGATAGCCGTGAAGAGCACGACCCCCTGGACGACTGCGTAATCCCGGTTGAAGACGGCATCGACGATCAGCTTGCCGAAGCCGGGGATGGTGAAGATCTGCTCGGTTAGCACGGCACCGGCGAGGAGTTCGCCGAAGAGCAGGGCGCTTACGGTGACGATGGGCAGGACGGCATTGCGGAAGCTATGCTGCAGGACAACTGCCGTCTCCGGCAGGCCCTTGGCGCGGGCCGTGCGGATATAGTCGGCGCTGAGCACGCTCAGCATTGAAGAGCGGGTGTGGCGCATCAGCGTGGCCGCCAGCGCATTGCCGAGCACGAAGGCGGGCATCAGCATGGTCTGGATCGAGCGCCAGGGATCCTCGAAGAAGGGCTGATATCCGGAAGCCGGCAGCCAGTGAAGCTTCACCGAAACCAGCAGGATCAGCATGATGCCGAGCCAGAAATTCGGCACGGAGAGGCCGCAGAGGGCAACGATATTGGCGAGAAAATCGATGACGGTGTTCTTCTTGACAGCCGCCAAGATACCCATCGGAATGCCGATGGCGAAGGCGAAGATCATCGACATGACGGCAAGCTGGATGGTGACCGGCAGCTTTTCGGCGACCAGCGTCAGCACCGGCTGATTGGTGCGCAGCGACACGCCGAGATCGCCCTTGGCGACACCCTGCAGCCAGTAGCCATATTGATAGATGACCGGGTCATTGAGCCGATACTTCTCGCGCAGCAGCTCGAGAACCTGCGGATCGCGTTCTTCGCCTGCCATGGCGAGCACTGGATCGCCGGGCAGAAGCTTCTGCAGGGAGAAGACGAAGATCGAAATGATCAGCAGCGTCGGTATCGCGACGAGCAGCCTCTTTCCGATATAGCTATACATGGGCAGATCCTCGACGCGCTATCGAATGCCGGAAAACCCATGCGGGGGAGGCCCGCATGGCGGTCTTGGCTCAGTTGCTCTTCTTCACACCGGCAAGACGGATCATTCCGTCTGGCGAGGCAACGAAGCCGGATACCTTCTTGTTGTAGGCCCAGATCCAGGCCTGATGTCCGAGGAAGATGATCGGTAGGTCCTTGTCGAGGATGGCTTCTGCCGCATCGTATTTCTGCTTGCGCACGGCATTGTCCTGGGACTGGCGTGCCTCAAGCAGCAGCTTGTCGACCTCGGGATTGCTGTATTTGGAATCGTTGAGGCCGGCGCCGGTCGTCACGAATTGCTGGATATTGCCGTCGGGATCGGAGCGGCCGGACCAGTCTGAACGGCTGAGCTGGTAGTTGCCGCTCGACTGCGCGTCGAGCAGCGTCGCAAATTCCGTGGTTTTCAGCGTCACGTCGAAACCGGCTTCGGCGACCATCGACTGGATGATCTGCATCATCTGCATCGAGACGGGATTATTCGCGACTGCAAGCTCGACGGGGATCCGGTCGAAGCCCGCCTCCTTGATCAGGGCCTTGGCCTTGTCGACGTCTCGGGCGGGAACCGGCACGTCCTTGTCGAACCACGGGCTGTTGGGTGCGAATGGCTGATTGCCGGCAAGGCCGGTGCCGTCAAAGACGATCTGCATAGCGGCTTCGCGGTCGATCGCCAGCGAGAAGGCCTGGCGCAGGCGCTTGTCCTTGCCGAGTGGATTGTCGGCGCGCGCACCATTGCCGACATTGGCATAGACGCCGAGCCAGCCGGTGCCGATCGCATCGGCATAGACGAGATTGGGGTCGCTCTTCACCGTACCGACATCGGATGCCGCCACACGCTCGATCATGTCGA
>BFBZ01000715.1_pt1 | contig 27489 bp, 22 predicted proteins | sample 1888401 | NCBI WGS metagenome assembly BFBZ01 (sample SAMD00112614, study PRJDB3348) | symbiont metagenome | host: Chara braunii
CCAGCCACGATCTCATCCTCGATGATGTCGCCGTGCCGCTCGATCATGCCACCGCCTGGCAACCGGCCTCCGAGCCGCTCCGGCGCGATCCGCATTCGGGCCTGTGGTTCTTCCCCCTGATCGCCGCGGTCTATGACGGTGTCGCGCGATCGGCGCGAGACTGGCTGGTCGACTTCGCGCAGGGCCACGCCCCGGCCGCGCTCGGCGCGCCACTTTCGAGCCTGCCACGCTTCCAGGACGCTATCGGCCGTATCGAGATCCTGCTCGCCACCAATGCCCGGCTGCTCGCCTCGCTCGGCCGCGACATCGACGAGGGACGTCAGGTCGGCGGAGATCCCGGTTATGTCCGCCACGTGGTGATCGACAATGCGGTGGCGATCACCGAGCTTGCACTGGAGCTTGGCGGCAATCCCGGGGTCTCGCGCAACAGTCCGCTGGAACGCCATCATCGCGACGCGCTGACGGGGCGCGCCCATGCTCCGCAAAACGCGCTCATCCGTGTCGGCGCCGCCAAAGCGGCCCTGGCCGTGGGCTGACCGATCGCGAACCGGTCAGCCCACGACCAGCCGCAGAGCGCGCGGGCGTTCAACCCGGCGGACCGGCCCCGGCTGTCGCCGGCCACGCAACTGGTCCAGCAGATGCAGGCCCTCGGGCCAGCCGCCATGGCCGCTGGCGACATTGATATGCCCGGCATTGCCCGCGTCGACAAAAGCTGCTTCCCACAGATTGGCGATGATGCGGGCGCGCTCATGCGCCATGAACGGATCGGTCCGGCTGGCGACCAGGATGGCCGGAAAGGCAAAGGGCTCGAGCGGCAGTGGCGCGAAGGATGCCATCCCGGGCAGCCTGGACCTTGAACGCTCCGGATCGGCCGGCGCCACCAGCAAGGCGCCGCCGATCGGCAAGGCTGGATGGCGGGCGGCAAGGTGGGCGATCAGCGTAGCTCCGAGGCTATGGCCGACCAGAATGGCACCGGGTCTTCTGCGGACATGGTCGACGAGCACGGTGAGCCAGGTTTCGAGGTCCGGATTGCTCCAGTTTTGCTGCTCGACACGCTCGGCATCGTCGAGCTCCGCTTGCCAGCGGCTCTGCCAATGCTGCGGCTCCGAACCGTGTAATCCGGGCACGATGAGAATTGCCATGGCGCGATGATCCCTGTTGGCAATCATCATCGGTTCATGGCTCGGAAGCGTCAATAAAATGGGATGTCGAAATTCTCCGCATCCATGGCAGGACACGCGCTTTACAGGTCGATAGCGAGAAGTCTGTTCCGATCAACAATGTCGCATCGACGTCATGACCGGACCGGTCTTTCTCAACGCCGCTGTCCGGTCCCTAGATTCCGGCGCCATGCTGAAGCGCGTCATCGAGCTTGCCATAGAGCCCGCGCCAATAGAGCAAGGCGCCTTCCGTCCCGGCTTCCTGGATCGCTTTGACGCGGCCGATGAGAATGGTGTGCGAATGGCGCTCGATGGCCTCTTCGATCTCGCAGTCCAGAATGGCCAGCGCGCCGTCGAGGACCGGGGCACCGGTCACCAGGCGTGACCAAGCGCCCTCGGCAAAACGCTCGTCACCCTTGATCCCGCCGCGGCCGGCAAAGCGGTCGGCAATGGACTGATGACTGGCGGCAAGCACATTGATCGCGAAATGTCCGGCTTGCTTGATCAAGGGCCAGGCCGAGGCGCCTTGGTTGACACAGATCAGCACGGATGGCGGCTCGGCCGATAGCGAGGTCAGCGACGTGGCCGTCAGTCCGGCGCGCCGGCCGCCGGCCGAAGCGGTAACGATGCTGACGGCGCCGGCGACGTTGCGCATGACGGATCGAAATGCGACGGGTTCGACATCGATCGGCGCGACATCGCGTAGCTGCTTGTTCATGAAACGATCCACTGGGATTCCGGGACAATCGGGCGAACGACCCGGCCGTATCAGCCGAGCCGCTCGACACGCTGACCGGCACCCTAGGTTTCGGATCTCAATTTGTCTACAAACGAAATAGACAATTTGCCACAGCCATGCGCCAGCGTACCGTCGGCCCTTCAGATCGCGATCTGGTCCCCGGCGACCACCAGCTTGCCGCGGCGGGCGAGGTCGGCAATCGTCGTATTGTCCAGGACCGAAGCCATGGCGTCTCGGACCTCGCTCATCACCGATCGGACCGCACATTCGGCGATGTCGCCGCAATCGTCGCAGGCACGGAAGGCCGATCGACTGGCGCAGGCGATCGGCGCCAGCGGCCCATCAAGCGCACGAACGACTGCGCCGACCTTGATGGTGCGCGCCGGCTTGGCCAGGGCATATCCGCCACCCGGTCCCTTCTTGCTGCGCAGCATGCCGGCATTGCGCAGGTCGAGCAGGATGGCGTCGAGGAATTTCTTCGAGATGTTGTTCTTCTGGGCGATGTCGGCGACCTGCGCCGTTTCGCCGGCCTCCAGCTTGGCGAGGTGGATAATCGCCTTGAGGCCATACTTGCCTTTGTTGGTGAGCACCGCCAACTCCCTCGCCATGTTTCTAATTGTACATTATTTCTATCAACTTTAATCCCTGGGTCAAGTCGATTTCTCCACGCAAACCAAGGCTATGTGGATGAATTTGGCGCCGGGAGTGTCGCAGGGAGATGGTCCTGCCATCGTCGCTCGGACGAAGGAGCAGAGGTTCACGGCGTTCCGATGCGATATTGTCCAGGCGGCGGCGTTCCATTGACGGCAAAATCGCCCAGGATGCGTTCGCGATAGATTCGGGGATTGTGCGACGAGATCGTCCGGGCATTGCGCCAGTGACGATCAAGGCCCTGGCCACGCTTGGCGGCGGAAGCACCCAGCGCATCGAAGAGAACCGTGGTCGCTTCGAGGATCAGGCTGGAAACGACGGTCACCGCCTGGTTGACCTCGAGTTCGGCGATGGCCGCCGCGGCGATTTCCGCCTCTTCGTCAACAGCCCCATGCGCATCATAGGTCCGTTGCAGCGCCTCGGAAACCTTGAGCACGATGGCGCCCGCGGCGTAGGCGTTGCCGCGCACCCGACCGACCACCTGCAGGATCTGCGGGTCGACGCTGACACTTGCGGCGTTGCCATGGCTGTAGATGCGTTTTCGCTGCGAAACGAGAGCGGCGACGTCAGCCGATGCGGCCCGCCCGATGCCGGCAAGCGTCGCCAGATGGACGAGTTGAAAGAATGACGAGGAGTAGCGGAACCGGCGCGCGAAGGGATTCAAATGCTCTTCGCCGATCGCGACATTGGAAAAGCGCGCGGTGCCGCTCGCCGTCAGCGTCTGGCCGAAACCGTCCCAATCGTCGATCACCTCGACGCCCGGGGCACGCCGCGGCACGACTGCGCCCATCAGCTCGCCATTTTCGTCCTGCGCCCCGAGATTGATCCAGTCGGCGAACAGCGAACCGGTCGTGTAGTATTTCTCGCCATTGACCAGCCAATGGTCGCCGCTGCGGGTCAACCGGGTCGAGAAGCTCGTCACCTTGTTGTCGCCGACCTCGGAAAAGCCGCTGCCGATCGTCTCCCGCGCGGCGATACGCTTCAGCCAGAGGCGGCGCCAATCCGTCGCCTCGGCGTTGAGCACATCCTCGGTAAAGCCGAAATGGGCGCGCAAGGCATTGGTGACATTGGGGTCGGCCGCCGACAACTCGATCAGCAGATTGAACAGCTCCGGCAAGGTCGCGCCGAAACCGCCCTCGTCCACCGGCAGGCGGAGCGTGGTGAAGCCGACCTCCTTGAGCCAGGCGATCTCGTCATGAGGCAATCGGCGCTCGACATCGCGCACGATCGCGCTGTCCCGGACCTTGGCGAAGACCGGCCGGAACCGCTCCGCGAGCTCTTCATAGCGGGCACTCGCGCCGGAGCCCCAGGCTTGGTCGATCTGCGTCATGTCGTTATCCGTGGATTTGAATTCTGGACCCGAAACCCCGACGCACCATCCATTCGGTGCCACAGGTTGGGATATATAATCCAGTTTTTTTATATATATTTATCCCGAAGTCCAGGCCTCTCAGACGTGGATGTTTCGGCAGAATCGACATTCAATTCGACTTTTCGACCCAAAATAGATCCTACCGCTCCATGAATCACCTGCTGACGGACAATAGCCGTCGATTTAAATTATATAATTTTGATTGACTTTAAAGATGCCCCCATCATTCTCGTCGGCATCACCACCAGCAGCATCGAAAGATGTCCCGTGCCCCATTCCACCAGCCCATCGACCCACGCGTCTGAAACACTCCGACTGATCGGCCCCGTGCCGGAGAGCTGGGTCCCCGACCGCCCCGGCATCGACCACAATGTGACGATCGTCGGCGGCGGACAGACCGGCGCCGCTTTCGCCTTCGCATTGCGGCGCGCCGGCATCGGCAAGGTCTCGGTGATCGACGCGGCGGCGGACGAATCCCGAGCGGGCGTGTGGCGGACTACCGCGCGGATGAACAAGCTGCGCACGCCGAAGACGATCGTCGGTCCGGAACTCGGCCTGCCCGGCCTCGGCTTCCAGGCCTGGTTCGAGGCGCAGTTCGGCCACGCGGCCTATGCCGCGATCGACCGCATCCCGCGCACCGCCTGGGCCGACTATCTGAGCTGGTACCGTCAGGTGCTCGACATCCCCGTCCGTTATGGCACCAGGCTCGTGCGGATCGAGCCTGCCGAGGGGCACTTGCGGCTGCATCTCGACGTCGCCGGAGAGAGCCGCATCGAGACGACCCGCAAGGTGATTCTGGGCAATGGCGTGGCCGGCAATGGCGGGCCCTATGTGATCCCGCCGCTGGCGGGCCTGCCGGCGTCTCACCACGCCCATACCGCCGCGGCCATCGACTTCGAAGCGTTGCGCGGCAAGACCGTTGCGGTGGTCGGGTCGGCGGCCTCGGCCTTCGACGCAGCGGCGGTGGCGCTTGAAGCCGGCGCCGCGGACGTGCGGCTTTTCTCGCGGCGCGACAAGATCGCCGCGCTGCCGGTCATCCGGGCGCGCGGCTATCCGGGCGCCTACGACAACTACGCGCACCTGCCCGATGCGGTCCGCTGGCACCAGGCCATCCGCTACCGACGCGCCGGTTCGACGCCGCCGGCCGACGCCATCGAGCGGGTGTTGAAATTCCCGAACTTCCGCCTTCACCTCGCAGCGCCCTGGACCGCCGCGCATATCCGGGAGGATCGCGTCGTCGCCCAGGCCGGCGGTGACGAATTCAGCTTCGATTTCGTCATTTCCGGCACCGGCTATTTCGTCGACCCGGCGGCCTGTCCCGAACTGCGAGCCTTCGCCCGGGAGATCCTGCTCTGGCGCGATCGCTTCACACCGCCGGACGACGAGCGCGACGACGATCTCGGGTCCCATCCCTATCTGGGCGCGGCCCATGAATATCTCGAGAAAACGCCGGGACAGGCGCCATTCCTGAGGAATATCCACATTTACAACCCCGCCGGATTCGTCAGCTTCGGATTGCCGATCGGCGACGTGCCGAGCTTCCGCCGCGACATTCCCGCGGTCGTCGCGCGGATCAGCCGCGACCTGTTCTTCGATGACTTCGAGGCCCATCACCAGCGCATCACGGCGCCCGTCGCTCCCGACTTCGACGAGACGCTTTATGCCGCCGCGGTCTGGCGGGGGCCCTCGCGCGTCGCCGCCGAGTGACCCGCGCAAAGGAGCACCTCATGACGACCAGACGCCAGCTCGCGCTCAATCTGTTCATTTATCCGGGCGGCCACCACGAGGCCGGCTGGCGCTACAAGGGATCGGAGCCGCAGCGCGCGCTCGATATCGGCTATTATCAGGATCTGGCGCGCCGCGCCGAAGCGGCCAAGTTCGATGCCGTGTTCTTCGCCGACGGCCCGGCGCTGGCCGACGACGTCCGCTATGGCACGCGGTTTCGCCTCGAGCCCTTGACCTGGCTGTCGGCGATCGCGGCGGCAACGACCCATATCGGCCTGATCGGAACGGCCTCCACCACCTATTACGAACCCTATAATCTCGCCCGCCTCTATGCCTCGCTCGACCATCTCAGCGGCGGCCGGGCCGGCTGGAACATCGTCACCACCAGCGCGGCCGCGGCGGCGCAGAATTTCGGCCGCACCGAACATCCCGTCCACGCCGAGCGCTATGACATCTCGCGCGAATTCGTCGAGATCGTCACAAGCCTCTGGGACAGCTGGGAGGATGACGCGGTGGTCGCCGATCCGGTTTCCGGGGTCTATGCCGAAACGGCCAAGATTCACCCGATCAACCATGTCGGCAAGCACTTCAAGGTGCGCGGCCCGCTGAACACGCCGCGCAGCCCGCAAGGCCGGCCGGTCTATATCCAGGCCGGTTCGTCCGAGGACGGACGCTCGTTTGCGGCGCAATGGGCGGAGGCGATCTTCACCGCCCACCAGACGGTCGAAAGCGCCCAGTCTTTCTACGGCGACATCAAGAAACAGGCAGCCGCCTTCGGCCGCAATCCAGAGCATGTGAAGATCCTGCCGGGCATCAGCCCTTTCATCGGTTCGACCGAGGTCGAAGCCGCGCGGCTGGTCGAGGAATTCAACGAACTTATTCAACCGGCCTATTCGCTCAACCAATTGCACCGGATGATCGGGCTCGACCTTTCCGGGTTCGATCTCGACGGACAGTTCCCGCGCCATCTGATCAAGACCGACAGCGCGATCGGTGTCGCGAGCCGCTTCAAGGTCGTGCTCGACATCGTCGACCGCGAAAAGCCGACCATCCGGCAGCTCATCCACCGGCTCGCCGGAGCCCGTGGGCATTGGGTCCAGGCTGGCACGCCCGAGAAGATCGCCGATCTGATCCAGACTTGGTTCGAGACCGGCGCGGCGGACGGTTTCAACGTCATGCCACCCTGGTTCACCGGCGGATTCGATATCTTCGCGGCGGAGGTCGTGCCGATCCTGCGCAAGCGCGGCCTGTTCCGCGAAGACTATACGGGACGAACGCTGCGCGACCATCTCGGCCTGCCTCGTCCGGACAGCGGCTACGCCGCGGCGCGACAGGCGAGCGCCTGACCAGGCATCACCGGAAAGCTCGGATCGGGCCCGTCATGCGAGCCCGGTCCATCTGGCCGATCAACGCAATCCGAATCCACGCTTGTCAAGCGCTTCCCTGATGCGGTCGCGGCCACTCAGCGACTGAGCGCCACGGACACGCTCGAGCGCCGCCGCGGTCCAGCCAATTTCCGGAAGGTTCTGTCCGCGCTGAAACTCCGACAGCGTCCGGTCATAGCCGTCGACGGCATCCTGCGGCAGAGCGGCATCATAGCGCTCGTGGTGCAGGACGACGCGCTGCGGCAGGCGCGGCTTGACCTCGGCCGGGCGGGACGGATCGGGATAACCGACGCACAGACCGAAGACTGCCAGGACATTCGGCGGCAGACCGAGCAGCGCTGCGACCTCGACCGGGCGATTGCGGATGGCGCCGATATAGACCGAGCCGAGGCCGAACGATTCCAGCGCCACGACGGCGTTCTGGGCGGCGAGCGCCGCATCGATGATGGCGACGAACAGGGTTTCCAGGAATGCCAGGGCGTCGGTCGGAACACCCTTGCGGCGGCCGATCTCCTCCAGCCGCGCGAGATCGGCCAGCCAGACCAGAAACAGCGGCGCCTCCTCGATATGCTTCTGGCCGCGGGCATATTCGGCAAGCTTCGCCTTGGTTGCGGCATCCTCGACCGCGACCACGCTCCAGGTCTGCAGGTTCGACGAGGACGCGGCCGATTGCGCCGCCGCGATCAGGGCGTCGAGCGTCCCGGACGGAAGCGGCAGCGGCAGATAAGCGCGGACCGAGCGATGATCGAGCAGCGCCGCGATCGTCTCGTTCCAGCGCGCCGCGACATCGAAAGCCTGGCTGCCGTAGCGGGCCGCGAGCGCGGCATCGGGCGTCGTGGCCGCAAGCGGCGTCTGGGCGTCATCATCAGGCGGGATCACGTGCTGGGTCATCGGGATATCTCCGGGAGGACACTGGCGAGCATAACGCAAACATGAAGCCAGTACATATAGTCTATAAAATTAATTGACTTTATTGGCGCCTTGCCGTTCGATCGGGGCGCGTTCGTCCGCCGACGGCCGGCAGTGGCTTTGTCGCCTCATCGCGCGGCGGGGCCTGCCGACCGCCCTCGTTCGAACCCGGTATCGGTCGCCGCGCGCGTCGCCCCTGCCCCTTGATCGGCAGCGTCCAATGTATCCTCGAGGGAGGCATCCATGTCCCAGAAACGTCAAATCCGCCTTGGCGCCTTCCTGATGACCGATGGCCACCATGTCGCGGCCTGGCGCCATCCCAAATCCGACCCGAATGCCGGCGTCAGCATCGAGCATTTCATAAGGCTCGCCAAAACCGCCGAGCGCGGCAAGTTCGATGCGGTCTTTCTGGCGGACAGCTCGGGCATCCGCGAACGCAATCTCGACGCGCTCAGCCACACCTCGCGCGCGGTCTCGTTCGAGCCGCTGACCTTGCTGTCGGCCCTGTCGGTGGTGACCGAACGCATCGGCCTGATCGCCACAGCTTCGACCAGTTTCAACGAGCCCTTCAACATCGCGCGAAAATTTGCCTCCCTCGACCAGTTGAGCAAGGGCCGCGCCGGCTGGAACCTGGTGACGTCGAGCAGCGAAGCCGAGGCGCTGAACTTCAATTTCGACAAGCACATCGCCCATGCCGACCGTTATGCCCGGGCGCGCGAATTCGCCGAGGTGGTCAAGGGACTGTGGAACTCCTGGGAGGACGACGCCTTCATCCGCGACCAGGAGAACGGCCTGTTCTTCGATCGCGCCAAGCATCACCTGCTCGATCACCGCGGTCACTATTTCAAGGTGAGGGGTCCGCTGAACGTCGCCCGCTCGCCCCAGGGCCATCCGGTGATCGTCCAGGCCGGCGCTTCCGAGCCGGGCAAGGATCTTGCCGCCGAGACCGCCGAGGCGATCTTCGCGGCCCAGCGCACCCTCGAGGAAGCACAGGCCTTCTACGCCGACATCAAGGGCCGCGCCGATCGCCTCGGCCGCAATCCCGACCACATCAAGATCATGCCCGGCATCTTCCCGGTGGTCGGCCGGACCGAGGCCGAAGCGCAGGAGAAGTTCGAGGAGCTGCAGTCGCGGATCCACCCGGTCGTCGGCCTGTCGCTGCTGAGCTCGACGCTGGGCGGTATCGACCTTTCGGGCTATCCGCTCGACGGTCCCCTGCCCGATCTGCCCGAGACCAACGGACCGAAGAGCCGGCAGAAACTGCTGATCGATCTCGCCCGCCGCGAGAACCTGACGATCCGCCAGCTCTATCTGCAGATCGCCGGCGCGCGCGGCCATTGGCAGGTGGTCGGCACCCCGGTGCAGATCGCCGACCAATTGGAACAGCGTTTCCTCGACGGCGGCGCCGACGGCTTCAACGTCATGGCGCCCTATTTGCCCGGCGGGCTGGAGGATTTCGTCGACCACGTGGTTCCGGAGCTGCGCCGGCGCGGCCTGTTCCGCGAGGACTATGAGGGCCGCACACTCCGGGAGAATCTCGGCCTGCCCTTCCCGGCGCATCAGGCGCCGAAATCGTCTCCGCAAGTCCTCGCCGCGGAATGAGCCGATGAGACGAAAGGCCAGGGGAGATACCGCCATGCAGCAGAGGCTGTCGCGCCGCACGATCCTTGCGGCATCGCTGCTCGGCGCCCTGCCCGCTGCACCCGCGCTCGCCGCTCCCCTCACCATTCGCATCGGTTATGCCGGCATTGGTCCCGGCGGCAGCCGCTTCGTGCCGGGCCTCGCCGGTCTGATCGCCGCGGAAAGCTATATCGAACGCGAATTCGGCACGGACCAGGCCATCACGGTCGAATGGTTCTTCTTCAAAGGCGCCGGGCCGGCGGTCAACGAAGCGCTGGCCAGCAATCAGCTCGACGTCGCCTTCATGGGCGACCTGCCCTCGCTCACCGCCCGCGCCGGCGGCCTCAGGACCAGGATCGTGATGGCGACCAATGCGCGCGACAATCTCTATCTCGTGGCGCCCATCGGCTCGGACATCAAGGCGGTCGCCGAGGTCAGGGGCCGCAAGGTCGCCCAGTTCCGCGGCACCAGCACGCATCTCACCACCGAACGGGTGCTGACCCAGCACAATCTGAACCGGTCCGACATCCGCTTCTTCAACATGGACGATGCCACCGCGCTCGCCGCCGTCGCCTCGGGGGATGTCGACGCGGCCTTCGGCAAGTCGATTTTCCTCACCCTGGTCGAGCGCAACCTCGCCCGGGTGATCTTCACCACCAAGGGCGATCCGAGCACCGTCACGAGCAGCCATCTGATCGTTACCGAGGCGTTCGAACGGGCCCATCCCGAACTGGTCGCCGGGGTCGTCAGGGCGAGCACCAAGGCAGCGGCCTGGGCCTCCGACGAAACCCATCGCGACGCGCTCTTCGACATCTGGGCAAAGTCGGGCACGCCGCGCGGCGTGTTCCAAGCCGATTACGACGGCCAGACGCTAGCCTACCGGCTGTCGCCGCTGATCGATCAGCTCTTTGTCGAGAACTATCGATACAAGGCGGCCCAAGTGAAGACCCTCGGCCTGGTCCGACGCGATGTCGACCTCGCCGGCTGGTTCGCGCCCGACTATGTCGAGGCCGCGATCCGGCAACTCGGCTTCGAGCGAACCTGGGCCCGTTATGGCCCCGATGGCAAGCCTGAGGGATCGTGACCCCGTGAGCAGCCGAGAGCCACCCGACCCACGCCCCTGCACCCGCCGGACGCCCGCATGACCGCCTCTTCCAGACGACGTCGCCTCGACAGGCGGAGCTTCCTCGCCGGCACCGCCGGACTTGCCGCAACCGCCGGCGCCGTCGCCGCGGAACCCTTGCAGGTACCGCTCTGGACCCGGGAACAAGGCGGGCCGGCCGCCMCCCCCGCCTATGGCATTCCCTCGCCCTTCGAAAAGCTGGTACGCCGGCCGCGCGCACCGCCGCCCTTCCCGACAGCGGCCTCGAGCGGTACGCCGCTGCAGCACCTGTTCGGCATCGTCACGCCGAACGGGCTGCATTATGAACGCCATCACGCAGGCATACCGGCGATCGACCCCGAGCAGCATCGCCTGGTCATTCACGGCCTGGTACAGCGCCCGCTAATCCTCAGCGTCAACGACATCATCCGCTTTCCCTCGGTGTCGCGCCTGCATTTCATGGAATGTTCGGGCAATACGCCGGGCTGGACCGTCGGCAACCCACGCTGGACGGCGCAGGAGACCCATGGGCTGATCAGTTGCGCCGAATGGACCGGCGTGCCGCTCTCGACCTTGCTCGGCGAGGTCGGCCTCAAGCCCGGCGCGCGCTGGATCCTTGCCGAGGGCGCGGACGCTGCCGCCATGACCCGCAGCCTGCCGCTCGACATCGCGCTCGACGACGTCATCGTCGCCTATGCCCAGAACGGCGAGCGGCTGAGGCCAGAACAGGGCTATCCGCTGCGGCTGTTCGTCCCCGGGCTCGAAGGCAATCTCAGCGTCAAATGGCTGCGCCGGATCAAGGTCGGCGACCAGCCGTTCCAGACGCGCGAGGAAACGTCGAAATATACCGACCTGATGCCCGACGGCACGGCGCGCCAGTTCACCTTCATGATGGAGGCAAAGTCGGTGATCACCTCGCCGTCGGGCGGCCACGCGCTGCGCCAAAGGGGATTCTACGAGATCGGCGGCCTCGCCTGGTCCGGCCGCGGCCGCATCACCAAGGTCGAGGTTTCCACCGATGGCGGCACGAGCTGGAAACCGGCGGCGCTTCAGGACCCGGTCCTGTCGAAATGCCTGACGCGCTTCCGGCTGCCCTGGGACTGGGACGGCGGACCGGCCTTGCTGCAGAGCCGGGCGACCGACGAAACCGGCTATGTCCAGCCGACCCGCGACCAGTTGGTCGGCGCCCGCGGGCTGAACTCGCAATATCACTTCAACGGCATCTACAGCTGGCGCGTCGCGCAGGACGGAGCAGTGTCCCATGTCGCGTGAGCGGACAACAATTCCGATCGCCGCCGCGCTGGCCTTGGCCGTTTCCGCCGCTCATGCCGACCCGGTCGGACGGTTCGGCATCGGCAGGCCGGCCGCACCGGCTGATATCGCCGCCTGGGATATCGATGTCCGTGCCGACGGCGCCGGCCTGCCGCCGGGGCGCGGCAGTGTCCGTCAAGGCCAGGCGCTGTTTGCAGAGCTCTGCTCGTCCTGCCACGGCGACCGGGGCCAAGGCGCGCCCGCGGGAACCTTCGGCGCGGGCCAGACCAATCCGTTCGAGCCCTTGACCGGCGGGCGCGGCACGCTCACCGCCGCTAGACCGGTCAAGACCGTCGGCAGCTTCTGGCCCTTTGCCCCGACGCTGTTCGACTTCATCAATCGGGCCATGCCGTTCAACGCGCCGCAATCGCTGACCCCCGATCAGGTCTATGCGGTCTCGGCCTATGTGCTCCACCTCAACGGCCTGGTCGCCGAGGACGCGGTACTCGACGCACGATCGCTGCCCGGCGTCGCGATGCCGAACCGGAACGGCTTCACCGCCGATCCGCGCCCCGATGTCAGGCTGGAGCAATAGGGCGGCGCGACCTGTCGCGCGCCGCCGAGATGGTTGGTCAGAAGCGCAGGCCTGCCTGCTTCATCAGCGGCAGGACCCGGTCGCCGAAATATTCGAGATCGGGCTTGAAGTCGAAGAACGAGAGCTGGAGCCCGTCGATCCCCGCCTTTTTCAGCGCGACGAATTGATCGACCACCTGCTCCGGCGACCCGACCACCCGGATATTGCCGCCCACCGGGCGATAGCGATCGACGCGCCCCTCGCGGCCCTTCCAGGCATGGGCGTCGCTGTCGAGCCCCTGAAATCCCTTCGGCACCGTCGTGTCGGCATGGGCGACGATGGCATCGGCATAGTCCCACGCCTCCTTCTCGGTTTCGCGCACCACCACCATCGGGTTGATCAAGGTGCGAACCTTGCGCCCGACATCGATTGCCGCGGCTTTCACCCGGCTCGTATGCGCCGGCAGGGCTTGAAGCGCGCTGTCGATGTCGGAGCCGGCCGGACTGGTGATGAAGACGATATCGGAATAGCGCCCGGCAAAGGCGATGCCGGCATCCGAGCCGGTGGCATTGACCAGGACAGGACGACCAAAATTCGGCTTCGGGGTGACGAAGGCGCCCTTGAGCCTCCAGGATGAAATGCCTTCGAAGTCGAAGTTCTCGTCCTCGCTCCAGAGCCGCTGGACCACCTCGATGAACTCGCCGGCCAGTTCGTAACGGCGGTCGTGCTCGATCCGGTCCCAGCCGAACATCTCATGCTCCACCGCGCGATGCCCGGTGACGATATTGACGCCCCAGCGCCCGCCCGAGATGTGATCGAGTGTCGCGCTGTATTTGGCGAAATGTACGGGGTGCAGAGGCCCGTAGAGCACATGGACGGTCGAGATCAGGATGATCCGCCGGGTGATGGCCGTCAGCGCCGCGGTGGTCATGAAGGAATCCAGCGCCAGCCCATTGTGGACGCCGCCATAACCGCCCTTCGGCAGCCACTGCGACAACGCGAAGACCAGGTCGAAGCCGAGGCCCTCGGCCTTCAGGACAAGATCCCTGTTGTAGTCGAAGCGCCAGTCGGTGCTGCGCGGCAAGGTCGACTGCGACCAGCCGCCGGCCTGGATCGGCAGGAACAGGCCGAGCAGTATCGGCTGCTCCAGGGCCTTGGCGAGCGGACTGTCGGGAAAGTCTGCCGGCCCGAGCAGTTGCGGTGCGCCGGCGATCGAGCCGGACTTGTGGGCGATGTTCATGAAAGACCTCCAGGGATCGGTCCGGCTTCTCGGCCTGGTCCGCCGCATGTCACGCGTCGCGCTCAGATCGTCCGGCGGGGCCACCGCTCAGATCGCCGCGACCAGGCGCCTCGACGAGGCATGGTCATATCTGAAGATAAAAAACTACTTTATCAATAGAATATTTGAAGGCAAAACGCCCGACGCAGTCCCGCGCGATGACGGCATCGTTGCGATCCTTTGCCGCTTCAGGCCGAAAAGAGCCAGAATCGCTATATCGGACTGTCATTGCACCCATATCGCTGCATCTGATCGCAGGCCCGGAATACGCCATGCGGGCCGCGTCGCCTGCGAATGACCCGCGCGGATGCACCCGATTTTGAATGATCAATCCAAGTTCGAGCGGCAAGTTGGCATATATATCTATCTTGTTGATAGACATTATATGACGATAGCATGTTCGCCTCTTCACGCCCCGAACGGCATCGCAAGTTCGGGGCAGCGATCGCCTCCAGGCAAGGCCCTCAAATGAGTTTCGACCTCGATATATCCGACCCCTATTTCGCCAAGGCGGTGGCGCTGCGACAGAGCTTCGCCGCCGGCGCGATCGCGCACGACAAGGCGGGCGGGCGGCCGACGGAACAGTTGAAGCTCCTGAAGCAGAGCGGCTTGCTGACGATCCTGATCCCCAGGGAGTTCGGCGGCCAGGGACAGAAGTGGTCGAAGGCGCTCAGGATCGCCCGCGAATTCGCCAAGGTCGACGGCTCGCTCGGCCATCTCTACGGCTATCATTTCGGCTCGGTCCACAGCGCCCATGTCAATGGCAGCCCGGAACAGGCCGCCGACCTCTATCGCCGGTCGGCCGAAGGCAACTGGTTCTGGGGTAATGCGCGCAACAGCTTTTCCAAAACCCTGTTCGGCAAACGCGACGGCGACTGGTACGTGCTCGACGGCTTCAAGCCGTTCACCTCGGGCTCCCACGTCGCCGACTACCTGCAGATCTCCTGGCTCGACCCGACCGGTGAGGACTATAGCTTCGCCGCGATCCCCGCCGATCGCCAAGGAGTGACGATCCACGACGACTGGGACGGCATCGGCCAGCGGCAAACCGGCAGCGGCAAGGTCAGCTTCGCCAATGTCCGCGTCCACGAGAGCGAACTGCTCGACCGCAAGAGCAATGCCGGCAAGCCGTTTCAGTCGATCGGCGTCCTGCAGCAGCAGAGCACCCTGCTCAACGTCTTCGTCGGCAGCGCCCAGGGCGCCTTGATCGCGGCCCGGGACTACACGCGCGAAAAGTCACGCCCCTGGATCTATTCCGGCGTCGAGAAACATACCGACGACCCCTGGGTGAAACGCACCTATGGCGACCTGGTCATCAAGACCCAGGCCGCCACCTTGCTCGCCGATCGCGCGCTCGATGCGCTCGACGAGGCCTGGGAACGCGGTTTCGACCTGACCGACGAGGAGCGCGGCGAGGCCGCCATCAAGGTCGCCGCCGCCAATGCCTTTGCCGGCGAAACCGCGCTCGAGGTGACGGCCAAGATCTTCGAGGTCATGGGCGCCCGTTCGGCGGTGACGGCCAACGGCTTCGACCGGTTCTGGCGGAATGTGCGTATCCACACGCTGCACAATCCGGCCGAATACAAGACCCGCAATGTCGGAACCTGGTTCCTGGAAGGCGCTCATCCCGAACCGGGGATCTTCCAATGAGCGCGCGCGCGCTTCATCTCAACGTCAACGCGCTGCATTCCGGCTTTCTGCCTTCGGCCTGGCGGCTGCCGGCGAGCGATCCGAAGGCGGCTTTCGACGTCAACCATTTCGTCGCGGTCGCCAGGCTCGCCGAACGCGGCACGTTCGACGCGATCTTCCTGGCCGACAACCCCGCGATCACCGACCGGATCGACTATCGGCCGTTCCTCTCGCTGGAACCGACGATCATCCTGGCGACCATCGCCGCGCTGACCGAGCATATCGGCCTGATCGCCACGGCATCGACCAGCTATAACGAGCCCTACAATATCGCCCGCCGCTTCGCCGCCCTCGACCTGGCGAGCGGCGGCCGAGCGGGCTGGAATGTCGTCACCACGGCGGATCTGCCCTCGGCGCGCAATTTCGGGGTGTCCGAGGTGGCCGACCATCGCGGTCGCTACGAGAAGGCGGCCGAATTCACCGCTGTCGTGAAGGCGCTGTGGGATAGCTGGGACGATGACGCCTTCGTCGGCGACAAGGCGACGGGCCGTTTCGTCGACACGTCGAAACTGCACCCCATCGCCCATCGCGGCAAGCACTATGCGGTCCATGGTCCGCTCACCGTGCCGCGCTCCGCGCAGGGCCGACCGGTGCTGGTTCAGGCCGGCGGTTCGGACGACGGCCGCGATCTTGCCGCGGCTCATGCCGAGGCGGTCTTCACCCTGTCGCAATCGTTCGAGGAGGCCCAGTCCTATGCCGACGACCTGCGCCGCCGGTCGCTCGCCTATGGCCGCGCCGCCGACGCGATCCTGATCCTGCCGGGTCTCGCGACGATCATCGGCGGCACCGAGGCGGAGGCCAGGCGGCGCAGCGACGACCTGATCGATCTCATCCCGCTCGACTACAGTCTCGCCCGCCTCGCCGGGACACTTGGCCTCTCCCCTGACAGGCTGCATCTCGACCGGCCGCTGCCGGACGATCTGGCGCCCCCCACCACCGGCAATCACACCATGTTCCACGGCACGGTCGCCATGGCGCGCAAGGACAACCTGACGGTACGCCAGTTGATCCGCGCGCTCGGCGGCGGCACCGGCCACAGGGTTTTCGTCGGCACTCCCGAGCAACTCGCCGACGAGATCGAGACCTGGTTCCGCGCCGGCGCGGCCGACGGCTTCAACCTGATGCCGGACGTCCTGCCGCAAGGCCTGGCGACCATCGTCGACGAGGTCGTGCCGCTGCTGCGCAAGCGCGGCCTTTTTCGCTCCGCCTATCGCGGACGGACCTTGCGCGATCACTTCGGCCTGGCGCGTCCGGACAGCCGGCGGGATCACATCCGCCACCGCGCATCGGCCTGAACCACGACCGGCCGGTCCCGATATCATCAAAGGAACATTCCGTGTCCGAGCAAATTGCGGCCAGACGAACCGCTGCGAAGCAAATTCGCATCAATGGCTTCGCCATCCATGCCCCGGTCCACCTCTCGCCTGGCCTATGGACCCATCCGCGCGACCGCTCGCTGGAGTTCAACACGCTCGACTACTGGACCGACGTGGCGCGCATCCTCGAGCGCGGCAAATTCGACGCCTTGTTCGTTGCCGACGGCATCGGCATCCATGACGTCTATGCCGGTAATGCCGACGCGGCTCTGCGCAGCGCCGCCCAGATCCCGAAATACGACCCGATGCTGCTGGTCTCGGCGATGGCCAATGTCACGGAACACCTGGGCTTCGGCATCACCGCTTCGGTATCCTACGAGCCGCCCTTCACGCTCGCCCGCCGCTTCTCGACGCTCGACCACCTGACCAAGGGACGGATCGCCTGGAATGTCGTCACCGGCTATTCGGCCGCCGCCTCCAGGGCGGTCGGCCGGCCGGGCATCAATGCGCATGACCTGCGCTACGACATCGCCGACGAATTCCTCGAGGCGGTCTACAAGCTCTGGGAGGGGAGTTGGGAGGATGGCTCGGTCCTGCGCGACAAGCAAAGCCGCGTCTTCGCCGATCCGACCAAGATCCACCGGATCAACCACAAGGGCGAACATTTCGCGCTCGACGCGATCCACCTTGTCGACCCCTCGCCCCAACGCACGCCCTTCCTGTTCCAGGCCGGCACGTCCAATCGCGGGCGCAACTTCGCCGCTGGCCATGCCGAGGCGGTGTTCGTCAGCGACCCCTCCAAATCGGCGGTCGCGGAAGCCGTGGCCGATATCCGCGGCCGTGCCAAGGCGGCCGGCCGCGATCCCTATGACGTCCTGTTCTACAGCCTGATCACCGTCATCGTCGGCAGGACCGAGGCCGAGGCCAAGGCGAAGCTCGCCGAGTTCCAAGGATATGTCGACTATGAAGGGGCGCTGGCGCTGTTCTCCGGCTGGACCGGCATAGACCTGTCCAAATATGCGCTCGACGATCCCTTCCCGGCGATCAGGAAGGACAATGCCGTCAGCTCGGTGGTCGATTCCTTCTCGCGCTCCGACAAGGTCTGGACCATCCGCGAGATCATCGAGCACAACACCATTGGCGGGCGCGGCCCGATCGCGGTCGGCTCGCCCGAACAGGTGGCCGACGAGTTGCAGGACTGGATCGCCAGGACCGATGTCGACGGCTTCAATCTGAGCTACGCCATCACGCCCGAGGGCTATTCCGACTTCGTCGACCTCGTCGTGCCGGAATTGCAGAAACGCGGCGTCTACCAGACCGAATATGCCCCCGGCACCCTGCGCGAAAAGGTGTTCGGTCGCGACGCGCGGCTGCCGTCGAACCACCCGGCCGCCCGCTACCGGCTCCAGCCGGCGGCACAAGACCAGGCTCCGGCAGAGGCGCTCTCGGCATGACCCGGACAGGCTTCCCCAACCGCCGCGAACTGCTGGTGGGCGCAGCGGCGACCGCTGCCGCGCAAGGCCTCGGTCCGCTGATCGGCACCGCCCGTGCCCAGGCCACCGCGCAGCCGAAACGCGGCGGAACGCTGAACGTCGTGCTGTCGCTGCCACCAACCAGCCTGCTCACCCTGGCGACGACGGCCGGTTCCGACTACGCGATCAGTGCCAAGATCACCGAAGGCCTGCTGGCCTATGATTTCGACATCAATCCCCGGCCGCAGCTGGCGACCGCCTGGTCGGTCAGCGCGGATGGCAAGCGGATCAGTTTCACGCTGCGTCAGGGCGTGAAATGGCATGACGGCCAGCCGTTCACCGCGCAGGATGTCGCCTTCTCGATCCTGCTGCTCAAACAGGTGCACCCGCGCGGCCGGCTGACCTTCGCCAATGTCGTCGATGTCCAGACGCCGGATGCCCATACGGCCATCCTGATCCTCGATGCGCCGGCCCCCTTTCTCCTCAGTGCCCTGGCCGGCGAGGAGACGCCGATCGTCCCCCGGCATCTCTATGCCGGCACGCAGGCGGCAACCAATTCGTACAACAATGCGCCTGTCGGCACCGGGCCCTACAAGTTCAAGGAATGGGTGCGCGGCAGCCACATCATCCTGGAGCGCAACCCCGACTATTGGGACCCACCCAAGCCCTATCTCGATCGCATCGTGTTCAAGACGATCGACGATCTCGCGGCCTGCGCCGCGGCGCTCGAAACCGGCGAGGCCGATATCGGCGGCTCGACCCCCGTCGCACTCAGCGACATCGAGCGCTTGCGTGCCATTCCGCGCCTTGCCGTCGACAGTTCGGGCTACGACTATCTGCAGAATATCACCCGGCTCGAGTTCGATCTCGAGCACCGGGCCTTCCGCCACCTCAAGGTACGCCAGGCGGTCGCCCACGCGATCGACAAGCAGGCCATCCTCTCCACCGCATTCTTCGGCTATGGCGAGATCGCGACCGGCCCGATCCCGCGAGCTCAGGCGCGCTTCTATACGCCGGACGTTCCAACTTATCCGTTCGACCTGGCAAAGGCCGAGCGCCTGCTCGACGAGGCCGGCTTTCCGCGCGGCGCGGACGGCATCCGCTTCGCCATCACGCATGATCCCTTACCCACCGTCGTGCTCAAGCGATCGGCCGACTACCTGCGCCAGGCGCTCGGCAAGATCGGCATCAGGGTGACCATCCGCTCGCAGGATTTCCCGGCCTATATCAAGCGCGTCTACACCGATCGGGACTTCGATCTCATCTTCAACAACATGAACACCTCGACCGATCCGACGCTTGGCGTGCAACGCCTTTACTGGTCGAAAAACATCAAGCGCGGCGTGCCGTTTTCCAATGCCGCGCATTATCGCAGCGATGCCGCCGATCGCGCGCTGGAGGCGGCGGCCGCGGAGATCGATCCGCAAAAGCGCGCCGCGTTCTTCCATCAATTCCAGCGAACCGTGGTCGCCGACCTGCCCGCCATCGACATCCTCGTGCCGCTGCAGGTGACGATCCACGACAAGCGCGTGAAGAACCACACGATCGGCGCCGACGGCATCAACGCCAACTGGGCCGATGTCTGGATCGACCGTTGAGGTCACCACACCGCCGCCCCCGCCATTCCGGAGCATCCCCGTGAGCACCTCGCCGCTGGCCATCGTCGATTTTCACAACCACCACGTTCCCGCGGGCTTCAAGCCGACCACCGCGATCGGCGCGCCGCTTGGCCAGCGCACCCGCTGGGAGGGGATCAACCGGAGGATCGTCGATGAGGCCCTGCTGGTGGCCGCTATCGACAGTGGCGACATCCAGGCCCGCGTGGTGAACCTTCCCACCGCCCTGATCGCCGATGCCGACGGAGGCGTGCCCGAGGGCACCATCGAGCGGATCAATGACAGCCTTGCGGCGCTGGCCGCACGTCACCCGGGCCGGATCCACGGCCTGGCGACGGTCGATGCCTATGCCGGCGAGAGCGCGGCGCGCGAATTGACCCGGTCGGTGCGCGAACTCGGGCTGCGTGGTGTTTTCGTCGAGAGCGCCAAGGGCGATCTTTTCATCGACGCCCCCGAGGCTCGCCCGACCTTGCAAGCCGCTGCCGAACTCGGCATTCCCGTCTTCGTCCATCCGGTCAATCCGCCGCTCTCCAGGCTTCTGGCGCCCTATGGTCCGGTCGGAACGCTCTATGCACGTGGTACGGTCAATTCGTCGGCGCTCATCGCATTGGTCGAAGGCGGCGTGCTCGAAGCCCTTCCGACCCTGAAGATCGTCGTTACGACGCTCGCCATCGGCGGTGTCCTGCTGACCGGCGCTTTCGGCAAGCCGGGCAAGAGTGGCACCGACATTCGCACATTGCTGCGCCGCCAGGTGCATATCGACACGATGGGCTTCAACCCGACGCTGATCCGAGCCTCGATCGATCTCTTGGGCGCCCGCAACGTCCTGGTCGGCAGCGATTGGCCCATTGTCAGCGACGGCCCCATTCGCGGGCTCGTCGAGCAGGCACTGACCGACGCGGGCGTCACAGACGAAGCCGATCGCCGCCTGATCGCCGGCGACAATACCCTGCGCCTGCTCGGTGTTGAAACCACGCCCCAGGCGACAGCAGACAGCGTCGCCGAACCCGCCTGACAGCGACAACTCCCGACGCCGCCGCGCCACAGACCGATCCAGACGAGGACCACATGCCGCTTTCCCGACGCCATTTGCTGGCCGCGCCCGCACTCGGTCTTTTCGCCGGCTCCGGACCGATCGGCGACGTCCTGGCGCAGACGCCTGCCGAGACGCCCCGGCGCGGCGGCACGCTCAACTTCGTCATTCATCCGGAACCGACCACGCTTGCCTGTTTCAACACCACGGAGGGGCCGGCCATTCAGGCCAGCACCAAGGTCCATGAGGGCCTGCTGACCTATGATTTCGACCTCAATCCACAGCCGCAGCTCGCCACCTCCTGGTCGGTGAGCGAGGACGCGCTGACCTATGAATTCGAGCTGAGGCAAGGCGCGACATGGCATGACGGCCGGCCCTTCACCGCCGACGACGTGGTCTTCTCGCTTGGGCTCGCCAAGACGTTTCATCCGCGCGGCCGAACCACTTTCGCCAATCTGAAGGACGCCCGCGCGGTTGGCGCGCACAAGGTCGTCGTGACGCTCGCGAAGCCCGCGCCCTATCTCCTCTACGCGCTCGCCGGCGGCGAAACGCCGATCGTCGCCCGCCACATCTATGACGGCAAGGGCGATCCCCTGCTCAATCCGGCGAACCGTGCGCCCGTCGGAACCGGCCCGTTCGTGTTCAAGGAATGGCTGCCCGGCAGCCATATCCAATATGTCCGCAACCCGAATTACTGGGACCAGCCGAAACCCCATATCGACGCCCTGCTCGTGCGCCTCATCCCTGACGCCAGCGCACGGGCCACCGCGTTCGAAACCGGCGAGGTCCTGCTCGGGGGATCCACGCCGGTGTCGCCGCCCGATCTCGAGCGTTTCGCCAAGCTGCCACATCTCGGGCTCGAGACGCGTGGCAGCGAATACGGGCCGACCGTCTATGCCATCGAATTCAATCTCGACAACCCCTACCTGAAGCACCTCAAGGTCCGGCAGGCGATCGCCCATGCGATCGATCCCTCGATCGTGCTGAACGTCGCCTGGTATGGCCTGGGCGAACCGACCCTGAACATCGTCAGCCCGACGCTCCGGCGCTTCTACAATCCCGGTGTCAGGACCTACCCATTCGACATCAGGCGGGCCGAACGGCTGCTCGATGAGGCTGGCTTCCCCCGTCAGGGCAATCGACCGCGCTTCAGCCTGTTCCATGACTACCAGCCGTTCGGCGACGGCTTCAAACGCACCGGCGAATATCTGAAAAACGCACTGGCCAAGGTCGGCATCGACGTCACCGTGCGCGGCCAGGATTTTCCGACCTATCTCAAGCGGGTCTACAGCGATCGGGACTATGATTTCACCAATCACCCGTTCACCAACATGTTCGATCCGACCGTCGGCCTGCAGCGCTTCTTCACCAGCGACAATTTTCGCAAGGGCGTCGCCTTCACCAATGCGAGCCACTACAGCAATCCCGACATCGACAGGTTGTTCGCCGAGATCGCCGTCGAGCCTGATGTCGCCACGCGCAAGGGCCTGATCGACCGGTTCCAGAACATCATCGCCGAGGACCTGCCGGTCATCCCGCTCCTGCTCAGCCGATCGATCACCGTGTTCAACAAGCGGGTCGTCGGCCACACGGTCGGCGCGACCGGCGTCAGCGGCAATTTCGCCGACGTCTGGCTGCGCAGTTGAGATCGGCCAAGGCAATGACCATCGCGATCGGCCGGTCGTGGTCGAACGCCCGTCGCTCCGCCATCCCCGCGCCGTTGAGCTCGTTCGCGGCTTCCCCCAGCCAGTGCGCCGCCGCTCTCCGGGGGCCCGGTCGGAGCCCCCATGGGTTAACAACAGGGCAGGCGGTGGATCGCAGGGCCAGGTCTGGCCGAGACGTGGCGAAGCCCGCTCGACACGCTCTCGAACGGCCTTTGAAGTCCATACCGAGAGCGCGGCGCCGGTGGAGATGAATATTTCGAATAATCAGCCGAATTCGAAAGCTCATTTCATCTGGGACGAACCAAGATTTTCCCCGACGCACACGGGCCTTATTTGAGAATAACGCGCCCTTTCGGCGAGAACTTATAGCAACACGTTCCAATTGATATTTGCCGACATTCCGCGACGATGGAGCGGAAACAAAACGTCCCCATCAGGGTGAACGCCCCTGCGACGTCTTGCCGCCCGGCGGCGGACCAGTGCTTCGGAGCAGATCGATATGACGGAGATTGCCTTGCAGATCGCGGATGTCGGCCGCAGCTTCAAGGTCGGCAGCCGCACGGTCGATGCCCTCACCGGCATAGACCTGTCGGTCAAGCCGGGCGAATTCGTCACCATCGTCGGCGCCAGCGGTTGCGGCAAGTCGACCTTGCTACGGCTGGTGACGGGGCTCGACACCGTCGATCGCGGAAGCATCATCCACGACGGCCGCCGCGTCGACGGCCCCAGCCTGACACGCGGCATCGTCTTTCAGGAGCCCAGGCTCTTCCCCTGGCTGACGGTCACCGAAAACATCGCGCTTGGCCTGGAGAATGCGCCGCTCGGCCGGGATGCCAAACGCCGCCTGGTCGACGAGCACATTGTCCTGGTCGGGCTTGCCGGTTTCGAGAAGGCCTATCCGCGCCAATTGTCCGGCGGCATGGCGCAACGCGTCGCCATCGCGCGCGGGCTGGTCAACAGGCCGGATCTCCTGTTGCTGGACGAACCCTTCGGCGCGCTCGACGCCCTCACCCGGGCGCATCTGCAGAGCGAGCTGCAGCGCATCTGGGCGCATGAGGGCATCACCATGCTGCTGGTCACCCATGACGTGGAGGAGGCGGTGTTTCTCGGCGACCGTGTCGTCGTCATGGCGCCACGGCCAGGGCGCATTGCCGAGATCTTCGACATAGCGCTGCCCCGTCCCCGCGATCGCAAGGACGAGGATCTGCTGCGCCTGCGCAACCGGGTGCTCGCCGCGCTCGAAGCGACAGCGCCGCTTGCCCATGTCCCGGCACCGCGCAGCATCGCCGAACCTGCCCCGCCGACCAGGCCGGCCGATCGGCCGCTGCCTGCGCCGGCCTATTCGCACTCATGAGGATCGAGCAAGCGATGACCCTGTTTCGACACCCGACCCCGAGCCGCCGCATGGTCGCGGCAGGGCTCGTCGCCGCTCCGTTGGCGCTCGCCGGCCGGCCGGCCCGTTCCGCCGAGCGGCTGACCATCCGCGTCGGTTATGCCGCCATCGGCGTCGACAACCGGCCCTATTCGGAAGGCACCTCGGCTGCCACCGCGCGTGCCGCCAACACCCTGGAAGACGTGTTCAAGGACGATCCGGGCATCAAGGTCGAGTGGTTCTTCTTCAAGGGCGCCGGTCCGGCCGTCAACGAGGCTTTCGCCAATAATCAGCTTGATCTCGCCTATCAGGGCGACCTGCCGGCGATCATCGGCCGCGCCACCGGGCTGCGCACCAAATTCCTGGTGGCTTCCGGCGCGCGCAAGCCGCTTTATCTGGTCACGCCGAAGGGATCGTCGGTTCGCCAGGTCGCCGATCTCAGGGGCCGCAAGGTCGCGCTGTTCCGCGGCACCAATGGGCATCTCGCCGCCATCAAGATCCTGGAGGCGCATGGCCTGGGCGAGCGCGACATCCAGGCGATATCGCTGGATTCCGCCACCACCGCGGCCGCTCTCGCGACCAAGGATATCGACGCGGCCTTCGGCGATACGCCGCTGATCCAGCTGGCGCAGAACGGCATTGCCGACATCGTCTACACCACGAAAGGCCAGAACCCCGCTTTGGGGCGCAATGCCGGCATCGTCGGCCGCGAGGCCTTCGTCGAGCGCTATCCCGATCTCACCCAGCGGCTGGTCGACGGCTTCGTCAAGGCCGCCGCCTGGTCCTCCGACGAAGCCAATCGCGACGCCTTGTTCGATCTCTGGGCCAAGTCGGGGACGCCGGTGAACATCCTCGCTGAGTTCTTCGCCGGCGATACGCTGGCTTACCGCAACTCGCCGCTGATCGACGATCTCCTGACGACCCAATATCGCGACCAGGCGGACAAGGCTGTCCAGTTCGGACTGGTGCGCCGGAAGGTCGATCTCGCCGACTGGTTCGAGCCGCGCTTCCTGACTCATTCGCTCAAGACCCTCGGCCTCGGCTCGACCTGGGCCGCCTACAATGCCGACGGTTCGAAGAGCGGCAGTTGACCCCAAGGACCGACGCCATGTCATCATTCCCCGAACCCAAGCGAACGCTCAGCCGCCGCACGATGCTTGCGGCGCTGGCCGGCAGCTTCGCCGCGCCGCATGTCGCCGCGGCGCAGAGCCTGACGATCCGGATCGGTTTCGCCTCGATCGGCGTCGACAACCGTCCCTTCGCCGGCGGCAGCCCCGCGGCCATCGCCCATGCCGAGCGCTATGTCGAAAAAGAGCTCGCCGACCTGCCCGGCGTGAAGGTCGACTGGTCGTTCTTCAAGGGCGCCGGCCCCGCCGTCAACGAGGCCTTCGCCAACAGCCAGCTGGACTTCGCGCTGCAGGGCGACCTGCCTTCCGTCATCGGCCGCGCCAATGGCCTGAAGACGCGCATCCTGCTCGCCAGCGGCGCCCATGCGCCGATCTATCTGGCCGTGCCCGAAGGATCGGCCGTGGCCTCGGTGAAGGATCTGCGCGGCAAGAAGGTGTCGATCTTCCGGGGCACCAACAACCATCTCGCGGCGGTCAAGGTGCTCGCCGGCCATGGTCTCGGCGAGCGCGACCTGCAGGTGCTCAACATGGACACCGCGACCACCACCGCGGCGCTCGCCACTAGGGATATCGACGCCGCTTTCGGCAATTTCCCGCTGATCACGCTGCAGGAACAGGGCCGGGCGAAGATCGTCTACACGACCAAGGGCGACAACCCCGCCTATGAGCGGCATTCCCATGTGATCGCCGCAGACAGCTTCGTCACCGCGCAGCCGGACCTGACCCAGCGGATCGCGAACGCCTTCGTCAAGGCCGCCCGATGGTCATCGGACGAGGCCAACCGCGAAGCGGCATTGGACATCTGGGCCAGAAGCGGCACGCCGCAATCGGTGTTCCGCTACGATTACGACGGCCAGCCGCTGCGCTATCGCAATTCGCCTGTCATCGATGCCTTTCTGATCGAACAATACCGCGTGCAGGCAAGGCAGGCCCGCGAGTTCGGGCTGATCCGCCGGGACGTCGACGTGGCCGGCTGGTTCGACACCCGGTTCCTCGACGCCAGCCTCAAACAGCTCGACCTCGAGAACCACTGGCAGCGCTTCGGTGCCGATGGCAAGCCGACCGCGTCATGAGCACCCGGATCCGGCCGGAGACCCGATAGCATGACGCTCGCAACCTTGGCCGCGGCGACCCGCGGACGCATCTCCGTACCTGGCCTGCCGCGTCCGCTGGCCAATGCGCTGGTCGGGCTGATCGTACCGGCAGCACTCCTGGCGCTCTGGGGCCTCGCCGCCGCGCGCGGCTGGCTGCCGCCGCAGATCCTGCCCGAACCCAGCCAGGTCTGGGACAGTTTCCGCGACATGGTGGCGAGCGGCGAACTCGCCCAGCATGCCGGCGTCAGTGCGCTGCGCGTTGCCTCCGGCTTTGCGGTCGGGGCGTCTCTCGGGCTTCTGCTCGGCATCACCGTCGGCCTGTCCGAGACGGTCGACGACTATGTCAAACCGCTGTTCACCGCCATCGCCCAGGTGCCGACGCTTGGCTGGATCCCGCTGCTCATGCTGTTCCTGGGCATCGGCGAAGCGTTGAAGATCGTGGTCATCGCCAAGGCCGCCTTCATTCCGATGGTTCTCAACACCTCCGCGGGCATTCGCAACATCCCCAAGGCCTATCTGGAGGTGGCGCGCGTGCTGCGCCTGACGCGCCTGCAGACCTTGCGGCGTCTGGTCCTGCCGGCGACCGTGCCGTCGGTCTTCACCGGCATCCGCTACAGCCTGACCAAGGCCTGGACCGCGCTGGTCGCGGTCGAGCTCCTCGCTTCGTCCGAAGGGCTGGGATACCTCCTCGTCTGGGGGCGGCAGATGTTCTGGCTCGATACCATGATCGTCGCCATGATCCTCATCGGCCTGGTCGGCTTCGTCATGGACAAGGGCCTGGCCCATGTCGAAGCCCGGCTGCAGGCCTGGCGCGTCGACCCGGCCTGAGGAAAACCGAGAGATGAGCACCACCGAAACGCCCGAGCGCCGGTCTCAGCGCATCCGCCGCGGCCTGGTGCTGCCCTTGATCGTTCTGGCGGCCTGGGAACTGTCCAACCATGCCGGATGGGTTGACAGCCGGTTCCTGCCGCCGCTGGAAGCGATTGCGCGAACCGGCTGGCAGGAGACCGTCAGCGGCGCCCTGCTGCTGCATCTCGGCGCCAGCCTCGCCCGCAACACCGCCGGCTTCACCATCGGCGCGGTGCTGGGCGTCGGCGTCGGCCTGCTCCTCGGCCTGACTCGCCTGGCCGACCGGCTGCTCGGCCCCTTGTTCCATAGCGTCAAGCAGATCGCCGTGCTGGCCTGGATACCGCTGATCTCCGTCTGGTTCGGTTTCGCCGAGACCGCAAAGATCGTGTTCATCGCGCTCGCCGCCTTCGTGCCGATCGTGCTGAACACCCAGGAAGGCGCCCGCAGCGCCTCGCGCCAGCTGATCGAAGTGACCGAGGCGCTGAAATTC
>BFBZ01000713.1_pt1 | contig 27468 bp, 21 predicted proteins | sample 1888401 | NCBI WGS metagenome assembly BFBZ01 (sample SAMD00112614, study PRJDB3348) | symbiont metagenome | host: Chara braunii
CCCCGCCACTTGCTCCAACGTCCGCGTCACCGATGTTGCGGGCTTTCGCGTCCCCACGATTTCCTTCGCAAATTCCGGCCGCGCCAGGAGCTTCTCCTTCCACGCATCCACCTGCGGATGCAGCCGGGCAAACGGATAGCCGGCTAGCGACAGCCGGTACGCATAGATAAACCACGCGATGTCGAGCACACTCAGAGCTTCGCCCATGAGATACGGCGACGACGCGAGCCGCTTGTCGAGCACTTCGAACTCCTCGCGGAATTTCTCCGCCGACGCCTTCGCCGCCTGATCGGTGAAGCCTTCCTTCGCCGCGCGCTCCCAGAACGCGATCTGCTCTTCCTTCTCGCGATCCTTCAGGCCTTGCACCGTGCCTGTGCCGTTCGTGGCGTAATTCTGCAAAGCTTCCACCGACTTCGGCGGACCGGGTGGCGCGAACACGAACCGGAAGCTCAGCGTCCGCAGATCGAGATGCAGATCGTCCTCGTGCTTGAGCAGCGCTGCGACCTCGTTCTCGTGCCCCGCTGGAATGAGCTTCGGCGCGGGGAACGTCTTTTCGAGATACTGAATGATGTCGTTGCTCTCGATATGCACCGCGCCGTCATGCACCAGCACAGGCACCAAACCGCGCGGATTGATGCCCAAGAACCACGGCGTGAAATTCGCATTGGAGGGGAGATCGACGAGATGTGACTCCCACCTAATGCCTTTCAGATTGAGGAAGATGCGGAGCTTCTGCGAGCAGGAGGAGCCGGCGAAGTGCAGCACATGCACGCCCTTCCAGCCGAGCACCTCGCGAGTCTTGATGTCGCTGTCGACAAGCTGAACCATGATACCTCCCGCGAAACTGCTCTCCGGGCATCATTGCAGCGCGCGCCGATAGCCGCGTCAATCAGTCCGCAACCATGCTGGCGGTGATGTGCATTGCTTCTTTTCGCGCGCGTGAAATGATCTTTTTAACAGGTGCACGCCTATACCCGGATCAGAACAACTGTGCGAGGCGATCCCATGAAGAGCCATGTTTCTCTAGCTGTCGCAGCATTCCTACTGTCGGGCAGCGTTCTGGCAAACGCCCAAACCCTTCCCGCCTATATGGCGCCGATTGCCGGCACGACGGCCGCAACGCCAGCCGACACCGCCACCAAGGATATGCTGGCGCTCAACACCGGCATGTTCGAGCTGTACGGCGACGCCGCGAAGATCTTTCAGCAGAACATCCTCAGCAAGCACCCGGTCATCCTCGGGCTGTTCTCCGGCGCGGGCGGACGCCTGATCCTTTATCGGCCGGGCCAAGCTCCGCTCGAAGCGCCACAGGTGCCGATCGTCTATCAGCTCCTGAAGTCGGTCGGCCATTCGACGATGGCGCTGGCGCAGGTGGTCGGCCCGTATCTCGACAACCCGTCGGACAAATCCTGGCGCGGCGCGATGCTCGCTTATCGCAGCCGCATGCAGTCCGCGCTCGACGGCCTCGATTTGACGCCGATGCCACCCGAATGGCGCGACAACAATCGCACCATCCTGCAGAACAACATCGCCTTCATGGACGACTGCCTCGCCAAAGGCGGGGTCGCTTTCATGGCTCTCGAAGCCTTCGGCAAGAAGCAGGCGCCGTTCCTTGCCAAGAACGTCGCTTGGGCGGCGCAAACGCAGGTCGCGCACTGGATGACCGTGCTGGCGGACTGGAAAGCGCAGCTTGGCGCCGACTGGGACAAGACCTACGCGGCGAGCAACACGATTTACGTCGCGCGCCAGAACAACGTGATCTTCAGCGTGCTGGCGCAATTCTTCGGCCCCGAGGCGATCAACACGCGCCTGCTGCTGATCGAGACGATCTCATTCACCACCACGCCGCAGGACATGTTGCAGTCCCTGACCCGCATCATCGCGGACCGTTCGGTCGGCGCGCTGTTCTTCGGCAACTACCACCTGATGGACTACGAGCTGATGGGCGGCGATGCGCGCAACGCGATCATCGCCGAGACCGGCAAGCGCGGCATGACGCCGTTCCTGCCGCCGCTGGTGCCGTTCGGCTCGAAGCAGTGGCCCACGCTGGTGACGCCGGGCCCAGGTCCGGCAACGATCGCGGATTTGAAGTAAGCGGCCAGCTTCAGTGCGGCGCCGAGGGAATGTCCTCGTCGCTGCACTCGAAGATGAACACCATCCGCTGTTTGCCGGGCTCGAAGTGCTGCACCTGCCAGATCATCTCCTCGACGTCTGTGCCGGCCTGTTCGGCGTCGAGCCGGGCCAGGCGGGCTTGGTGCAGTTCGTTCTGGATGGCTTTCAGGTCGATCATGAGGGCCTCCTAAAGGGCTCCAACGTCATTTCTCGCAAAACGGCTCCGGCACTGTACTCGAGTCGTTTTGTTCTGCAAATGTTCTTGTTCGCCACAATCCACTCTGCTACCTTTCCGTGTGGGTTTGGGGGTGGCCATGGTCCAGCGGGTCAGCACGGTGGCGTTCGAGGGCATCGAGGCCCGCGCGGTCGACGTGCAGGTGCAGGTCGCACCGGGCTTGCCTGCGTTCAATCTTGTTGAGACAATTAATTTTTTATAATCTTCGGTCGCATGCGCGACAAAACGTCACGACCGAAAGCCTATTCGTATTTGAGGATGTCGACGAAGACTCAGCTGAAGGGTCTAAGTCGCCGCCGACAGCTCGAAAGGTCCCAACGGTACGCAGAAGAGAGAGGGCTTCATCTGGCTGACGAAAGTCAGATGGAGGACATCGGGCTTTCTGGATTTACCGGGCGCAATGTCGCCGTCGGCAAGCTGGGTAAGTTCTTAGATGCAATTCGAGCCGGCGAAATTGCGCCTGGCTCCTATTTGCTTTGCGAGTCTCTCGACAGACTAAGCCGAGAGGAAGTCCGCATTGCACTGGAACGATTGCTTTCGATCATCAACGCGGGCGTGATCGTAGTTACGTTGAGCGAAGAAGAGTTCGAAGAGTATTCCGCTGCAACCGCAGACGGAATGCTGCTCATGCGGTCGATTAGTATCCTCAGCCGGTCACATGCTGAGTCCAAACGCAAATCTGATTTGATCCGAGCCAATTGGAAGGCGAAGCGGGAAGGGATCTCTTCGAAGAAACTCACGAAGTGGTGTCCAGGCTGGCTCGAATTGAGCCGAGACCGATCTGAGTTTCTGATCATTCCTGAGAGGGCCGATGTCGTTAGATCAATTTTCGACTGGTGCGCGGCAGGAATGGGAAATTACTCCATCGTCCGCCGTTTGAATGAAACAAATGTGCCCTGTTTCGCTAGCAAGAACCGCAAGCGATCTGACGGTTGGTATGGATCATACGTCGCACGAATCCTAAACAGCAGAGCTGTTCTCGGCGAGTTTCAGCCTCAGAAGTCGGACGAAAAAGGCGGGAAGGTCGTGGCCGGCCCTGTCATTCGTGACTATTTTCCAACCATCGTTGAGAACGATCTTTTTGAGAAAGCGAAAGCAGCGCGAGCGCATCGAGATGTGCGCAGCGGAACTGGCAAGGGCAGGAAAGGCAAGCTTCTAAGCAATCTTTTCTCAGGGCTTTGTTTTTGCGCGTACTGCGATCGGGCGATGAAATTCGAGCACAAAGGCTCGGGCCCCAAGGGCGGCATTTATCTTACTTGCCAGAGCGTGCTCCGAGGGCTCGGATGTCCGGGGGATCGTTGGCGCTACAAGGACTTCGAAGCGTCGTTCCTTGCCGTGGTTCGCAAAGTCGATTTAGGCCAGATTGTGAATTCTTCTGATCCAAGCGCCTCTTCGAAATCAGATCACGAGGTGCACGATCTGGAGGCACGAATTAAAGCATTGCGCACGAAGCAAGACGTCCTGCTCGACACAATCGAAAAGATGCGTCGCCCGGACACCGTAGCAGTCAGACTGGATGCAATCGCCGATGAAATTGACGCACTCACGCGATCGTTGGCAAACGCGCGGGAAATGCGAGAGCGAGCGAAAGCTGAACTTATCGAGTTCAATGAAAGTCGCGCTGAGATCAAGGCTCTTGTCAGTAAGATTCAAAGTGAACAAAGCGGAGAGGATGTTTTTTTGCTTCGCACGCGAGCAGCAGCGCGAATCCAAGCGCTCGTCGGCAAGGTGTTGGTGGCCTCGGTCGGCAGCGTGCCGTTCGTTTACGAAGCACTCGACATTGAGAGAAACAAGAAGAAGCCGGATCGCTCGAAGCTTCGCCTCCTAGAGCAGGGGTTAGGGCAACCGGACACGAAGCGTCGGTCATTTTCGGTGCTGTTTAAGGACGGATCTGTCCAAATAGGAGTGCCGTCGCCAGAAAATCCTCTGGACGTACCCGTACAGGCAGTAGGAGCAAATCCCGACAGTCTGGTCATGTATGATCAAGAGGGCGCGAAAGAATTGAAGCCTTCGGCCTCTCTCCGCAATTTGAAGTTCGACTAAGGACCTGCCCCTAAAATCATGAATTTTGGCGAGGATGACAACTTGCAAAGGATTGAGCCAGGCAAGCGCGCTGAACCCTTTGCGTGCGAAGATGATTTGAACGAGTTGGCAAATGGAGCCCTCAATCCGCCGCCGACGTCACGAAATTCGAAGCGGAGCCATTCTGTCGGTTGACCGGTCAAAGCGTAATTTCGAGCAGCCTCAATAAACAGCGAGGCGCTCCCGGTTGGCTACCTCGACCGCATTCTCCACCGCGCCATCGTCGCAACAACCGCGCCGGCTATTTACAACCCTGCGAATCGTCTGCAACTTCGCTCAACCTCAAGAGGCGGGCGACCTCAGATGGCAAAGCGTAACATCGTAATTTTTTCAGACGGGACCGGCGCGAGGGGCGGCGTCCTCGTCGATGAAAACCGAAGCAACATCTACAAGCTTTACCGAGCTACTCGTTGCGGTCCTGATACGTCGATCAATCCAAGCGAACAGTTAGCTTTCTATGATCCGGGCATCGGCACATTGCCGCCGGGTTCTGGTTTTCTCGGGTCGCTTGCTAGACGAGTTTACAATCTTGTCAGCCAAGCTCTCGGCCTTGGACTCACCCGCAACATCATCGACTGCTATGCGGCAATCATTCAGCTGTGGCGTCCGGGTGACCAGATTTTTCTGTTTGGCTTCAGCCGCGGCGCCTACACGATACGCTGCTTGGCTGCGACGATCTGCAAATGCGGCGTCCCAACTGCCATCGGTGCAGAGCCCATGAAGTATGATGCCGCTACTGCACGGAAGCTCGCAGAAGAAGCGGTCAAATGTGTGTACCAGCACACCAGCTCCTGGGTTCGCAACAAAGCCACACCACGTCAGATCGAGCTGCTAGATCAGCGCGAGACTCTCGCTGCCCGATTCCGCAAGAAGTACAGCTCGGGAGATGCGAAAGACCCGAACGTGTTTCCGTACTTTATCGGGGTGTTCGATACCGTTGCTTCCCTCTCAAATCCAATTGCATTGGCCGCGCTCATTGCCCTTGCGCCAGCGCTAACAGCATTCGTAAGCTTTGTTGTTTGGCTTGGGCTGCGCGCCCTCGCATACGAAACGCCGTGGTGGTGGCTATTTGCGGGGCTGACAGCAATCGTCGCGCTGGTAGGCGGCGTGTGGCATATGTGGAGCAGGCTTCGCGTCGCTTTCGAGCTTGATGGCTTTCCTTGGTACAAGACCTTGCATTTCACCGAAGGCCGCATGAATTTCTATGACAGAACCTTAAACCCCAATGTTGCCTACGCACGTCACGCTATTTCAATCGATGAATGCAGAGACTCATTCCAGCGCGTGCCTTGGGGAGAGTCCGGTGTTTGGAAGAACACTCAGCCCACCTGGTTCGAGCAGCTTTGGTTTGCAGGAAATCACTCCGATATCGGTGGAAGCTATCCGGAAAACTTCGCGCGTCTCTCCGACATCTCACAAAAGTGGATGGTGGACGCTGCGGTTTCTGTCGGCCTGAAGGTCGATGACAGATACCTTCAACTCAGCCCCGATCCGACCGGCCCGCAACATGACGAGACCAAGAGCAGCGTATTCAAGTATGCGGGGAAGTTGTTGCGCAAAGCCGACCCGAACTGCCCGCTACATGACTCCGTGATTAACCGCTTCAATGCGTCCGGCGTCCTGCATTACGACGAGATAAAACCATACCGTCCCGAAAATCTGCGAGAGCACGCCAAGGTAAAGCAGTTCTACAACTGATCTTTGGTTTTTTCGTATTGGCTTCCGAAACACATCAGGTAGTCCCCGAAAAACAATTTGCGAGGCAGCGCGAACGCAACGGCGACCGCCGTTTACCGGATCTGGAACCTGGCGCTATCCTTGCAACCAAGCGTGCTACCTTCCGCTTGGGGAATCGGAGGCTATGCGGCGATGGCAAAGCGCAGCAGTGCGAGCGTGGTGGCGGGGCTCAAGAAGCTCGCGCCCGACGAGTTCGAAAACCTCGCGTACGACCTCCTCTTCTTGTCGGGCGTCCAGAACCTTCGATGGCGGACCCCGAGCGCCGATGGCGGACGCGACCTAGAGGGCGACGTTCCCGTGATGGACTTCTCGGGGGAAGTCGTTCGGCAACGCTGGTACATCGAGTGCAAGCGCTACGCCCAGTCGCTCAACTGGCACACCGTGTACGAGAAGCTAGCTATCGCGATGAACCACGATGCCAGCTATCTCCTGTTCGTCACGACGGCAAATTTCTCGCCGCCGTGCCGCGACGAGGTGCAGCGGCATAACGAGAAGCACGCGCTGCAAATCCGAATATGGCCGTTCTACTACCTGGACAACTTGCTCTCCCTCCACGGCCAGGTCGCGGTGAAGTACGGCTTGGTGAAATCGCCCCAGGCGCTGCATGTCGACTTCGAGAAGATCATGTTCGAGCTTACCAAGCTCGCGCAGTCAACGTACGCCTCGGATCAATTCGGCCAGAAGACCGGAAACCGCGTCGAGCTGATCGCTTCATTCACCGAGCTCATTTCGGTCCGCATCGAGGACGCAAAGAAGCACGGGCATTTCGTCACCCGCCGTTTCAAGCCTGACCGGGACTCGTTCGAGTGGTGCGACCCGAACCCGTTGCCGGCGACTGAGTTCGACTCGACCAGCCTGCGAGCGGCCCTGAGCTCCATCAAGACTATACTCAGCCTGGACAGCATCAAATGCACAGCTGACAGCAAGAAGGTCGTCGTCCGTGTGCCCCTCACTGAGACGCTGCGCGCGAACGCGCTATTCGGATTGGTGAGCACGTTCGGGCTCGTCGACTGGGATTTAGACGCTAAGCAAAACCAAATCACACTTAAACCACGGTGACGCGATGGCCGAGAAGCCGCCCTACCAAGATGAGCAAGTTTTCAGCCTAACCCTGATGTCGAATTTCGTGCATCAGGTGGTTAATCCATTGAACGCGGTTTGCGGGACGCTCGACAACATCGTCAAGGGGGACACGCCGAAGGGCAGCATCACGCAGCGTATATCGGCTTCACGCGGACAGATCGAATACTGCGTGGAGCTGATCCGCAACCTCGCGTTCTTGGCGGAGTACACGCGCGATCCTGACGCCTACCGCGAGCGGCACCCCGGCAAGGTGACGGTCATTCCGCAAGTCTTGATCCAAGCCGCTCTCTTTTTCCAGGAAATGGGACGGCAGAAGCAAATGAAAATCCATCTGGTGGACCGGGAGGCCCAATACAAAGTGAAGGCGGACCCCGACTTGTTGCGCCAAGTGTTCATCAACCTCTTCGATAACGGCGTGAAATACGCGAAGCGCTCCACCGACATCATCGTCAAAAGTCATATCCAGAAAAAGACGAATGACCTCCTCATCGAGATCATCAACACTTCAGACCCCATCCCAAAAGAAGTGTGGGAAAAGATTTTCGAGGTAGGATTCCGCGGCGAGAATGCCCAGAGGACGGTAGCGAGCGGGACTGGGCTCGGCCTCTACATCTGTCGGCTAATCCTGAGCGTGTATCACGGCACAATCACTTACACGGGTCGCCCGAACGAGTCAGTGTTCACCATCCGCCTGCCGGGAGCATTCATATGACTCCGATTTTTGAAGACAAGCTGGACACGGTGCTCGTTATTGACGACGAGCCGTTCAACACTGAATGGCTGACCGAATACTTCAAGGCCCGCGGGTTCAATGTGGTTGAGGCGGTTGACCTAGAGACCGCTCTCGCCGCTCTGGAGAAGACTCGCTACCGCTACGTCGTCATCGACCTTAGCATTCCTGTGTCGCCGACATTGGCACAGCCGCTCGCGTCCCTCGGGACCGAATTCTTCCGCTACCCAGGGCTCATGGTCGCCCGCCGGGCGCGGACTACGGGCCACAACACCTTTCAGGTGATCGTCTATTCGGTGCACGAGTCAGCCGATGTGGATGCGTATGCTGAGTTGATCGTTTGCCGGTACATCCTTAAAGGCCGCCCGAGCGAGCTAAAGAGCCACATCGAAAGCACGATGCACCGCAAACCGACGGGCTGGATTTCCACTAAGTCGAGCAAGAAGCCGCGCGCCAAGGTCCGCCGGCTGCCGCGAAAGGTGGCGGCAAAGAAGAAAGCGGCGCCGAAGAGAACAATTGTAAAAAAGAAGTCATTCAGCGCGCGCTATCCAGGGCTGTCCGTCGGCAAGACCGGCAAGAAGTAACGGTGGCGAAACTTTGTCCTGCCCTGCGACTTGCACGCGTATCTCACGACAACGCCGAAGGCGTCTCATGGCAGCCAACAAACCAACCGGCGACAACGCTCGCAGGGGAGCGGTCAAGAAGCACTCGCAGCTCAAAACAAGGTTTGCCGGTGGCTGGTCCGCTTAGGGTCAGAAGCGGATATGAGGCCCAGCAATTTAAATGCGTGTTACTCAGTGAGCGCGCATCTAGATCGTCGCTGGCCGCTCATTTCGCGATCTGCGCAGACGGTGTCTGAACGAAACGTTCGTTTGTTAGAGAACGCTGCTCGGTTGCAAAAACCCAGCATTTTCGCCTCTGAAAACGCGCTCTAGGAATTGAGAATCTCTGAAAATAGCGTGCCCACGTTTTACAGAGAGGGCACGCACAATGATCTTGATCGGATATGGGCGCGTTTCGACTGCTGAGCAAAGCGTCGAAATGCAGCTTGATGCACTCAAAGACGCTGGTTGCCGCCGCGTTTTTGAGGAGACTGCCTCAGGCGCTTCCGCTGATCGACCGCAGCTTAAAGCAGCGCTCGAATTCCTAAAAGCGGGAGATACGCTCGTCGTTTGGAAGCTAGACCGACTAGCGCGCTCGCTTCCGCAGCTAATCCAAACTATCGATGATCTACACAAGCGCGGGTGCGGCTTTCGCTCGCTCACTGAGGCAATCGATACGAAGACAGCCGGCGGACGCTTAATCTTTCATATCTTCGGTGCGCTCGCCGAGTTCGAACGCGGTGTGATTCGAGAACGAACTATTGCGGGACTTGATGCGGCGCGAACCAGAGGACGAAAAGGCGGGCGGCCAAAAGCGCTGAACCAAGAGAGCCTAATTGTCGTTGAGGCATTGCTGAAGGACGGACTTCTCACCATTAAGGACATTGCAAAGCAAGTCGGCGTGTCGGAAGCGACTTTGTACAAGTATTTTCCTAAACCGCGAAACGGTTGGCTCGGCAGCCAGATTGACCACTCTACGCGATGACTAACGCAAGTGCTCCCAATGCAGATATTTCTTCGTCGCGCCGTCCTGCTCCAGCTTGGTGGTGTGAAGTCCACGAAGGCGAATATTTTGACTATACGCGATCGCATATATTGACAGTTTATACGCGATCGCGTGCTTTACGGTTATGGAGACAATCGCGCGCACGCCCAAACAGCTTGGCGCTAGCATACGGCGCTACCGGCGCCAGAAGAAGCTCACCCAAAGCGACTTAGGAGAGGAGATGCGTGCGCGCCAAGCCACCATCTCCAAGTTGGAGGCCGGCGGGCCGGCGACGCAGCTGGGCACCCTCATCGACGCGTTGGCCGCGCTCGACCTTGAACTGGTTATTCGACCCCGGACTAAGTCGTCAGCTGAAGAGATCGAGGATCTGTTTTAACGTCTATAAGTATTTTCCAAAGCCACGGGGCATGGAGGCCTGATAGGTGGTGTTGGGAAGCACTGGAAACGACCAGAACAACGAAATAGAATGCAGCAATGCAGCTTCGTTCGTGGACTTTTAAAGAACGGCTTGAGGAAGGCGTGAGCTTAACAGCCGCCATTCTTTACAGCGCGCTGACTTATGTCGCCGTTGGTTACGCGATCTATCTGACCTGGTTCTCTTAGCTTGATATACGCATTTGTATTCAAAGTACGCCTTTGCTGGCTGGCGTTGTTTCTGTTTCCGGCCTTAGCATCGCAGAGCATTGCTGTGGTAGGAGGCGCTCGGATCATAGAGAACGCCTCTGCGCGGCCTGTGGTAATGATTACGTCTGATCGCGGTAGTTTTTGTACAGGCACTGCGATTGCTAAAGACTTGGTCCTTACCGCCGCCCATTGTGTCCTTCCGGGCGCTAACTACAAACTCATCGAATTCGATTCCCAGCGTCAGCCTTCGCTCCGCGACGTAACGAGTGTCGCGCGCCATCCGCAGTTCAGCCTGCAGACGCTGCTGGCGCATCGCGCGACGGCCGATGTCGCGCTGCTCAAGCTCGCCTCGCCGCTCTCTGCCGCGCCCGCCTCTCTCGCGCCACCACGCGAGCGCGTCGCGGTCGGCGAGCGTTTCACCGTGCAAGGCTACGGTCTCTCGGTGCGCGGCGACGGCAAGAGCGGCGGTGCGCTTCGCACTGCAACGCTCTCGGCCACTGGGCAGCCCGGCAATCTCCAGCTTCGTCTGATCGATCCCGTGACCGGCGGCGAAAGCGCGGGCCAGGGCGCCTGCACCGGCGACTCTGGCGGCCCTGCATTCCAGGACAACGGCGGTCGCTCCGTACTGTACGGCGTCGTGAGCTGGTCTACTGGACCGCGCAACACCGCGGGCTGCGGCGGCACCACCGGCATTACGCCCATCGAGCTCTATCGCGGCTGGATCGTCGAGACTGGGCGCAAGATGGGCGCGGCGCTCGCGCCCTGAGCGAAGTGGATCATGCGAACGAATGAAGGGCCGGCACGAAGCCGGCCCTTTTCGCACTGGTCAACGCAATCACTTCTGAAACCAATCGTTCGTCCGCCACGCAGCACCTTCCGCTTGCGCGGCTGATGCCGGGCGAGCTGGGTCGCGCTGATTAAGCCCACGCATACGCGGGCAAATGGCGGTCGATGACGTCTCCCCCGAGAACAACCTGTATGAATTGTTCTTGTTTTTGCAGCTATTGCGAGCATATCCAAAAAATGCCCACCTGCAACTACTTTTATACCGTCGGTCCTTTCAGACCGGGTCGGCATCTCCGGTGCCCGGCCTGCTGTCCGGAATGACAAGTGGTTTGTAAGGCTCAGGAAGATGATCGCGACTCAGGCCGTCGATGCTTATGCCACCGGATCGTCAGCAACATAGGCCGTGTAGACCGCACGCTGTGACCTAAGAATGAGAATGCGCGTCTAGTTCGAGACGGATTGCGCTTACTTTGTTCGAGGTTCGTCGACATGTTGAACGCAAAATCGCGTCCGTGACCACATTCGCCTTGGCGCTCCGTGATGTTGTTGGGATCACACGCAGCTCGCAACACCGATCCAAGCCAAGGCACCCTACGTCGCGCCGCCGCCTATGTTCGAGCATCAACCGACCGCCAGGAATTCTCAATTGAGAACCAACTCCAGGCCATTAAGAGCTTTGCCGCAGCCCACGATTTTGTGCTGGTTCGCGTCTACTCAGACGAAACGCGCAGCGGTTTATCGCTGAAGGGCCGCAAGGCGCTTCAGCAACTCTTAGCCGATGTTAAAAGTGGCACTCCCGATTTTGAGACTGTGCTCATCTACGATGTGAGCCGCTGGGGACGCTTTCAGAATGTTGATGAGAGCGCTCACTACGAGTATGCCTGCAGGCGCGCGGGTGTTGCCATCGAGTATTGCTCCGATGGATTTGCAAACGACGGAAGCCTGCTCGCGACGATCATCAAGGGCGTCAAGCGCAGCATGGCTGCGGAGTTCAGCCGAGAGCTCTCTGCAAAGATTTCTCGCGGAAAGCTGCAACTAGCGCGGCACGGGTTCCATCAAGGCGGCAGACCAGGCTTTGGGCTGCGTCGGGTTCTGATCGACCAGAGTGGCACCCCACGCATTTCTCTCTCCGAAGGCGATCAAAAGTATTTCCAGAATGATCGAGTCATTCTCGTTCCGGGGCCGGAAGAAGATGTCGCTGTAGTTCGGAAAATGTTTCAGCTTTTCGTGGAAGAGCACCGCTCACTTGATGCTATTGCGAAAACGCTGAATGAGCAGGGGTTTCGCACGAGCAGCCGAAAGTGTTGGCGTGGAACGACAGTTAAGATCATCCTTCAGAGCGAACGCTACGCGGGACATCTCTACTACAATCGCGGTTCTCAGAAATTGGGGAGCAAGCGTGAGCCGAATTCACAGTCAGAGTGGGTGCGCGCGCTCGATGTTATAGATCCCATTATTGACGCGAGCACATTCGCGGCCGCGCAAAAAAGGCTGGCTAAGAAAAAACTGGACTCCGTTCGGAGTTTTAGTGATGCAGACCTTCTAAACCATCTTACCGCCGTGTGGTGCGTGGCCGGTCGACTGTCGAGCGGGGCCATGTGGAGCGTTCCGCATACACCTTCTTCAGGCACGTACGGAATCCACTTCGGCAGCTTAAGAAAAGCCTTTGACCTTGTTGGGTATCGGCAAACGCGACCATACCAATATGCGCAGCACTCTGCGCTTCTCCACCGAATCACTCGCGATCTCATCTGTAAGCTGACCGAGGCGGTTCAGCGTCGGGGTGGCGCAATTCGCTTAGACCCTGGTGGAGATATCCTTCACATCGACGAGCGAGTGTCGGTGACCGTCGCGGTTCTCCCGTATCTAAGTCCTCCCCTGCGCAGTCCTGGTTGGTGGTTTCACGTCAGATTCTTCGATCCCGGCGACCTTCTTTTTTTGGTGCGGTTAAACGAACAGAACGAGTCTGTTCTTGACCGCTACCTAATGCCATTCCCACCGGCGCCAGGACGCAACTTCAACTTTAATGACGATTGCCTGGCGATCTTGTCAGCGCAGCGCATGAATCGCGACGGGCAGTTTTATTCCCAATGCCGCGCGCTCGGGACGCATTCCAAATGACCGCTGCGCGGAATTTGAAGCCCGCCAGCCGGCCAATTCGGGCAGCTCAATACGTGCGTATGTCCACCGAAGATCAACGCTACTCAATCGAGAACCAATCTGATGCAATCTCGAACTATGCGTCGGACCGTGGCATTGAAATTGTTCGAACCTACGCAGATGTCGCGAAAAGTGGCCTCAGCTTGAAAGGGAGGCCGGCGCTCACCCAACTGCTTCAAGACACGATATCCGGATCTGCCGACTTCGATCTTATTCTTGTTTATGATTTGAGCCGGTGGGGTCGATTCCAAGACGCAGACGAAAGTGCGCACTACGAATTTTTGTGCAGCCAAGCGGGAGTTCCCATTAAGTACTGTGCCGAGCAGCTCGAACAAGATGGCATCCCGAGCGGTCTGCTAAAGACGCTCAAACGCGCTATGGCCGCAGAGTATTCGAGGGAGCTATCCGTCAAAACGTTTGCGTCCTTGTGTAAGGTCGCGCGGCAAGGATTTAGTCCCGGCGGAATGGCGCCTTATGGCATTAGACGCATGCTTATTAGCGAAAGCGGGGTGCCGACTACCGAACTTCTGTTTGGTCAACGGAAGAATCTGAGAAGCGAGCGCGTTGCATTCGTTCCGGGGCCAAAGCACGAACTGGATACAGTACGGCGAATTTTCTGGCTATTCGTCGAGAAGCGGCAATCGCTAACCAAAATTATGCAACTGCTGAATGACGAGGAAGTCCCAATATATCCGAACAACGTTTGGAGGCTCGCGCGCATAACGGCAATTCTCAAAACCGAACTCTACTTGGGCAACATTGTGTACGGTCGCCGCTCTCTAAAGCTCGGAGCAAAGAAATGCTGGAACGCGCCAGAAACGTGGGTGCGGGGGAAGCACGTATTTGAACCGGTTGTGCCGCCAGATCAGTTTGAGGCAGCTCAACGGCTGCTTGCCGATCAAGCTCGCAAACTCACTGATTATAGTTTGCTCGAAAAGCTTTCAGCGTTGCACCGAAAAGCAGGAAAGCTCTCCCAGAAGATCATCAATCAATCGGCTGATTTGCCTTGGGCCAGCACCTATCGAGAGCGCTTCGGCAGTTTGTACAACGCATATGCGCTCATTGGCATTTCTCACCTTCGTCGCCTCGGAAGCGCCGGAGAAAGCTCTAATGGATCAGCCCGTGGCAAAAAGATCAGGGCGGACATCTTCGATCAAATCGAGGCCACAGGCGTGCACGCCGTGTGCAAACAAAATTGCAGGTTGATCGAGATCAACAATCAATACGTCATTCGCGTTTATGTGGCCCCGGCGCAGCGCTTTCAAAGCCGCTATGACCGCTGGATAGTTCGCTGTCGCTGTGCAGATCATTATGACGCGCTACTTGCGATACGTCTGACGACGTCCAATGACGCGGTTCTCGACTATTTTTTGTTGCCGAATCTTCGTGTTCCTTGTGGACAGATTTTCGTTGGGACAACTGTTCGTAGTCGCTACAAGGAATTTCATACGTATTCAGTGCAGCCGGTGCTCGATCTTTGCAGATCGATTTGTGACGGACATTCAGGCCCGCGAACAAGCGAGGAATTCGAAGCGTTCTTGCGTCACTCTTAGACTTCCGTGACGCGTCCTATCTGAGCATCTGGAATGGAAGAGATAGGAATGTAATCTTCATACTTTGGCCACAGTCTCTCTGAATATAGTCCTACATGGAGGTAGCCATGAAGGACGTGCTGGATCATCTACCCGCTCTCGTGAAGCTCTACGGCAAATGGCCGAGCTATCTGTACCTGTGCTTTGCCACCGCGTGTCCGGCGTTGATATTGGCACTCGTTCTATGGGCTCGATGAGCCTGAGCGGCCCCATAGCCGTCCGCTCGGCTGTTAGTGCTTCGCCTTCTTTCGACGAGTGAGCGCTTCAGCCTGGATTGCCAAAACTTCCAGTTCTGACATCGCAATCGAATGAGCAGCTGTTGTTAGACGGTCGATGAGTTCTGAGCGCTTGGACGGCTTCTGGTCATCACCAAATCCCAACAGTTCGTTGGGCGTGGTGCCAAACGTACGCGCAATCTTCGCTAACAGCGGCAATTTAGGTTCGTTCCGACCAGAGAGATAAAACGCAAAGCTTCGCTCGGTGACGCCTACTTTTCGGGCCGCCTCTGCGCCTGAGAGCCCAAGCAGAGCAACGCGCTTGCGTAAGTTTTCGGAAAAAACCGACATGCCGAACAAATTGTTCCGGCGCGGTTGTCCCGTAAATGTACGTTATGTACGCTATAATAGTACAAATTGTACGGAGCAAAGAAATGTCGATCCGTAGCCTCAGACCACTAGTGATTGTTGCCGCCCTCTGCGCTAGTGCGACTGTCTCCCGTGCGCAGGGATTGGAGGACGTAGGCTTTATATTCCATGAGGCCTACATCAAGAGAGAAGCTTGGTTATATGACAAGGGCTTTGTCCGAAAGCCCAATGCGGTCGTTGCAAAGGAGCGCCGCGATATCGGTGCTTATTACTATGCGATTGGTTACGTGGGAGGGCCATATCAATTTCGAGATACGGAAACTATTGCAGAAGCCGATCCAGATAAATGCGTCGTAACAATTACAAACCACGTTGACCGATCGAGCCCTGACGCAATTCGAGCTGAGGGACTCAAGGGACAAAAGAACTTCATACCCGATCAGATAATCGACCAAGCACTTCAAAGTTCGCAAACGACAGTTTTTTACCTGAACAACGTTATCGTTGAAGATTTGTCCAAGTCGGTGGATTTCAACTACGGCACTCAATATATTTTTCGTCTAAGGGGTGACCGCGAAATCGCTTGTCAGAGCGGACGAAGCTTTCAGCAAACTGGACCTTCCGATGACAAGTGGATTGACGTACCGCCTAAGTGCGAGAAGGAACTGTCGCTGGTTGTCTCTCGCGACAATCTTCGACGCTTTGAGACGGTGCTTGAAACTGCGTTCAAGAAGCTGTGTCGCGGTGCGAAACGCGAAGGCAAATTCTAGCGCTCAAGCGTGGATAGCCCCGACCAGCGGGGCTATCGCAGCTTGAGCTCTGTTTACCTCTAACTCTCAGAAGGCTTGTAATCCTTTTCGTCCATAACTTTCACCGGGTCATCATCCGGCTGAACTGGCGCCGGGTCCTGCAGCACTCTCGGATCAGGTGTCATATAATCCTCGATGTTGATGGCGGGTTCTCCACCAACATTCTGCGACTTACTATCCTTCCGTTCCCGAGCTCTTCTTGCATCATCTTGCATGTCCTCCCGCGCATGAGTTTCGGGTTGAGGCGCACCAACCCACTCGCTCAGAGAGGAATATCTGCGGACCTCGTTCCAAGGCTCAGGAGTTAGGTTCGGTAGACCTTCCAAAGCGGCTGGAATCTTTGGTGCTGGCCAGCCTAATGCCTGTTTGACGCATTCATCGTAATAATGATGGCGATAAACGGCGGCCAAGACATCTGCGCACCTCTGCCAGCCATCTTCCTTTCCAATTTTCACGGCGTCTATGTGAGCCTTTCGTAAGGCGGCCTGCTGTTGCTTCGTCATGTATGCGGACTTCTTCGGAGATCGCCGCTGATGCTCATCTTTCACGTTGTTCACGTATTCGCGCACAATGAGCTTCATGCGCCTAAGCGTTGCCTTCTCCCATTGCTTTCGTTTTGCTAGATAGCGATCAAGGATAGGGCGTCTGACAGACAACGACTTATCGTCTTGCCATTTTTGAAGCAGTTCGTTCAGCTGCTTCGCAGCCTTGGCCGAAATGTCATCAGGAGTGAAGATTGTTGCAAAGGGGATGCGTTCTTCTTCCGTTGCGTCCCCGTTCTCGCCGCTGCTGCCCTCGTTTTCTTCTTGAGTGGTTTGCTGGCTTGCCACCCAACTGCGCCAGTCTTCGCGGGTAAGCTCAGAGTTGATGACACCCGATTCCAACCCAAGCTTGACTAGCGTTTCGTCTGCTTTTGCAATCGCATATAGCGTCGCCTCGGCAAGCTTGTCTGCTGCGGTTCGGAAAGCTTCCGACCTCATGAGGACGTTCTTGCCAATGGTGGCAAACCGGCTGCAATCGAACTCGCTGATGCGCAACTTGCTACGAGCTAGCTTCTTCTCGTCAGCGCAGATGCTGGGATTATGATTGAGAGCATCACACGCGTCGATCAGCTTCCACTTGCACTTTTCCCGCTGGTCGGCATTTGAGTTGATGTCATTCACCAATCTCTCGCTCTCAGGCGAAAGCTTTCCGGAGAAACCGACGAATTGCAAATTTGCAACCGTTTCCTTGTCTTCGCTTATCTTGCTGCTCGTATTGTCTGTCGTGTTAGAACCTTCGACATGAGCAATAGTCTGATCCGTGTTAACTTCGGTCATGTGAGCTCCTTTTCGGAATGACATTGATGAGTGCGCGTTACGACATGCTCGTCGCGCAGCACGCACGAGTTCACTCAGTCGCAGAAGTGAAATCTGCGCCGCATCGTTGGACGTGATAGCTCAGCGCCAGTGGTCACTAACGCCGAAATCACGAATGCTTTGACGTGAGATTGTTGACTGTGCGCTTACGGGCCCATGCGTTGCTCCGTGCAAAAGTTTCCTGTTCGCGGACTCGATAACGAGCCGCGATCAGAGCGATATTGATGTGCGTGTTAGGAGCGTCGAAGACTTCGACGCACCTCAACGTCCAGGGTCATGGGGCCCGGAGGTCGTGCGGTAAAGTCTCTTTGAATTTGACGACACAAGTCAGCCGTGCGCGCTTAGGCCGTTGATCGGTCGAAAATTTTATTGGTTGGGAATTAAGAGTGCCGATGGGAATCGTAGGGTCGATCCCCGCGAGCAGCGGCGACTTGTTCAGGAGTGTGTAAGCCCTTCATATTGCGAAAGAATTGGATGCTCTCTTTTTGCTAGCCCTCAGTTTTTCTCATACCACATTTCTACCTGTGCGTGTGCTTCCATGAAATTATTTCCCGGCGCACACCGTACCCATCGGCACGATCTACTAGCACCCTGCGAGGCAGATGAGCAGCGCGGTTCATCGCGATCGTTCGCGAGCAAGCTTTAAAATGTTCGTCGTGGAAACAGGTCCCACAGCTTACTATCGCGATCACGCTTGTTGAAGCGCTTCTGGCCCTTCATCTGAACGTCAGTCTCGGCTGTGTTGCGAACACCTTTGTCGCAGTACTCAATGAGATTGAGCAGCGTGCCCTTCTTGCTGTTGAAGAGTTGGCAATCCAGGTCATCAATCGCGTCGGTCAGCAGTTGCTTGCTGATTGGCAGCAATCCAATCTTCTTGGCAATCTTGATCTTGGACATCTCATCGAGTGCACTGCCGATCACGATTTGAAAGTCACGAAGCACTTCAGGTCGAACTAGCATCAAGGCATGCGCATGCGGACATATTGCGTCTTCAGTCACCGCTGCGCGTGACTTGGACCCGTTCACGTCTACGCACGCAAAGCACGATGGTTGGTATTCGATTTTGCGACCGATGTTGTTGCCCAACATGTTCGACATGAGTTCGAAGTAGAAGAGACCAAATTCGTCGAGCGGCGTTAGCAGTGGCTTTGAAGCAGTGGCTCGCTGCAAGTTGGTAGGCGCTTCGCGTGGGCTTCGCCCATTTAGCAATGTTTGCTTGAGTGTCGTTGAACCGGGCTTGAATCTCACGGTCATAAAGAACAGGTGCTTTTCAAAGCATGCGATCTGATCGGGATATCGCTGTGCGAAGTTCTCAGCATAGAGCTTGTTGAACCACTGTTCGATGTGAAACGAAGCGTATGAAGTTGAATGAGATGGAGTGTCGATGATGTTCAATTTGGAAATTCTTGTTGTTTAAGTAAGTGAAAATTACGCACTAGCTCACGCTAGCGCGTTTGATTGCGCTCCATATTGGCGACTGAATAGTCGAGCTTCATGGAGATGGGTGAGCAACGAGGGCTCAGTGCTATTTATCGCGCGGGCTCACGCAGACCGGCTCCCAATGCGAAAATTTTCGAACAAAAACGCTGACCACCATGATCATCGAAATCGGTGTATTGACCGGCTAGGAATGGTCAGGTCCAAAATGCTAAAATTTTTGGGTGGTTTGCAGCGCGACTAGCAGCCTGAACGCATATAGTGCGTTCAAATCGCCAGCATTCCTAGCCAAGCAGTTAGAAAAAGAATTTGGGCTGCTGCGGACCCAAAATCGCACCCCTCGTTGCGATCTAGCTGGCGTCACAATCGTGCAAAAACCGGGCTTACGCGCCATTTTAGCGTGGGTCCGCTACCAGTATAGCGGGCTGCAAAAAAAGCGCGTACGCGCTTTCCAATAACCGAACTACCAGAGTTTCTTAGTCACGGAGTACCTTACGCGCAGCTCGCAGACGCAATTCTAATCCGGGTCATTGATGTGGGTTACTGCCAGCTCGCAGACGCTCGCTGAAACGCTTGATTGCCTGTAGGGCCCTTTTCGATTGCCAAAATAGCTCTCTGACCGTCCGAATAATAGAATGGGATATCAAACCAAGACCGCTCCGCGAGCAGTTTCATATTGGTTTGCCGCTGATCAGATCGACTTGAAAGGCCGATTAAGAACTGTCCGGATCCGACGGCAACAGAGATTCCAGCTAAGGGCGCTCCCCTCGTGGCTTCGGCGCTCTTCATCAGTAAGCCTGGAACGTTCTTGATGTCGCGTTGAGGAACGCCAGCGCTTGCAAACTTTAGATCAACCAGGTGGCTTGCGGGGAGACGTTGATCGCGGTTGCGGCTGAATGTCAGGGTCAGGCCAAGCTTTCTTGTTGCGAATTCCGCTACAGCCACCACCGTCGCGTCTGCCTGATCGTCCGTTGGACGCGTTTCCCAACGAACCGTACCGGCGTAACGGCGTCCGTTCGGGTTTCTTGTGTCCTCTTCATAAAGAATGGCTCGTTCGGACCTTGTCGAAACCACACTATCCCGATCGATGCACTCGACCCGGTGGGTAAACTGCTGCGCCTGTTCCGCCACCGTTGCGGGAGTGAGATTGGTAGTGGGCGAGGCTGTGGCGAATGGTATCTTTTGGGCAGTTAGATAGTTGGACAAAGCCTCCAACTTGATGCCGAAGTTCACGTTCTGCGGTATGTCGCCCATCGCGACTGCAGCATTCAGAGACAATTTGCTGCGCACAACTCCAACGACGAGTCCCGATGAATCCAGGAGAGGCCCGCCGCTGTTCCCTGGCTGAACGGGCGCAGTGAATTGCAATTCGTTTGCAGCGTCTCGAAGACCGCGCAGTCCGCTAACGATCCCCGAAGTAAAATTTCCGCCACTCGTTAGAAGGCCGTCCAGCGGATAACCGAAAACCATCACCGGTTCGCCAAGACGAACTGGTGCACCTGTTCGCAGTTTGGCAACCGCATGCGGAATGCCGGCGACTTTTATGATGGCTATGTCGATTTCGCTGTTTGTTTGCAGCACAGTCGCTTTTCGTCGGCCATCGAGCGAAACGACTTCAATGCTAGTGCATCCTGCGACCACATGGTCATTCGTAACCACGGTTTCAGGCGCAACTGCGAAAGCTGTTCCGCTCGAACTTGACTGAGCCCGTAAAGACGATCCGGCGCTGACCAAAATAGTCAGGGCGGTGAGAATGATTGGAATTCGGCGCATCCCTTCTCTCCCCGAGGATGAGCTTACCGATAAACAGCCCTACCGAATACGACCACGCCCATTGCTTGGCAGTAACATCCAGACGGCAGCGAAATCCGCTATCCCGCAAATGGCTGGAACGGAGTTGAAAGCCCCGGCGATCCTTAGCAACGAACCCAAAGTACAAACTAGAGCCAGACTCTCGGCTAATTAATCAGCCACATCATCAGGAGGTGTGACCTCCAGCCGCTGCGACTTCGAGCGCGCGCTTCGCTCTCTCTTGTCCCTTATGTCGGCAAGATCGAGCGTCGCCCGCGACCTCGCGCACGCCGGGCTGAACCCGCTTCGACACGACTAGACCACTTTGAAGCAGGTGACGGGTTCGCCTTCGATCAAATCAGGAACAGCTTCGTTGGTGACCTACTCTATGCTTATAACCGTCCTCAAAAATGAAACCCTTACGCATTGGAAAATAACGATAATTAATTGTCTCATTGTGCAATATCGTCGGGCTTCCTGACAAGGCTGTGTCAGAGGCGAAGGAGCGCGTGCGTGCAGCGCTCGTCGCATCCGGGCTCGCGCTGCCCGCGCGCCGCATCACCATCAATCTCGCGCCCGCCGACCTGCCGAAGGAAGGCAGCCACTACGATCTGCCGATCGCGCTCGGCCTGATGGCCGCGATCGGCGCGGTGCCGCACGATGCGCTCGCAGGCTTCACGGTGCTCGGCGAACTCGGCCTCGACGGCTCGATCGCTCCGGTCGCCGGCGCGCTGCCTGCCGCCATCGGCGCGAACACGCGCAACGAAGGTCTGATCTGCCCCGCTGCCTGCGGACCCGAAGCCGCCTGGGCGAGCCCGGAGATGGAGCTGATCGCTCCGTCCTCGCTCATTCAGCTCGCCAACCACTTCAAGGGCACGCAGGTTCTGGCGCGGCCGAAGCCCGGCGTGCGCGAGGTTGTGGGCGCGACGCTCGATCTCGCCGACATCAAGGGGCAAGAGAGCGCGAAACGCGCGCTCGAAGTCGCAGCGGCCGGAGGTCACAACCTCCTGATGATTGGACCTGCCGGCTCCGGCAAGTCGATGCTGGCGCAGCGTCTGCCGACGATACTGCCGACACTGTCGCCCGCGGAGCTTCTTGAAGTGTCGATGATCGCCTCCGTCGCGGGCGAGATCAAAGGCGGCGCGCTGACCAACAAGCGGCCATTCCGTGCACCGCATCATTCGGCATCGATGGCGGCGCTTGTCGGCGGAGGCCTGCGTGCAAGGCCGGGCGAAGCGTCGCTCGCCCATCACGGCGTGCTCTTCCTCGACGAACTGCCGGAGTTTCAGCCGAGCGTGCTCGATGCGCTGCGCCAACCGCTTGAGATCGGCGAGGTCGCGATCGCTCGCGCCAACCACCGCGTCACCTATCCCGCTCGCTTCATGTTGGTCGCGGCGATGAACCCGTGCCGCTGCGGCCGCGCCAGCGATCCGGGCTTCACCTGCCGGCGCGGGCCGAACGCACGCTGCGCCGCTGAATATCAGACGCGGCTGTCGGGCCCGCTGCTCGACCGCATCGATCTCAACATCGAAGTACCCGCCGTCACCGCGTCCGACCTGATCCTTCCGCCGCCCGCCGAAGGCAGTAAAGAGGTCGCCGCGCGCGTGGCGCAGGCGCGCGCGATCCAGATGGCGCGCTATGATGCGCTCGGACTTTCGGACGTTCGCACCAACGCCGCGGTGCCCGCATCGATCCTCGAAGAAGTCGCGAAGCCCGACGCGGCGGGCATGACGCTTCTGCGCGATGCCGCCGATGCAATGCAGCTTTCCGCGCGCGGCTATCATCGTGTGCTGCGCGTTGCGCGCACGCTCGCCGATCTCGACGGCGCCGAGAAGGTCGGCCGCGTGCATCTTGCCGAGGCGTTGAGCTACCGCGCACTCGCCGATGAGGTTCGGCGGGCGGCGTGATGGTTCAATGAACCAGCCACATTAACCGCGTGCTAACCATAACCGTTTAATCCTACGGTCCTCTCGCTTCGGGGTTGCCGTGGACCGCATTCGCAAGACTCTCGTGCTCGTCGCCGTGATCGCCGTGCCGGCCGCAGCCCATTCCACCTTCGCCCCAACACCCAATCTCTGCGTTGCCAGCGGCACGGCGACCTACCGGCTCGCGCCCACCGCGTCCTCCCCAGATTTCCGCGTACGGATCGAGCGCGCCGCGCCGCATCCGGATCTCCGCATGCAGCTTGTCGACAGCCCCGAACTCGCGGATTTCGTGATCGCCGACGATTTCAGCGCGACGAGCGAAAGCACGGCCTGCCAAACCGCAACGCCAGCCAAGACCGTGAAGGTCGATGCCGAGGCGCGGAAGCCCGACGTCGTCGTCAATCTCGCGGCCGACATCGCCAATCCCGACTACCGGGTCTATGTCCACTCGGTCCGGCACTCCTCGCAGGACGCAGCGGCGCTTCTTGCCGTGATGTGGAAGGCGCAGCAAAGCCGCGCCGTCGCCGCGCGCGACTGACATCTCTCGAATCCGATCCTTTCCGTTAAGGCGCCATCAACCTTGCGGGTGGCGCGCGCAACCATTGGAAGGGAATCGCAAGGGTTCGGACCCCAGAATGTGCCCATAAACATTGAAGAACGCAGGCCACCGGCCCTCGCCGGCATGAGCCTGAGCGGCAGGGGTCAGGCGCCGAATGAACGTTCGTCCCGTCTCGGACAAGTCACGCTTCGGCTGGGTGGTCGTGCGCAAGCTGATCGCGGCCGTCGTGCGTTGGACGTTCATCCTCATCGGCGCACTCGCCGCATCGTCGGTGATGTTCTCCTACCTCTTTAAGGTCAACGCGGAAGTCTACGATCCGGCGATGTTCGCGATCGGCGTCGCCGGGCTGTTCTCGATGGCGTGCGGCGTGATCCTGATGATGATCTCGCGCAACAGCCGTCTGCGGATGGAATTGCGCAACGCGTCGGCGCGCTGCGAGGAGCTCGCCGATCACGTCTGGGAGCTGAAGGAGGCCGAAGCGCGCGCCACCAGCCTCCTCGAAGCGCAAGGCGACGTCATCGTGCGCCGCGATGCCGAGGGTGCGATCACTTACGTCAACGACGCCTATTGCACGCTCGCGGGTGCATCGCGCGACGCGTTGCTCGGCAGCACCGCGGCCACGCTGCACGTGCTGCAACAGGGCGAGATCGCCGTGGCGCACGACGGCACGCGCATCCACGATCAGGAGATCATGACGCCCGGCGGCCCGCGCTGGTTCGCCTGGCGCGACGTTGTGGTGTGGGCCGATGACGACGATTGCGCCGAGGTGCAGAGCGTCGGCCGCGACGTCACCGACCGCACCGCGACCGGCCGCGCGCTCACCGAAGCCCGCGATGCCGCCGAAGCCGCCAACCGCGCCAAGTCGCAATTCCTCGCGATGGTGTCGCACGAGATCCGCACGCCGATGAACGGCATCCTCGGCATGGCCGATCTTCTGATGGACACGCCGCTGACGCCGGAGCAGGCGACCTACGCCAAAGCCGCGCGCACGTCCGGTGAAGCCTTGCTGTCGCTGATCGACGAGGTGCTCGATTTCTCGAAAATCGAAGCGGGCAAGCTCGATCTCGAAACAAAGCCCTTTGCGCTCGCGACGCTGGTCGAAGAAGTCGTCGAATTGCTCGGACCTCGCGCGCAAGCCAAGGGTCTGGAGATCGGCTCCGATGTCCACGACAAATTGCCCGAGCAGGTGATCGGCGACGCCACGCGACTCCGTCAGGTGCTGCTCAATCTCGCGGGCAACGCCATCAAGTTCACCGAGACCGGCGGCGTCAGCGTCATCGTCGAGCCCGGCCCCGATGAGCAGGTCGTGTTCGAAGTCCGCGACACCGGTATCGGCATCGCGCCGGAGGAGCAGGCGCGCATCTTCCTCGAATTCGAGCAGGCCGAAGGCGGCCTCAATCGCAAGTTCGGCGGCACCGGTCTCGGCCTCGCCATCTCCAAGCGCATCGTCGAGCGCATGGGCGGTAGCATCGCGATTGAGAGCGCGCCCGGCGCGGGCTCGACCTTCCGCGTCACGGTTTCGTTGAAGCCCGCAAGCGACACGCCATCCTTCGCGCCACCCGATCTCACCGGCAAATCCATCCTGATCGTCGCGCCGCTATCCATCGAGGCCTCGCTGACCGCGCGCCGTCTCACCCGCTGGGGCGCGGACGTGGCCATAGCGGACGAGAAATCCGCCGTGGCGATGCTCGCCGAATGCCGCTTCGACGCGATGATCGTCGATCACGTCGCGGGCGCCGCGTTCGACACGCTGATGCCGAACGCGCCCGCGCAACGCATCGTGCTGATCGCGCCGAGCGAGCGCCACCGGCTTCCCGCTTTGAAGGAGGCGGGTTTCACCGGCTATCTCGTGGAGCCGGTGCGCGCAGCTTCGCTGAAAGCGCGCATCGCTTCGACCGTCGCGTTCGACGGCGTGCATCCCGCAACCGAAGCGCCGCGCGCCAGCACCGGGCCCAACGACCGCTCGAACCTCTCGATCCTCGTCGCGGAGGATAACGAGATCAATGCGCTGCTGGCGCGCGCGCTGCTCGCGAAGCTCGGCCACCGCCCGACCATGGTGACCGATGGCGCGGCGGCCCTCGATGCCTGGCGCGCCGCCAACCGCGACGGCACGCCGTTCGACCTGATCCTGATGGACATGCACATGCCGGGCGTCGACGGCCTCGAAGCCGCGCGCCGCATCCGCTCGGCAGAAATCGCCGACAACGTCACACGCACGCCGATCATCGCGCTCACCGCCAACGCCTTCGCCGAGGACCGCGAGGCCTGCCTCACCGCTGGCATGGACGGCTATCTGGTCAAGCCGCTTGACCGCCGACATCTGGCCAAGGCGCTCGCGGAGTTGCCCAAGAAATCGGCGCTCGCTGCGGCCTGATACCGCCGTCCAATCGGCTTCCGTGGCGGCGCGTTGACGCGCCCCACCGTCGCCCCATTGTCATAAATCCCTCCGGCCGCCATGCTCTATTGGCTGGCGCGGCGGAATCGCCCCGCGCAGGGGGACAGCATGCTCACCCGAGCACCGGCGCTCGACAACGGCACTGAAGGAACGGACGCGCTTGCCCGTAGCGGCACGCTCGAAGCGCGCTTCGCGCAATCCGCCGAAGACGTGCGCCGCGCACAGGAGCTGCGCTATCGCGTGTTCTATCAGGAGGGTCACGCGGTTGCCGATGCGCACACGACCAGCGCTGCGCGCGACTCCGATGCGTTCGACGCGATCTGCGATCATCTGCTGGTGATCGATCGCGAACCCGCGCCGGAAACCGGTCTTGCCGCCGGTTCGGTCGTCGGCACCTATCGCTTGCTGCGCCAGGAGATCGCCGAGCAGCACAACGGCTTCTACAGCGAAGCCGAGTTCGGCATCGGCGAGCTCACCGCGCGCCACAAGGGTCTGCGCTTCCTCGAGCTTGGCCGCTCTTGTGTGCTCGAGCCGTACCGCAACAAACGCACGCTCGAACTGCTCTGGCACGGCATCGGCCATTACACGATGCAACACCGACCCGACGTGATGATGGGCTGCGCCAGCCTTGACGGCACCGATCCCGACCAACTCGCGTTGCAGCTCTCGTTCCTGCATCACTTCTCCGGCGCGCCGGAGAAGTGGCGCGCCTCGGCGCTGCCGGATCGCGCGGTCGAGATGAACCGCATGCCGAAGGACGCCGTCGATCAGAAGGAGGCGCTGCGTCTCCTGCCGCCGCTGATCAAGGGTTATCTGCGGCTCGGCGCCTGCATCGGCGACGGCGCGGTGATCGACCATCAATTCGGCACGACAGACGTGCTGATCGTGCTGCCGGTCGCCGAGATCAGGACGAAGTATGTCGCGTATTTCCACCCCAACGGGCGATTAGAGGTGGCGTGACTCCGCTCTAACAGCACACCCCACTCTCGTGTCCCGGGCGCGATGCGGCGCGAGCGAAGCGAGTGACGCTTCGCAGACCCGGGACCCCGCTTTTTAACGAAAGAAGCAAGCTGGGTCCCGGATCTGCGGTGCACCGCGTCCGGGACACGAGAACCCCGACGACGCGAGACTAAAGCTTCCGCAACGCCACATGCTCGATGCGGTGGTCGGCGCTCTTGTTCAAGATCAGATCCGCGCGCTGCCGCGTCGGCAGAATATTTTCATGCAGGTTCAGAAGATTGATCCGATCCCAGATTGACGTCGCCGTCTTCGCCGCTTCTGCATCCGACAGCGACGAGTAGCGGTGAAAGTAGGACTTCGGATCGCGGAACGCGGTGCCGCGCAATGTCAGGAAGCGGTCCACGTACCAGCCCTTCAACACCTCTTCGTCGGCATCGATATAGACCGAGAAGTCGAAAAAGTCCGACACGAACGGAATCGCCGAGCCATCCTTTGGCAGACGCCCGGTCTGCAACACGTTGAGGCCTTCGACGATCAGAATGTCCGGCCGGTCGACTTCGACCGACTGGTTCGGCATCACGTCGTACACAAGGTGCGAATAGATCGGCGCGCGCGTCGGCCGCCGCCCGGCCTTTACGTCGGATAGAAACCGGAGAAGCGAAGGGAGATCGTAGCTTTCCGGAAATCCCTTCTTCTCCATCAGCCCTTCGCGTTCCAGCACGGCATTCGGCAGAAGGAATCCATCGGTGGTGACCAGATCGACCTTCGGCACGTTCGGCCAGCGCGCGAGCAGCGCTTGCAGCACGCGCGCTGTGGTCGACTTTCCGACAGCCACCGAGCCCGCTACGCCGATGATGTAGGGCATCTTCGCGTCTTCACCGCCGAGGAAGCGCTGTTGCGC
>BFBZ01000716.1_pt1 | contig 27460 bp, 17 predicted proteins | sample 1888401 | NCBI WGS metagenome assembly BFBZ01 (sample SAMD00112614, study PRJDB3348) | symbiont metagenome | host: Chara braunii
GCAGGCTGCGCAACCCAAGCGGTCACAAATGTGGCACGACTGGCTCCGCAAGCGCGTCGCCGACAACGTTCCTTACGATCAGATCGTGCATGACATCCTCACCGCCACGAGCCGCGACGGCATTCAACCGGAAGAGTGGATCGCGTTCGTGAAGAAGACCGACGAACAGGCCGCGAAGGGCTTCACGACCGACTACCCGGAGAAGAAGACGCTCGACCTGTTCTGGCGCCGGCAGGCGGCCGTTCCGACGGAGCAGTGGGGCGAAAAGGTCGCGGCGGCGTTCCTGGGCGTCCGGCTCGAATGCGCCCAGTGCCACAAGCACCCCACCGACCGCTGGACGCAAGAAGAATACTGGGCGTTCGCGAACGTGTTCTCGCAGGTCACGTTCCAGAACAACCAGTTCAGCAGCCCCGACGTGAAGAAGGCCGTCGATACCGAGAACGCCGCCCGCCGCGAGGGCGCGCCGAAGGGTAACAACAACCAGATTCTGCTCGTCCGTGAACTATTTGTCGGCCCGGCGGCTCGGTTGCGCCCGAACCCCGCGACCAACACCGCACCGAAGCCGCGCGCACTCGGCGGGCCGGAGATCGTCATCAAGCCCGGAACGGATGCGCGGATCGCACTCGCGGAGTGGGTCACCGCGAAGGACAATCCGTTCTTCGCCAGGAGCTTCGTCAATCGCGTGTGGGCGCACTACTTCGGCGTCGGGCTGGTGAACCCCGTGGACGATTTCTCGCTCGCCAACCCGCCCACGAACGCGCGCTTGCTCGACGCACTCGCGCGGGATTTCATCGCGAGCGGCTACGACATCCGCAAGCTCGAGCGCGCGATCCTGGTGAGTCGCACGTACCAACTGAGCTACGTTCCCAACGAGACCAACAAGTTCGACAAGAACAACTACTCGCACGCGTTCATCCGCCCGCTGATGGCCGAGCAAGTGGTGGACGTGCTGAACGCGGCGCTGGGCGTGGAAGAGAAGTTTACCGGCCAGGAAGAAGCGCCGCTCGGCACGAAGATGGTCGAACTCGGTTCCAGTCGGCTCAACGGCAGCGTGGCTTACGCGCTCCGCATCTTCGGCCGGCCGCCGCGCACGACGGCGTGCGACTGCGAGCGGGCCACGGAGCCGGCGCTGCCCCAAACGCTGTTCCGCATGACCGACGCCGCGGTGCTGACGAAGTTCACGGCTGCCGACGGCCGCACCCTGAAGCTCGCGAAGTCCAAGCTGAGCGACGAGGAACTCGCCGAAGAGGCGTTCCTGGCCACACTCTCGCGCATGCCGAAGCCGTCCGAGAAGGCCGACGCCGTGAAGCACCTGAAGGAGTCGAAGAACCGCACCGAGGGCGTGACCGACTTGCTTTGGGCGCTCGTCAACACGCGAGAGTTCATCTTGAACCATTGAGGCGAACCCCGCCCTCGCGGGCGGTGGGTGACGCTAAGCGCCACGTCACCGCCATCACGGAAACATTGACCGACCGAGTTGGTTGCCCGCACAGGTAGTGTTGAACGCCACCCACCGCCCTTGCGGGCGGGGTTCGCCAGGAAATCACCGACCGTTCCCACCTGCCAGGAGACCGCCATGTCCACGACCCGCCGGACGGACTGCGAAGGGTTCCACCGCCGCGACGTGCTGACCATCGGGTCGGCCGGTATCCTCGGGCTCACGCTGCCCGGCCTCCTCGCGTCCGAAGCGAGGGCCAAAGCGAAGAAGGAGAGCGGAGGGAAGGCGAAGGCCAAGAGCGTCATTTTGCTCTGGCTCGCCGGCGGTCCGGCCACCATCGACATGTGGGACAACAAACCGGACGCCCCCGAAGGCATCCGCGGCGAGTTCAAGTCGATCGACACCAATGTCACCGGCATCCGGCTAGCCGAAACGTTCCCGAAGATGGCCCAGGTGGCGGACAAGCTCACCATCGTCAGGTCCCTGTACCACACGATCCCGAGCCACGGCCCGGCGGCCGTGTTCATGACCACCGGAAACAAGCCGACCGCCGCCCTCCAGTACCCCGCGCTCGGTTCGGTCGCCTCCAAGCTCCTCAAAACGGACGTCGGCGTTCCGCCTTACGTCACGTTCGGTGACATCCGGAACGGGCAGGCGGGTGCGGCCGGTTACCTCGGCACCGGGTACAACCCGTTCATCATTGAGGGCAACGGGAACGGCGGGCGGGGCAGCGGTTTCAGCGTCCGCGGGCTGGCCCTCAAGGGCACGTTCACACTCGAAGACCTCGAAAAGCGGGACGCGCTGCTCCGCAAGTTCGACACCGGGTTCTCGGGCCTGGACAAGTCGAACGATCTGGTGGACGGGCTCGACACGTTCCACCAGCAGGCGCTCGAAATCCTCAAGAGCGACAAGACCCGCAAGGCGCTCGATCTGAGTGCCGAGAAGCCGGCCACCCGCGAGTTGTACGGCAACACGCCGTTCGGTCAGGGCGCACTGGCGGCGCGGCGGCTCGTGGAAGCGGGCGTCCGGTTCTCGACCGTCAGCTTCGGCGGCTGGGACACCCACGGTCAGACGTTCAACGCCCACAAGACGCGGCTCGCCCCGACGACCGACACCGTACTCTCGGCTCTGATTCGCGACCTGGACGAGCGCGGCCTGCTGGACAGCACGGTCGTGATGTGCGCCGGCGAGTTCGGCCGCACGCCGAAGATCAACAAGAACAGCGGGCGCGACCACTGGGCGCGGTCGATGGCGTGCGTACTGGCCGGCGGCGGGTTCAAGCGCGGTTACGCCCACGGCACCACCGACGCCTCCGGCATGGCGCCCGCGACGGAACCGGTCACCCCGGACGACGTCGCCGGGACGATCTTCCACACCCTCGGCATCGACCCGGCCACCGAACTGCAAACGCCGACCGGCCGACCGGTCCAGCTCTTCCGCGAGGGCAAGGTGATCGAGAAGGTGCTGGCCTGAACAACGGCATGAAGAGCGGTCGAGACGGCCGCGGTCCCGAGGAAAAAGCTCGTCCGCTCGATTCTTTCTCAGTACGGCCGGGGCAATTTGCCCCGGCCGCTTTGTTTGCGCAGGCGCGAGCACCCATGTGCGGATAGAAACAGGACTAAGGAGCCCGCACCCGCTCAGGAGAAAACATGCCCGACTGGCTCGTGTCGTTCGTCACGCACCCGGCCACGATCGTGATGGTCGGCGGCGGGGCCGGGGCGAACGCCCGTTACTGGTTCGGAACGGTCGTCGCGGAGTGGCAACTGCGGAACTTCGAGCACGTCGAATTCCCGTGGGCCACGTTCCTCATCAACGTGTCCGGCTCGATCGTGCTGGGCTTCGCCGCGGCGCTCTTCCTGAAGCACCCGGACGAATCGCGACGGGTCTGGTACCTGCTGCTCGGAACCGGATTTTGTGGCGGGTTCACCACGTTCTCGACGTTCAGTTACGAGACGGTAAAGCTGATGCAGGACGGGGAGGTGTGGAACGCGCTGGCTTACGTGTTCGGCTCGGTCCTGGCGGGCGTGTTCGGCCTGTGGGTGGCGCTGAAGCTCGCGGGCTGAGCGCCGGGCCGCTGGTGCGGGCGACGCACGCAACGGACGGCCCGCCCGCTCTCACGTTCAGCCCATGACGAGTTTCATCTGCACGGTGCCGACCTGCACCACGTCGCCGGGGCGGAGCGGCTTCGACTGACCGGCGTGAATGCGGACGCCGTTCACCCACGTCCCGTTCAGGCTGTTCAGGTCCTCGATCAGGACGCTCCCCTTGTCGAACAGCACGGCCGCGTGCTGCCGCGAGCACCAGATCTGCTCGGCCGATTCCTGGCTCACCAGGTCGATGTCCACCGGCTTGTCGGCGAACCGACCGAGGGTGTTACGGCCCTCGTAAATCGGGTACTCGGCGTTGATCTTCATCCCGCGCAGCACCACCAGTTTCGGTCGCATGGCGGGCGGCGGCGGCGCGGGCGGCGGCTGGTCGGCGGGGTCGGTCGCGGGGACCGTCGCGTTCCCGGCTTGTGCGACGGAGTCGTTCATCGGATGGTCCGGGGGKACAAGTCGGGCGAACGGGGGGCCACCGGCGACGGGCACATGGAGCGTGGAGACCGTCGGAACGTGTGTGGCGTTCGGGTCGCGCGCCGTGCCCCACCGCGGGCTGGCGGGCGGAAGCGCGTCCTCGTCGCCCTCAAAGGGCCGGGCGAGTGCCGGCCGGGTCGAGAGCGGGCGCTCGTCGGTGGCGAGCGTGACCGGAACGGACACGGGTTCGGTCATCGGCTCCGGCAACGGCGCCGCCAAATGCACCGGCGGTCCGAGCAGCGCGTAGCTGCACCGGCCACAGGCGCACGCCTGGTCGGGGTTGTTACACTGGCACCGCGGGCAACGGACCATCTCTGGCGGCCCTCCGAACGGATCGGCAGGCGCGTCACACGGATCGCCGCTAGCGGCGGTCGGACCACCGAAGCCCACGTGACGCGGTTCGACCGCGACGCCGGCCGGAAATGGGCGATGTGACGGCCGGAACCTTCACTGTTGTGAACTTAGTTCACAATTGACGCGGATGAGAGAAAGCAAACCGATTTTGCCGGTCGATACGGTCATCGGGGCCGATATTCGGCCAGAAGTAAAGGGGCTCAGGCCCGGCACGAACGTTATGCCGGGCGGATTTCGAGAGCGACGGCGCCCAGCGGGGCCGCCGACGCGACGGTGAATACGGCTTCGTTCCGCGGGTTGAGCCGGGCGGTGACATCCGCCGCAAAGGGACCGGGCGCGTCGGAGCCACCGACGCGGGTGCCGTTCACATGAACTTCGACCGGGCCGGGGACGTGTGCGCACACGAGCCACAGGCGCTCGTTCGCGTCGAGTGTGCGCGGGCGGCCGAACTTGCGAGCGTGGCGGGTGCCGCCGTCACCCGCGGTGACCTGCCACGGCGGCCCGAGGCGGATTTGATGAAATGATGAATGACGAATGATGAATGATGAATGGAAAGCAGCAGAAGCCGCGGGGACCATTTCCTCGCCGCCTGTCCCTTCCGTCTTCAATTCATCATTTATCATTTCGCGTTTAGCCTTTCGGCGGCGATCACGCCGACTGGAGCCGGTCGTTCCACTCGTCGAGCAGCTTGCCGATGTTCTTGAACGCAAAGTCCAAGTTGGCGAGTTCGTGACCGAGGTCGATGGCCCGCGGCAGGTCGCCGTTCTCGGCCGACCCGGTAGCGAGTTGGTACAGGAGCTCCTTCTTGACCGCCTCCTCGCCCTCCGGCACCGCCGCCAGCCCCTCCTCGAAGTTCCGCTGTGCCAGCCGCCAGTTGTTCCGCTTCTTGAAGCACATCCCCAGTAAGAGCGCCGCGCGCCACTTCAACCGCTCGTCGCGGCGGGCCAGTTGCAACTCGGTAATGGCGTCGTCGATGCGATCGGCCTTCAGGAGCCGGGTGCCCAGCTCGATGCGGTGGCCGAGTTCGTTCGGGAACCGGTCGGCCTTCACGCGGAACGAGTCGATCTCGCGGGCGTTGATCTCCCGCAGGAGCTTGACGCGCAGGGCGCTGAGTTCGGTCTCCGTCAGCTCTTCGGCGCCCTCACTCGCGGCGGTATCGTCGGTCGCGGCCCGGGCCCGGTCCTTGAGCGCGCGGAGCCGGGCCTCGGTGTGTTCGAGGTTCTTACGGAGCGGCGCGAGGTCGAGGTTCATCAGCTCCAGTTGGATCTGGAACGCGTTGCCGGTCGCGCCGAGGCCGCGCTGGAGCACGTCGCGGGCGCGGTCGTCCTGGCCGTTCTTGCGGTACACGGCCGCGAGTTGCAGGTACAGCGTCGGTTCGGTCGGGTCGGCTTCGATCCGCTTCAGGATCGGCTCGGCCTCGCGCAGGAGCTTGTCCTGCTTCTCGGTCGCGCGGGACTCGATCCGGCCCATTACCGGCGACTCTTTCGTGCCGGCCGCGGCCTCTTCGTACTGGCCCTTCTGAATGGTGGCGCTGGCGGCGAGGTCTTTGGCCTTGTGCTGCGCCTCCACGTCGGACGGACTCGCGTCCCGCACGAGCTGCCACAGCACCATCGCCTTTTGGAAATCGCCGCGCTTCTCGAACTGCCGGGCGAGCGCGCGGTTGAGGGTCACGTCCTTCGGGTACTTTTGGCGCGCCTGATCGAGCGTGAACACGGCGAGATCGGACAGCCCGAGCGCGTCGAACGCCTCGGCCATGTCCAGTTGGGCCCCCTGGTCCCAGGGGTTGCGGCACAGCACCTGTTCGCCGTATTCGAGCGCTTTCAGGTAGTCGCGGCCCCGCTTCGCGACGCGCAGCTTGGCCTTCCACCGCGGGGTGCTGAGGAACGCGAACCGGCTCCCGCGCAGGTTGTTGCCGTACTTGGTCTTCTGCGTGCGGCGCAGTTCCTGGCGGTAGTGGAAGTTGGCCGGGTCGAGCCGGCAACAGGTGAGGAGCAGTTGAATGGCGTAGTCGTAACCGCCGTCCTTGCTCGTTTCCTTCGCCTTGGTGAAGCTCTCTTGCGCGATCCGCCGCTGTTCGACGGTGGGCACGGGCACCGGTCCGGCGGGCGGTTGGTCGGTCATTGCGGTAGCCTCTCCTCGCGGAGCGACGCCTGTGAGCGCGCTGTTGCTGCGTACCATAGTGTTGTACCACAAAGCTGGGAGGGTCGCTGCGCTTTGGAAACGGTCGTTCTGAAAGTCGATCCGCTCGATCCCGAGCCGGATGTGATCCGCCGGGCCGCAGACGTGGTCCGCTCCGGCGGACTCGTTGCCTTTCCGACAGAAACGGTTTACGGCCTCGGCGCGAACGGGCTGGACACCGGGGCCATCGCACGAATATTCGAAGCGAAGGGCCGCCCGGCCACGAACCCCGTGATCCTGCATGTTTGTGACGGGTCCAGAGTCCTAAACGTTGCGGCGAACTGGCCGGCGACGGCGGAGGTACTGGCGGCGCGGTTCTGGCCGGGGCCGCTCACCTTCGTCGTCCCCAAGGCTCCCCAAGTTCCCAGCGTTGCCACCGCGGGCGGACCGACCGTGGCGGTGCGGTGCCCGAACCACCCCGTCGCGCGGGCGCTCATCCTTGAGGCCGGCGTGCCGATCGCGGCGCCGAGCGCAAACCGTAGCACCGAACTCTCCCCGACGCGCGCCGAACACGTACTCAAGAGCCTTAACGGCCGAATCGATATGGTGTTGGACGGCGGGCCGTGTTCCGGCGGGATCGAATCGACTGTTGTTGATGTGACGGGCGAAGTTCCGCGCGTGCTTCGCCCCGGATTGATCAGCGTTTCGATGTTAGAGGACGTGTGCGGTCCGGTGGAAATCGGCGCAACGGGTGACGGGGCGTCGCGTTCCCCTGGACAGATGGTGAAGCACTACAGCCCGCGGACGCCGGTGGTGCTGTGCCAGTCGAACGATGAGGCGCTCGTTCTCGGAGCGGAATTTTCCCGGCGGGACTGGAGTTGGGGCTGGCTCCCGTTCGGAGACGTGAACGGGTCCGCTCCGGCGGTACCGATGCCGGCCGATCCGGAGAGCTATGCGGCCCAACTGTATCGGGAGCTTCATACGTTCGACGAGGTCGATATCGATCGCATTCTCGTGACGCTTCCGCCCGACACGCCGGAGTGGGCGGCGGTCCGCGACCGGCTGACGCGGGCCGCGGCTCCGGGGTGACTTGGCGCTTCACTCTAACGAGGTTGGCGGCTAAAGTAGGCGCGAAGGTTGCAGGGGATCGGGTTACAGGCGCGGGCACGAGGCCCGCACCGCACGGATGAAACGTCTACTCAGGGGTATCCGTGATGCGTTATTCCGCAGTCGCTGTTGTCGCGGTGTTCGTCAGTTCCGTTTCGGCACAGCCGCCGGACCCGGAACCGGTCCCCCTTCCTCTTCCCGCACCGGTGCCCCAGGCGCTCCCGCTGAAGGCGCCCAAGGGCATCGAACAGCCGAAGCCGGAAGAGGCGGTGGCAATCGCCAAGTTGTTGCGTGAGATGGCGCTCCAGAAACTGCCCGATCCGCTGATCAAGTCGAAGCACGAGTGGGGGAAACAGAAGGAGTTCGCGGTCGGCCGGGTGATGCTCCGTAATCCGAAGGCGCTCCCGGACGCGCCGCGGGAACTGTTCAACGACGGGCTCTGGCGGCGGTTCACCGTGACCGCTCGCGACCCGGTCGAGACGCTGGCTGTTTCGATTACCGAACTCGTCCGGCCGGACGAGAACAAGTTGCTCGTCACGCTCAACGTGGGGATGGACATCAACTTCCGCATGGAACAGCAGCTCTGGAAGCGCGGTCTGATGCTCTACAGCGGCGAAACGCGGGGCCACTGCAAGGGGGCCGTGCAACTCAAAGCGGTGGTGAGTCACACCGCCGAATTCAAGCCCGGCTCCCTGCTACCCGACATCGTGCTGAAGGTGACCACGACCGAGGCCAAGCTCTTCTACGACAAACTGGTGATCGATCACACCGCCGGCCTGGACGGTGAGGACGCGAAGAAGATGGGCGACCTCGTGATCGATCTCGTAAAGTCCGTGAAGCCGGACCTGGAAAAGCAACTCCTGGAAAAGGGCAACGCGGCCATCGTGAAGGCCGCGGGCACGAAGGAGGTCCAGGTGAAGCTCGACAAACTCATGAGCGCCGGGGTGGTGCCGAAGAAGTAGTGGGGCTACCGGCCACATCACGCAGAACCGGCGACTGCGGCAGGACCGAGCGGGGCGATGTAAGCTCCTTCGACGTACTGGCGGCCGGGTCGGAAATCTTCGGAGGGCGCGGCGCCGCCGAACGGCTCCGCCCTCGGCCGTTCAGGCTGCTGTTTCCGGCGCGTAACATCAAACGGCTTGGGCAACTGCGGATCAGTCGTCGTCGGTGGGCCACTTTCTTCTTTGACCGATTCGCGACGGACGGTGCGCCGCAAACGTAAACAACTCCTTCTGCAAATTGGCATGAACGCGATTCCACTTCCACAGCCAGTAAACGCACCGTTAACGCGCGCGGCGCTCTTTCTGGTCGCGACCATCAACCCCGGCCCCGGTCCGCGCGCGAGCGTGCGCTCCCTGTGCGGCGACCTGGCCGCGCTCGTGCGTGCCGTGGGATTTCGGTCCGCGGAGTCGAGCCTCTCGTGCGTCCTGGGGATCGGGAGTGACGCGTGGGACCGGCTCTTTGGCCCGCCGCGACCCGCGCACCTGCACCCGTTCCGCGAGATCCGTGCCCCCAAGCGCCACGCCGTCGCCACGCCGGGCGATCTCCTTTTCCACATTCGCGCTCAGCACTTCGACCTCTGTTTCGAGTTGGGGGCGCAGATTACGGCGCGTCTCGGCGACGCGGTTTCCGTGGTGGACGAGGTCCACGGCTTCCGTTACTTCGACGCCCGCGACCTCCTGGGTTTCGTCGACGGGACCGAGAACCCGACCGGGACGGCGGCGCCGGACGCGACGCTCGTCGGCGCAGAGGACGGGGCGTTCGTCGGCGGGAGCTATGTGATCGTGCAGAAGTACGTCCATAATCTGGCGGCGTGGAACGCGGTGTCCACAGAGGAACAGGAGCGCATCATCGGCCGCTCCAAGCTGTCGGACATCGAAACGGATGACGCCAAGAAAGCTCCCTATGCACACAACGTCCTCACGACGATCGTGGAGGGCGGCCGGGAGGTCAAGATCCTGCGCGACAACATGCCCTTCGGTCGGGTGGGGAACGAGTTCGGTACCTACTTCATCGGCTACAGTCGGTCCCCGGGGACTATCGAGCAGATGCTCGAGAACATGTTCGTCGGCAAGCCGCCCGGCAACTACGACCGGCTACTCGACTTCAGCCGCCCCGTCACCGGTAGCCTGTTCTTTGTGCCATCCGCCACGTTCCTGGACGATGTGACCGCAGACACGTCCCCTGCCGCGACAGATCCCGCACCGTCCGGAGTCGAGTAACGCCCTTCCCGTCTTCCCGTGCCGGACGGCTCGCCGCGCGTCGGATCGATCAAATGAAATCGTGAGCGTAAACGGCTTTCGTTGCGGGTTGTGGGACAGTTGCGTGGCTCGGTGGACCGCCACCGACTCCTGCGGTACCGCGTCCCTGCGGTCACGGCTCGCTTCCGCAGCGTCGGCGTGCTCTTTCGTTATTTGCCGGATCTTTTTGCACCATCGCCTATCGAATCCAATCAAGCGGCGTATTTGAGGGGCATCAAACGGAGGATCGCTCATGGGCATTTTTACCGGCGGGGTCGTTCGCGTCGGCGGGACAAAGATTTTTGCCCGGTTGACGGCCAATGAGGCCGACGAGGTTTCCCAGTGTCTTGTTTACAGCACGAGCGTCAGTACCGATTCGGATGTAGCGATGATTCTTCCGGTGCCGGTCAGCAGCCAAACCGATGACGCGGTGGATTTCATCCCCCTCAACGATTACCCCGATTTCTTCGAGGACATGGAAAAGGGTTTTCCTGCACCGGCCCGCGAACTGGACAAAAGCAGTGCCGGTGACGCCGGATCGACACCGGGCAGCCTGGCGGTGCAAGCCGTCGGCGACTTCATCGCCAGCTTTGTGCCCACGCTAGCCGATTTCGACCGGCTGGACGCTCGCTTCCGCTTGCCGGCCGCGACCTGGGACAAGCTGCCGCAATACTGTGACTGGGGTTTTGTTGTCTTCCAGCTCAAAGAGAGCCCCGCCGACCAAGCGAGCCCCAAAGGCACGGCCCGGCGGATTCATCCCATGGCGTTCCAGTTTCGGACCGATATGGACGAGTCACTTTACTTTCCCACCTTGCACATCCACGACGGCCGGTTCGATGACTGCGTCGAATTCGACCACACACTCTATTTTCAGGGCGACGAATTCCAGGATTCCGCCGACGAGATCAGTGCGAACAATGCAGACGCTTTCATGAAGGTGGATAAGGCCATGAGAATCCTGCAGGCGGATACCGTGTGCGGCAAGCTGTCGATCGTGGGTATGTATGCCAACGAAGACATCTATGTTGCAAAACCGGAGTGATACCCCCGCACTCCGGGAGCCGCGACACCAGAGGCGTCGCGGTCCACACACCTCCAGCCGACCGCGCCTCATGTCCGGGCTACGCGCGCGTCAGTCCGGTGGCGCAGGTGACGGCGCCTCGCGCTTCTCGATCTCCTCTCAGCTTCAATGTGCGAATGGCCCTGTGATTTGATTTCGTACTCGGGGCCGTTCGAGTCATTTGCGGTCACCTTGACACACAAAACACCGCTGATTATGGCCTCTCCTCCGAAGCTCTCGAACCCTCGCATACGAGCCCGAGATGAGCCTTTCAGCCATTTCAACCCTGGCGGGTATCGTCAGTACCATTGCCGTTGTGGCTTCCCTGCTGTTAGTCAGGCGTCAGTTGCGGGATTCCCATCGGAACCAGCAGGCGTTGATCCAGCAAGGACGCGCCAGCCGGTCGGTCGACATCGCGATGCGCCTCATGAGTACGGACTTCGCGGAGGCGTACCACAGTTGCATGTGCGGTGACACGGAAGTCACCTCGGCTCAACTGGTCCAATTCATCGGTTACTGCCGCGCGGTTTTCTTGAGTGCTGAAGACTCATACCTTCAGCACCGCGACGGGCTGCTCGACGAACCGGCGTTCAACAGCTTCAGCAGGTCGTTGCGTAGCCTTTTTGAATCGCCCGGGATGAAAGCCACCTGGTCCATTCTGCGTGAGTGGTACGATACGGGGTTCGCAACATACATGGACGGTGTCGTCAATGACGCGAGCCACCGGCCCATTGCCATTCAACACGCACAGTGGAAAGCCGCGGTTTCCGATTTCACCGTGCCGAACAGTCCCCGTTTATCACCTGAGACGTGTGAGGTGCGTAAGGCCGTCTGATCTCATCCCAGGCGAACGCATCGAATTAGCCCGGAATTCTGTAGGACGCGCGGGAGTTATTTGTCGCCCCCCCGGCGGCGTGCGGATCGAGGTCCGGCCGAACGCCGCGTCGAGGGGCACCACGTGCGCCCTTGAGGTCCAGAACCGGGAGCACTTCGGGCACGGCCACTGAGCCCCGGAACAGGTTGTTCTCGGTGGCCCTGGCGTTGACCCCGTGCAGGCACCCGCTGAACCTGTCGGCCGTCCCACTTCCCGAGATCGAGGAGGACCTTCGTCTCTTCCAACCCGCACATTGGCGAGTTGCTGAAACTCGGCACGGGCGATGATGGGGGTACTCAAAACGAGCCCTCGGCACCACGATTCCGATGGTATCTGGCCTGAGAATCGTGTTCCGGGCGGTTCGCCACACTTCGTCTTGTCCCGCTTCGCGCGCCTGCGTATATGGTGTCGTCCCCGCGGCGGGTGCGGAGCGCCCAACCCGCCGCTTCACGGCAAGGATGCCGCCGATGACACGTCTCGCGACCGCCTCCGTCTGCGTTCTCCTCTGCGCGCTCGCCGGTACCGGTGCCGACCCGACACCGGTCGAGAAGCAGCTCGCGATACAAAACGCGATCGCGTCGGCCCGGAAGTATCTCGATTCGCAGATGCCGGCTGAAGCGGTCGCCACACTGGAGAAGGTGGTAGCCAGCGCGGACGGGAACAAGGTGTTCCTCGCCCTGCTCCGCGAAGCCTACGTGTCCGAACTGTACCAGCTCGAAAAGGCGCCGAACCCAGACGCCGAACGGCTCGCTCAAACGCGGCGCAAACTCGCGCTCCTGAGCGGAACGCCMCCCAAGCCCGCGGACGCGCCCAAGCCGGTGCCGGCGGCACTCACCGCACCACCCACCCCGTTCACGCCACCGGACGCCAGCCCGACTCTCGTGACGCCCATCCCGACACCCGCACCGTCCGAGCCAGATTTGCTCCCGTCGAATGGAGGCTCACCCGTTTCCCAGCCTTTCCCGGCCCCGGCTCGCACCGCAACCGCCGACGCGACTGCCGCGTTCAAGAAGGGGAACTTCGCGGAAGCCGATCGGCTGTTCGGCACGATCGGCGCGGCGAAACTCACCACGGAACAGAAAACCGCCTGGGCGTACTGCCGCATCAAGCTCGCCGCGGACCGCGTGAACGCTCCGGCGTGCGACGCCGCCACCGCCGCCGCCGCCGCGCAGAGCGTGACCGATGCACTGGATCTCATCAGCGATAATGCGAAACTGCTCGCGTCCGGGCGCGAAGTCCTGAACGCCGCTCGGGCGAAGGCCGGCTCGGTCCGACCGGCCGGGGGGATCGGTGCGCCGGTTGTCGTTAGTGGCGATGCGATTGAAACGGCGAACTTCCGCGTGGTGTGCAGCAACCGCGATCTCGGCGATACGGTGTCGAAGGCCGCGGAGGCCAGTCGCAAGCAGATCTTCGAGCGCTGGTCCGGACCGCCGAGTGGCGTGTGGCAACCGAAGTGTGAGATTGTGGTTCACGCCACCGCCGATGCTTACTCCAAGGCCACCGGCAAGCCGGGCGCGATGACCGGACACGCGACGGTACGCATCACCAACGGCCGCGTGACGGAGCGGCGCATCGACCTGCGGGCCGACGATACCGCGCTGGCAGACAACACTCTGCCGCGGGAGCTGACGCACGTCGTCCTGACCGACCTGTTCTCGGACAAGCCGCCGCCGAAGTGGGCGCTGGAGGGGATGGCGATTCTCGCGGGCTCGCCGGAGGAGATCGGCCGCTACACGCGCACGCTCACCCGCTGTGCCCGTGAGGGCGAGGTGCGGCCGCTCGCCGCGCTCTTCGACCTGAACGACTTCCCGGCCGACAAGATCACGGGCTTCTACTGCCAGAGCGCGTCGGTCGTGGAATACCTCATCAAGCTGAACGGCGAACGGAACTTCAAGATCTTCCTGAGCGACGCGCAGCGGTACGGCACCTCGCAGGCCCTGAAACGCCAGTACGGCATCGAGAGCACGCAGGCACTCGAAGCCGCGTGGAAGCGCGCGTGCCTGGAGCCGGTCCGCACGCCGTGAGTTGTGGGCACGGTCTCCGGGCGCCAGCGGCACCGACCACGGGCCTCGTCGCTCCGGCGCCGCGCCCTCGTTCCGCCACCACTTGTTATTCGCCACCCGGCAGAGTCCGGGCGGTACGGAACCCGATGTAGAGGATGCGATCCCCCGGCCGGCTGACGGTGCGGACGGCGGATCGCAGGAACAGTGCCGGTGCTATGAACCCGCCCCCCCGAAGAGAGCGCATCATCCGCTCGGATATCATTGCATTTACACGATCTTCGTCGTCGTGGGTCTGGCCGATCTGGTACAATGTTCCCGGGCTCTCCGTCCACTCCAGAGCGTTGCCCAGAGTGTCGAACAGGCCGCGGTCGTTCGGGCGAAGCCGACCCACCGGCCACGTCCGGTCGTCAGAGTTTTTGAGGGACCAGACGTACCGCGGCAGCAGTTCCCCACCGCGACCGAAGGACCGGGCCGTCACGGTCCCCGCGCGCGCCGCGTACTCCCACTCCGCCTCCGTGGGTAACCGGTAGCCCGTCAGGGCCAGGTGCTCGCGCTTGATCGTCATCCCCTCCGCGTACTCGCCGGCCCGGTTCGGCTGATAGCACCACTGGTCTTTCGGTATCCCGTTCTGTTCGCTGAGCCAGTTGCAGTACGCGGCGCAGTCGTACCACGTCACCGCCACCGCGGGCGTGTCCGGACCCGGACTGAAACGCTCTTCCCACGTGTAGTCCGACCGGAACCGCAGAAACTCACTGATCGTCACTTCTTTCGTCGCGATCGCGAACGCCCGCCCGATGCGCTTCCGGTGTTGCGGTTCGTTCACCTCGACTCGATCCGGTTCCGTCCGCGGCGAACCCAACACGAACTCCACCGGCCCGCGCACCACCGTATACGTTTGTCCCTCGCCGTTGACGAACCAGTCCTTTGCACCCGGCCGCGGGGCCGGCAACAACGGGCCGACCACGCTCCCGAGCGGCTGCGTCTGTCCCGCCCCGGTCAGCCCCCGCAACACGACCCGGGTGCGTGCGGCTGTCGCGAGGTCTGCGTCGATCGCGCTGATATCCTTCGCCCGTTCCCATTTCTGCCGCAACAACCAGTCGATCGCCGAATGTAGCCCCGCGTCCGCGTCGTCGTGGTAGAGAACCAGCAACCGCGCGGTGAGCGGCTCACGTTCGCCGGCCGGAAGCGAACCGGCCGGGAAGTCGCCCAGCGCGATCAGTATCGCGCGCTTCGCCGAGACGTCGGTTTCCGCTCCGAACCGGTGTGCGAGCGCGACCGGGTCCGCACCGATGGCCGCCAGCCGTTGGATCAGATAACTTCGCGCGCTCGGGTCACCGTTCTTCGGGAACGCCATCAGCGGCCACACGGTATCCGCTTCACCCAGCGCGATCAGCACGGCGGCGGCGTGGCCCTGGCGCTTGGCCCGGGCGTCGAACCGCTCGTCCGGGTTCAGAACGTGCGCGAACGCGGGGGCTCCGAACAGGGCCGCCAGCGGGGCGACGATCTCACCGGTCCCGGCCCACTTCGGTAACGCGGTCCGTTCGAATTCCGCCTTGAGTAGCGGAACCACCGCGGCCTTGTCCGCGCGAATGGAGTCGCGGAACTGCGCGTAGTGTCGGGCATCGACTGTAACGGCCAGTTCCGCCAGTTCCGGTGGGTGGCCGACCGCATACTGCGCCAACAGGGTCGCCGTCAGATCGAACGCCGCGACCTCGGCGACGAGAGCGGATTCGTCCAATTTCCCACTGCGGAGGCGGTCGCGGGCCGGACCGTATCGCGCCATTAATGGCGCGAGCAATCGGTCTCGAACCGGCTCCAGAGCTTTTGTCCAGAACACCGCTTGGAGCGCGTTCTCCGTTACGACCAACCCCGCGACGACTGGAGCCGCAGCGCCCCACCGCGCATCGTCCGGGGCCAGCCCCGCGAGCGCGCACGCCGCCCGCACGCGGTTCCCGGTTTCGACCCGCTCATCGGTCAGCACCGCCCACAAGGGCGACGTGACCGTTGCAGCATGCGGTTTCAGAAGCTGGCGCAGCGTGAGTAATTCGTCGGCCCGGCACGTGGGCACATACGCGGCCAGTTCTGCTGCACGTTGTGGTTCGGTCCCCAGTAGCACCAATCGGGCGTGTAACCCCGGTTTTTCGGCCACCGGAAGGCCGGCCCGTTTCGCCAACCTGGCCCCGGCGGCTCCGCGCAACTGTTCGCGAAGGGGCTTCAACTCGTCGATGAGCCGGGGCACTTCGGCCGTTTCCGCTGTTGTCAGTGCGTCCACCAGGTCACCGGCCCGCGTTTCTTGCTCTTTCTGTTTGGTTCTTTCCTCGGCGGCCCGCTGATCGGCCAGGCGTTGCTCCTCCGCGGCGATGCGGTCATCGGCCCGGCGCTTCTCGGCCGCGAGTCGCTCTTCGGCCAGCCGCTGGTCGGCCGCGTAAGCGGCGACGATACCGCCGAGCAGCACGACTCCCGCTGCGGCGATCGCACCGGCCCGCCCCGGATTCCGTTTGACCCACTTCCACGCCCGTTCGGTCGCCCCCACCGGTCGGGCCGTGATGGGGCGCCCGTCCAGGAACGCGCGCAGATCGGCCGCGAGTACGTCTGCGGTCGCGTAGCGCTTGTCCGGACTCTTTTCCAGGCACTTGAGACAGATGGTTTCGAGGTCCCGGGGGATGTCCGAGCGCAGTGCCCGCGGCCGGCTCGGCTCGAGCGTCAGCACTTTCTGGAGCGTAACCAGGGCCGAGTCGCCGTGAAACGGCGGGCGGCCCGTGAGGAGGTCGTAAAGAACCGCGCCAAGGGCGTACACGTCGGCCGCGGTTCCGATCTCGTGGATCTTCCCGGCCGCCTGCTCCGGGGCCATGTACGCGGGCGTACCCATCACCTGTCCGGTCACGCTTAGGTCCGATCGACCGACCTTCGCGAGCCCGAAATCGGCCAGCCGCAACTCGCCGTCGGCGGTGAGCAGGACGTTCGCCGGTTTGATGTCGCGGTGAACGACGCCGCGACTGTGTGCGTGTGCCACCGCCTCGGCCAGTTCGGCGACCAGGCCGGCCGCCTCACGCGGCGGGAGCGGACCGCGGGCCTTCAAGCGCTCGCCCAGCGAACCGCCGGGGACAAATTCCATTGCCAGGTACGGGTGCCCGTCGGCTTCGCCGAACGCGAACACGCGGATGATGTGCGGGTGTTCCAGGGCCGCGACCGATTCGGCTTCGAGCAGGAATCGCGCGCGCAGGCCCGAGTCGGCGAACGGTCCGGCGATCAGCATTTTGAGCGCGACGGTGCGTCCCAGCCCGATTTGGGTGGCCTTGTAAACGACGCCCATGCCCCCGCGCCCGAGTTCGCCCAGGATCGCGAACCCCGGAACGGCCTCGGCGCCGCTCGTCGGCACCCCGACGCTGAAACGGCTCCCGGCCGACGGGGGGCGGGCCACGGTCCCGGTATCAGCGAGTGGTTCAACCGACGATTTCACTGCGGTGAGATCCGGGTCGGCGACGTGCTCGTGTCCGGGTCGGGTAACGGTACCGTCCGGGGAAACGCGATCGGGATTCGGTTCCGTTGGAGGGGACGGGCGCGGGACGGTACGAAAAGGGTCGTCGTCGGGCATGTGTCGCTCCCGTCTGGTGGGAACAGTTTACCCATGATCGTCCGTAAGTGATACGATCCGATTGTAGGCGAGGGACATGATTCCCGTAACCGCCGACAACGTCCGGAGGGTGACCGCGCCCGGGTGCGGGTGGCCCGCGTCGTATGGCTGGATGTGAGTCGCCCGCGTGAGAGGGCGGTCAGGCGATGGCGGCGATGAAGATACGGAGTTTCCCGAAATCGCTGTGATATTATATAATTTGTATTATTATATTAATTGGACGATGAGTGCAAGTTCTGACGGGTTTTAGTTCCGGGCCGCCGGGACGGCCGGGTATCATACCGAACTCGCGGATGCATCCCGTGGGGTGGGACAGGGCTTTGCGCCATCCCGCCCTTGCGCTCCGAAGCCGGTGGGCCGGCGCAAAGCCTTGTCCCACCCTACGAAACGACAGAACCATCCACGTAGAGGCGGTATCACTTCACGCTGACGCTCACGGGTGCGCTCCAGTGCCCGCAGCGCCCGGTGTCGTCGCGCCAGCGGGCGCGGACGCGGTACTCGCCCAGTTCCTTAAAAACCTCCGCCGGAATATCGACCGTGCGGCCCTCGCTCACATCCTTGCGCCAGTGATCGGCCAACTCGTACCAGCCGCGCTGGCCGACACGTCCGACCCGCCATTCCAGCACCGCCGACTTGTGTCCGGCGGGTGAGGCGAACGCCGACGCCGCGAATCGGAACTTGCCATCGGGGCGCTCCACGGTCGGTTTCGCGGGAATCTTCTCGTCCTTGGCCTCATGGGCGAGGTAGCCCCAGCCGTAGCCGCGCTGGTCGCCGTCGTTCGGGGCGTAGTTCTTGACCGGGCGCGCGTCGGTGCAGAAATCCACGAGGTACTTGCGGAAGCCCGCGAAGTCGGCGGTTGCCAGGGTTCGCTTGAACGGCCCGCCGAAGTAGTTGCCCTCGGTCGGATTGACGAAGTACACCCCCTTCGGGTTGATCCGCGGGTGGAAGTTCCACCGCGCCTCGTCCAACCGGGGCCAATCGGCGTCGAATTTCCTGGGCGTCAGCGCGGCGCCGAGGTCTACTGTGAATTGACCCACCTGGCCGCCCCGGTCACCGGCATCAGCGGCGAACAGGTCGAGGATCTCGCGCGCGCGGTTGCGGTACTCGAGGGCGATTGCGGGATGTTGAAGGCACCCGGCCGCGTCAATGTACCCGGGTTGGTGGTGGCGCGGGACGAACGTCATGTCCATGTCCCAGGGGATCGGCGCCCAGCGGCCGTCGGGGTGACGGTAGTAACCGTGGTTGCCGTCGGGCCGCAGGTCCACGTTGCCCAGCAGCCGGTTCAGTGCGTGGAAGCTGTAGTACGCCGGCAGGTCCAGGTTCTTCCGCCACCACGCCTCCTTGGGGCCGGACCGCATCCCGTTGAGGAACGTCTCCCACTCCTTCTGGGCATCGGTCATCCCCTTGGGCGTGTGTTTGACGCCGCTCTGAATGCTGACCGTGAGCCCGTCCGGTAACTTGTTGTCGGAGAGCAGTTTCGGTTCCATCTCGCCGATCACCACGTACAGCCCCCAGAGGTCGCCCGCGTACGGGTCTTTGGCCGACMCCTCTTCGGCACTCGAAACAACTCGCCACTGTATCCATGTGGCCGGCGGGCTGGGAACGCCCGCGAGCCGGTAGGTTCGCATGCACAGCACTTCATCGAGACCGGAGATGCCGCGGAGGACCGGCAAGTACGGCGTGGAGCCGCCGGGATTCAGGTTGAGGCTGTCGCACCCGGCGGGGAACTGGATGCCGTCGTGATCGACAATGGGCACGTCGCGACCGCGGTTGAACTTCAGTCCCCACTTGTTCTTGCCCGCGATGTGAGCGCTGCCCTGACCGCGATTGCTGTACTGGATGTGGTCGTACACGCCGCCGCGGTAGACGATCGTGCCTTGTTGCTTCTGCTTGTGGGCGCTGGGGTCCCACTGGCTCTTGGCGACGTCCTCGGCCCGTGCGAGGAGGTGCATGGATTGCAGCGTGCCGAGAAATGCCGTGGAGAAGGTCACGGCCGGGGCTTTACCCGGTTCGCGGGAGCCGGTCCACGCGGCGGGGCCGGCGTCGCACCACCACGCGAAGTTGGGGCACGGGTCGTCGGTGGCGGGCAGTTGCGCGGTCTGGCCCGTGCCGTCGGTCGCCACAATGCGGTACCGCAACAGCCACCGGTGCTTCTGGTACGCCGCCGGGACGCGCACACTGAACACCCCGTCGCCGGCCTTCGCGTCCCCCTCCTTGCCGTCGTCGCGCATCGGCAGATCGGTCCAGTCCTTCTCGTATTCGGCGTCGGACTTGCGAACGTATTTGCCGGGGGCGACGGCCTGTAGCTTCAGTGTGGCCTTGGTCGTGCCTTCCGGCAGCCGCGCGGTAACCAGGACGTCCACGGCGGGCTTCGGTGCGAGGGGCTCATGGCGGACGTTGTTGTTCACCGCGGATTTCGCGGGGGCCGGCTTCAGTGGCGCGCCGGGGCTCGGCTGCTGAGCGGACACGGACGGACCCATCGCGAACGCGAGCCACACGAGAAGCAGCCGGAACCCGGAACAGACGGTCATGTGTGATCCTCACGGCGCGACGGAAGGCGGAGCGAGGTGAGAAGCCGTCACTCCTTGCCCAACACCAAGTCTACGACCCAGCACCCGCGTGCGTGCGGTTGGTTCGCATCCCGGCAGTGGCTCAGGATGGCCTCGTCGTCGCAGCCGGCATCCTGCAGGGCGTCCGCCAGGATCGGCATCGCGGAGAAGTCACGCGCCTCGTACACCTGGTGCGCCAGCGCGAGAACCGTGTCCGAGCGCCATTCCGGGTTGAAGCTTACAGGGCGGAACGGGTTGCCGAAGATGTCGCGTAACAGGTCGGCATGATCTATCGTCTCGACTTCATTGATGAGAAGGGCCGCGCGTGCAAGGCGTGCTGCCGTTCTGACGAGGCCAATTCCCTTGAGAGCAACAAGCGCGGCTGCCTCAGCGGCAGGATACGATCCTGTCGCCCAATTCGATGGCGGCGTATTCGCCATCGCAGCTTCTCTCAAGTCTGAAGCCACTCGTCGCGCTTTTCTCGCTGCCGCACTGAGTTGAGACTGTGTGGCTTCTTGGTCCGCGAAGCGTTCACTCACTTCGACGGCGTTCCGCAACGCCGAATTCGAGACATAATTCCAAATCTGACGGCAGCACGCACACGCGAACAGCCTTGACTTTCGGTCGGTCATGCGGTGGTTGAGGAACACCAGCATCGGTTCCGTGTCGTCGCATGCCAGCCATTCCGCTTCGGTCATCGGTCGCCCCCAGGAACCGTCCAGCATGACCAATCCGACGCCATGTGCAAGCCAGAGCCATTTCGGCGTCTTGCGGAGCGGATTGACTCGGAATGTGCGGAGCCCGAGTTCGTGCATCCGGGCGACGTACTCGGCGCCGCTGAACACTATGTTCCGGCCTCGGTGTCCGGAAGGACCGGGAAGCCGATCTCACGAGGTCGTGCCGTTCGACACGGGTGCCCGAAGCAAGGGCAGTTGTTCTCGGCGCCCCCAAAGAGGGACACCAGCCGGGCCATATTCGTTCGGGTGGCCGACTGTCTCCGACAGTCGATGGTCGTATCCCGGGTCACGCAATCCGGTTCTACTCGAAGCGACCCGCACACCGTCGCTGTCGCTGTCGGAGACATCGACCCACCCGAAAGATCGCCCCGGATGGCGTGACGCGGTTCTCGACGCTTCTTGGCCCCCTCGAATGGCACAAGCCGGACGACCCAGAACTTCCAGACGTGAGAAAATGTGTCACTCTTGAACGCGTCAAGTATAACCAGGCGGTTCGGTATCAGAAGTGCCGGAGGGCGTCGATCGGGTCGAGCCGCGCGGCCCGTCGGGCCGGGTACACCCCGCTGGCCAAGCCGACCAACACCGACACCCCGAAGGCCACGAGGGGGGCCCACAGGCGGATAATCGTCGGCAACCCGATCAGCCCGGACATGGTGTACGCTAACCCGATGCCCAGCGCCGTCCCGACCAATCCGCCGCAGCACGAGAGCAGCAGGCTCTCGATCAGGAACTGGGCCGCGATGTTCCGCTGCTTGGCCCCCAGCGCCCGGCGGATGCCGATTTCCCGGGTCCGCTCCGTCACCGTGGCCAGCATGATGTTGGCGATCCCGATCCCGCCGACCACCAGCGACACCCCCGCGATCGCCCCCAGGATGAGCGTGAACAGGCGCTGCGTCTCCTCGGCCTTCCGCAGCAGATCGAGCGGAACGGTGACGACCACGTCCTTCCGCGGGTGGAACTGGTCGAGCACCGACTGGACGGCCTTCGCCGTCCGCGGTACGTCCGCCGTCCGCCCGACCGATACGGTGAGCTGGCTGATCTCGAGCCGCTCGACCGAGAACGAACCGGCTTTCAGGGTCATGATCTCCCGCCCGAGCCGGGCGCGGTCGGTGGCGAACGGGATGAACACCACCCGGTTGAAATCGACGTCCCCGGCGTCGGTGGCGGCCAGCGTTTTCGGGGCGACCACCCCGATCACGGTGAACGACCGGAGCCGGTCCGGGCTGTCCAGCGCGACCGACCGGCCGGTCGGGTCCGACGTCGGGAACAGGGTCTCGGCTACCGCCGACCCGAGAACGCAAACGTTCGCGCACTCCTGCTCGTCGCGCGCGTCGATCTCCCGCCCGTTCACCACTCTGATGTTGTGCTGGCGCAAGAAATCGGGCGTCACCCCGACGACGCGGGCCTCCAGTTTCTTGTCCAGGTAACGGATGGTCTTGCGGTACTCCCGCATCGGGGTGACGGCGGTGACCGTCGGGAGCCCCCGGAGGCGCTCGACATCGGTGTACGTCAACCCGTAGGCCAGGAGATCGACGCCCTGTTGCTGACTCGGTTCGTCGGTCGGCTTGACGCTCCGGATCAGGATCGTGCTCGCCCCGAGGTCCTCGAGCTGCTTGAGGGCCTGGTACCGGGCCGCCTCGCCGACCGCCAGCATGACGATCACCGACGCCACCCCGAGGACGATCCCGAGCATGGTCAGACCGGACCGGAGCCGGTGGGCGGCCAGGCTCCGCAGACCCAGGCGGACGGTGTGGGGTAAGCGTGAAGTCATGGGTTCGGCGCGGTGGTCTGGTGCTGGAGGGTGGTCCGCTCGCTCCGCGAGCGGTCGCTCCCGCGCGCCGGTTGTGGTGCGGTGATCCCGTTGCGGCCACCGCCGCGAAGCGCCGCTCGCGGAGCGAGCGGACCACCCAGTGTGACACGCAATTTCCGAATACGACGGTCTCCGTTACGGCCCGCCCGGCACCGGGGCCGGTGGCACGCGCTCCTTCTCGTCCGGCTTCTTTCCCGGGTTCGCAGTGCCGAGTTCGGCGGCCGCACGCGTCCGGGCGTCCAGGGCGACCTGTTCCCCCTCGGACAGCCCCTCAACGATTTGAACGAGCTGCTCGTTCCCGTCCCCAATCGTCACCGGCCGCCGCTCCACCGCGCCCCCGGTGACGACGTAGCACACGTGCTCCCCGCCGACCTCGGTGACACCCTGGATCGGAACGGTCAGCGCCCCGGGGATCACCTTGATCAGGATCTTCACGTCGGCGGACATGCCCGGCCGCAGCCCGCCGTCCGTCGGCAGGTCGTCGACCGACACGTAGGTCTCGTACTCCTTGMCCCCGCCGCCCCGCCAGTCGTCGCCCTGGGCCAGCGCCGCGACGGAGAGCACCTTCCCGTGCAGCACGCGGCCCGGCAGTGCGTCCACCTTCATCGTCGCCGTCAGGTTGACCTTTACCTTCTTTACGACCGACTCGTGGACCTTCATCTTCATCTTCATCTTGTTCAGGTCGGGCAGGCTGAAGATCGGCTGCTGGAAGAACACCTGGGCGCCGGGCTTGATCCGGGACGACTCGTCCCACTGCCGTTTGAAATAGATGACGATACCGTCCCCGGGCGCTTTCAGTTCGCACTTGTCGAGTTGGGCCTTCAACCGCTCCAACTGTTTCTTCTCGATGTCGGCCGTCTTTTCGGAGGCCGACACCTCGGTCTTGGCCTTATCGGTCGCCGCCTCCTGGCTCTTCTTGGTCCGCTCCAGGTCCCGCTCGGCGTCCTTGGCTTTTGCCTCCAGTTCGGTCTGCTTTCGCCTGCGGGTGAACTTTTCGAGCACCATCAGGTCGTCCTCGGCCTGCTTGACGGCCGACCGCTTGCCGTCGACGAACAGCTCCTTGCTCCGCAGTTGCTCTTGCTGGGCGAACCCCTTCTTGACCATCCCGCGGCTGAATTCCAGGCCGTCCTCGGCCTCCTTCAGCTCTTTTCGGCCGATCTCCAGCGCGCTCTTCTGCTTGTTCCAGGCCGCCTGGTACTCGCCGTTCGCGTAGGCCTCCTGGTCGAGCCGCGCCAGGGTCAGCGCCAAATCGGCCTTGGCGATCTCGCTCTCGGCCTTGTTCTTCTGGACCTCCAGTTCGCTCTTGGCCGCTTTCAACTTACCGACGGCCGTTTCCCACTTGACCTCCTGCTCGTTGATCCCCTTTTGAAGGACGTCGGTGTCGAAGCGAGCCACGATAGTTCCCTTCGTGACCTGAGTGCCCTCGGGGAGGATCGTCACCAGTTTTCCGCCGCCCTCCACCTCGCACGCCACCTGGACCGACTCGGCGCTCTCGAGTTCGGCCTTGTCCGAAACCAGGATGTGGAGGTCGCCCACGGTCGCCGGGGCGGTCAGCACGTCGTCGCCGCGCCGGGAGGCGCCCCGGCCGACGGCCACGTACCCCAGCGCCACGAGGAGCGTGAGGGCACCGGCCGCGCGCGCGATTCGAACCCAGCGGTTACGGGGCGGGTTCGACCGGCCGGGGCGGGCCGAGGGGCTGGGCTTCACGACCAGGGACGGGATCTCCAGGACCGTTTCGGCCGCCGGGGGCGCCGGCGGGGCTTGCGGGAGCGCGGGGTCGTGGGGCTGCATTGATCGGGAACCCTTGGGGGTCGAGTTGGAGTTCCTCCAAGTCTAACAAAAGCTGTAACCGCTGTTGCTCGAAATTGATGTACGCGGCGGCGAGCGCGTTTCGGGCGCTGAGCAGGTTGCTCAGCGCGGTCTGGAGCTGCAACGTGGCGGTGTCCGTCCCCCCGCCCCGCTGCGCGTCTTGCGGGCCGACCAGGGACAGTCGCGTGTTCTCGTACTGCCGGGCCGCGGACAGGAGCTGCTGGCGGGCGATCCCGAACGACGCCCGGAGCTGCCGCAACTGGCGCAGGTCGCGGCGGACGTCCTGCTCGACCTGGTCGGACAGGGCGACGACCGCGCGCTTGGCCTGCTGGTAGGTGATCAGGCTCTGTCGGTAGGCGTTGCGCTCGGCCAGTCGGTTCAGCGGGGTGTCGACCTGGAGCCCGGCCGTGTACGTGTTGCCGTGGGCGTCGAACTTGAACGGGTTCTGGTGGTTCGGGTCGGTCCCCAGGTTGACCGATCCGTTGAAGTTCAAGCCCCCCTGGAGGGCGTTGGCGGCGACCGTCACCTTGCGCCAGGCGTCGGTCGCCTGCGCGAGCTGGTTCTGGAGGTCGAGCCGGTTGGTCTTGGCGAAGGCCAGGAGCGGGGCCTCCTCGCCGCCGGCCTCGGGCAGTTCGATCGTGTAAATCCGCGCCTGGGTCTGGACGGCAATGATCGTGTCGAGGACGGCCAGGAGCCGCTTGGCCGCCTGGGTCGCGGCCACCCAGTTCTCCTTCCGCTTTGCCTCGTCCACGGCCGCCGCGTCGAGGTCGATCTGGGCCACCAGCCGTTTCAGCTCTTCCGCCGCGTCGTCCATCGCGGCGACCAGGGACCGGTACGTGGCGGTGTCCCGGTCCCGCTGTTCGGCGTCGTCGTCCGGGCGGGCCGAGCGGGCGAGGAGCTCGCGGAAGGCGGCGAGGTCCGCAGTGGCCGAGTCCCCGATCGCCGGAACGCGGCCGGCCATGTCCCGAAGGGCGGTGAACGCCCGGCGGAGGACCACGACCGGCGGCGGCGCGTCCAGCTCGCTCAGCCGGGCCCGTTGGAACGTCTCGACGTCGTCCCGGAGTTTGTCCGCCGCCGGGGCCGTCAGGACGAACCGGCTGAGCGGCCCGTCGTCCAGCTCAACCGGCAGCCGGGGCGGCATCCCGAGCTGGATCTTGAAGGCGTCCAGGCCGTTTTCGAGCGAGAGCTTGGCGTTCAGGACCGCCAACCGGCTCCCCTGGAGCCCCTGGTAGATCACGTCCACGTCGACCACCGACGCGCGGCCGCCGCGGAACAACTCGTTGTACAACCGGTACGTCTCCTCCTGCTGTTTCAGGATCGACTCGGCGTTCCGGAGCTGTTGGAGCTGGAGCAGCAGCCCGAGGTACCCGCCGCTGCCGGCCGTCACCCCGACGTAGAAATTCTTGCGGAACCTAGCGTAGGTCCGGACCGCATATAGCACGCTCCGCTCGGCCTGGGTCAGGTCCTCGAGCCGCACCTGGCGCCCGAAGCCCCGCAGGAGCGGCTGGGTCACGCTGAGTAGGATGCTCGACCCGAACTGGCCGGTCCCACCGGTGTACTGGTACGTGAGGTTGTTGATGAACTCGGCCGTGATCTGGCCGCCGGCGGCCAGGTTGCGGGTGAACCCGGTGGTGGTGGTGGACGTGAGTGTGTTCGTCTCGGTCGGGACGCCGCCGGTCCCGAAGCGGGTGTAGTTGGTCGCGTTCTGGCCGAGCCAGTGGAGGTCGAACTCGAACCGGTTGAGGGTGAGCGACAGGGCCGTCTCGTAGACCGCTTCCAGGTTCGTCTGGTACTCCCGGCTGTTGACCAGCGCGACCTCGGCGGCCGACCGGGCGTCGAGCTTGAGAACGCCGTCCGGGCCGAGCGGCAGCGCCCGTTCCCAGTCCGGCGCCTCGATCGCGTTCGTGTACCCGTCCTTGCCCCAGCGGCGGTAGCCGCGGAACTTGTACGGGTGGTCCATCAGAACGGCCGCGGCCGGGTCGTCCGGCGGCTTCGGTGGGCGGTCGGGGTTGAACGGGTCGGCCAGTCGGGAGACGGGGGCGGGCTCGAGTCGGAGCCGCCCGATGTCGTATCCCGGGGCGAGCGATTCGTTCGCGGCCAGGATCGGGTACGTCTCACGGTCGGCCGATTTCCGGTAGTGTGCGCGCGAGCATCCGGCGGCGGCCAGTGCGGCGGCGAAAAGGAACTTCGGCGCGCGCATGGGCACTCGCGTCGGGGAAAGTTCGTGGCACGGTCGCAGGTAGAGAGCGGCATTTACCGTTCTTCCCGACAAGACGCAATGCGATTTTTAATTCAATCGCAGGATGCAGGATCGAGAAAGTGTGCTGCGGGTGCTCTGCGGGTTGCGTTTGACGCGGGGAAGACGATGCTCGGCTCAGATGAGTTGGAGCGTTCCTCGTGTCACGCCGAGTTGGTTGAGCGCCCGGAGCTGCCGCCACGTCTCGCGGCCGTCGTCCACCCCTGCGATGACGCGGGCATAGCGGTCGAGCAGCGGTCCGACCTGTGCCGGCGTTTCGCGCAAAAGGTCGATGCGGAACGTGCGCAGGCCCAACTCGCGCATCCGGGCGACGTACTCGGCGCCACTTTGGGGAACGCTGTTGAACACCGTGTTTCGGCACCCGGTGTCCGGCAGCACCGGAAAGTTGGCACCCACGCGATCGCGCAGTTCGATCTTGTGGGCCTCGCACGGGCGCCCGCAGTCCCGGTGGTCCTTCCCGGTGCTGAGAAACGCCGCGAACACACAGTGTTCCATGTGGAACATGGGCATGTGTTGGTGAACCACCGGTTCGTACCACCCCGCGACCGACCGCCGAACCATCGACGCGAATTGCTCCCAGTTCAGATCGTAACTCGGCACGAGTCGGTCCAGGCCGGCGCCGATGAGGACGTCTGCGGTGAGCTCGTTGGCCACGTTCAGGCTAAAATCACCGATGAGTCGGGCGTTCGGTAACTGGTCGCGGAAATAGTCGATGGACGCGAGGTTCCGAACGAGGACGATGTCCGGCTCCGCGCGCACGACGAGTGCCTGAAAACCGTCCTCGCCGGGCTTCCACACGCGGAGCGGCGCCAATCCGACCGGTACGCCCGCGGCGCGGGCCTTCGGTACCGCGTCCTTGTAGCGCCGCAAGTCCTCGAAGTCGCAATACACCGCGGC
>BFBZ01000717.1_pt1 | contig 27441 bp, 25 predicted proteins | sample 1888401 | NCBI WGS metagenome assembly BFBZ01 (sample SAMD00112614, study PRJDB3348) | symbiont metagenome | host: Chara braunii
GAGCGTCTCCGCCGAGAAACAAGCGGCCACGATCACGCCGGCGATCAAACCCGCGACGTTTTTCATAAGGAATTCCCTCTCGGGATTTGGTCGCTCAAAAACACCCGCCGGTTCAACGCGCTTATACGGCGGGTGGCGGCAACCCATTGATCGCGCAGGCGGCGCGTACCGTGTTGACCATCAGACAGGCGATCGTCATCGGTCCGACGCCACCGGGCACCGGCGTGATCGCGCCCGCAACCTGCGATGCTTCTGCGAAAGCAACATCGCCGACGAGCCTGGATTTTCCGGTCGCCGGATTCGGCACGCGGTTGATGCCGACGTCGATCACTGTTGCGCCCGGCTTGATCCAGTTGCCGCGCACCATCTCGGCGCGGCCGGTCGCGGCGAACAGCAGATCGGCTCGGCGGCACACCGATGGAAGATCGACGGTCTTGGAATGTGCAATGGTCACTGTCGCATTCTCATTCAGCAACAACTGCGCCAGCGGTTTGCCGACGATGTTGGAGCGACCAATCACCACCGCTTCCATGCCCGCCAGCGACGCATGCACGGTCTTGGCGAGAATGACACAACCGAGTGGCGTGCAGGGCACCAGCGCCGGCAGGCTGGTCGCAAGCCTTCCGGCGTTCACCGGATGAAAGCCATCGACGTCCTTTGCCGGATCGATTGTCGCGAGAACCGCCTCCGAATCGATCTGCGGCGGCAGCGGAAGCTGCACCAGAATGCCGTGCACTGCCGGATCGGCGTTGAGCTGCTTGACCAGCGCCAACAGATCGCCCTCGCGCACCGTCTCCGGCAGGCGATGGTCGAATGAGTTCATCCCGGTTTCTTGGGTGGCCTTGGCCTTGCTGCCGACATAGGCCTCGCTCGCTGGATTGCTGCCCGCGAGCACGACCGCGAGACCGGGCGTGATGCCGTGCCCGGCCGTGAGCCGTTTCACCTCGCCCGCGACCTTGGCACGAAGGTCCGCAGCGACTGCCTTTCCGTCGATGATGCGTGCGCTCATGAGGAACCCTGTTAGCCGACCGCTGCGCTCTTCTCCAGCGCCGCGGCGAGCGTTGGGCCGTCGCCTGCAATTGCAATCCGCTTGATGCGCGCGGTTGCACCGGCCTCCAGCGACACGTCGCGAAGCGGGACGCCGAGGGTCTTGGCGATGAGCTTCAAAAGGGCGGCGTTGGCCTCGCCTTCGGTCGCGGCAGCCCGGACCCGTGCCTTCAGCACTTGGCGCTCATCGGAAAGCTGTCCGACCCCGTCGAGCGCATCGCGACCGCCCTTGGGGGTCAGCCGAACCGTCAGAACGACACCGCCGGCCACCACGGACCAGGGCCGGTCCATTGTCAGAGGACGTTCGGGAAGATGTACCGGACGATGATATCCTTAAGCAGGATGATCAGCAGAATCAGGATCACCGGCGAAATGTCGATGCCGCCGAGATTCGGCATGATCGACCGGATCGGCCGCAGCACCGGTTCGGTGATCTTCCAAAGGAAATCACCAACCATATGGACGAACTGGTTCCGTGTGTTGACCACGTTGAAGGCGATCAGCCAGGACAGGATCGCGGACGCGATCAGGAGCCAGATGTAGATATCGAGGATGATCAGGATGATGGTGAGGATGGAGCGCATGGATCCGCAGGTTTCCTTCGGCGCGCGAAAATAGCGGGTCGCCTGCCCCCAAACAAGCCGAAGTCCGGCGCGGCGGGACGCCGCTTAATGGGGCGGTTAAGGCCTCCTGCGGCCCCGGTTTTGGGCTATTCTTGACTCTCCGACCCTCGGGCCGTAAATGGCGTCCACTTCGTTGCCGGACGTCCCGTTTGGGCGTCCAACGGTTGGGGCCGTAGCTCAGCTGGGAGAGCGCCTCGTTCGCAATGAGGAGGTCAGCGGTTCGATCCCGCTCGGCTCCACCAACCATCGAAGTTCCGCGAAGGTTGCCCGTCGAAGCTCTTAGGGCGAAGACGGGCTTGTCATTTCTGAAGCCCCTCGACCCTTCTCGTCTTTGATTGCATTTTGGGGCGTCGCGACGCTGAGCGGAATTTCAATCGTGCAGCGGAGACCTGCCGAATCGTAGTCCAGCCTGGCCTTGCCCTTCAGCTCGGACGCAATGCTGTGTGCGATGAAGCGAGAGCCGAACCCCTGTCGTGCGGGCGCCGCCACGGACGGGCCGCCATGCTCCTGCCATTCGATCAGCAGCACGGGCTCCGGCGAAGCACGATCCGCTCGCCACTGCACTTCGATCCGGCCGGTCGGTGACGAAAGCGCGCCGTACTTCGCGGCATTGGTGGTCATCTCGTGGAACGCCAGCGCCAATGTGAGAGCCGCGCGCGGCAGCAGCGTGACAGCTTCGCCCCGCATGGCGATCTGATCATGCTCGCTGGAAACGTAAGGCGCGGTTGCCGCCAGAATCAGATCGCGCAGATCAGCGCTCTGCCAATGCCGGCGCGTGAGCTGATCGTGCGCATGGCTGAGAGCGATCAGCCGGCCTTCGAACCCCTGCCGGAACTCCTCCGGCGAATCGGCGCTTCGCGCGGTCTGCGCCGCAAGCGATTGCACTGTGGCAAGCGTGTTCTTCACGCGATGATTCAGTTCATCGATCAGAAGCTTCTGGCGCTCCTCGGCTTCTTTGCGGGCGGTGATGTCCTGCACCACACGCACGCAGTAGAGAAAATTTCCGTCGTTATCGCGCACTGTCGACGAACGGATCGAGCACCAGATCACGCGGCCGTCCGACCGAATGAACCGCTTCTCGGTTGAATAAAATCCAATCTCGCCGGCAACCTGCCTGCGGTAGAGCTCCGCATCCGCTTCTCGATCGTCGGGATGGGTCCGTGAAAATAGCGTCCAGCCGAGCAACTGCTCGCGGCTCAATCCGGTGATGTCGCAGATCGCCCCGTTGACCCGCAGGAACTTGCCGTGCGCGTCAAGCTCAACAATACCGATGGCAGCGTGCTCGTAAGTCGCCGCCCAGCGCTCCTCCTGCTGACGAAGCTCCTGCTGGCTGCGCGCCAGCGCTGCAACGACACGCTTGCGCTCGCTGATGTCCTGGAAGCAGTGAATGACGCCAACCATCTTGCCGCGTTCGTCGAACAGCGGATCGATGTTGATGTGCACGGCGATCCTCGGCGCATTCGGCCGCTCGACTTCGATCTCCTCGTCGCGGATCGGCCGTCCGGTCCGCAGCACTTCGGCAACCAGAGTGCGCGGCAACTCCTCGCCGCTGGGCCCATAGAATCTGCTGGCCGCCGTGAATTCGTCGTGGGTCTGGCCCGGCTGCGGCGCGCGGCCCCACAGTTCCACGGCGCGCCGGTTGTATTGAAGGATGCGGCCGTCGAGATCGCAGATGCAGGTGGCGACTGGAAGCAATTCAAGGATTTCGTCGGAGGCGTGCAAGGCCTGATCCAACGAAAGCGAGAAAGCCGGTGTCCGGCGCCGTTCGATCTCTAGGTCACGCATCCTGTGCTCCTGCGCACAGGGCTGGATCGGCAAGGCCTCTGCTCGCCTGTCCCCGTCCTGTGTCGCCCCTCCCCTGAGCCCCGGATTGGTCGTATGAACGACGATAGCATCGTAGAATAAATCATTATACCGAACGTAGGTCGTCACCCCGCCGCCCGCTACCATCGTCGTCTGCGGCAAAGTTCCACCCGCCCAGGTCAATATTTCCAAATGAATTCGGGCGAAATGCCTGCGACCTCGCTGATCGGCCACCGGCCTTTCGTGTTCTATTGGCTGTCGCGCGTGTCGGCGACCGTAGCTTTGCAAATGCAGGCGGTCGCGATCGGCTGGCAGATGTATGACATGACGCGCAACCCACTCGATCTCGGGTTGGTCGGGCTCTTCCATTTCATTCCGGCCGCAGCGCTCGTTCTGGTGGCCGGCCATCTCGCGGACCGGCACGACCGACGGATGCTGGTGCGGACGTGCCAGTTCATCGCAGGCTGTGCCAGTGCAACGCTTGCGTTCGGCACCGCGTCCGGATGGCTGACGCGCGACTCCCTTCTGCTGATCGTCCTGGTGGTCGGCGCCGCGCGTTCAATCGAACAAACCACTCAGCAGACACTGCTGCCGGGCGTCGTGCCGCTGACGTTGCTCGCCCGCGCCACCGCCGCATCGTCATCGGCGACACAGCTTGCGGTAATCTTCGGGCCCGCGCTTGGAGGCTTGCTCTACGCAGTGAGCCCAGTGCTCGTCTATGCGTTGTGCTGCGCGCTTTGGATCACGGCCGGCCTGTCCGTCGGCCTCATCAAGATCGAACGCTCGCCCCCGGCACGCGAACCAGTCAGCATTGCGGTGCTCCTCGCCGGCTTCAATTACGTGCGGCATAACCCGATCGTGCTCGGCGCGATCGGACTCGATCTGTTCGCGGTTCTGCTCGGCGGCGCCCTCGCGCTGCTTCCGGTGTTTGCGCGCGATGTCCTTCACACCGAAGCCTGGGGCCTCGGGCTTCTCCGTGCTGGGCCAGGCATCGGCGCATTGCTCACCGCAATTGTGCTGACGCGATGGCAGGCGCGCAAACATGTCGGGCGTATCATCTTCTGCGCGGTCGGCGTATTCGGGATCGCGGTTATCGTGTTCGCGCTGTCGCGATCGTTCATTCTCTCAATGACCGCACTCGCATGCATGGGCGCGGCCGACATGATCAATGTCGTGATCCGCATGACGCTGGTCCAGTTGAATACGCCTGATGACATGCGCGGCCGCGTCAGCGCGGTGAACTCTCTATTCGTGATCGCGTCGAACCAGCTCGGTGAATTCCGTGCCGGGCTGGCGGCGGCATGGCTTGGCGCGGTGAATGCCGTGCTGGTGGGTGGCGTTTGCGTGCTTCTGGTCGTCGCGATCGGACGAAAAACGTTTGCGCAGCTTTATGAGGTCGAAAATCTCGACCCGCCGCGCCGCTGACCCTTTGGCGTCGCAGACTGCGCCGCTTTCGGCTTCAACCAGTGATCCATGAAATTCGAAAGCCACGCCCGGCACGCATCGTCGTGCAGCAATTTGCCTTCAAAATGCTGATGGCGCTGCTGCGCATTCGGAAGCGTCATGCGCTCGTGGCCGCGCGTGGTCCAGCGGCACATCATCGCGTGGGTGACGTCCATGTGAAATTGCAGCGCGAAGGCCGCACCATGCACGCTGAACGCCTGCACCGGAAACGAATCGCCCTCCGCCAGCAGCTCCGTACCCATCGGCAGATCGAAGCCCTCGCGGTGCCATTGATAGACGTGATCGGGCCACGCCTCACAAACCTTGCGACCCGCATCGGTCGGTCGGATCGGGTAGTAACCGACCTCCGCATGGCCGTCGGGATGTTTGTAGACTCGCGCGCCGAGATGCCGCGCCAGCATTTGCGCGCCGAGACAGATACCGAGATAGGGCTTCTTCTCTTTCAACGGCACCGAGATCCAGTCGATCTCGCGGCGGATGAACTTATCCTTGTCGTTGGCGCTCTGCGGTCCACCGAAGATGACCGCCCCGGCATGATCCTTCAGCGTCTTCGGGAGCGGTTCGTCGAAGCGCGGCCGCCGGATGTCGAGCGGGATGCCGCGGCGCTTCAGCTCGAGGCCGATGCGGCCCGGAGACGAATGCTCCTGATGCAGAATGATAAGGACCGGAAGGCTCATGTCAGAATCGAAGCAAACGGTATGCCGTTAGTCGTACCCCGTAAATGCGTGAAAACAAGGTCCATAGCGCGCCCGGACACGCGGCTCGGCTATGTGGTCGGCGCGGAGCTTTTGGCTTTGCGCCGCCGCTGGCGGGCGGCCATCAAGGCCAGCACCACACCTCGCGGCGCCACGCGCGGCAGGAACGCCGCGATCTTGTTCGGCATACCTGGAATCACGAGGCGCTTGCCCGCCATCAGGCCGCGATAGCCCTCTTCGGCCACACGCTCGGCCGGAAGCGTCAGGACCGGCGTCCGGCCAGAGTTGGGCACGCCGGCGCGAGTCTGGAATTCGGTTTCCACCGGGCCGGGGCAAAGGGTTGTGACGCGCACGCCTTGCGGCTTCAGTTCGCGGTACAGCGCCTCTCCAAACGAAAGCACGTAGGCCTTGCTCGCGTAGTAGACCGTCGAATTCGGCCCCGGCAGGAAGCCACCGACCGATCCGACGTTCAACAACCCGCCGCGATGACGGGTTAGGCTATCGACGAAGGCGAGCGAAAAGTCGGTGAGCGCTCGCACATTGAGATCGATCATCGCCAACTGTTCGGCCTGATCGAGCGCCGCGGCGCGGCCGACCAAGCCAAAGCCTGCATTGTTGACGACGTACTGCGGTTCGAAATCGCGCGCCGCCAGCATCTTCTCGATGTGCGGCACCGCATCCGGCTGCGCAATGTCGATCGGCGCCACCAGAGGCATTGGCGCGCCGCTTGCCGCGATCTCGGCAGCGAGCGCTTTCAGCCGATTCTCGCGCCGCGCCACCAACACCAGTGCGTGACCGTTCTTCGCGAACACCCGCGCCAGCGCCGTACCGATCCCGGCCGACGCTCCGGTGATGATCGCGACCGGCGTCGTCATCCACCGCCCGCCCGTTGCGCCGCGACCCGCTCGCGCAAAAGAATTCGCTGTCGCGACGAGATGCCGAGCAGATCAGCCACACGCCAGATCAGATTTTCCTCGAATTCGGTGACGCGGCCGTCGGCATAAACCATCTGCCACATCATCTCGACGAACCGCAGACGTCCCTCTTCGTCGAGCTTGCGCATCAGCAAGCTGGTAAAGCGATAGAAGTCCACCGCCTCCTGCTCGGCCTCCGCCGCCCGCGCGATCAACCGCTCGGCGGTCTCATCGTCGAGATCGAATCGCGTCTTGACGAGCGTGCGCAGATTCTCACGCTCGGCGTCGCCGAAATTGCCGTCAACCGTTGCGGCATGGATCAGCAGCGCAGCGCTCGCGACGCGGCTGTCATCGGGGCTGAAACTGTCAGGATGTTTGTCGCCGCCTGCGAAGTCCGCGACGAAATTTTTGATGGCTTCGAACATGGCGGGGTTCTACACGATCAGCCCACCGCGGCGCAGCCCAAAAAGCCCGCGCTACACGGCGAATTGACCGGCTTACAAAATGGAAAGCTTTAGGGCTGATTGACGCCCTTCGCCTTGCGGAGCGCCTGATCGAGCATGATCAGGTTGTTCCTGATGTAGGGGCTCGCCGGGTCCTTCGCCTGCGCCGCAACCAGCGTCGTTCGGGCGCGGGCGTAATCACCGCGCAGCATGTAGGAGAAGCCCTGGTTGTTCATGATCTCCGGCGTCGCGCCAACAAGGCGGATCGCTTGGCCGTAGGCGCGGTCGGCGAGGTCGAAGCGCTTCAGGCGGTCGTAGGCCGCCGCAAGACCCATCCAAGATTCCGCGTCTTCCGGCGAGCGCTCGACCGCCTTGCGGAAGTGCCGCTCGGCAATGCCGTAGCTGCCCTGGCGGAAATACTTCTTGCCGAGGTTGAGATCGTCGTTGGGATCTTCACCGGCGAGATCGGGCTGCCGCGGCGGCGAGCCCGGCAAGAAGCCAGGAGGCGGCTTGATCGAACCGGTTGCCTCGGGGTCCGCGCTGGCGCTCGCCTGCGATTTCAGGGGGTCCGGCACTGTCGATGTGGTCTCGCAGCCCGCGAGCCACAGAAGGCCCAAAGCCGCGACAAAGACCCGAACGACCCCAACACGCATCGACGCACTCCACAGAAACCGGACCTTACGGCCGCGATGGTTAAGATTTCGCTGGGGCCGAATACCTGTTCTGGCGGTGCGGCAAGCCAATGATATCACTCGGGAATGTTCGGCCGCCCAGGCCGGCTGAGGCCTTCGGCGCCGATCCTTTGCTGCCGCGAAAACTCCAACATCGCACCTTCGTTTGGCCCCGCATCGGTGATGGTGTGGAATGGTCGCCTAATACCCGAGGGGGATCGCGTGCCGGGGACGTCGCCACTGTTCGCCAAGCTGGCCTATCAACTGCTGCCAGCAGTGGCTCTTGCTGCCGTCGGCGTCGTGACATTGGGCCATCTGTCGAGGCCCGTCAGCGCGCCGCCAACCGCCGCACCTGTTGAGGCTGCGGTCGACGCCGAGGCCGTATTCACATCGACGCCGCGCCAGCCCACGGAAGAACCGAAGCCGTCCGTGGCCACGCGCACGGTCAACAAACCGAAGCCCGTCGCCGCCAGCACCATGCCGCCGCGCAAGCCGGAGGCGACGCCGACCCATCAAGCGGAAATCGGCGCCCCGCTCTCGATCGTGCCTTCCGCCGAGCAGACGCAGGTCGCCGCGGTCGAGGCGAGCGACACGAGCGTCATGGGCAAGGTGCGCAGCATTGGGACGACGGTACAGCAGCTTCCTCAGCGGACTTATTCGACGGTGACGAGTTGGTTCTCGTCCAGCACGCAGCCCGCGTCCAATGCGCCACCTCGGCCACCGGCCGACATCCCACAAAATCTCAAAACCGCGATGTAGCAAAAAGGGCCCCACCGGGGCCCTTTTCATTGTTGGCGGCGCGACGCGGTCAATAGTTTCCGACGACGAAACGCACGACAACCGGCAACAGGATCACCACGAATATCACCGGGAAGATGCAGATCATCATCGGCACGGAAAGCTTGGCCGGAAGCGCGTAGGCCTTCTCCTCCGCGCGCGAGAGACGCTTGTGGCGCATGTCTTCGGAATAGACGCGCAGCGCTTCGGTGATGCTCGAACCGAGCTCTTCCGATTGCTGGATCAGCGTCGCGAACGAGCGCGCCTCTTCGAGACCGAGCCGGTCGCCGAGATGTTCGAGCGCATCGCTCATGGTGCGGCCGGCACGAATTTCGAGGTTCGTCATATGGATGTTGGCCGTAAGCGACGGATAGGAATCGCCCAGCTCGCGCCCGACGCGATCGAGCGACGCCTCCATGCTGAGGCCGGCATCGGCACACACGACCAGCAGGTCGAGGAAATCCGGAAACCCGGCTTGGTGCTCGTTCTGCCGCGCTTTGATGCGGTTGTCGATGTAAAGGCTCGGCCCGATGTAACCAGCGATGCCGGCGACACCCGCAAACATCCAAAGCACCGGACTGCCCGGCGCCGTCGGCGCGAAAAAGAACGCCGTCGTGCCGAGGCCGATCGCAAGAGCGGTGCGGCAGAGGAAGAAGTAGGCGACCGACTTCGGATCGTAGAAGCCCGCGCGCATCAGGCGACGGCGAAGCACCTTTGTCTCTTCGTTGCCGCCGTCGGCGTAATGCTTCTGCGTGTATTCGATCACACGCGCCGCGGCCTTCATGCTCGAATGACGCAGCGAGCGCGATCCCACGGACTGGCCTTCCGCCGAACCGAGGTCCGCGGTCCGGCGCTTGACCGAGCTCTTCACGCGAATGAGCGCCATGATGCAGAATGCCAGCGTTCCCGCCGCGAGGAACACCAGCAAGCCAACCAGGGTGCTATTCTCGAGAAGCTCCATCGGTCAGACCTTGAAGTTCACCATTTTGTACATGATGAAGTTGCCGATGCTCATCCATCCCACGGCGCAGGCGAGCGCCATCTTGGTCAGATCCTGATGCCAGACGCTGGCGTAGAATTGCGGAGTGATGATCTGCACGATCAGGAAGATCGCGATAGGCAATGACGACAGAATCATCGCCGAGGCGCGGCCTTCGGCTGCGAGCGCCCGGATTTTGCGACGCATCTTGAACCGTTGACGGATGACTGCTGAAAGGTTTTCAAGGATTTCACCGAGATTGCCGCCGGTCGAAGACTGAATCGCCACGGCGGTGACGAACAGCGGCAGATCGTCCTGGCCGATGCGAAAATAGAGATTACGCATCGCGGTCTCGAGATCGGCGCCGTAGGTGATTTCGTCCGCGACGATGCCGAACTCGCTTCCGATCGGGTCGGCCATTTCGCGTGCGACCATGGTGATCGCAATCGGCACCGGATGGCCCGCGCGCAAGCTTCGCACGATGATGTCCAGCGCATCGGGAAACTGCGACCCAAACGCTTTGTGCCGGCGCCCTCGTTTGATCTTGAGAACGAGCAACGGCAGCAACGTCGAGCAGAACAGTCCGGCACCGAACGCTTCAAGGAGGCTTTCGCGCATTATCATGGTGCCGGCGAACGCGAACAGCGCGCCGACACCGATGTAGATCGCGAGCTTTCCGACCCCGGTCGTCGTGCCGGATTGGAGGATCAACCGGTTCAGTGCGATCAGCGGCAGGCGATAATCGCCGACTGTGCTCAGGCCGCGCTCGCGCCGGAGCTGAATCAGCACGCTCTCGCGGTCAGTCTGCCCATCCATCACCTTGAGACGGCGGTTGATGTTCTTGCGGTACGAACGCGAGTTGAAGAACAGAAGATAGATGCCCTCGACGAACAGGCCCGCTGCGAGCGCCGCGAAGAGGTACACCACATATTGCGGGTCGAGACCGAACGGCATGGCTACAGCGGTTTGCCTGGATCGAAGTAACTTGCTGGGACCTTGATGCCTCGCGCGGCGAGCTCATTGAGGAAGCGCGGGCGTACCCCGGTCGCCTGGAAGTGGCCCTCGACGGTGCCGTCTTCCGCCGTGCCGGTGCGGACGTATTTGAAGATCTCCTGCATCTGCACGATGTCGCCTTCCATGCCGGTGATCTCGGCAACCGACATCACGCGGCGCTTGCCGTCGGAGAGACGCGACAACTGCACGATCATCCGGACCGCGGAGGAAATCTGGCCGCGCACCGACGCGATCGTCATTGGCAGGCCGGCCATGCCGACGAGCTGTTCGAGACGCGAGATCGCTTCGCGCGGGTTGTTGGCGTGGATGGTTGCCATCGAGCCTTCGTGGCCGGTGTTCATGGCCTGAAGCATGTCGAAGGCTTCTTCGCCGCGGCACTCGCCGAGGATGATGCGCTCGGGGCGCATACGCAGCGCGTTCTTCACGAGCTCGCGCTGGCGGATTTCGCCCTTGCCTTCGAGGTTCGGCGGACGCGTTTCCATGCGTGCGACGTGCGGCTGCTGAAGCTGCAACTCGGCGGCGTCTTCGATGGTGATCAGGCGCTCCTTTTCGGAGATGAACGCCGACAGCGCATTGAGCATCGTGGTTTTGCCGGAGCCCGTGCCGCCCGAAATGATCGTCGTGATACGCGCCTTGACGGCGGCCGCCAGAAGCTCAGCCATCTGCGGCTTGATCGCGCCGATATCGACCAGTTTGCTTAGGTTGAACGGCTTCTTGGAAAACTTACGGATCGAGACCAGCGGCCCGTCCACCCCAATGGGCCGCACCGCGACGTTGACGCGCGAGCCATCAAGCAAGCGCGCGTCGCAGAGCGGATGCGATTCATCGACGCGCCGGCCGACCGCCGACACGATCTTGTTGATGATACGGAGAAGATGCGCTTCGTCCTTGAAGCGGCAGGCAATCGGCTCAAGCAGGCCGCCACGTTCCACGAACGTGGCTTCATGGCCGTTGATCAGAATATCGCTGATGCTCGGGTCCTTGAGCAGCGGCTCCAGCGGACCGAGGCCGGTCATCTCGTCAAGAATTTCGAGAACGAACTCGTCGAGCTCCTGCTTGTTGAGCGCCAGCCGCTCGACGACGATGTATTGCGTCACGAGTTGCTGGATGTGCCGCTTCATCTCGTCTTCAGGCAGCTTCTCCAACGCGGAGAGGTTGATCTCTTCGATCAGCCGGCGATGCAAGCGCACCTTGGCGTCGAGAAACTTGTCGCTGAGCAGCGGACTCGCAGGCTCCGCCGGGAGATTCTTCTCGACCTCTGGCGCTTTCAGAAGCGAGAACACGGGAGGTTCCGCCGGCTCGGCAGCGGGGGCAAGCGGAGGACCCGGCTCGGTCGGGAGCGCAGGAGCCGGCGCAGGCGTATACGCCGGAGCGGCGGCCGGGCGATGCGATGTAAAACGTCCAGACATCGTTCCTCGCCCGGCTTATTTCGCCCAGGACAAGCTGAGCTTCTTCATCAGACCGCTTTCACCCTGCGGCATGGCGGCCTTGACGGACACCGGCACGACGAGCTTCTTAAGCTGCGCCGTAATCTTGTTGCCCTGTTTCACCTCGTCGAGCGGCACGCCGCGGTCGATCGCTTCGCGCACCAGCCGGTAGTCGTTCGGAATGGTGGCAGCAAAGGCGTTGCCGAGCGTCTGTTCGAGATCGGTCTTCTTCAGACCCGGCCCGAACATCTGCTGCTCGAAACGGTTCACGATCACCTGCGGATTTGGACCATCGCCGAGCCGCTCGCGGATCGCGCCGACGAGGCCCTTGGCCTGCCGCAGGCTCGGCACCGTCATCTCGCTGATGATGTAGAGATGGTTCGAGCCGAGCAGCACGCTGTCGGTCCACGAAAACCATGTGCGTGGCATGTCGATTACGACATATTCGAAGTGCGACGACACGAGATCGAGCAGACGCGTGACCATATCGGGGTCGAAGGTGCGCATCTCGGCCGGACGGTTTGGCGCGGCGATTACTGCAAGCCCCGACGAATGATGCGACAGCATGATCTCCAGAAGCTGCCGGTCGAGGCGCTCCGGCCGCGGCTCGATCTCCTTCAGGTCGAGCCGCGGTTCGAGATCGAGATAGTCGGCGCAGGCGCCATGTTGAAAATCGAGATCGACCAGACAGGTGCTTGGCCGGTGTTTCGAATTGCTGTTGAGAAGGATGAGTGCCGTCTGGATCGCGAGCGTGGTGACGCCCGCACCGCCGACCGCCGGCAGGAACGTGTAGATCTGTGCTTCCTTGGTCTCGGTCGCCGTCGGCCGCGCGACCCGCGCGCAGGTCCGCACCAGCTCCACCGGTTGCACCGGCTTCACCAGGAAGTCCGCAACCCGCATCTGAAGGAGCCGCCGCGCCACCTCGGCGTCGAAACTCTGGGTGATGACCACCACCGGCGGCCACGCGCCGATCCGCGCTGTCAAGCGGTCGAGCGCCTGCATCTCGGTTTCATTACCCGCGTCGAGGTCGATGATGACGACGGTTGCGCCTTCGACGTCGAGCTGGTCGCCTCGTTCCGAGAGCGAGCCGGCCACCACGCGCAGATCGATCTGCGGGCTGGCGGTAAACGTCGCGCGCACCGATTGATCGAGCGCGGCATCGGCGGTCATCACCACCACGCCGGTTCGATTCCCGTTGCTCGTTGACCGAGTCATTGTCATCGGTGCGCGCTCAGTTTTCCTGTCCGCCAGTTTTATCCAAAGTGAATCACTTGACTTGCTGCTGCTGCACCGGAGTGCTGGTGGTATTCCGGCTGCTCTGGCACTGCGTCTGCTGAGCTTCCTGGGCGTAGCCCGAAGAGCTTGTCATCGCATTGACCGGCTTGGTGATGCAGCCGGTGCGATAGCGCTCGTGCGCGGCCTGCATCCGCTCGCCGCTGTAAGCGATCTCGCGGCGGCCGCTGGCAGCCGGCCACGGATCGATCATGTGCGTTACGCGGTTGGCGGCCATCGCCTCGCCCGACACCACGGAGATGGTGTCACGGCGGTCATAGTAGTAGTCCGAACAGCCGGCGAGCACGGCACCGAGCAGCACGAAAATCGTCAGCACCTTAGAATTTGGACGAAACGACATTGGCGCCTCCCCGCTTCGGAAGATCGAGCGTATGGCCGGTGAACTCGCGCGCCGGAATGCCGGCGGCAGCCTTCGCCTGTGCGTTGGTGATCTCGGTCTTACCCATCAAGAAGATATCGGCATCGTTGACCGGCAGCGACGAGTCGAGCGGCGTCTTGATCGTGTCGCCCGGACGCGCCGGACGAACCAGCCGTGGCGTCACGATGATCGCGAGATCGGTCTCGTCCTTCTGGTACTGCGTCGAACGGAACAGCGCGCCGAGCACCGGCACATCGCCGATCCACGGCAACTGCGAGATCGCGTTCTTTCCATTGCTCTGAAGCAACCCGCCGATCACGAAGCTCTGGCCGTCGCGCAGCTCGACTGTCGTTGAAGCACGGCGCACGATCAGCGGCGGCACCGAGATACCCGCCACCTGAACCGGGTTGCTGGTGTCGAGCTGGCTGACCTCCGGCTCGATCTTCATGTTGATCAAGCCGTCGCCCAGCACAGTCGGCGTAAAAGCAAGGCCGACGCCGTAGCGTTTGTAGTCGATCGTCACCTGGCCGAGCGCGCCCGGCACCGGGACCGGATACTCACCGCCAGCGAGGAAGCTCGCAGTATCGCCCGAGAGCGCCACCAGGTTCGGTTCCGCCAGCGAGCGGGCAAGGCCCTTCTGCTCCAGCGCGTTGATGATCACGTCGGTTTCCAGACCGCCCTTGATCATCCTGCCCATCGCCACGCCGAATGGCGCGGTGCCGGACAGGACGCCGGCGACGTCGACCGGCGTAATCGCCAGGCCGCCGGAGCCGTTGTCGCCGATTCCGAGCCGCGACGACGACGTGCGGTTTCCGATCTTGGCGGCATAGTTGTTGCCGAACACGTTCCACTGCATGCCGAGTTCGCGGCCTGCCTGGCGGGTCGCCTCGACGAAACGCACCTCGAGCATAACCTGCTGCGGTTGCGATACGGCAACAGTGTTGATGACCTCCGGACCGAACTGCTTGGCGATGGTCACCGCGCGATCGACCGTCGGCGCATCCGGCGACGTGCCTGACAGCATCAGGCGGCCATTGATCGCCGTGACACGCAGATTGGCATTCGGAAAGCGGCGGCGGATTTCGCTCTGCACCAGCGAGGTGTCGTAGGTCACCTCGACATCGAAGATTCCGATCAGCTTCTTGCCTTCGGCATAGACCGACACGCGCGTCGTGCCGTTCTTCTTGCCAAGGATCGACAGCGCGCGGTCGGTGAGCGGATTGACGTCCGCCACCTCGGGATCGCCGACCGTGATCTCGACAAAGCTGGTGTCGGTGCGCACGTCCTCGGACTTGCCGATGTTGACGCTCACCGTCGCGGTACGTTTCTGCGCCCCGATCTGGATGACACGTTCAGCGCGCGCTTCGCTTGCGGTCCACACACCACCCGCCAGCAGCATCGCACCGAGCATTGCCATGCGCATGAAACGCCGGCCCATCGGGCTCCCGTCCGCGCCGACGCAGCCCCCCGCTGCACCCAGCGCAACTCCGTTCTTCACCGTATTCACCACAACCTCCCCAACCCGAACCTGTCCCAAAGTCCCCGAAATCCCCAAGTGACGCTTCTTCCCCGAACTACTGGCGCGCCGGCTTCCGTTGTTTCACCAAGTCTGCCGCCTGCACCTCAGCGTTCTCGACCGGAACGCTGTATTCCTGCTTCGCCGACCCGCGGCGCACGAGCACTGCACGCTTGGTGCCGTCGTCTTCCTGTTGCGGAAGCTCCTCACTCGTCAGATCGTCGAGCGTGATGCGGCGCGGCGCGATGGATGCGACCTCGCCTGCCTTGCGCAGCATCAGCGAAAGGCTTCCGACCGATGCCGCGAGCGAAAGCTTCTGCGCGCCGATCAAATCGACTTCCAGCGTCACCGCCTTCACCACTGTGGGCTTGTCAGCGCGTTCGTCGGCCGCCTGATCCACCGCAAGCACGCGAGCGTTCTGCTGAACGATCTCGTTGCTCGCCGAATTCTTGTCGACTTGACGCGTCAGTACGACGTCGACGCGGTCGCCGGGCAGCACGAAACCACCGACACCATCCACATCGTTGACGCGAATGGTGACGGCCTTCATGCCATCGCGAACAAGCGCCGATAGCGTTGCACGCTGGCCGGGGCCTGTGATCTTCACCGCGAGAACCGGCTCGTTCTGTTCGACGGCCGTGAGAACGACGCGCTTGCCGTCCTTCATCACGTCGTTAATCTTGGCGTAAGCGCCGGTCGGCAGCGCGTCTTGTGGCCACGCGATCTCCTTCAGCATCTCGCGCGTCAATTCGTTGCCGTAACGCAGCGACTTCGACGCAACGACGATCGTGCTGGTGTTGATCGCTTTGCCCTTGTTCTGCGCTTCGAGAGCCTTCATGCGCTGATCGGCAGCGCTGTTGAGCCACGATTGCGCGACGAACACGGCGAGCAAACCGAACACAACCGCAAACGCGATCATTACTATGGTGCTGGCACGCACGTCGTTACCTCGAATTCACGAGAAAAAGCGCTATTGCGTTTTCCTTCGCGTCACTATCGAGGTTGCCTGGTGTTCAATTGGTGAAGTCACACCGGCACTTTTGTGCATGCTGAAGAGAGGTTGAAGCGATACGCTTTATGATTTCTTCGCGCGTCGTTTCAACGTTGCGCTAACTTCAAACAAGGCACGAACGATCGATAAACCTTACCCGAGCGGTAAGCATGACGTATCGGGAATCCGCGCAAATCCGGCGCTCGCGAAGCAAACCTCACGCAGTGGGACCGTGCCCCTCGCGCGGCGAATGCGCCCATGCAAAATTCGCTTGCAGCCTGACGTTGAAGCGCCTAGGGCGATGCGGCAACATGCCTAACGGCCGTTAAGCGTAATCTGCCGGCAAAGAACCGATAGAAGAACAGAACGCACGCCGCGCTATGAGCGGCAAGGAAACGAACCCAAGGACCCCGAACCATGAGCAAGCCCTACATCAGCTACGTCGATCCGAAGACCATGAAGGACGCGGCCATGCTGGCCGAGCTCGAGCGTTGCAAGTCCTACGGCACGCCACGCCCGGAGAGCCAGGCGATTCGCGCCCATGTGCCGGCCGTGTTCTGGTCTTTCGCGAACTCCTGGCGCGACGTGTTCCACACCGGCGTCGCCGATCACGGCATCAAGGAACTGTGCCGCCTCTATGTGTCGCGCTCGGTGCTTTGCGAATTCTGCGGCAACCAGCGCTCGATCAAGGCTGCGAAGGCCGGCGACGTGATCGAGGATCAGACCAAGGACCTCATCAACTTCGAAGCTTCGGCCAAATACAACGAGAAGCAGAAGGCCGCCCTCTCCTACGCCGAGGCGATCACATGGGATCTGCCGGTCGACCAGAAATTCTGGGACCGCCTGCACAAGCACTTCAGCGAACCGGAACTGGTCGAGATCGGCTATTTCATCGCACTGACGATGGGTCAGCAGCGCTGGCTGCGCACGCTCAACATCGAGCACCACCAGATTCTCTCTGGCGAGGACGGCTCGATGGCGCCGGGCTTCGAGAACATGGATGCGTTACAGAAGTCGAAGGCTCAGGACGACTACTGGGCCAAGACCAAGAAGAAGCCGCAGACCCAGGCCGCTGAATAAGCGACCCTCGCGTGAACGATCCAAAAGTTCCGGGTGACCCCGTCTTGAGCGATCCACGGGTCACCTCCGCGATCAGCCATTGGGCGGCGCGGTTCGTCGCCAATGGCGTCGTATTGACCGACTTCGAAGAGGTCACGAAGTCGGTCGCCACATGGAACGACTGGTGCCGCGCGTGGTGCGAGCGCGCGGCCGTCCACGAAGAGCTGGGCCTTCAGGCGCTGGCGCAAGGCCGCACCATGAGCGCCGGCGAGCATCTCCAGCGCGCCGGCGTCTACTATCACTTCGCGAAGTTCCTCTTCGTCCACGATCTCACGCAGATGGCGGCAGCACATGGCAAAGCCGTCGCCTGCCGCACACTGGCGCTGCATCATCTTGTGCCGCCAGGCGAGCGCGTCGAGATCCCCTACGAAGGCAAGCGGCTCTACGGCATTCTGCGCAAGCCCGTCGGCGTATCGCAGCCGCCGGTGATGATCATGGCCTGCGGTCTCGACTCGACCAAGGAAGAGACCGACGCCTACGAGCAGCCTTATCTGGCGCGCGGCATCGCCACGCTGGTGTTCGACGGACCCGGCCAGGGCGAAGGCGAATACGATTTTGCGATCCGCGGCGACTACGAAGTGGCCGTGAAGGCCGTCGTCGATTTCGTCGAGACGCGGAAAGATCTCGACGCAGACCGGATCGGGATGTGGGGTGTGAGCCTCGGCGGCTACTACGCGCCGCGCGCCACCGCGCATGAGCCGCGCATCAAGGCCTGTGTCGCGCTCGGCGGACCTTACGATTTCGGCGTGGCTTGGGAAGGGCTGCCGGAGCTGACGCGCGAGGCGTTCCGCGTCCGCGCCAAGAAGGCGACGCTTGAGGAAGCCAAGGCGCACGCCGCGACGCTCACGCTGAAAGACTGCGCGAGCAGGATCGCGTGCCCCATCTACATTATGAACGGCAAGCTCGACCGTATCGTGCCGTGGCGCGATTGCGAGAAGCTTGCGCGCGAGGTGCAGGGCCCGGTCGAGTTGCTGATGATCGACGACGGCAACCACATCGCCAACAACCGCGCCTACCGCTGGCGCAGCCACAGCGCCGACTGGATCGCGAAGCAGTTGAAGGCTTCGACCTAGCGCTACTCTCTCGCGGCCTCATGCTGAGGAGCATTGCGAAGCAATGCGTCTCGAAGCATGGGGCCGCCCGCATCCTTCGAGACGTGCCCTGCGGGCGCTCCACAGGATGAGGGCGGAGAAGCAGCGGAGCTAAACGCGTCCGAAGCCGCGCGGGAACTTGTGCAGGCTCTCGCAGCCGGTCTTCGTCACCACCAGCAACTCGCCGGTCTGCACGCCGGCCTTCCGATCCATTGTCACGACATTCGGCTGCACCACCACGGTTTGTCCCGCCTTGAACGGCGTTTCCGGCACCGGGCCCGCAGGCCGGTTGGTGCATCCAAGAATCGGCTGCAAATATCCGCCGCCATATCCGTGCAACAGATCGTCGATGATCGTGAAGCCGGAATCCTCAATGACACGCGATGCCTCGATCACCTGCGCTGGTGTCGCGCCGTCCTTCAACACGCCCGTGACCGCCTTGAACGCCGCGTCCGCCGCATCGTGCAGCTTGCGGTACAGCGCTGTCGGCTCCTCGCCGACCGCGAAACTGCGCAGCACTTGCCCGCCGTAATCGAAGAATGTCGCGGTGATCTCCGACACCACCACATCGCCCTTTTGCACCTTGCGCGGTGACGGATATTGCCGTGGCACGCCGATCTCCGACGTGTGCATCGACGTGGCCCCGATGTAGTGGATGACGGTGCCGCCGCCCTCGCCGACGTAAGCGCGCTCGATGCAGTTGCCGAGCTCGCGTTCGTTGATGCCCGGCTTGATGTTGTCGCGCAGCGCCGCCATGCCCGCGTCGCTGTAGGCTGCCCCGATCCGCAGCCAGTCTAACTCTTCCTCGGACTTCACCGCCCGCAGCCGCGAATACGCGCGGTTCATGCTGACGATCTTGCCGAACTTCGCGCTGAGCGCCCCATGCGGCTCGAACGGCATCGGGCCGATAACAGCAACGCGATCCGCCTTCGCGCCGCGCTGCTGCAAGACCTCGATCACCTTATGGATCGTGGCCTCGCCGCCCCACTCCACGCGCTCGGCCTTGTCGGCGATCTTCCGCGCCAGTGGCGCGTGGTTGATCCATTGCACGAATAGCGCATCGGCCTGGCCCGGCGTGAACACACCCATCGCCTCGGCCGTCACCGGCCACTGCGTCAGCCACTGCACGCAGGAGCCGGCGCGGTTTGCGCCATAGAACACAAGATGGTCCGCGCCCGCCTCGGCCATCGCCGCCGCAATCGCTGCGCGGCGGCGCTCCATCTCGGCGTCGGAAAAGCGAGGATACTCCGCCTCGACGAGGCGACGCAGTCGTTCGGGAAGTTCGATCACTTGGTTGCGGACTTCGGCAGTGCCACGATCATATCGAGTTCGATGCGTGCGCCCGGCGACGAGAGCTGATTGATGCAGACCGTCGTCGATGCCGGCAGCCAATCGCCGAAATAGGCATGCATCGTCTTGTGCATGGCATCGGCCTCGCGGAAGTCGGTGAGATACTTCGTCACCTTGATGACGTCCTTCCAGCTCGCGCCGACGCTTTCCAGGATCGACTGAATCGCGTTCATCGCGTTCTTGGTCTGCTCCTCGATCGAGTGCGGGTGGATGTGCTCGTGATCCTGATGCGGATGGTTGTGATAGAGCGGCGACGCCGTCGCGCCCGACAGGAACATCAGGTCGCAGGCCCCGACGATCTTGATCGCCGGTGCGTAGGGCATCTTGTGCGCCTGCGACGGGTCGGGATGGACCGCTTCCAGCTTGAAGGTCGGCGCGGGCTTCGTGGGTGCGTTCATGGTGTGCCTCCGTTTGTTGGAGGCACCGTAGCAACGGATGGAACCGCTCTCAACGCTCCCGCCATGTTCGGGAACATGGCGGGCATGACAAGGTGTGCGGCGTTAGGCCACCACCGCTACGGCTGGCGCAGGCTGCGCGGCGAAGCGCTCCTTCACCAGCTTGGTGACGCCGACATTGTCGATCTTACCGGTGCCGAGCAGCGGCAGCTTCTCCATGTAGACGATCTCCGCCGGGACCATCAGCTCGGTCGCGCCGTGCGAGCGGGCGAACGCCTGGAATTCGGAGCGGGTCGGGTCCTTCTTCTGCGTGACCAGAATGAGCCGTTCGCCCTTGCGTGCGTCCGGGACCGAGGCCACCGCCGACATCGCGTCCGGCCATAGCTCCGAGGCCAACGCCTCGACGGCGGCAAAGGAGACCATCTCGCCCGCGATCTTGGCGAAGCGCTTGGCGCGGCCCTTGATTGCGATGAAGCCCTGCGGGTCGATGGTCACAATGTCTCCGGTGTCGTGCCAGCCCTCTGGCGGCGGCTCCAGCACGCCAGGATTCTCGACGCGGAGATAACCGCGCATCACGTTCGGCCCCTTCACGAACAACCGCCCGCCTTCGTCCACGCCCTCGACCTTATCGAGCCGCGCCTCCATCCCAGGCAACATGCGCCCGACCGTGCCGAACTTGTTGAACATCGGCGTGTTGAGCGCGAGAGCCGGCGCTGTCTCGGTGACGCCGTAGCCTTCGAGGATGCGCAGGCCGAACTTCTCCAGATACGTCCGGCGCGTCGCCTCCTTCACCGGCTCAGCGCCCGCGAGAATGAAACGCAACGAGCGGAAGTCATAAGCATGCGCCGCGCGGGCATAGCCGTTGAGGAATGTGTCGGTGCCGAACAGGATCGTGGAATTCGTGCCGTACACCAATTCCGGCACGATCCGGTAATGGAGCGGCGACGGATAGAGATAGATGCGCACGCCGGAGACGAGCGGCAGCACGAGGCCAACCGTCAGGCCAAACGAATGGAACACCGGCAACACGTTGAACACCTTGTCCTGCCGTCCGAAGTCGATGCGCGCCGCGGCCTGGGCCGCATTCGCCAGCATGTTCTTGTGTGAGAGCACGACACCTTTCGGCGTACCTTCCGAGCCCGAGGTGAAGAGGATCGCCGCCCAATCGTCCGGCTTGCGTTTCACCAGCGGCAGGTTGGCGTTCCAGAAGCCGCGCAGCTTGTCGCCGAGCGTAATGGTCGGGCGGATATCGTCGAGATAGACGATCTTGATGGTTGGCTGCAGGCCCGCGATCAGCGCGTCGAGCCGGCCCTTCTCGATGAAAGCGCGCGAAGTCAGGATCGTGTCAACCTGTGCCGCCTTGCAGGCGGCCAGCACGTTGGTGACGCCCGCGGTGAAGTTGATCATCGCCGGCACCCGGCCCGCCGACATCAGCGCCATCAGCGTCACCGCCGCGCCGTTCGCGTTCGGAAGCATCAGGCCGATGGCCTTGCCCTCCGGCGCAAGCGGCATCAGCTTCTCGCCGAGGATACGCGCACCCATCAGCAGCTTGCGGTAGGTCAGCGTACCCGCGATCGGATCTTCCACCGCGACGCGGCCACGGCCATGCAGCATCGCCGCCTCGATCAGCGCCTCCGGCACCGTGCGTTCGATCGACGTGGTGCGGTAGATCAGGTTCGACATGATCTCGTAGAGCGCGGCCCCCGCGGCAATGCGGCGGTGCTTGCCTTTCAGCGCCGGATCGACCGAGAGCTTCACCGGCTCGAGCACGGTCACGGTGACTTTGGGGAACCAGCGGCGGCGAATCTGGCCCTTCGACAGCCGTGTGAACGGCGTCGCATCGAGGCCTTCGAGGCGGACCGGCACCACATAGGCGTCCGTTTTATCGGCAATCAGCCCCGCGCCGTCGTAGATCTTCATCAGGCTGCCGGTGACCGTAAGACGGCCCTCCGGGAAGATGATGAGCGGTTCGCCGCCCTTCACCGCGTTGATCAGCGTGCGCGTCGCCATCGGCTTGGTCGGGTCGAGCGGCATCGCGCGGGTGAAATGCAGGAACGGCTTCACCCACCAATTTTTTGCCATCGCGCTGTCGATCGCGAACACCGGATCCTTGGGAAGCAGCGATAGGGCCAGCGCTGCGTCCAGAAAGCTCGTGTGGTTCAGCGCGATGATCGGGTTCTGCCCCGCGTGAAGCAGATTCTCGACGCCCTTCACCTCCACGCGGTAGAGCGCGCGGAACACGATGGAAAGGAAGTCCATCATCGGATTCGCCGGCATCGTCTTCATGATCGTGAAGGCGACGATCAGCGTCGCCACCGCGACCAGGATGAACAGCATCGGCGTCGTGGTGCCGAAGGCTTGTAGAGCCGCAACCACAATTGTGCCGAACACCATGAAGGCTGCATTGAGCACGTTCACAGCAGCGATGGTGCGCGCGCGGCGATCGGCGCCGGCCCAGGCCTGCACCGCTGCAAAGGTCGGCACGATGTAGAGGCCGCCCGCAATGGCGAGGCCTGCGAGGTCAATCATCACGCGCAGGCCAAGGCTCGAACCGAGCACTTCGCTGGCGCTGTGCGGCACGATGGAGATCGGCGAATGCAGCGTGGCCCAGCCGAGATCGAAGGCGAAGACCGCAAGCAGCACGGCGCCAACCGCCGTCGGCAGGATCACGATGCGGCCGCTCGCGAGCCAGGCCGCGAGACCCGAACCGACCGCCACCGCGATCGAGAACACCGCGAGGAACATCGTCACGACCTCCTCGGTGCCACCGAGGATGGTCTTCACCAGCGGCGGCAACAGCGAGAGGACGATCGCGCCAACCATCCAGAACCAACTCGTAACGAGACCGCCCCACCACAGGCGGCTGTCGGCACGCAGATGCTTCAGCAGCGCCGCCGTGGACTTGGCGATGTTCGTCGAAATCTTGAGGTCCGGCGCCCCCGATCCGACGCGGGGGATTAAGAGGCTCGAGCCCCAGCACAAGAGCGCGAACACCAGCATCATGCTGCCGAACGCGGCCCAATGGCCGCCGTCCTTCGCGGCAAGACCGCCGACGATGGTGCCGAGCAGGATCGCCATGAAGGTCGCGCCTTCGACCAGCGCGTTGGCCTTCGGCAGCTCGGAGCGCGGCAGCAGGTCCGGCAGAATGCCGTATTTGATCGGCCCGAACAGCGAACCGATCACGCCGAATCCGAACAGCGCGAGGAACAGCACCGGCACCGACTGGATGGTGAAGCCCAGGATCGCGATGAGCGCGATGCCGATCTCGCAGAACTTGAGCCGCTGCGCGACAACCGCCTTGTCGTAGCGGTCGGCCATCTCGCCGCCGAGCGCCGAGAGGAAGAAATAGGGCGCGATGAACACCGCGGCCGCCAGCGTGATGAGGGACTCGCCCGCCGACCCGCCGATCTGAAACAGGATCAGGAAGACCAGCGCGTTCTTCAGGAAGTTGTCGCTGAACGCCGAGAAGAACTGGCACCAGAACAGCGGCGCGAAACGGCGGGAGAAAAGGATCGGGTCCGACATTGAATGTAGTTCCTTGAATTCTCGGTTCGCTGGTCCGTTCTCCCGGCGGGCGGGTGAGCGGTGCAGTCTAGGTGACGGACCGCGCTATGCCAGCGGGGGTCCGAAGCGGTTTAACCTGTGTTGCAGCCGTGGTTCTCGTCGCGAAGCGTTTTGAACGATGTTCATGACACTATCATGTTTTGAACGATGTTCAAGACATTTCTTGAACATCGTTCAATTTGCTGATATTGGCTTGAAATACATGGAAACCGCTGCCCGCCGTGAGCAATTGAAGGACGCCCTGGTGGCCGCCGCCGAGCGCACCATCGCCCTGGCGGGGGTGGCCGGCGTGAAGGCCCGGCCGCTCGCTGATGAGGTCGGCTGCGCGGTCGGGGCGATCTACAACGTGGTTGCCGATCTTGACGAGCTGGTCCTCCTGGCCAACGCAAAAACACTTGCGGCTCTCGAAAAGACGCTCGCCACCGCCGCCTCCCCCGGCCGCGGACCGGACTGGGCCATCGGGCAGCTCGTGAAGCTTGCCCTCGCCTATCTCGAATTCGCAGCCGCGCACCGCCGCCAATGGCACGCGCTGTTCGAGCACCGCCTGCCGCCCGGCCGGCATCCGCCGGACTGGTATCAGCGGGATCTCGAACGGCTGTTCGGCTACATCGAAGGCCCGGTCGCCGAGCTTCAACCCAACACACCGCCCGAGCGCCGCAAGCTCCTCGCCCGTTCGCTGTTCTCCGCGACGCACGGCCTTGTCGCGCTCGGCCTCGAAGAGAAGTTGCAGGCCATCCCGCTACCGGCCTTGCGCGAGCAGGTGACGGCTGTTGTCACCGCGCTCGGCTACGGCCTCGCCGGCGGCGACTGATTCGGTATCCGCACAACGCCGATTCACCGAGGCCGCTGGCACGCCGCCACAACACTGATAGGCTTCCCTCAAAATAAGTTCGGGGGAGGACATCGTGACGTTCACTGCCGCCATTCGCGGGATTCTGTTCGCTGTTCTGCTATTCGCGCTGCCGCAACTTGCGAGCGCCGCTGAGATCAAAGTGCTCAGCTCGAACGCCGCGCAGGCGATGCTGAAAGACGCAGCCCCGCTGTTCGAGAAGCAGACCGGCCACAAGGTCGTGCTCGGCTTTGGCACCTCGCAGCAGGTTGCCAAGCGCATCAGCGACGGCGAGAGCGCCGATCTCGTGGTCATCACGCCGGAAGCGATCGATCAGCTCGTCAAGCAGGGCAAGCTCCAATCAGGCTCGCGTATCGACATCGCGCGCTCGCTGGTCGGCGTCGCCGTGAAGAAAGGCGCGCCGCATCCGGATATCAAGACACCGGAAGCGCTGAAGAAGACTCTCCTCGCGGCGAAGACCGTCACTTTCTCTGCCCCGTCGACCGGCGCAACCAGCGGCGTGCACACCGAGAAGATGTTCGAGCGGCTCGGCATCGCCGCCGAGATGAAGCCGAAATACGTGCTCGGCGACGGCAACTCGACAGCCTTAATCGTGATGCGTGGCGAGGCCGAAATGGCGATCCAGCAGATCAGCGCGCTCAAGCCTTACGACGTCGATGTGGTCGGCCCGCTGCCGGACGAATTGCAATATGTCACCATCCTCTCGGCAGGCCTCGGCACGGCGCCGAAATCGCCCGAGACCGTTCAGGCCTTCATCAAGTTCCTCGGCTCGCCCGAGGGCGTGGCGGTGATCAAATCGGTGGGTCTCGAACCGCGCTGAAAAGCACAACGCCGGGGGAGGATGTCATGAGCACGGGAACAGCGCCGTCCGGCAGCGTCGATGACGTCGTCGCACGCATCGAACGCCTGCCGACCTCCTGGTGGCACATCCGCACGCGCATCATCGTCGGCATCGCGACATTCTTTGATGCTTTCGACGCACTCGCCATCGCGACCGTCCTCCCGGTTCTCGCGCCGATGTGGAAACTGACCGGCCCCGAGATCGGCTACATGATCTCGGCGGGCTTCGTCGGGCAGCTCATCGGTGCGCTGTTCTTCGGCTGGATCGCCGAGCGCTATGGCCGCATGCAGGCGATGATCTGGTCGATCGCGCTGTTCTCGGTGATGAGCTTCGTCTGCGCCTTCGCCTGGGACTACCAGTCGCTGCTCATCGCCCGCACCATTCAGGGCATCGGCCTCGGCGGCGAGGTGCCGGTTGCAGCCTGCTACATCAGCGAGTTGACGCGGGCGCGCAACCGCGGCCGCTTCGTCCTCCTCTATGAGCTCGTGTTCCCCGTCGGCCTTGTCGCGGCCAGCGTGCTCAGCGTCTGGATGGTGCCGCGCTACGGCTGGCAGAGCATGTTCTATCTCGGCGCGGCACCTGCTCTTCTCGCGCTCTGCCTGCGCGTGCTGCTGCCGGAATCGCCGCGCTGGCTCGCAGTGCATGGACGCACCGCGGAAGCCGACGGCGCTGTGACCTTGATCGAGCGCGAGACCGTCGCCTCGACCGGCAACCCACTGCCCGCCCCGCAACCTGTGGTCTCGGCGCACGAGCACAAGGCGTCACTGTCCGATCTGTTCGGTCCGCTCTACCTTCGCCGCACGCTGACCGTCTGGGTGATCTGGTTCGCCGCCTATTTCATCAACTACGGCTTCGTGATCTGGCTGCCGACGCTCTACCGCACCGTGTTCAAGCTGCCGCTCGACGTTTCACTCCAGTACAACCTGATCACCCAGGCCGTCGGTCTCGTTGGCACTCTGGTCTGCGCGTTGTCGATTGACTACGTCGGCCGCCGCACGTGGTTCGCGCTGGCCTTCGCCGCGGGTGGCGCCAGCATCGCGATGTTGTTCCTCACACCAGGCGCGACCTCCGAACAAGTGCTCATCTTCATGAGCATTGCCTACTTCTTCATCTCGACCGTCAACATCGGCGTCTATCTCTACACACCGGAGCTTTACCCGACGCGCTCACGCGCGCTCGGTGTCGGCACCGCCACGGCCTGGCTGCGCTTCGCCTCGATCATCGGGCCAAGCATCGTCGGGCACATGCTCGGCGGCGACATGCCATCGGTCTATCTGCTGTTCGCCACGACCGCGATCTCCGCGGCTGTCATCACCGGCCTGTTCGCGGTGGAAACGAAGGGCCGCGTGCTGGAGGAGGTTTCGCCCTAACCTTCCTGAAACACTTCCTCGCGCTTGCCGCGGATCGCCGGCAGCATGACAAGCAGCAGCAGGAACGCCGCGGCGATCAGCAAGCCGAGGCTGATCGGCCGATCGATGAAGATCATTGGATCACCGCTGGAGATACGCATGGCGCGGCGGAGGTTCTCCTCCATCAGCGGGCCGAGAATGAAACCGAGCAGCATCGGCGCGGGTTCACATTCGAGCCGCATCAGCACGTAACCAAACACACCGAAGCCTGCGGTCAGCATCACCTCGAAGGCGCTGTTGTTCAGCGTGTAAACGCCGATCGCGCAGAACAGCAGAATCGCGAGATAGAGCACGCGATATGGCACCTTCAGAAGCTGCACCCAGATCCCGATCAGCGGCAGATTGATGATGACCAGCATCAGGTTGCCGATCCACATCGAGGCGACCATCCCCCAGAACAGAGTCGGCCGCTCGGTCATCACCTGCGGGCCCGGCTGGATGCCATGGATGGTGAGCGCGCCGATCATCAGCGCCATCACCGCGTTGCCAGGGATACCGAGCGTCAGCATCGGGATGAACGATGTTTGCGCACCGGCGTTGTTTGCCGATTCCGGCCCTGCGACACCCTCGATCGCACCCTTGCCAAAGCGCGAAGGATCTTTCGCCACCTTCTTCTCCAGCACATAGCCCGCGAACGACGACAGCGTCGCCCCGCCACCCGGCAACACGCCGAGCACGGAGCCGATCAGCGTACCGCGCACGGTCGCCGGCCATGCCTGCTTGAACTCCTGCATTGTCAGCCACAGGCCTGAGATCTTGCCAGTAAGGAGATCACGTCGCTCTCCCGGCCGGATCAGGTTGGCGATC
>BFBZ01000720.1_pt1 | contig 27381 bp, 21 predicted proteins | sample 1888401 | NCBI WGS metagenome assembly BFBZ01 (sample SAMD00112614, study PRJDB3348) | symbiont metagenome | host: Chara braunii
TCGGGCAGATCGAAGCCCTCGCGGTGCCAGTGATAGACGTGATCGGGCCAATGCGGGCACAGCTTGCGCCCGGCCCGGGTCGGGCGGATCGGATAATAGCCGATCTCGGCGCGCCCCTCTGGATGCGGCGCAACCGGGGCGCCGAGCTGGATCGCCAGCATCTGCGCGCCCAGGCAGATCCCGAGAAACGGACGCTGCTCCCGCAGCGGCACCTCGATCCAGTCGATCTCGCGGCGGACGAAGTCGTCCGGATCGTTCGCGCTCATCGGACCGCCGAAAATTACGGCACCCGCATGCCCATCGAGCGTCTCCGGCAGCGGATCGCCGAACCGCGGCCGGCGGATGTCGAGCGGATAGCCGCGGGCGCGCAGCGCATTGCCGACCCGGCCGGGGCTCGACGTTTCCTGGTGCAGGATGATGAGGACGGGCCGCTGCGGCGCAGCCGCCATGGCCGGCTTCGGATGGAGCTGCCGAACGTCGGCCTGGGGCCCGTTCGGATGGAGCGAAGGGTCTTGCCTGAGCATCACCTGGCGATCATAGCTAAGCAAAGGTTAACGGCGCGTGAGCGAGCGCACATTGCAAAGCAAGCGCCGGGCCAGCGCGATCAGGTCCGCTTCAGCTGCAGCCGGCCGACCGCGGCGAGGATGAAGCCGCGCGGGAACCAGCGCAGCATGAACGGCACGATCTTGATGCCGAGCCCGGGCAGCACCACGCGCTTGTCGGCCATCAAGCCGCGATAGCCCGCTTCCGCCACCGCCTTGGGCGAGACGTTGAGGATCACCGAATCCACGCCCGGCTTGAAGCCGGCGCGGTCCTGGAATTCCGACGGCACCGGACCGGGACACAGCACCGTGACCCGGACGCCATGCGGCGCCAGCTCCTTGCGCAGCGCCTCGGTGAACGAGATCACATACGCCTTGGAGGCGTAATAGACGGCCATGCCGGGACCCGGCAGGAACCCGGCCACAGAGCCCAGATTGAGGATGCCGCCCTTGTTGCGGATCAGCTGCTCGGAAAAGCGCAGCGACAGCTCGGTCAGGGCGCGAACGTTCACGGAAATCATGTCGAGCTGCTCGGCGCGATCGAGCTGTACCGCCTTGCCGAACAGGCCGAAGCCGGCGTTATTGACGAGATATTCCAGCTCCAGGCCGGCAGCCGACAGCGCAGCCTCGATGGTCGCGCCGGCGTCGGAGGAGGTGAGGTCACAGGGGATCACCAGCGGCGCCGGGCCGCCCTTGGCGGCGATCTCCTGGGCCAGCGCCGCGAGCCGGTCTTCGCGCCGGGCCGTCAATGCGAGCCGGTGCCCGTTCGCGGCAAATACGCGCGCCAACTCGCTGCCGATCCCGGCCGAGGCACCTGTTACGAGCGTGACACGTTCACCCACGATCCTGCTCTTCGATCACAATCCGCACATCATCCAATCGCGGCGGACGAGAGCATAGCGGGACGGGAACATGCAAGACACCGTGCTCCATGGCCTTGCGCGGGATTGCGGCAATAGCCTCAGATTCACATGGGTTTACATGAACGGGGGGTTTCGGAAACAAAATTAAAGTTTGTTCATCTCCGCATGAAGTCGGTTCCGCCCGGAGCCAGGCGGTTCAAGCAGGGGCGCCGGACTTCCGCGACGCCACCCGGTGCTTGAGGTCGACGCGGTCATGCGTGGAGATGCCGAGCAGCTCGGAGGCGCGCCAGACCACATTGTCCTCGAACTCCGTCACCTTGCCGTCGGCAAAGACCAGCTCCCACATCATCTCGACGATGCGCAGGCGGCCGGCTTCGTCGACCTCGCGCATGATCACGCTGGTGAAGCGATAGAGATCGACAGCGTCGCCCTCCGCCAGCATGGCCTGGGCGATCAGCCGGTCGGCGCTGCCGGGGTCGAGCCCGAAGCGCAGCTCGATCAGGCCGTGCAGCTTGCGCCGTTCGATCTCGCTCGGCTCGCCGTCCAGCGAGATGACGTGGATCAGCAGCGCCGTCGCCGCGAGCTGATAGCCATTGTCGTCGAACGCCGGGGTCTCGTGCGGCGAAACGACGTCGGCGATGAATTGGCGCAATCCTTCGAGCATGGCGTCCTTTCGTTGTCAGATCCGTAGTGGACCGCAAACCGGCCGGCGACTGCTCATTATATGCGAATGCCACGCTGCGCCGGCAATCCGCTGCGACCTTCGGGCTGCATGACATTTCGGTAAGGCTCAGGGGATTTCGTACACCATCATGCGGTCGGCGATGCCGCGCAGCGCAGCCTGTTTCTGGATTGGCGCGATCTTCGCGCCCCGCAGGATGTCGGCGACGCCGGGGCTCTCGATCACGGGCGCGGTGAGATGGATCTCCTGCGCGGTCGACAGGCTCTGCACGCGAGCGGCGATGTTGACGGTCTGGCCGAAATAGTCCTGGCGGTCGTTCAGCATCACCGCGAGACACGGCCCCTCATGAATGCCGATCTTGACCACGAGGTCCTCGGTGCCGCGCTCGGCATTGAGCCGCTGCATCGCCGCGCGCATGCGCAGGCCGGCGGCGAGCGCATGCTCGGGCTTGACGAAGGTCGCCATCACGGCGTCGCCGATCGTCTTCACCACCGCGCCCTTCTCGGCGTTGATGATCTCCAGCAGCGCGCGGAAATGGGCGCGCACCAGGTCGAAGGCCGCGAGATCGCCGACGCGCTCATACAGCGCGGTCGAGCTCTTGAGGTCGGTGAACAGGAAGGTCAGCGAGGTGATCTTCAGCCGCTGGTCAATGTTGAGATTGTCCGCCTTGAACACGTCGCGGAAGGTCTGGTTGGATAATATGCGCTTGGCGGTCAGGAAAGGCCGGCGCTTGCCAAGGAGATGGTGGAGCGCATCGCCGGCAACGAAGACGGTCGGCAGCGTCCGTACGCCGGCCTGATTGTCGAGCGCCAGTCGCAGCGGGCCTGGACGCAACGTGATCGATCCGGTCGGAGGATGCGCCCTGTTGAATAGTAGTCCGAGCTGCTGGCGTTCCCTGGTGGGCTCGCCCTGAACGTCGATGAAATGCGCAGAATGCGTCACCGGTTCGAAGATGATGATGAAATCGGATGGGAGCTGCAGCGAGAGCACGGCCTTTTCACCGGCTGGCAGCTCGAGCGCATCAAGCGTCACTTCTTCGCTGAGCGAGGCAAAAGTCTCCCGGTCGAGGTCGATCCCGGAACTCCAGAAGACCTGCTTGTAATACTCCCAGAGCGGCAGCGTGTTCGGATCGTGAGCGGCGATGCTCCTGACCTTGGAGCTCACGGTGAAAGCAACTTCGACCTGCTCGTCGATGGAAGGCTCGTAGCCGCAAGCGCATAGTCCGCAATGGTAATCGTCATGGCGGAGAGATTTCAGCGTGGCGTGCGCATCCAGCACGCCGCTGCAGCCAGGACAGAGCACGTTCCAGGTCAGATCGAACAAGCCGATCCGTGCAGCATGCAGGAACCCGGAAATAACCCGTTCTTCATCGAGACCGGCGCGCGCCGAGAACTCCAGGGCATTGATACGGTTGAGTTCGTGATCTTCACCCGCCTCAATCAACCGTGTGATCGCGTCCGCAACGGCCGGATCGGCGGTCTGCTTCAGAACCGAAAGCTGGGCCTGGATGTCGCTCATGGCGTGCTAAGATGGTGCCTAGCAAACCCACAAGCAAGAGACGAAGCGATGGCCCGGCCGCCGCCGGGATCAGACGCCCGCCCTGGGCGTGAGCTTGAACAGCGGCGAGCGATCCGGCTGGGTCGTGACCACGCCGACCGGCATCACGGGTGCGGCGTCGAGCATTTCGATGTCGAAGGCCGCCACCAGCCGTGCCAGCGCCAGCACCGCCTCGGTCAGGGCGAAATGAGCCCCGATGCAGACCCGCGCGCCCGCTCCGAACGGCAGATAGGCGAAGCGCTCCGGCGGCGGCGCACCCGGCATGAATCGTTCGGGCTTGAAGGCGTTGGGCGCATCCCACAGCTTCTCGTGCCGGTGCAGCAGCCACGGCGAGATCAGCACGACGTCGCCGCGCCTCACCTGGAACGCGGCGATCCGGTCGGGGCCGCTGGCTGCGCGCGCGATCAGGAACGCGGGCGGATAGAGCCGCAATGTCTCGTCCAGCACGGCGCGCGTGAACGGCAGTTGATCCGGATCGCTGAGATCGGTTGCGGCGCGGGCCTCCTGCGCGAGCTTGTCCTGATTGGCCGGGTCGAGCGCGATCAGATACAGCGCCCAGAACAGCGCCGTTGCCGTGGTCTCGTGGCCGGCGAGGATCATGGTCGCGACCTCGTCGGCGAGTTGTGCATCGGTGAACGCCGCGCCGGTCTCGGGATCGCGTGCCGCGCCCATCAGGTCGAACAGGTCGCGCGGCGGTGCGTCCTCCAGCTTGCCGGCGGCGCGGCGCTCGGCCATCAGCATGGCGACGAAACCGGTCCAGCGCTTGCGGAACCGCCGGCGCGCGAAGTCGCGCGGCGTCGGCCAGGACAGCGGCAGCACGATGTCCAGCAGATGCGGGCTGGCCAGCCGCGCGCCATACTCGTAGACGAAATCGCGCAGGGTGGCACCATGGCGGCCCATCTCGAACGAGAACATCGTGCGGCCGGCGATGTCGAGCGTCATGCGCTGCATGATCTCGCGCAGGTCGAGCGGTTGCCCGCATTGCTGCTTCAGCCTGGCGACGGTCTCGTCGCTCACCGCGACCATGTGCGGGATGAGGCCGGAAACGGCGCGTGGCGTGAACGCCGGCGCGAGCGTCCGGCGCTGGTGCTTCCACGCCTTGCCTTCCGCGATCAGCAGCCCCTCGCCGAGCACCGGACGCAGCACGCGGATGGCGCCGACGGTGCGGGCGTAGTTCTCCCAATTGTCGACCAGCACGTGCTTGATCGTATCGGGCGTATTGAGAATGTAGCTGGAGCTGCCGAAGAAGCGGCCGCGAATGATGTCGTCCTCATAGGCGCGCTGGCTCCAGGTCGCGATCGCGTTGTCGCCCATCATCAGCACGCGGCGCAGCGCGCCCATGCTGTCCGGCGCCCGCGGCGGTGTCGGCGGTATCAGCGGCAATCGTGCCTGCGGCAGATAATGGACGTCGGCGGTACTCATTCACGGCCTCTCGACGCTGTCACGAGCCTGGAACCACCGATCGGCTGCATCGCGAGCAACCGAGCCTCGGTTGCGGGGTCGCAACGGGCCGTCGCGCAACGACGGCCTTCTGCCAGAGGTAACTCTGTCGTCCCGCTCACAAGCGAGAGGGGCGCGCTTCCGCCCTCTCCGAGGCTATGATGTATCATCATACTCCAGCAACTAATTAGTCAGCTCGATCACCGCAATCCTGCTCTCCGATGCTGGCCAAAGACGGGCGGTGATGCGTTCCTCGTTGAACAGTCCGATGACGCTGCGTCCGACGTCGCCCGCAGGCAGCCGCAATGTCGTTGCCGCATCGGTCGGTATTCCCTTCTGTACGTCGGTTGGTTCCTTGCCGTCGAGCAGCACGATGTCGCGGGGCAGGCCGAAATAGCCGCGCGGCCTGATCATGATGAGAATCGCTCCGGCGCCGGCATCGGCCTGGCCGAGCGGCCGCGCCGCGCGCAGATGCACGACGTCGGACGAGCGCGGGAACGGCGAGCGGTAGAAGTGCGTGACCGGCGCGCCCGGCGAGGTCAGGACGATCTCGAGATGGGACGTCGGATCGACCTCCGCGGGACCCCAGCGCCCGTCGGCGCCGGTCTGGCCGCGATAGACAGGCTCGCCATTGCGTGCGCCGGTCTCGCTCGAGACGCGATAGACCTCCACGCTTGCGCCCGCGACCGGGCGATTGGTCGGCGCGCCGCCCGGCGTTCCCGTCACCAGACCGCTGAGCCGCACCTGCTGCTCGGGCTGGATCGCGATCTGCGTCGGCTCACGGCCGGCGATGAATTTGTAGATCTCGCGGAACGCGCGCGGGTGGAACGCGACCTCGCGATGGTCGAGCGCGCCGATCACGAGATTGGTTGCGCCCTTCAGCGCCGGCCCTTCGGAGGTGATCCCGGTCGGCACGCCGGGCTTGCCGACCAGGCGGCCGTCGGCCTGGGCGTATTTGTCGAGCCCGTCGCTGCGCAGCGTCAGGAAGGCGGTGCCCTCGGTCACCTCGGTGTCGCCGGCATTCAGTCCGCGCAGGAACGGGCCGCGGCCGTTGAACTCGCTGCCGGGGCTGTCATCCCAGTCGAACACGCCATGATTGGGCGTTCCGCACAGCACGGCGTGGCTGACATCGGCGCCGCCGCCGTTCTTCACGACGTTGCGGATCGCATTGCCGCCACGCGAACTGCCGACCAGCGCGACGCGCGCAGCGCCCGTGCGCTCCTTCAGTGCCTTGATGGCCTCGGCGAGTTCGCGGCGCTGATCGTCGGTCGACGAGCGGTTCGGCTGCGCCACGGCGTCGTCGTTGCGCGCCAGCGGGTCGGTGAAGTTGAGCGCAGCGAGACGCGTGCGCGGCACGCCGTTGGATTCCATCCGCCACAGCGTGGTCATCCACAATGCCGCGTGGTCGCCATTGCCGTGCACGAACAGGACCGGAGGGATGTCGCCCACCGTCGTTGCCGCCGCGCTCTGGGCGCGTGCCGGTAAGGACAGACCGCTGGTGAGCAAGGGAAGGGTTCCCATTCCCTGCAGAATGTTGCGGCGCGTCAGCTTCATCGGCGGTCTCCCTTTGGTCTCATTCATTTGTGTTCGTTGGCCGCGATCCCCGATGCCGGCCTTTGCAGGCAGCACTGGACAGCGGCGGACATTCGCAGGCATCACATAGGTCCAGCTGGAATCAAGCGATAGTTCGATGCGAGCTTCAAGGCGAACTGGCGACGTGGACGGACCCGCATGAATGCGCCGCAGAAACGTGAGCTGTTCGCCGCCGAAGGCATCGCCGCGCCGCTGCGGCACGCGGTGTTCCGCCGCATCTGGCTGGCGAGCCTGCTGTCGAACCTGGGCCTGCTGATCCAGGCGGTCGGCGCCGCCTGGGCGATGACGCAGATGACGTCGTCGGCCGACAAGGTTGCGCTGGTGCAGACCGCCTTGATGCTGCCGGTGATGTTCATCTCGATGCCGGCCGGCGCCATCGCCGACATGTATGACCGGCGCATCGTCGCGCTGGTCGCGCTCGCCGTGGCGCTCGGCGGCGCCACCACGTTGACGGTGCTGGCATGGTACGGCCTGGTGACGCCGGAGCGCCTGCTCGCGCTGTGCTTCGTCATCGGCAGCGGCATGGCGCTGATGGGGCCGGCCTGGCAATCCTCCGTCAGCGAGCAGGTGCCGCCGGAGACGCTGCCGGCCGCGGTCGCGCTGAACGGCATCAGCTACAACATCGCGCGCAGCTTCGGTCCGGCGATCGGCGGCGTCGTGGTCGCGGCCGCCGGCGCGGTCGCCGCGTTCGCGGCCAATGCGCTGCTGTATCTGCCGCTGCTCGCGGCATTGTTCCTGTGGCGGCGCGTGGTCGAGCCGAGCCGGCTGCCGCGCGAGCCGCTCAACCGCGCCATCGTCTCCGGCGTCCGCTACATCGTCCATTCGCCGTCGATCCGGATCGTGCTGATCCGCACGCTGGTCACTGGCATCATCGGCGGCTCGATCTCGGCGCTGATGCCGCTGGTCGCGCGCGACCTGCTGCATGGCGGCGCGCAGACCTACGGCATCATGCTCGGCGCCTTCGGCATGGGCGCGGTGGTCGGCGCGCTCAACATCGGCGAGATCAGGAAACGGCTGTCTGGTGAGGCCGCGATCCGCACCTGCGCGCTCACCTTGGGCGCGGCCACCGCGGCCGTCGCGCTCAGCACCGCGCCGGTCCTGACGGCGGCGGCGCTCGTCATCGCCGGTGCGGTGTGGATGCTGGCGGTGGCGCTGTTCAACATCGGCGTGCAGCTTTCGGCACCCCGCTGGGTCGCGGGCCGCGCACTGGCGGCATTTCAGGCCGCGATCTCCGGCGGCATCGCGATCGGCAGTTGGGGCTGGGGACGTCTCACCGACGCCGCCGGCGTCGAGGTCGCGCTGCTCGCGTCGGGAGCGCTGATGATGGTGTCGCCGCTGCTCGGCCTGTGGCTGCGGATGCCGCCGATCGGGGCCCGCAACGAGGACGGCGAGACCTTGGCCGATCCGGAGGTGCAGCTCGAGCTGACGCCGCGCTCGGGGCCGCTGGTGGTCGAGATCGAGTACCGCGTCGCTGAAGACAATGCCCGCGCGTTTCACGACCTGATGCAGGACGTGCAGCTTAGCCGCCAGCGCAACGGCGCCTATGGCTGGTCGATCGCACGCGACATCGCCGACCCCGAATTATGGACCGAGCGCTATCACTGCCCGACCTGGATCGACTATCTGCGTCAGCGCAACCGCTCGACCCGCGCCGAGCGCGAGCTGCACAAGCGCGCGATCGACTTCCACATCGGCACCGACCCGGTGCGCATCCGCCGCATGCTGGAACGCCCGTTCGGCTCGGTCCGGGCCAGGGACGACATCGACCGCACCGCCGAGCAGGCGCCGGCTGTCGCCTCGGCGGCTCGCAGCGGGCCGTAGCTCCGGAGCATCTGCACTGAGCAGGCGCTTACTGCCCGTGCTCGGTCAGCACCTTCTCGCAAGCCTTCGACAGCTTGGCCCGATGCTCCTTGAGACAGGCCAGCACCGCCTGATCGCCGTTGTTCATCACCGCGCGGCAATACCGCGAGACGTCGCGCGCGCACGCATCCTGGCCGGGCTGCTGCTGGGCTGAGGCCGTCGACGCCATCAGGACCAGAGGGATAATCAGAGAGAGTTTGTTCATGACTGGCGCCTCGCTCCCGGGACTGAACGTTTGGCGGCGCTTTTAGTGGTCGCAACCGGCCGTCGCAAGCGCCTCGGTCGCAGCCGGGGTGCGCAGGCGGGAGCCGGAAGCGCTCTCAATTGGCCTCGTTGGCATCCGCGACCTTGCCGCTGCGCTTGGACATCTCGCGGTCGAGCACGACGCGGCAGCCGGAGCTGAGCGACGACCGGTTCTTGATCATGCAGGCGGTGATCGCCGGGATGTTCGGGATCTCGCTGCTGCACAGGCGGAACGCGTCGCCGGTGCACATCTGCTGCGCCTCGGCGCTGAAGGCGAAGCTTGCCGTCGAGGAGAAGGTCGAGACGGCTGCGACGCTGGCGGCCGCCAGAGCGGCCTTGCGCAGGAGATTGAAGGACTTCGTCATGGCTGGCTCCCATTGGCGCCGCATGTTGGCGGGGCCGCGTGTTTCAATGCGTCCATCATGGCGGGATGCCCTGTTGGCAACCGTGATGCGGGTCACGCCAGATCCAAACCTGGTCGGCAGTTTCGGCAGGCCGATGGCTGCGGCGCCATGTCGCTCCGGTGAACGGCCGCTTCGCTGCGGGCATCATCCTGGAAATCTTGTCCGATCCTGGTCGTGTTGGCACCGCGTTAAGGAATCGTTGGCACTAATGGAAGCTAATTGAAGGAGGCGGACAGCGTTGCGTCCGCCATCGAGTGTCTCGCGTTTTCGGGAAGAGTAACCATGCGTAATGCGTTAGGCTTGCTGCTGGCCACCGTCGTCGCGGCGTTGGCGATCACCGGTGTCTGGTACTACGTATCGAAGCCCAGCGCCGCCAAGGCCGCCGCGCAGAGCGCAGCGGCGAAGCCGTCCGAGCCGGCGCCGCCTCCGGCGCGCGTCGCCGCCAAGGCCAGCTCGAAGGACGATGTCGAGACGACCGGTACCGTCTCCACGCGCATGGCGGCAAGCGCGCCGGCGCCCGTGCAGCCCAAATCGACCTGCGCCAATCCGGACGCGCTCGGCATCTCCCGCACCGTCATGGTCGACACCACCGGCGGCCCCGGTTTCGGCCTCGACCATTTCAAGCAGTTCGACTTCCTCGCCGACCACGAGGTGGTGCTGACCTTCGACGACGGCCCGTGGCCGGTCAACACGCCGGCGGTGCTGAAGGCGCTGGCCGACGAATGCACCACCGGCATCTTCTTCACGATCGGCAAGCATGCGACCTATCATCCGGAGATCCTGCGCCAGGTGCTGGCCGCCGGTCACGTCGTCGGCGTTCATACCTGGTCGCACGCCAATCTGAACGGCAAGAAGATGACCGACGAGACGGCGAAGGAGGAGCTCGAGAAGGGTTTCAGCGCGGTCAAGTTCGCGCTCGGCACCAACCCGGCGCCGTTCTTCCGCTTCCCGCAACTGCAGCACCGGCCCTCTGCCGTGGCCTATCTCGGCAGCCGCAACGTCGCGATGTTCTCCTGCGACGTCGACAGCTTCGACTTCCGCTCCAAGGATGCCGACCAGGTCGTCAACACCGTGATGACCGGGCTCGACAAGAAGGGCAAGGGCATCATCCTGATGCACGACTTCCAGAAGAACACTGCGCTGGCGCTGCCGACCCTGCTGCGGCGGCTCAAGGCCGGCGGCTACAAGGTGGTCGCGATGAAGCCGAAGGGCACGCTCGACACGCTGCCGGAATATGACGCGATGATCGGTCAGGATCCGAAGCTGCCGACGACAATGACCAATGCGCGGCCGATCTCGAGCGTGATCCAGACCATCTCGCAGTGATGCCTCGCTGCAGGGTCTCCTCGCGCGAAAGGCCGGGCATTCGCCCGGCCTTCTTCGTTTGTCGCCTATTGGCGGATGCTCACCAATAGATGCCGTGGCGATGCAGCTCGCGGACGATGCGGGCTTCGGTCCAGCTCTTGCGGCGCGTCCGGTCGGAGCGCGCCGATTTCGACCGCCGCGATGATTGCTGCACAGAGCCCGGCTGCGGTGCCGGCGCCGCAGCGGCGGTGGGCTGCGGCGGCGGCGGTGCGGCGGCCGGGGCCGCTGGCGCAACCGGTTGCGCAGCGGGCTGGACCTCGGCCGCGACGGCCGGCACCGGCGCCGGGGTGACGGTGACCTCGCCGGCTTGCTGGACGTAGGTCGGACGCGGCGCCCGCGCGGCGGCGTCGTTCGACGACAGCGACAGGCTGCGTGTGCCCTCGGCCTGCGCGACTGTGGCGGATGCGAGCACCATGGCTCCGATCAGGATCATCTTGCGCATCGAGTAAGCTCCCCTTTGTTGGCTGCGGGAAGGTTTAGGCGCCGGTGCGACCGTCCGATGTGACCCGCGTCACGCTCCGCCTAGCGACGCGGTGTTCCATGCTGCCGGTGAGATCCGGGGTTGAGGTATGATCGTATGTACGTGTACTGTTCGTTGGTGCTGTTCAGAAGCTTCGCCGAATCCGATAGGGAGACCGATCGATTCGGGGGAAGGATGCGCGCATGCGCCGGGTGATCGTTGCAGTGTTCTTGGCGGCCGTGACGCTGCTGGCCGCCAGCGGGCCGGGCCGGGCGCAGTCCGGCGACGACAACGTCGAAGAGATCTACATTGCGCGGAGCGTGCGCCAAGGCCGCGTCGTGCCGTCGGATTTCTGCGCGCCGACCAAGACCGGCTTCGCGCCGGCGCTGGAGGATCAGCTCTCGATCCACTCCGTCGGGGTCCGGCCGGCTGACGGCCGCATGACCGAGACCGGCGACAAGAGCATCGGCGAGATGCGGGTCTGCGTCGGCCAGGCGATGGATCCGACCCTGCTCGGCACCTACACCGAGGGCCAGCTCAACGGCATCGCATTCACCGGCATCGGCGATTGCCGGCTGGTGCGTGGCAATCTGCCGGAGGACGGCCTGCTCACGCACCGCTGCTTCCTGGCGCTGTCGGGCCTGCCTGAGCCGTATGTCGGCGGCTTCCTGGTTTCGAGCTCGCTGTATTCGAAGACGCCGTTCGGCACTGAAAGTTCGCCGCCGGGCTACGCCCAGGCCGGCATCCTGGTCATCCGCCTCTGGAAGAAGCGGCTGCCCTGAGGCAGCCGTTCGCGCGCTCAGGCCGGCGAGAAGGTCTGCACGAAGGCGCGCACCGTCGCGGACACCTTGTCCTCCGAGACGTGCCAGGCGGCGCCGTCATCGGCGGCGAAGAAGCTGGAGGCGTTGGAGCCGGCCCAGCGGAACACCTCGAACGACGGCCAGTACCAGATGTCCTCGAGGTTCGAATTGTTGACGACCTCATGCGCGACCAGCCGCATCGTGCTCTTCGACAGGCAGTCGGCCTGCACCACCGATTCATATTCGAACGAGGTGAGCAGCGGCACCGGCGACACGGTGACGATCACCTTGATGCCAGGCCGGATGCTGCGGATGAACTCGATCAGATAGAGCACGTTGTCGACGTTCTCCTGCACGCTGGCGGTGCGGAACTTGTACTTCTCGGCCAGCGCCCGCGAGTTCAGCGCGGTCGGCCGCGGCAGCACGAAGGCGCCGGTCTCGCGGTCGAAGAACGCCGCGGCGACGCCGAGCGTCAGGATGAAGACGTCGGCCTGCTTGATGACGGCGAGCGTATTCTCCTTGCTCGATCCCGGCGGCAGCAGCTCGACGATGCGCTCGCGGATCTCCGGATCGATCTGGGCGTCGCGCAGCCAGTCGACGAACACGCGGTTGGCGAAGGTCGTGTTGATGTACTCCGAGATCTCCATGTGGTGGCTGGCATAGCCGCTGTCGGTGAGGCTCTTGGAGAGGTTGCGCGCGAAGCACGAGCCCATGGTGAAGAAGCGGGTGCTCTTGTCGAGGAATTTCGGCGCGGCGGCGAGGTTCACCGCGATGTGGCTGGTGATCAGCGTCTGCAGGTCGCCGAGGAAGTCCTTGGTCTCCGGATAGCGTCCGACCTTGGCGCGGCCCTTGGCTTCCTTGGCCTTGCCCTTCTTGGCGTTCGACCGCGCGAGCTCCAGCGTCTCGCGGTTGATCGGGTTGTCATAGGCCGGGTTGAGCTTGATCGCCTTTTCCAGCGCCGCGACCGCTTCCTCGAATTCGTTGCCCTGGGTCAGGATCTCGCTGAGCGAGAAATAGTCGGCGGCCTGGTTGGAGGCTGCCGCGAGCTTGCGGAACAGCTCCATCGAGCGCGTGAACGGGCCGACATGGCTGCAGCGCACGGCGGCGCTGCGGATCAGGTGCAGATTGCCTTCGGTGGCCTGCTCAAAGATCTCAGGGTTCTCGTCGAGGATCGCCAGCATCATGTCGCGCGCTTCGGCGCGCTTCTTGTGTGAGCCGTCGTCGATCAGCTGCGCATAGATGAAGCGCGCGTTGATGTCCTTGGGGTCGAGCTCGAGCAGCTTCTGGAACGCGAGCTGGGCGCTGACGAAGTCCTTGTCCTCGATGTATTTGTAGGCGAGCGTCCGGATCTGGCCGACGATGGATTGAAACTGGGTGTGGCTGTCGAGGGCAGTCGTGCTCATGTCGCGGGTTCGCCTTTGTCTCGCGTTGCGTCTTCGGCCGTTGGTCCGGCGCCGCTGCCGGCAGCCGGTGCATCGCCAGTGCCGGTCGAATCGTCACGTGCACAGGCGCCATGCCCTTGCGAGAGACGTCCCACCATGACCTCTGGATACTGATCGCCACCGGCTTGGCCGCTGGCGTACGCCCGAGCGCAACCGGCACCTGCGGGATTCGAACGCGACGGACGCGTTCGTCCGGATCGCCGCCAGCCGCCAGTGCGGGCATTCATCCCGCCGCTCGCGCCGAACGATGGCGCGATTTGGGTTAAGCAATTCTTAACCGGCAAATGGAGCGCGGCGAGCGGGCGCGTCAGGAAAGGAGAGACGGGGACGGAAGGAGAGGCTGGTGCCGCAAGAGGGCGCCTCGCTATAGGCGCATCCCACTGACTTAGCTTATGTATTTTTGTGCGATTTCAACGAAAGCCAACGAAAAGGCCAACATTTTTCGCGGCCTTGGCCGAACGATCCCGACCGCCGCGCAGATTTGTCGCTGCGCGTGCGTGTGGTGGATTGAACACCGATGCCGGGTGCCGCTCCGAAGGCGAAGGCCAGACGTTCGAATCGTGTCGCGTGCGCCACTTCGGTACCAAACTGGGCCGTCTTTGCGCCCGAGGCACCGACCAGCGTGCGCAGGAGCGCGCTTTTCGATCCCATGATGCGAAGCTCTTTCGCGTCCACTTCCACGCGTTGGGCGAGCGCGCGGACGTAGTCGCGGCGGTAGCTGTTCGAGTCAGTCCTCATGCGTCTGCGGGCCTAGCTGGCGAAGGTTTCGATTGCCTAGGGTGTGATTGCTCGGCCCAGCCCGATCCAGCGCACCCTCAGCCTGCTCTGCGCCAGCGCGAGCTCTTTTTGGGCTGCGCCTTCGGCGCCGCCCGCACATGCTGGGTCTCCAGGCAGATCGCCGGCAGGCCAAGCTTGAGCAACTCGGGATGCAGCCGGTAGCGCGCCGGCCTCGTGACCGACCCGCCTCAGCCGGCCAAGATAGGCTGACAGTGCTCCCTTGACCGCATTCGGGTCGGTCATCACCGCGAGCTCCAGCAGCACTTCGCCCTTGTCGTCGACCACGCAAATCGCGGTCCGACCATGCCGACATCCAGCCCGCACAAGAACTCCATTGCGCGCCTCCTGTGTGGTCGAGAGCGCTCATTCTGCATGGCCGCCGCTGTCGCGTCAGCTGACGGGTCAGACCGATTACGGACGGCAGTCCTAATCGGTCGAGATCCACACCCAGCTCTCGGTCGGTAAGGTCGGGTATTGTCGATAGCGGACCAGAAGGCGGACATGGCAATGCCGACGCGAATGACCCGCAACGGACAGTCCGCCCGCCTAGACCGACCGCATGCCCCCTGACGTAATTTGCACGTCAATATCAAGAGTGCGGCAAAACGGCGCAATCTTGGGTAGACATTTTGACGCAGATACGGTAATTGGATAACAGATCAGGCATATTGATACCGACTTAATGCATTGAGGAATGCTTAGTGATTGACCGGCGGGATGAGTTGGAAGCTCTGCTGAAGCATGAGCGCCTCCAAAAGGTCCAAAATTATACTGCTCGAGGAAGACGGTTCCAGCTTTTACCCGACACCGATTTGGTGAACTTCTGGGTGCTGACGATGAACCTTTGGGCGAACGGTTCAGGTGAATTCAAGTCGCAAGACCTGGATGATTGCCAATCTGAGATGATGCTGAGACGGATCGACCCACCTTTCGATCGCGTGAGCCATGTATGGGAACGTGTCGCTCAGAGAGCGGAGCTCCATCTCAACCTAATTGATAATGATCCGAAAGCTCGGGCTGTTGCGGAAGCATTGTTGGAAGAACAGCTGAAGAGTCTCCGCCAGCAAGTTGGCCGCCCAAAGCATTAGAGAGCGGAACGCCTGTTGTCGCGCTTCTTTGTACTGCTGGAAAACACTCTTACGGCGACGTCGCTTGTTGGCCCATCACGTCGATCCTGCGATTGATCGAAAGGGCCGCTATCGAGGGGTAACCGGACCACCAGCGGAATCGGGAAGACAGCCGCCCATGAGGCGTAGCGGAAGATCGTAGTCCGTCGCTCGTTATCCGGCCGGATCACTTCGGCAGCCGCTGCATCATAGGGGTATAGCGAAGCAGTAGTGCCCATCTTTATCGGCCGTGGTGCGCCATTTCGATCGGGTGCACCGTAGTTGCGGAGCAATTCATAGGTCTGCGTTCTGCGCATCTTGTCCGAGCCGAGCGGCAGTTGCCGTAACCGATGTTTCTCGAGAAAGCCAATTGACCAAAGTCCGGATAGCTCGATCACCAGTGAGTTCTGGACGCCAACGTGCCACGTGGACTTTGCTCGAGGACACGTGAGGCGTCACCAACAACGCCGGTACGAGACGGCCATCGGCGACGGCGTCGGCGATCAGAAGCGAGCGCCCAAGCGCGACCCCGCCGCCTTCAACGGCTGAGGTGAGGCAAAGCCCGATATCACGCAGAACCGGCCCGCGCGAGACAGCCTGGTTCACGCCAAGTGTCTTGAACCAGAATTCCCAACTCCACTCACCGGCCGGATCGCTCCCCTTCCGAATCAGCGGAAGCTCAATCAGACCGGCCGGACTCGCCAGCGGCTTGCCTTCAGGCAGCACACGAGGCGCACACACCGGAACCACGCGCTCCTGAAACAATGGCGCTTGGGTCGAACTGGGCCGTGCTTCGGCAAGCGACGTCCAGACGATACGAAGATCGACTGAACTCGCCGCCTCCTGCTCCGCTTGGATTGGCTCGAACTCGACATCGATGTCGGGGTGCTCCGACTGAAACGATGGAAGTCGCCTGACGAGCCACCACGCGGCGAACGCCGGGCCTGAACCCAATCTGACGGTTTGGCGGCTGGCGCGGCGGCGCAGACGAGGCTCCAGTCCGGCCATGGTGTCGAGCAACATCGCAAGTTCGGCTCGCAGCAAACTTCCTTCGGCGCTCAGCTCGACCCCGGGATTGAGCCTGCGGAGCAGAGTCGTCCCGTAAAATGTCTCGAGCTGGCGAATTCGATGACTGACCGCGCTCTGGGTCACGCCAAGTTCTTCAGCCGCGCGAGTGAATGAGCGGTGGCGCGCGACGGCGTCGAACGCGACCAATGGAGCAAAAGGTGGAAGGCGACGGACCATCGGAGCAAGAAGTGATCAATGAGAACCACATGATACAGTTTCATGAGATTTTGAGAATGCTTCATTCGCTGCCAAGCCGTTCTTCCGCCAGCCTAAGGCGATGGCAGAACATCTCGAAATTGCGCTGGCTGACGATCCGACAATCCCAGATAACGGTTCTTCTTCACGATTACCGCGGTTTGCGCTTCTCGCGGCGAGTATCGGCGGATTCCTGTTCCAGGTCGATCTCACGGGCCTGGCCGCTGCGCTACCGGACATTGCCAGCAGCGTAGGGGTCCCGGTGCAAGACCAGGCCTGGATCATCGACATCTACAGCCTCGCTCTCATCTTCGCGCTTCCGGTTGCCGGTCCGTTTGCAGACCGGCATGGCCGGCGAAGAGTGTTCATTGGCGGCGGCGTCTTGTTTGCTCTCTCCTCGGGACTGTGTGCGGCGTCGACAACGTTCGAGAGCCTGCTGGCGTGGCGCGTGCTGCAAGGTGTCGCAGGCGCTGCGATCACATCGGCGGCGGCGGCGCTACTCGCGGCCGCTTATCCAGGTAAGCGACGCGCCTGGGCCTTCGGCATCTGGGGTACGGTCATCGGTGGCTCAATGGTTGTCGGACCACCGCTCGGAGCAATCATCGCCTCATATGCTGGCTGGCCGTGGATCTTTTGGATCAATCTTCCGCTCTGTATGGCGCTCGTGGTCTTCGCCTTGCCCCTGGCGGAATCGGAACGTATCGGCTCTCAACCGCCAATGGATTGGCTCGGACCGAACCTGCTAGCGCTCGCCGTCGGTTCCTCAGCGTACGCGCTCCTCTCATCAGGCAAATTTCGTGGGATAGCATTGGCTACAACCGTGCTCGCTTCTTGTGCGTTCTGGGTCGCAGAGCGCAGGCACCCGCGGCCGGCCTTTGACTTCGGACTGTTTGCGTCGGCTCCGTTCCTTGCCCTTTGTATCACCGCTATTGCAAGTTCGATCGGTTACTGGTCCTTGCTCGTCCATCTGCCGCAGATGATGCGCGGGCCGATGGGGCTCGATGCAAGTCTCTCCGGACTGCTGTTAACCGCGCTCACCATACCAATGCTCCTGCTGCCTAGCCTGGGCGCGCGCTTGTCGCAGTCCATGCCGGCACGGTTCTACTTCGGCGGAGGACTGACTGTGGTTGGCGTCGCGGCACTGTTCTTGGGAGCCATTTCTACGGATCTATCCAGCCCGGCAGCGACGTGGGCCGTGGGCGCGATGCTGCTCCTGGGCGGAGCGGGGTGCGCACTGTTCAACGCTCAGATCACGGCCTTCTCGGTTTCCTCCGTTCCAGCCGATCGAGCGGCGACGGCTGCCGCCATGTGTGTCACAATGCGTCAGGTAGGCTTTGCTTTCGGCATCGCACTGATAGGAGCCGTCCTGAATTTGGGCGGAAGCGGCCTGTATCCGCCCGCGTTTCTTCTCGTCGGCGCGATCACGCTTGTGCTTGGTGCAATTGTGTTTGCCTTGCTCTCACCTCCTGTCGCAAAGGAGCTGCAGTAAAGCGGCGAACCAACTCTGCAGTTGATACTAGGATCGAGCAATTCATCTAGAGGGCTACGGAAGCGTTAATCGGCCAACGTGCGATTGTTGCGCATTCTACGAACTGTGGGGGTTTCCATTGCAGGGTCCATTTCGAACGCTTGTTTGCCCTTCGCGGCCCAAAGCTCACGTGCCCGTTCGCCCTCACCGCTTTCAAGTTTGTCAGCCATCCAAAGTAGCGCGCCCAAGATCGTGGAGCGGTCGTCACCGGTCAGGTCCACGATGCCGGCTTTGACCACGAGGCCGCCGAGTTCGATGAGGTGCCGGGTGCGCTTGCGGCGTTCGACCTGCCACGCGCGCATGTCATGTCGCGCTTTTGCGGCTTGATGCCGGTTGCGCGCCGCCCGATTGCGCAGGAGCGCCGTTCGTGTTGCGGTCAGCTGCTGGTGCATTTCGCCGCGACCGACTTTGAAAGAACGCGGCCCCGCGCTTGGCCCATGCCTCCCTCTTTCCGGCCTCTTTCGTCTCGGCCAGCACGATCAGCGCGCCGGCCAGTTCTTCCGCGGTGAGCGTGTCAGCTCCGGTGGCGATGACCAGTTCCCCGAGCTGGCGCACTTTGCGAGTTTTCAGTCCGCGAGCTTTGTCTTCGAGAGCCTTCAGGTCCGCATCAAAGTCCCTTGGTTTGCGCATCACAGTCTCCGTGAGGGTCGATACAGAAATGGTAGCTGGGCAACGCGCGCAATGCTGTAGAATCATCAGGACAGCCTGGGACGCGGTAGTCCCTCCCGAGATTTTTTCGAGGGAGGGCGCGCTTATACGTCGTTCCGACGTGCGCTTCGCTGTGCCAGTGATCTGGTCGCGATGGCGATCTATCATCTTCATGTCAAGGTCATTGGCCGAAAGGCCGGGAGCAGCGCGGTGGCGTCGGCCGCATACCGCTCGGGATCGCGGCTGCGTGACGAGCGGCTCGGCCTCGAGCAGGATTTCTCCGCCAAGCGCGGCGTCGTTCATTCCGAGGTGATGCTGCCGGAGAACGCGCCGGAGGCATGGCGCGATCGCGAGCGGCTTTGGAATGATGTCGAAGCGTTCGAAATCCGGAAAGATGCCCAGCTGGCCCGCGAGGTGGAGTTTGCGCTTCCGCGCGAGATGAGTGAGGCGCAGGGCATCGCGTTGGCCCGCGACTTCGTTCGGAGCGAGCTCGTGGACTTTGGCATGATCGCCGATCTCAATGTGCATTGGGACAGGGCCGGGGACGGACTGCCGAAACCTCATGCTCATGTCATGCTGACCATGCGGGCGGTCGATCAGAACGGCTTTGGCAAGAAGGTGCGAGACTGGAATCGCACCGAGATGGTCGAGCGCTGGCGCGAACGCTGGGCGGAGCTCGCCAATGAGCGGCTGGCTGAGCTCGACATCGACGCACGGATCGAACATCGCAGTCTGGAAGCCCAGGGCATCGCGCTGGAGCCGCAAAGCCAGATCGGCGCGCCGGCGAAACGGATTGAGGTTCGGGGCGTCGCTGGAGAAGTCGGTGAGGCCGACCGGGCCGAGATGCACCGCGAGATTGCGCGAAACAATGGCGCGCGGATCATCGCCGATCCCTTGCTTGGACTGGACGCTATCACCCTGCAGCAATCGACCTTCACCCGTCGCGATATGGCGAGGTTCGCGCACCGGCATAGCGACGGGCTCGACCAGTTCAATGAGGTGGTGGGCGCACTGCAGGGAGCGCCCGATCTGGTCGAACTCGGCAAGGACGCCCGCGGCGAGGATCGGTTCACCACCCGCGGAATGATCGAGGCAGAACAGCGCCTGCACCGGGCCGCTGAACTGATGGCGGAACGGGAGCGCCATGAGGTGCGCGACGCGGATCGCCAGGCGGCTCTGGCGGGTGCGGAAGCGCGCGGCCTGTTGCTGTCATCCGAGCAGGTTGACGCCTTGGCGCACGTCACCGATGGACGCGATCTGGGCGTCGTTATCGGACATGCCGGGACGGGAAAGAGCGCGATGTTGGGGGTGGCGCGGGAGGCATGGGAAGCGGCAGGCTTCGAGGTCCGGGGCGTGGCGCTGTCCGGCATTGCCGCGGAAAACCTCGAAAGCGGATCGGGTATATCGTCACGCACGATTGCCAGCCTGGAGCATGGCTGGGAACAAGGCCGTGATTTGCTCAAATCGAGCGATGTGGTGGTGATCGACGAGGCCGGCATGGTAGGTACGCGGCAACTTGAGCGCGTGCTGTCCCATGCTGCCGAGGCTGGTGCAAAGGTGGTGCTGGTCGGAGATCCGCAACAACTGCAGGCCATCGAGGCGGGCGCTGCGTTCCGGTCAATCCATGAGCGTCACGGCGGCGCCGAGATCGGCGAAGTGCGCCGTCAGCGGGAGGACTGGCAGCGCGACGCCACGCGCGATCTGGCGACCGGCAAAGTAGGCCATGCGCTCGAGGCCTACCGCACCCACGGCATGGTGCATGAGGCCCAGACCCGCGAGCAGGCGCGCAGCGATCTGATTGAGCGTTGGGACCGCGACCGGCAGGCATCACCGGATCGGAGTCGGATCATCCTGACCCACACCAATGACGAAGTGCAGGCGCTGAACGAGGCAGCGCGCGAGCGGATGCGGGCCGCTGGCGATCTCGGCGACGAGGTGCACGTGGCGGTCGAGCGCGGGGCGAGAGACTTCGCCGGCGGAGACCGCGTCATGTTCCTGCAGAACGAGCGTGGCCTTGGCGTGAAGAACGGCACGCTGGGCACCGTCGAGCAGGTCAGCGTGCGATCCATGACTGTGCAGACCGACGATGGCCGATCCGTGCGCTTCGACCTCAAAGATTACAATCGGCTCGACCATGGCTATGCGGCGACGATCCACAAGGCGCAGGGCATGACGGTGGACCGCGTCCATGTCCTGGCAACACCCGGCATGGACGCCCACAGCGGCTATGTCGCGCTGTCGCGGCACCGCGACAGCGTCGACCTGCATTGTGGCCGTGACGACTTTGCCAATGAAGATCGGCTGGTCCGCGCCCTGTCGCGCGATCGCACCAAGGACATGGCTTCCGACTATGACCATGCCAATCCGATCCGGGGCTACGCCGAGCGGCGTGGGATCACGTTCCGCGAGCGCGTGGCCGAGATCGCGCGCAAGTTGATACCGGAGAAGCTGCGTGACATGTTCGATGGCCTTCGCGTTCCTGGGGAGGTGTCCGACCGGTATGGCGGACAAAGGCCCGAGCCCCGGTCGCCGGAAAGGGAAAGGAGCGGTACGGCAGCCGACCGGCGCGAAACCGAAGTGCCGGCAAGGAACCTGGCGCAAGATCCCGAAGCGGAAGCACGTCGCGTGCGAACCCGCGCGCTCGTGCGCCATGCCCGCGCCGTGGATGCGATCTTCGCGGAGCGGGAGATAGGCAGGCAGGCAAGTCCGGAGCAGGTGAAAGAACTACAGACGGCCCGCCATGCCTTCGAGGCGGTGCGGCCTTATGGCTCGCATGACGCCGAAGCCGCCTACCGAAACAACCCGGAGCTCGCCCGTAAGGCGGCGGCCGGTCAGGTCAGCCCCGCCATCCGTGCGCTCCAGATCGAAACCGAACTGCGCATCGATCCGGGCCGCCGTGCCGACCGCTTCGTGGAGGACTGGCAGAAGCTCGACCACAGCAGCAAGCGCCAGTACCAGGCCGGCGACATGTCCGGCTACAGGGCCACGCGCTCCGTGATGGGCGACATGGCCAAAAGCCTCGAACGCGATCCGCAATTGGAATCCATCCTCGCCGGCCGCAAGAACGACCTCGGCATCGCGTTCGAATCCGGCCGCCGGCTCGGCCAGGAGCTAGCCCTTGCCCACGGTATCGGCCTTGGAAAAGACCGAGGCCTCGAACGCTGACTAGGCCTATCTGCCGCCGCTTGGGCGCCACGCCCCGACAAGTCGAAAACCCAATTGCACGCCCGCCAGGTGGTGGCCTCTCTTCTCTCAGCAGCCGTCAGAACCAGCCAGCAGGAAGCAGCCCGGCCATGCGCGAAGCGGACCGCATCATCCGTTTGAAAACCGTTCTCGCGAGGACCGGGCTGTCGCGGTCCACGATCTACCGCAAGATCGCCGAGGGCACGTTCCCGGTTCAGATCAAGATCAGCACCAATGGCAGCGGTTGGCATGAATCCGAAATCAACCGGTGGATCGCAGATCCTGTCTCGTGGCGACCGAGGGGCGCGCTCGGTGAAGTCCGGTGACGAGAAGATGAACGTCAATCGTCGTTGTCCTCGAAACGCATGATAAACTACGCGCGCGTCCGCCGTGGCGGCAGCTTGCCCTATTCCTTAGAGAGGCGCGTCTTCGGCCCGTTGCTGATTGGACCGTCAATCGGTCCTAGTTCGGCGCTGATAGCAACAGGCTTGTCCTGCGCTGACAGAGGGGCTTCTCCACGCAGCCAACTCCGCGTTTTCTGATCCGTTCTTGGTGAAATGCCGGCGTCCCATTGTTCACCAAAAGGGCCGCCGCCATAAGCTCACTCGTGTCGTACCCCAATCGATGTGTACCCGTAGGTGCTGACCGGATTATCGGATAGCCTTCCTATCCCCGTACTGGGCCCACCACTGCTCACGCTGACGCTTCCTTGAATTGCAATATGCGCGCACCCTGGCGCAGCGCATCGAGATAGTCGGCCCACCACGTCATCAGTTTCACACGCTCATCCCAATAGTCGCCGCGGGCGTAGGCCCGGCGCACAGCATTCGGCTCAACATGCGCCAGCGCAGCCTCGATGGCGTTGATGCTCCACTTTCCGCTTTCGTTGGCCAGGGTCGAAAAGGTCGAGCGGAAACCGTGAGCGACCATCTCGTCGTTCGAATAGCCGAGACGGCGCAGCGCCGCACACAGCGTGTTTTCGCTGATCGGCCGCGTCACCGAACGCAGGCCCGGGAAGACAAGCCCGGCCACGCCTCGCCCTGTGATCGGATGCAGGTCCCGCAAAATGGCGGTAGCCTGCGCTGGAAGCGGGACGCGGTGAGGTCTGCGCATCTTCGTCCGCTCGGCGGGGATGTTCCACACGGCAGCGTCCAGATCAAACTCAGCCCATGTCGCGTGGCGCAGCTCGCCCGGCCGCGGCGCTAGCAGGGCGATCAGTTGCAGCGCGGCCTTCGTCGTTGGCTGGCCCTGAAAGCCGTCAATCGCCCGCAGCAAGCCGCCGAACGCGACAGGCTCGATAATCGCCGCCCGGTGCTTCGGTTTTGGAGCTGCGATTGCGCCGCGCAGCGCTTGGGTCGGGTCCGCATTGGCACGGGCGGTCGTGACAGCATATCGAAATACGGCACCAATGACCGCCCGCAGGCGCTTTGCCGTTTCGAGCTTGCCGGCCGCTTCCAGTGGTTGCAGCACCCGCAAGACTTCGCCAGCGGAGACGTCGCCGATCGGCAGCGGTCCCAGATCGGCCTTGGCCAGGCCGAGCAGCCATTCCAGCTTGCCAGCGGTCGCAGTCGCAACGCCCTCCCGCTTCTTCTTGGCAAGCAGCTCATCGGCCAGAACACTGAACGTGTTGGCCTGAGCCTCGGCGCGCGCCGCCTTCACCTGGCGCTTCCGGATGGCGGGATCGATGCCGTCCCGCAAGAGGCCCGCAGCTTCGTCCCTTAGCCTTCTGGCAGCTTCCAGTGGCACACCGGCCGGGGCCTTGCCGTATTCGCCAAGGGCGAGCTTCTTCTGCTTGCTGCCGAACCGATACGCGAAATTCCAGAGTTTGCCACCGCTTGGCGTAAGCCACAGTTGCAGGCCGCCCCCGTCCGAGAGCTTCACTAGCCGCCCACTAGCCTTGGCGTTCCTAACGGCAGCGTCCGTAAGTTTTCCACTCGCCATGCCACGTACCAACTGTTGGCCTTTTCAAAGCTACATCGCCCGAAAGGCCAACAAGGAGGCCAACAATTTCATCGGCTGTCAACGAACGAGAACAAACCGTGACGGCCACGAATGACCGAAAATGTTTTGTTTTCAGTACCTTGTCGGCGAGAAACGAACGAGGGAGGACGGCTGCGGAAGGGGGGTGGTGCCGCAAGAGGGACTCGAACCCCCGACCCCGTCATTACGAATGACGTGCTCTACCAGCTGAGCTATTGCGGCGAACCATAGCGGCGAGCGCCCGGCACGAGGCCGGACGACGCGGACGCGCTCCTGATATCGGGCGGACGGCCCGTTGGCAAGGACAACGCGCGCGGCCGCGGCTCCGAAACGAACCGTTGTGACCGGGACGGCGGGAGGGCCTGACGGTCCTCAGCCGCCGAACCGCGACCAGAACCCGCGCCAGCCGCCGGCCTGGGCCTTGGGCGCGATCTGCTCGGCGAACTCGTCGCGGGGCTGGTCATCGTCATCGACACCGGGATCGTCCGGCGGCCGCATGATCGGCACGATCGCCTGGATCGGCGTCTCCGCCGGCCGGGCGAGATCGTTGCGGGTGCGGAACAGCGGCGTCGGCGCGGCTGCCGCCGTCTCGGCCGGCTTGGCGGCGACCGCGTTCGGCTCGGCCTCCGTCTCCGGCTCCGATTCGGCCTCGACGGGACCCGCGGCCTGCAACGGCGGCGCCGGCTCGGCGGCGACGGCCTCGATCAACCGGCTATCCTCAGCCATGTCCACAGGGATATCCACCGGCTTGTCGACAGGCTTGTCCACGGCCTCGGCCGGTTGTTCGGCCTGCTCGGGATCGGCCGCGACCACCGGCCGCGGCGGCTCGTTGTCCTGCAGCGCCGGAGTGATCACCACGGCCTCGCGCGGCGGCTCGACCGCGGCTTCGGCCACGGTGGGCCGGGCCGGCGGCGCCAGCACGGCTTCGGCGAAGGCCGAGCTTTCGATCACGCTGCTGCGCTCCGAGGGCAGGCTCGCCACCGGCGTCTGCCATTGGAAGGCGTCGAGCCGGCCGGTGACCGGCGAGATCGGCTGCCAGCGATCGCTGACATAGCCGTCCGCGGTCCAGGCCGGGTCGTGGCGGGCGCGCACCGCGCGCAGCGCCCATTCGCGCGCCTTGCCGGCGTCGCCATGCTCGGTGCGCTCCAGCTCGGCCATCAGCATCGCCACGCGCTGGGTCGGATCCTCCGTGAACGGCGCCAGCGCCTCGCGGGCGCGGCCGAATTCGGCGGCGTCGATCGCCGCGCGCGCCACCGCCAGCGCGCCTTCGACATGGCCGGGCGTCCGCGCGGCCAGGTTCTCCACCCGCGCCAGCCGCTGCGTGGCCGAATCGCCGAGCCGCACATGGGCGTAGGCATCGGCGAGATCCGGATGCGGACACGCCGCCCAGGCCGCCTCGATGATCTTCATCGCGCGCCGCACCTGGTGCGCCTCGCTCTCGAACTTCGCCGCCAGCACCGCGGCCGGCACCAGTGTCGGCGCCAGCTTCACCGCCTCCATCGCGCTCGAGCGCGACAGGTCGCGATCCCCGGTCTCCAGCGCCAGCGCGCGCGCCGTCAGCAGCACGCCGCGCTGACGGCGGTAGGTCGGCTTGTCGATCATGCCGGCGGTGTAGTTGCCGTCGAGGATCGAAAGCGCTCCGTCCCAGTCGGCCTCGGCGCAGCGGAAGCCGAGCACGGCATGCGAGGCCCAGGTGGCGTTGGGCGCCAGCCTGAGCGCTTCGTCGGCGATCATCACCGCGGCATAGGCGTCGTCGGCGCGCTGCGCCTCGATGAACAGGCCGCGCAAGCCGAGCAGGCGGGTGTCGTGGCGCTCGGCCATGGCGCGGAAGGCGCGCCGGGCGCCGTCGCGGTCGCCTTCGAGCTGCGCCGCCTGGGCGTGCAGGAGCAGCGTCAGCGGATCATCGCCGGCCAGCCGCTTGGCGGTGTCGGCGTGCTGCCGCGCCGCCGTCGAATCGCCCTGGCCGATCGCCAGCAGGCCGTGGGTGATGGCGTGGCGGCCGCGCTGATGCCGGCGGGCGCGATGCGCCTTGCGGATGCGGCCGGGCGCCCGCAGCAGTGCGCTGATCAGGTTCCAGACCAGCACGCAGGCCGCGATGGTCAGGCCGAGCGCGAGCACGAACACCGGCAAGGTCATGGCGATCCGCCACGGGCCCCAATTCAAGACGACGTCGCCGGTCTGCTCGGCGACCCAGGCCGAGCCCGCAGCGGCGAGCCCGACCAGGATGAGGAAAATGACGATCCGGAACATGTGCGTCCTTGGGCGTCCTATTGCGCGGGTTTGGCGAGCGCGGTCATCGCGTCGTCGGCGAATTTGCGGGCGGTCGACAGCGCGGCGTCGCGGGCATCGGCGCGTGCGAGCCAATCATTGGCGGGGGCGCGATCCTCCGGCGAGAGACCCTTCAGCTCGCGGCGGGCCTCGGCGAAATCGTTGCGCAGCGCCGCCGCGGTGATCCGTGCCACGACCGCGCCGCGATCGGTGCCGGCGCCGTCGGTACGTTCGACCTTGACCAGGCTCGAGGCGCCGGCCGAGAGCTTGCTGAGGATCGAAGTCCCCGTGGTGCTCTCGGGCGCCGGCGGCGAGAGCTTCGGCACGATGGTGAGCAGCTCGCGGCTCAGTGCCGCGGGGCTCGGCACGCCGGTCGTGGCGAATGCCTCCAGCGGCTTCAGCGCGGCCGCGTCGGGCGCCAGCGATCTGGCGGTGGTCAGCGCCGCTCCATAGGGATCGCCGTGACGCACGGCGACGTCGAGCAGGGTCGCGGCGACCACGCGGCGCAGCGGCGCATCGTCGGCCGGCTTGGCCGCCTCTGAGAGCTTGGCGCGCTCCTGTGCCAGCGCCGCGCTCTGGCTCTTGCTCGCCCGCTCCAGCGCGTCGATGCGCGCCGTCAGGCCGGAGAGATCGATCGGCTCGGGTGCGGGCGCCGGCGCGGAGCCGTCGCGCGGCTGCGCCCGGACATCGTTGAGGGCCGCCACGGTCTTGTCGGCCTGCGCGCGCAGGCCGGCGACGTCGTTGCGCAGCGCTGCAATCGTCTTGTCGGCGGCATCGAGCCGGCCGGTCACGGCGCCGTCCGGCTTGCCGACGCGCTGCTCCAGCCCGGCGACGCGGGAGGTGAGCTCGTCGATAGCGGCGGACTGCGGCGAGATCGCCGAGGGCGGCTGCACAGGCGGCCAGCCGAGCATCCAGCCGACGCCGATCACCAGCGCCGCCGCGGCAGCGCCGGAGAACGGCGCGATGATCCAGGGCGAGACCGGGCGCGGCGGCCGGGGTGGAGGAAGCTCGGCGTGCGGCGGCTCGGCCGCGGCGACCGTCTCCTCGGGCGTCTCGCTGGCGGCCGATTCCGGTTCGGCGTCACCGGCGCCATGCGGATGCGACTGGCTCGCCGCGCCCGACGACCCCTCGGCCAAGGCTTCGGCCGGCGCGGACCAGGGCGACGTGGTCGGCCGCTCCGCCGCGCTCTCGCTGGCCGACGGGCGCTCCTCGCGCGAGGTCGGCTCTAAATCGATGGTCGGCGGTGGCCGTTTCGGCCGCCCGGTGTCGGAGGCCGGTGCAGCGGTGTCGGGTTCATCGACCATGGTGGAAGTTCCCTGGCTGAGGCAAGATTGAGCAGGCCCTCTTACGCCATTCACGACCGTAGCGCACGGGTCA
>BFBZ01000721.1_pt1 | contig 27354 bp, 26 predicted proteins | sample 1888401 | NCBI WGS metagenome assembly BFBZ01 (sample SAMD00112614, study PRJDB3348) | symbiont metagenome | host: Chara braunii
TGTAGCCCGCATGGAACTTCGCGCAACGATTGTCTAGGAGGGTCGCGCCGGAGGCTGGGTTCTGGTAGCCCAGCCGGGACAAGAAGCTGACTTCAAGTCGGTGTTAGATTGATGATGGACCTTGATGCTCGTCGACAGCCACTGCCACCTCGATTTTCCTGACTTCGCGGCCGAGCTGGACGCTGTGGTGGCGCGCGCCAAGGCCGTGGGCGTCGGCCGGCTCGTGACGATCTCGACCCGCGTGCGCAAGCTTCCGGACCTTTTGGCGATCGCTGATCGCTTTCCCGAGGTCTATTGCTCGGTCGGCACTCATCCGCACCACGCCCACGAGGAGCTCGACATCAAGGCCGCCGATCTCGTCGGCTACACGCGGCACCCGAAGGTCGTCGCGATCGGTGAGGCGGGGCTCGATTATCACTACGACAACAGCCCGGTGGACAAGCAGGAGCAGGGGCTTCGCCAGCACATCGCAGCGGCCCGCGAGACCGGCTTGCCGCTGGTGATACATTCGCGCGAAGCCGATGAGCACATGGGCCGCGTGCTGAAGGACGAGATGGGGAAGGGCGCCTTCCCGGCTGTGCTCCACTGCTTCACCGGCGGTCGTGAACTGGCCATGAGCGCCGTCGACATGGGCCTCTACGTCTCGTTCACAGGCATCCTGACGTTCAAGAATTCTGCCGACCTTCGCGCGATCGCCAAGGACCTGCCGCCGGACCGCATCCTGGTCGAGACGGACTCGCCCTACCTCGCGCCGATGCCGTATCGCGGCAAGCGCTGCGAGCCGGCCTATGTGGCCGAGACTGCGAAGGTGCTGGCCGAGACCCGCAACGTGACGCCCGCTGAGATCGCCCGCCAGACCACGGAAAACTTCTTCCAGCTGTTCAACAAGGTGCCGCGGCCCGCGGCCGCCGCCGCATGACGCTGAAATTCACGATCCTCGGCTGTGGCTTCTCTGGTGGCGTTCCGCGCGCGGGGCTCGGCTGGGGCGCTTGTGACCCGAACAACCCGAAGAATCGGCGGCGGCGCACGTCGCTCCTGGTCGAGAAGACCGGCGCGGACGGCAACAAGACCAGCATTCTGGTCGACACCTCGCCGGATCTTCGCGAGCAGCTCTACGACGCGGGCGTCACTTGGCTCGACGCGGTGCTCTACACCCATCCGCACGCCGACCACGTCCACGGCATCGACGATCTGCGTGCGCTGTTCATTCACAAGCGTCGTCCGCTCGACGTCTACATGGACGAGCCGACCTCGCACGACGTCCGCAAGCGCTTCGACTATTGCTTCGCCACGCAGCCCGGCAGCGAATATCCGCCGATTGTGAAGGAGCACCGGATTGCTTCCGGGCAGCCGCTGACGGTCAACGGGGAAGGGGGCCCGATCGCGGTGATGCCCTTCCTCCAGGAGCATGGCGACATCCCTTCCCTCGGCTTCCGGTTCGGCGGGCTCGCCTATTCCTGCGATCTGAGCGCAGTGGCGCCTGAGAGCGTTCCGCTGCTGGCTGGCCTGGAGGTCTGGATCGTCGATGCGCTGCGCTACAAGCCGCATCCGAGCCATTTTAGCCTGTCGGACTCGCTGTCATGGATCGGCCGGATCAAGCCACAACGGGCGATCCTGACCAATCTGCACTCGGACCTCGATTACACGGTTCTCAAGGGCGAGTTGCCGCCCCATATCGAGCCCGCATTTGACGGGATCAGCGGCACGGTTTCTGGCGATTCAAAGTTGAAGTAATTTCATCGTTTGATCCGCCTTCATGCTCGAAATATTGAACTAATAGGCTCCCTTGAAGTGATTTCTGAGGTTTCCGGCAATCTCAGAAATTAGATAAAATTCAAATGATTGGATCGGTCTTTTCATCCAATCGAGCGGAGTGCGAGCCAATGGCGGGTGAAGCAGGGCACACTCATGGCGCCGGCGGGCACGCCCATAGCCACGATAGCGGCCATTCCCATACGCCCAAATCCTTCGGCTCGGCCTTTGCGATCGGCCTCATCCTCAACACCGGTTTTGTGATCGTCGAGGCCATTTTCGGCATCCTCGGAAACTCCACGGCGCTGCTGGCCGACGCGGCCCACAATCTCAGCGACGTTTTGGGTCTGCTGGTGGCCTGGGCTGCCGTTGGGTTGTCCAAACGCAGGCCGTCGGATCGGTTCACCTATGGACTTCGCGGCTCATCGATCCTGGCTGCGCTGTTCAACGCGATGTTCCTGCTGGTTGCGGTCGGCGCCATCGCCTGGGAGGCGGTTTGGCGCTTCCAGAACCCCGCGCCGGTTGCCGGCGGCATGGTGATCGTCGTGGCGCTCGTCGGCATCGCGATCAACGGTTTCACGGCCTGGATGTTCGCGTCGGGCCGCAAGGACGACCTCAACATCGAGGGCGCGTTCCTGCACATGGCGGCCGACGCCGCGGTTTCGGCTGGCGTGGTGATCGCAGCTGTCATCATCATGGCCACGGGCTGGCTCTGGGTCGATCCGGCGGTCAGCCTCGTGATCTGCGTCGTGATCCTCTGGAGCACCTGGGGGCTGCTCAAGAACTCGGTGCGGCTGTCGCTGGCCGGCGTGCCGCCGGGCATCCGGACGGACGAGGTTAGGGCGTTCATCGCCGCCCGGCCCGGCGTCGCTGAAATCCACGACCTGCACATCTGGTCGATGAGCACCAGCGAGGTCGCCCTGACGTGTCATGCCGTGATGCCGGGCGGCCATCCCGGCGATGGCTTCCTCCGCGAGCTGTGCCACGACCTCGAGCACCGCTTCGGCATTGGTCACGCGACGATCCAGATCGAGATGAGCCGCGAAAGCGGCTGTGCGCTGGCTCCGGATCACGTCGTCTAAGCTCCCAGCCGTTGGGCCGAACGAGCGTCTGTCTGCCGCTCAAAGACGCGTCAAAAGCCGCATGAAATCTGCGGTCCAGATAGATATTCCATAATATGTCTTATGCGAATTGTCTCTATCATCAAAAGGAACTTGGGGGCGTTCTAGTGGGTTACTGCCCTAACCGGATTTCTGTTGCCGGTTCTTTCCGTTTCGAGCCCCCACAGTCCAACCCCGAGGTGTCCCGTGAGCAAAGTGACGAAGCTCAAGCTACGCAACAACGGCAAACCTGCTGCTGCACTCGATACGCCGACCGATCTCGACAGCGCCGCCGTGAAGGCGGTGTCCGAGGCGCTCAACGGCCTCCTGGCCGACAGCTTTGCGCTGTACCTCAAGACCAAGAACTTCCACTGGCATATGAGCGGCCCGCATTTCCGCGACTACCATTTGCTGCTCGACGATCACTCGGCCGAGATCATCGGCGCGACCGACGACATGGCTGAGCGCGTCCGCAAGATCGGCGGTACGACACTCCGGTCGATCGGCCAGATTTCGAAGCTCCAGACCATCGAGGACAACGACGAGGATTTCGTACCTCCGGCGATGATGCTCAACGAGCTGATGAACGACAACAAACACGTCGTGGCCCAGATGCGGAAAGCCCACGAGGTCTGCGACGAGCACGGTGATGTGGCGTCCGCGAGCCTCATCGAGAACTGGATCGACCAAACCGAGAAGCGGACCTGGTTCCTGTTCGAGGCGGCTCGCAACGCCAGCAACAGCGGCCACTGAGCGGTTGCCATTTACCGGTTAACGGCCGCGGGAGAGGCGGCCCGCGTTAAGATTTGGACGCGCCCTGCTTCCTGTGGGGCGCGTTCCGCATTTGTCGCTCCCGCGAAACCCGTCTGTTACGGTCAGCTCAATGAACCCGCCTATGAAACCTTCCCGCGATATCCAACGCCTCCTTGAGATCATGGCGGCGCTCCGCACGCCCAAGACCGGCTGCCCGTGGGATCTGGAGCAGAATTTCGCGACCATTGCGCCCTACACGCTCGAGGAAGCCTACGAGGTCACCGACGCCATCGAGCGCAACGACCTCCACGATCTCCGCGAGGAGCTGGGCGACCTCCTCCTCCAGGTCGCCTTCCACGCCCGGATGGCCGAGGAGCAGAACGCGTTCGATTTCGGCGCCGTGGTCGAGGGCATCACGGCGAAGCTGATCCGCCGCCATCCGCATGTGTTCGGCGACACGCGCGACCTGTCGCCGGAGCAGGTGAAAGGGCTGTGGGACAAGATCAAAGCCGAAGAAAAGGCCGAGCGCGCGGCCCACCGCAAGGTCGAAGAGAAGGGTGCCCTCGCCGGCGTTCCGGTGGCGATGACCGCCCTCACCCGTGCGCTGAAATTGCAGGAAAAGGCCGGCAAGGTCGGCTTCGACTGGAACGATCCGATGGCCGTGCTCGCGAAGATCCGCGAGGAGGCCGACGAGATCGAAACGGAGATCGAAAGTGGCGACCGCGAGCTCGCCGCGGCTGAGGTCGGCGATCTGCTGTTCGCGATGGTGAACCTTGCGCGGCATCTCGGCGTCGATCCGGAGACCGCACTTCGCGGCACCAATGCGAAGTTCGAGCGCCGCTTCGGCTCGATCGAACGCGCGCTCGCGGCGGATGGAAAGAAGCCGCAAGATGCGACGCTCTCCGAGATGGATGCGCTGTGGGAGGCCGCCAAGGCTTCGGAGAAGTAGCCTTCCGAGAAGTAAGCGCCCCTACTCGATCCCGGCCGCCTTCAGATATTGCGGATCGGCGAACCGTTCCGGCGTCGGCAGAGGCTGTCTCAGCGCGCCCGTTTCGCCCATGAACGCGATCACCTGCGACAGCCCTGTGAGGCTGATCTCACCGCGCTTGGGCATCACGCCGCGCTCCGGCTCAAAGAACAGCGCAAGAATTTGCCGCGCGACCTCTGGCGGTGCACCCGATGTATCCGTGATGGCGCGGATCACCACGTCGCGCTTTCCGGGATCGCGGATGATACGGAACGCCTCTTCGAGTGCGCGCAGATAGCGCGTCGCCGCGTCCTTGTTCGCCTCCGCCCACGAGCGCCGCGCCGCAGTGACTGTATAAACGAATTCCGGCGTCACCTCGTTGCTCCGGCCGAGCAGGTTGAAGCCCTGCCGGATCGCGAAGAAGTCATGCGGCTGGCCTAGCGGGACCGCGTAGCAATCGCTGTGCACCAGGCAGTCGAAGCGTTGCGGCGTGCCGGAGATCGCTTTCACGGTGAAGTCGCCTTCACGAAGCCCGTGCTTCGCCAGCAGCTTCCGGATCGAATAGGTGATCGTCCCCGCCTCGTCCGCGAAACCCAGCGTCTTGCCCTTCAGGTCCGCGAAGCTTTTGACCGCCGGATGAGCCACCAGGCTGTAGATCGGATTGTTGAACTCCGCCGCGACCGCGACCGCATCCGACCCGCCAAGCGCCGCACGAACGAGGAACGGCGTCGCCACATGAGCGATGTCGGCCTTGCCGTCGTGCAGGGCGTTGATGGTGTTCTCCCCGCCGCCTCCGATCAGCACCGTGCTGAAATTCAGCCCTTGCCTGGCGAACAGCCCTTCCCGCTCGGCGATGAAAATCGGCAGCGAGAAGATGCTGTTGTTGGTCGAGGGCGATTGCGCATAGCGGAGCGTGAGAACCTGCGCGCCTGCTGGAAAAGCGAGCCACAGCCCGGTCAGCACGGCGACGGCGGCACGCAACATCGTGCGCCGCGCGCGCATCAGTGCAGGCCGGCCTTGTGCGGCTCGCCGAACTTCGCCGTCACCGCGTCCACCCGGTCCGGAGCGACGCGGACTTTCATGGCGTAACGGCCCTCGGCGTCGAGCGCCTTCTCCATCACCTCGGTGTGGCGGTGCAGCCAGCTCACGCCCGCGCCGTCCGCCGGATCGAGCGAGAGGTCGAGCACCACGCGATGCACGCTCAGCCGCGCTTCGACGGCCTTGGAGAGGTCGTCGAGCCCCTCCCCGGTCAGCGCCGAAAGCAGCACCGGACGCCGCTCGGCCGGGCGACGGTCAGCCAGGTTCTTCAGCCGCATCCGCCCATCGGCATCAAGCACGTCGATCTTGTTCCACACTTCGATGAGCCGTTGCTCGTCGTTCGGCTCGATGCCGAGCGCGCGCAGCACCTCCTCGACGTCGTGCAATTGCGCCTCGGTGTCCTCATGCGACACGTCGCGTACATGCAGGATCACATTCGCCTCGATCACCTCTTCGAGCGTGGCGCGGAACGCTGCGACCAGCATGGTCGGCAGATCGGAGATGAAGCCGACGGTGTCGGAGAGAATGACCTTCAAGCCGTTGGGCAGCGCGACCGAGCGCAGAGTCGGATCGAGCGTCGCGAACAGCATGTCGGCTTCGAGCACGCTTGCGCGCGTCACGCGGTTGAACAGCGTCGATTTGCCGGCGTTGGTGTAGCCGACCAGCGCGACGATCGGATAAGGCACCCGCGCACGGCTGTCGCGATGGAGCTTACGGCGCTTCTTGACCTTCTCCAGATCGTTCTCGATCCGGATGATCCGCTCGTCGATCAGCCGGCGGTCGGTTTCGAGCTGGCTTTCGCCAGGGCCGCCGAGGAAGCCGAAGCCGCCGCGCTGGCGCTCAAGGTGGGTCCAGGTCCGCACCAGCCGGCTGCGCTGATAGTTCAGATGCGCGAGCTCGACCTGAAGCGTGCCCTCCTTCGTGCGCGCCCGGCGCCCGAAGATTTCAAGGATGAGCCCGGTGCGATCGAGCACCTTGGCGTTCCACGCCTTCTCCAGGTTCCGCTGCTGCACCGGCGAGAGCGCGCAATCCACCACGACGATGCCGGCCTCGTGGCTTTTCACCAGACCCGCGATCTCGTCGACCTTGCCCTTGCCGATATAGGTCGCGGGCCGGACATCGGTCAGCAGCACCATGCCGGTGTCGAGGATGTCGAGATCGATGGCGCGCGCGAGACCTACGGCCTCCTCCAGCCGCGCCTCATGATCGCGCTCAACGTCAGGCGCGACGGCAACCGCACCGCGCGCCGGCTGGCGGCGGCGATACGGTCCAATGACGAGTGCGCGTCCGGTTCCGCCGTCCGGAGGACTGAGCGGTTCCTGACGCCTGTCGCGCTGACGCTGCTCCAACTAGACCTTGTCTCCAGGGCCTGGGGGCTCCTCGCCGCCTTCAAACAGCGAAATCGGATGCCCCGGCATGATCGTGGAGATGGCGTGCTTGTACACCAATTGCGAGTGGCCATCTCGACGCAGCAGGACGCAGAAATTGTCAAACCAAGTCACGACGCCCTGAAGCTTCACGCCGTTCACCAGGAAAATGGTGAGCGGAATTTTGGCTTTGCGAACGTGATTGAGGAAAGTGTCTTGTAAGTTTTGAGCCCGATCGGCTGCCATTGCCGTTGATCCGTTATTTTGCCCGCGGACCCCTGCCGCAGGTTGTTGTTCTCAAGTCACCTGACCCCTTTGCGTTGAGGTCATAGGACTTGGGGCGGAGATATTAGATGGTAGCTCAATAGGCGGTGCAAGCCCAAGTTCGCGGCGGCACTGCACAAAAACGTGTTTCCTTTGGCAAACGCTAGAGAATTTCATGCTCTATCGCTGCCTTTTGAAGCATCAGCTTTGCTCCGCGAATTGATGAAAGTCGCGCCTCAAGGCGCTCGCGATGAGTCCTGGCGCGCCATTGCCGACCGGTTTGCCGTCGATCCGCACCACCGGCATCACGATCTGGCTCGCCGACGTCACAAAAGCTTCACGCGCGGTCTGCGCCTCGTCGAGCGTGAAGGCGCGCTCCTCGAGCTTCAGCCCCTGCTTCGCCATCACTTCGAGCACCACGGTGCGCGTGATACCCTTGAGAATGCCGTGGTCGACCTGCCGCGTGACGACCTTGCCGTCGCGGGTGACGATCCAGGCGTTCGACGACGAGCCTTCGGTGATATGGCCGGTGTTGTCGACGAACCAGGCCTCCTTGGCGCCCTGCTCCCGCGCCGCTTGCTTGGCCAGCACGTTGGGAAGCAGCGACACCGACTTGATATCCACACGGGCCCAGCGGTTCTCCGGCACGGTGATGACGGCGATGCCGTCGCCTGCGAGCTTCTCAGCGGCCTCGAAGTTCATGTTGCGGGCGGTGACGACCACGCTCGGCCGGGTGCCGGCCGGCGGAAACGCGTGGTCGCGCCGCGACACGCCGCGGGTGATTTGCAGATAGACGATGCCCCAGTGGATTCGATTCCGCTGCACCACCTCGTGGAACACGACGCTCAGCGCCGCAGGCGTCATCGGCATGGCGATGCGTAGCTCGCCGAGCGAGCGTTGCAGCCGCTCGATGTGGCGGCGCTCGTCGACCAGCTTGCCGCCCAGCACCTCGCAGACCTCATAGACGCCGTCGGAGAACTGGTAGCCGCGGTCTTCCACATTCACGGAGGCTTCGCGCAGCGGGAGATAGCGGCCGTTGACGTAGGCAATTCGCGACATGTTGGGGATTCCGGATTAGCCGATACCGAGCGCTTTGAGCTTGCGATGGAGCGCCGAGCGCTCCATTCCGACGAACTCCGCGGTGCGCGAGATGTTGCCGCCGAAGCGGTTGATCTGCGCCAGCAGATATTCGCGCTCGAACAACTCGCGCGCCTCTCGGAGCGGCAGGCCCATGAGCTGTTCGCCGCCGTTGCCGTTCGGCATCGAAGGCACCATCGAGCCCACATCCTGCGGCAACATGGAGGCGTTGATGACGGCCGTGGGATCGCCGCCGGCGAGGATCATCAGCCGCTCCACGTTGTTGCGAAGCTGCCGGACGTTGCCCGGCCAGTCGTGCGATTGCAGAACGGCCATTGCATCGGAGCCGATCTGACGCTGCGGCAGGCCGGTCGACAGCGAAATCTGCTCCATGAAGTACGTCACGAGGTCCGCGATATCCTCGCGGCGCTCGGCAAGCGGTGGCACGCGCACAGGCACGACCGAAAGCCGGTGATAGAGATCCTCGCGGAACTTGCCCGCTGCTATCTCCGCTTCGATGTTGCGGCTGGTCGACGACACGATCCGCACGTCCACGGCAACCTTGCTTGTCCCACCGACCCGCTGGAAGGTCTGTTCGACGAGGACACGCAGGATCTTGTTTTGGGTGTCTCGCGGCATGTCCGCGATCTCGTCGATGAACAGCGTGCCGCCGTGCGCCTCCTCCAGCGCGCCGACCTTGCGCTCGGTCGAGCCGTTGGTCGGATCGACGCCGAACAGCTCGATCTCCATGCGCTCGGGCGTGATCGCGGCTGCATTGATGACGACGAACGGGCCGCCGGCGCGACCGGAATGGTTGTGAATGGTGCGCGCGGTCAGTTCCTTGCCGGAGCCGGAGGGGCCGACGATCATAATGCGGCTGTTGGTTGGCGCGACCTTCTCGATCGTCTGACGGAGCTGGTTGATCGACGGCGAGCGGCCGACCATGCTGGCCGGCACGGGCGCCAGCGCCTTCAACTCCTTCACCTCGCGTTTGAGCCGCGAGGTCTCGAGCGCGCGATCGGCAACCAGCACCAGCCGGTCGGCCTTGAACGGCTTCTCGATGAAATCGTAGGCGCCCTGTTTGATGGCGGCGACCGCGGTTTCGATATTGCCGTGGCCCGAGATCATCACCACCGGCAATTCGGGATGAAGCTCTTTGACGGAATCGAGCAGTTGCAGGCCGTCGAGACGGCTCCCCTGCAGCCAGATGTCGAGGAACACCAGATTCGGCCGGCGGTTCTTGATCTCGGCGAGTGCACTGTCGCTGTCGCGCGCGGTGCGCGTCGCGTAGCCCTCGTCCTGGAGCAGGCCCGAGACCAGCTCGCAAATGTCCGATTCATCGTCGACGATCAGAATATCTGACGCCATGCTCAACGCTCGCTCGCTGCCTTGCTGAGTTCTGTTTTAGCGGCACCAGCCGCCGGTTCGGTGGCGATGCGGAGCCGCATCCAGGCTCCGCGCTCGCCGGGCAGTTTTTCGGACGCATCGCGCAACTCGATCCGTCCGCCGTGTTCTTCCAAGATTCGTCCGACGATGGCGAGGCCAAGGCCGGTGCCCTTCTCACGCGTGGTGACATAGGGCTCGAGTATGCGGTTCCGGTTCTCCTTCGGCAGGCCGATGCCGTTATCGATTACGTCGATCACGATGTCGTCGCCGTCGCGCTCGGCAAACACACGAATGTGGCCGCGGCCGCGCTCGGCCTCCGGCACTGCCGTAATGGCCTCGGTCGCGTTCTTGATGATGTTGGTCAGCGCCTGCGATATCAGCCGGCGGTCGAAACGCGCCGGCATCGGGTCTTCGGCAAGTTCCAGATCGATATCCATGTCGGCGTTGCCGACACGCTGCAAGAACACCGCCTGACGCACGGTGTCGGCGACGTCCTCGTTCGTCATGACCGCCTTGGGCATGCGCGCGAACTTCGAGAACTCGTCGACCATGCGCTTGATATCATCGACCTGCCGAACGATCGTGTCGGTGCACTGGTCAAAAATCGCCTTATCCTCAGTGATGACCTTGCCGTACTTGCGCCGCAAGCGCTCGGCCGAGAGCTGGATCGGCGTCAGCGGGTTCTTGATCTCGTGGGCGATGCGCCGTGCGATATCGGCCCAGGCGGAGGTGCGCTGCGCCATCACCAGTTCGGTAATGTCATCGAGGGTGATGACGTAGCCGTGCTCTTCCTCGCGCGACTGTTCGGTCGTGACGCGGACCGAAAGATTGCGCTCGCGGGCGTTGCGGTTGATCGTGACGTTGCCCTGCACCAGGCGCTGATAATTGGTCTGCGCGCCGGCGAATATCTCATTCAGCTCCGGTACGATTTCGGCGAGCGGCTTGCCGATCGCATCGGCTTCGGTGCGGCCGATCAGCACCTCAGCCGAACGGTTGAGGATCGTGATGTTGCCGTCCGCGCTGACGCCGATGACGCCGGCGCTCGCACCCGCGAGGACGGCTTCGGTAAAGCGGCGGCGCTGATCGATCACGTCGCGCGCGCGCATGATGTCGTCGCGCTGGGTGCGCAGCTCGTAGGTCATCTTGTTGAAAGTCTCGCCGAGCTGCGCGAGATCGCCTTCCGAGCGATGGATCGGCACCTGGATATAGAGGTTGCCGGTCGAAACGATGTTGGCCGCGCCGATCAGACGGCGGATCGGCGCCACGAGGCGGTTGGCGAAGTTCAATCCGAGCCACGCCGCCGACAGCAGCACCGCGAGCGCGATGATGGTGTACATCAGGCCGAACGCGAGCTGTACGCCGAGCCGCCGCGCTTCGAGCGCTGCGAAGTCCTGCACGCTGGCCTGGGTATCGCGCACCTGTGCGACCACGCGCGGATCGAGCGGTCGCATGACATGGAGGTAGACGTTGTCGTAGCCGCGCAGCTTGATGACGGCCGCGACCGCGCTGGTGTCGAGCAGCACGCCGATCTGGGGCTCGGTGTCGGTAAGCGTGGCCAGCCCCGCGACCGACGGCATGGTCGTGTCTTCGGTCTTGGTGTCGGCCTTCTCGATGACGTTCGCATCCGCGCCGAGCAGCATGGCGGCAGACAGGCCGCGAATATTCGCCTGTGCGGTGAGGAACTGGCGGAAGCGGTCGCGGTCCTGATCGAACAGCGGCTTGGCGCGGCTGACGTCGAAGGCCATCGCAAGGATGTCGCCGCGCAGCATCTGCGCGCGCTCTTGCAGATAGGCGTCGGCCACCATCACCGAATTTTCGATCACCTGCTTGGTGCGTGTGGAGAACAGGCGGTCGAGGCCGCGGTCGAGCGTGATGCTCGCGACCACGGCCACCAGGATGGCCGGCACCGCGGCGACGACCGCGAACAGGCTGACAATGCGGATGTGAAGCCGCGCCGCCGCCCGCCCTCGCCGGCGAGCCTGCACGACCTGCCAAACCTCGCCCGCGATGACGCCGAGCAGGATGAAGACGGTCAGCGCATTGGCAAGCAGGAGCGTGACGACGACGTCATGGGTCGGCGCGATCGGCGTCAGGTCGGCCAGGACGACGAAGGTGATGATGGCGGACAGCAGCGCCAGCCCGGCCGCAATCGGGCCCAGCAGCCGCAGGGCGCGCCCGCTTCCAGGCACGGTTCCCAGGTCAGCAGGCGCAGCCTGTTCAGCGCTGGCGACGCTATCCATGTATCTCCGAAACCCGACAGAAGATGACGGCGAACGCCGCCAGAACAGCGGCGCGGGGCCTGTCCCTTAAACGACACACTGATGCTTTTCTACAACAATGTTGCCGAATTGAGACATTTCCGCGGCGCTGTCCGCAGCGGATTCCGGCTATCGGGCCCTGGGAGCGACGGTTAGCCGCTCGTGCGGATCACCTGGATATCCAGATCCCGGATCTTCTTTCGCAGCGTGTTGCGGTTGAGGCCCAGGAGGTCCGCGGCGCGGATCTGATTGCCGCGGGTGGCCGCCAGCGCCGCCGACAGGAGCGGATACTCGATCTCCTTGAGGATGCGGTGATAGAGGCCGGGCGGCGGCAGGTCGTTGTTGAAGCCCGCGAAGTACCGCGTGAGATTGCGTTCGACCGCGGCCGTCAGGCTTTCCTCGGACGGCGGCTTGTCCGCCGTGGGTGGCGTCGGCTGCGCGAGTTCGGCATCGATCACGGCAGCCGTAATCGTCTCTTGCGGATAAAGCGCGGCGAGGCGGCGCGCGAGGTTTTCAAGCTCGCGCACGTTGCCGGACCAGCGGTAGCGCTTCAGGCGATCGAGGCCGGCCTGATCGATCTGCTTCTGCGGCAGGCCTTCCTGGGCCGCCTGCGCAAAGAAGTGCCGGATCAGGTCGGGGACGTCCTCGCTCCGCTCGCGCAGCGGCGGCAGCCGCAACGGGACGACGTTGAGGCGGAAGAACAAGTCTTCGCGGAACAGGCCTTGCTGGATCAGAACCCGCAGGTCCTTGTTGGTCGCGGCGATGATCCGGACGTCGCTCTTGATCGGCGTGCGGCCGCCGACGGTCGTGTACTCACCCTGCTGCAACACGCGCAGAAGACGCGTCTGCGCCTCCATCGGCATATCGCCGATCTCATCGAGGAACAACGTGCCGCCCTCGGCCTGCTCGAAGCGGCCGGACGATCGTGTGTTCGCGCCGGTGAAGGCGCCCTTCTCGTGGCCGAACAGCTCGGACTCGATCAGGTCGCGCGGAATCGCCGCCATGTTGATCGCGACAAACTGTCCGCCGCGGCGCTTGCCGTAATCGTGCAGCGCGCGTGCGACCAGCTCCTTGCCGGTGCCGGACTCGCCCGAGATCATCACCGTGAGGTCGGTCTGCATCAGGCGCGCGACCAGGCGGTAGATTTCCTGCATCGCCGGCGAACGGCCGACCAGCGGGATCGCCTCCAGCTCCTCCGGCTTGCCGGTCGCAGGCCTCGCCTTCTCCTTCGGCTCGGAGAGTGCGCGGCCGACGATCGCGATCAGCTCCTTCAGATCGAAGGGCTTCGGCAGATATTCGTAGGCGCCGCGTTCCGACGCGCGGATCGCGGTGAGGAACGTGTTTTGCGCGCTCATGATCAGCACGGGCAGATTCGGCCGCAGCTTCTTGATGCGCGGCAAAAGGTCGAACGCGTTCTCGTCCGGCATCACGACGTCGGTGATGACGAGATCGCCCTCGCCCTGGCTCACCCAGCGCCACAGCGTTGCGGCGTTGCCGGTTGAGCGGACCTCGTATCCGGCGCGCGACAGCGCCTGATTGAGTACGGTTCGTATCGCCGAGTCATCGTCGGCGACCAGGATGCTTCCCGCTGGCATTGGAGTCCTCTTAGCTCCTTAATTCCCTTAAGCGGGTGCCGGCCCGGCGCCGTCACCAGTGAACATGGGCATCAGCACGCGAAAGATTGTGTGCCGAGGCTGTGACTCGCATTCGATAATCCCGCCGTGGTCGCCGATGATCTTGGCGACAAGCGCCAGGCCGAGGCCGCTGCCGGTCGGCTTGGTGGTCACGAACGGATCGAACAGATGAGGCATCAGGTCTTCGGGCACGCCCGGACCGTTGTCTCGGATGCAGAACTCCAGCGGCAGCGAGACGCGCGTCTTGGAGCCCGGCAATTGCAGACGCACGCCCGGACGAAACGCCGTTGTGATCTGGATTTCGCCGTCGGCCGCCTCGGGCCCGATCGCCTCGGCAGCGTTCTTCAGGAGATTGAGGAACACCTGCACGAGCTGGTCGCGGTTGGCGTGAACCGGCGGCAATGACGGATCGTAGGTCTCGACGAACTTGATGTGGCGCGCAAAGCCCGATTGCGCGAGGCGCTTCACGTGCTCGAGCACGACGTGGATGTTGACCGGCTCGCGCTCGACCGGTCGCTCGTCAGAGAACACCTCCATACGGTCGACCAGCTTCACGATACGGTCGGCCTCGTCGCAGATCAGCCGTGTCAGCGTGCGGTCGTCGTCGCCCGCGGATTGTTCGAGCAGTTGCGCAGCACCGCGGATGCCGGACAGCGGGTTCTTGATCTCATGAGCGAGCATCGCGGCCAGCGCCGACACCGAACGCGCGGCTCCGCGGTGCGTGAGCTGGCGGTCCATCTTGTCGGCGATGGTGCGCTCCTGGAGCATCACCACCACATGATCGGGACGCTCCGGCAGTGGCGCCACATGCAGATCGACGAGGCGGTCGCCCGGATTACGCGGCGTCGAGAGGTCGACCTTGTATTCGTTCACCGCAGCGCCGCGGGTGCGCACCTGATCGACCAGCGCGAGCAGCGGGCTGCCGAACGGCACCAGGTCTTTCAGCAACTGCCGCCGCAGGAGTGGCACGGAGACCTCGAAGAAGCTTTCGGCGGCCACGTTGGCGTCGGTGATCTTGCCATCCGACGCCACCATGATGACGGGCAGCGGCAGGGCGTTGATCACTGCGTCGGAAGCGCCAAGAAGGAGTGCTTCATTCATGCGGCGGCTCCACACGCGAAAGCATCGTAGGCCTCCGCAAGACGCTTTCGCGCCGCCACGGGATCTTCGGTCGTCAGCACGTTGCCGCGCCAGCTCTTCAGCGTCTCGAAGGCGATGCCGGCGGTCGCTGCCGCCGCGTCGAGCGCCCAACCCAAATGCTTGCGCGCGTGCTTCAGGCCGATGCGAAGGCCGTGGTGCTCGAGCATGTCCTCGTAGAGCGCCGCGATCATCTTGAATTGGACCGCGAGCGGCGGCGCATCCTCGCGCACGCCGGTTTCAAGATAGCGCGCGAACTGGCCGGGCAGCCACGGCCGCCCCTGCGCGCCGCGGCCGACCATCACCGCATCCGCGCCCGACGCCTTCAGCGCCAGGTCCGCATCCTCGAATGTCTTGATATCGCCGTTGACGACGAGCGGCAGCGAGACCGCTTCCTTCACCGCACGCACCGCATCCCAGTTCGCCTCGCCCTTGTAGAATTGGCAGCGCGTGCGGCCATGCACCGTGATCAGCTTCACGCCGGCGTTCTCCGCGCGGCGCGCCAGCTCCGGCGCGTTGATCGAGTTGTCGTCCCAGCCGAGTCGCATCTTCAGCGTCACCGGCACCTTCACCGCGCCGATGGTCGCGTCGATCAGCGTCAGCGCATGATCGAGATCACGCATCAGCGCGGAGCCCGACTGCCTGTTGGCCACATGCTTCGCCGGGCAGCCCATGTTGATGTCGATGATCTCGGCGCCACAGCCTTCGGCGATGCGCGCGCCCTCCGCCATCCAGTGCGGCTCGCAGCCCGCGAGTTGCACCACATGCGTTCCCACGCCCTGCGCCTCGGTGCGCAGCACCGCGTTGCGATTGCCTTCGACCAACGCGTCGCTCGCCGTCATCTCGCTGACAACAAGGCCGGCGCCCAGCTCCGACACCAGCCGTCGGAACGGCGCATCGGTGACGCCGGACATCGGCGCGAGCAGCACCCGGTTCGACACAGGCACGGGGCCGATGCTGAACGAAGGAGCGGAGTTCTCCGCGGGATGACTGGCCTTTGTTTGCGTCACTCGTTGCCTTGGGATCGAATGCCCATATTTTGAGCTATTTCCGAACTGCTTACAGATTAGCCAATTCTTATAGCGGTGCAAGTGTTGCATTGCAACATAATGGAGTCCGGTGGAAATCGTTTGATCCCCGCAGGGAACAGGCTAAATCGAGCTCCAAATCGTCGCTTCTGTTCAGAAAGGACCGGAAAACAGGATGGCTCTGTCCGTTGCCGCCGTGATTGTTGCCGCTGGGCGCGGTTCCCGCGTTGGAGGCGATTTACCCAAGCAATACAGAGTTTTGGCGGGCGAGCCCGTGCTGCGCACGACGCTCTCGACGTTCGCCTGGCATGGCGAGGTCGGTGCCGTTCAGACGGTCATCCATGGCGACGACCGCGCCCATTATGACGCCGCTGCGTCCGGGCTGAAGGTTCTGCCTCCGGTCGCGGGTGGTGCCACGCGCCAGATTTCGGTTCGTAACGGTCTCGAGGCGCTGAGCGCCAAGGCGCCAGATATCGTGCTGGTCCACGATGCCGCGCGTCCGTTCTGCTCGGCCGAACTGGTTTCGCGCGCCATCGTCGCCTGCAGCGCGACGGGCGCCGCGATCCCCGCCCTGGAGGTCACCGACACCATCAAAAGCGTCGACAACAACGGCCATGTCACCGGCACGGTCGATCGTTCGACGTTGCGCAGCGTGCAGACGCCGCAGGCGTTCAAGTTCGCGCCGCTCCTCGAGGCGCACCGCCGCGCCGCGAAGGAAGGCCGCGACGAATTCACCGATGATGCCGCGCTCATCGAATGGGCCGGCTTGAAGGTCGCCGTGTTTGCCGGCGAGCAAGGAAACATCAAATTGACGACGGAAGACGACTTCGCCCGCGCCGAAGCGCGGCGCATCGCAAACCTCACCGACGTTCGCATCGGCACCGGCTACGACGTGCATCCGTTCGACACCGGCGGCGATCATGTCTGGCTTGGCGGCGTGAAGATTCCGCACGACCGCAAGCTCGCCGGACATTCGGACGCCGACGTTGCACTTCACGCGCTGGTCGATGCGATCCTCGGCGCCATCGCCGATGGCGATATCGGCACCCACTTCCCGCCGAGCGACATGCGCTGGCGCGGCGCGTCGTCCGATCAGTTCTTGAAATACGCCTGCGAGCGCGTGACGAAGCGCGGCGGCCGCGTTTCCAACGTCGACGTGACGCTGGTCTGCGAAACCCCGCGCATCGGCCCGCACCGCGAGGCGATCCGCCAGCGCATCGCTGAGATCTGCGAAATTTCGGTCGATCGTGTCGGCTTGCAGGCGACCACCTCCGAAAAGCTCGGCTTCATCGGACGCGGCGAAGGCATCGTCGCGATGGCCTCCGCAACCGTCCGCCTGCCCTGGTCTTGGTGATGCTTCCGCCCGACATAGAAGAAGCGGCGCGCACGCTGCTCGATCTGTGCAAGGCGAAGAAGCTGACGATTGCGACGGCGGAGTCCTGCACCGGCGGGCTCGTGGCCGGTGCGCTCACGGAAATTCCCGGCTCCTCCGCGGTCGTTGAGCGTGGCTTCGTCACCTACACCAATCTGTCCAAGCAGCAGATGCTGGGCGTACCGGTGGATACGCTCGAACAATTCGGGGAGGTCAGCCGCGAGACCGCCGAAGCGATGGCCAAGGGCGCCCTCGCCCATTCACCGGCCTCGATCTCGGTGGCGATCACCGGCATCGCCGGTCCCAGCGGCGCAACGCCGAACAAGCCGGTCGGTCTTGTGCATTTCGCGGCCGCTTCGCGCGGCGGGCGCCTGATCCATCACGAAGCCCGCTACGGCGACATCGGCCGCAGCAACGTGCGCCACCAATCGGTGCTCCAGGCGCTGTCGATGCTGCGCGAGCTTGCTGGCTAAGACCTAAGCGCTTTTCCGGCGAGCGCTTTATTTCGTCGGACCAGGAGCCTGCCCGGCCTTGCGCTTCGCCAGGATCGCGGCCAGCGGGTTGGGCGCAGCCTCTCCGATCTTTGTCAGCGTGTTCTGATCGCGGTGTGCGAACGGCGTGTCACGCCCGTGCACGGTTAGAACAGTGTCGGTGATATAGCTCCACGAGCCATCCGGATTGAAGCTGATCTCAATCTTGTAGCTGTCAGTCCGGAAGGCATATTCGAGAAACGCCGTCGAGCAGATGCCATTCTCGGTCTGGCCGCGCGTTGCCGAGACGACAATGCGGTCGGCATCGGCCGCCGCCTGGCCGGACGCCAGCGCGACTTGACCGCGCGGAATTGCGACAGTCTGCAAAACAAGGCCAGTCGCCGGTTCCCAAAGCCAATAGCCGACCTGATCGTGGAAGGTGATGTCTTCTTCCTCGGTCGTGATGTGGATGTGGTAGCGCAGCCCGTAGAAAAGCTGCGGCCCGTTTGTCTGCGGGTCGATGGGATCGAAGTTGATGTTCTCGATGAACACGCGCCGCTCGGGACCGCCGGCCTTGGGATTCAGGTCCACGCCCTTCCTGGCGCTCCAGCGGCCCGCCAGCCGGCGCAGCGGGCCGAGGTTGGCAAGCGTGTTGGGATCGACGTCGCTCGGCTCGGTGAAGATGTCTGCGGGAAAGTGCATCGTGAAAATCCTTGATGCGGGACGCGGGCGCGCGACAGCCGCCCGCGATGGTTCATTTTCCGTCGTCCAGGCTCACGATCACCGCAGCGTTTGCAATGGTGATGGCATCGCCGCCGCTTTCGGCCGGAATTTCCAGCCCGCCCTTAACCGCCTTCACGGTCACCGTACCGTAAGGAAGCTCCTTCGCAACAGCCGACGTGTCGACCGCCTCCGGGTTCGGTACAGCGATGGTGACATCGACGAGCATGTCATGCGGCGTCTTCCCCATCATCCGGACGAAGCCGAGGCTGGAATGACGGATCGCGTCGGAGACCGCACGCTTGGCGGCCTTGGTTGCGTCGCGGCCGTGAACATCGACGCCCATGCCCATTTCTGTAACGCAGCGCACACGTGCCATTGGTTTCTGTCTCCGATGAATCGCTAAGCCGGCTTTCCGTAAACCTCGTCCGCGCGCTTCTCGAATGCGGTGGCAAAACGGCGGAACGCCGCGTCGAACATCGCGCCCATCATCATGCCGAGCATGCGGCTTCTGAATTCGTAGTCGATGAAGAACACCACCTCGCAGGAGTCTTCGCCGGTCGGCCGGAACGTCCAGCGGTTGGCGAGATGGCTGAACGGCCCTTGCAGGTATTCGACGAGGATCTTGAGGTTGGGCCGGTCGAGCGTGACGCGGCTGCGGAAACTCTCGCTGATCAGCTTGTAGGCCGCTGTCATGTCCGCGACGATGACTTCCACGCCGTCGCCCTTGTCCTCGCGCTTTCGGACTTTCAGGTCGCGGCAGAGCGGCACGAACTCCGGATAATGTTCGACGTCGGCGACAAGATCGAACATGTTTTCTGCGGAGTGCTTAACCCGCCGCGTGGTCGTGAATTGCGGCATCGTCTAGCGCGCAGCCGTCCCGTGATGGGTGCTGTTTTTGGCCTCGCGCGCCGCCTTCAGCTTGGCGAAGTCGTCGCCGGCGTGATGCGAGGAGCGCGTCAGCGGGCTCGACGACACCATCAGGAATCCCTTGGTGTAGGCGATGGTCTTGTAGCTCTCGAACTCGTCCGGCGTGACGAACGTCTCGACCGCGTGGTGCTTCCGCGTCGGCTGGAGGTACTGGCCGATGGTGAGGAAATCGACATTCGCCGAGCGCATGTCGTCCATCACCTGGAGCACTTCGTTCCGCTCCTCGCCGAGCCCGACCATGATGCCGGACTTGGTGAACATGTTCGGATCGAGCTCCTTGACGCGCTGGAGCAGACGGATCGAATGGAAGTAACGCGCGCCCGGCCGCACCGTGAGGTACTTCGACGGCACGGTTTCGAGATTGTGGTTGAACACGTCGGGCTTCGCCGCGACGACCACCTCGAGCGCCCCCTCTTTCCGCAGGAAGTCCGGCGTTAGCACTTCGATGGTCGTGGTCGGGCAGGCCTTGCGGATCGCGCGGATGGTCTGTGCGAAATGCTCCGCGCCGCCGTCGGCGAGGTCGTCGCGGTCAACCGACGTCACGACGATGTGAGCCAAGCCCAGCTTCGCGGTCGCCTCCGCGACATGCTCCGGCTCCTTCGCATCGAGCGCGCCGGGCAGTCCGGTCTTCACGTTGCAGAAGGCACAGGCGCGCGTGCACGTGTCGCCCATGATCATGAAGGTCGCGTGCTTCTTATCCCAGCACTCGCCGATGTTGGGGCAGCCGGCCTCCTCGCACACGGTGTGCAGGCCATTGGCGCGGACGATCTCGTGGGTCGCGTTGTAGCCCTTGGACACCGGCGCGCGGACGCGGATCCAGTCCGGCTTGCGCAGGACTGGCGTGTCCGGCCGGTGCGCCTTTTCCGGATGGCGCGGGCGGCCCTGGGTGTGATCGAGCACGACGGTCATCGATTCAAAGCCTTGGTTCGTCCCTTACTTACGGACCCCGTCCGGTGACCGCAACTGGGCCTCTGAAAACCCTCTTATGCGGCCGCGCCAAGGCTCGTTTGGCGGTATTTTTGGGCTAGAGTAAGTCTAGAAATCCAATAGCGAATCCAACAGTGAATCAAAGTGTGAATCAGCCCATCACTCCTACGCCGGTCAGGCCCATTGCGCTGGCGAAGCTGATGTTGTGCCTGCCGTTCTACATCATGCTCGGGCTGATGCTTTTGGAGGCGCTCCTGAGCGCCACGACCACTTATCTGGTCATCCAGGCCGGCCGGGACGTGATGAGGGATGGGCTCTTCGTCAAAGACCTTCTTTTGATTCTGGCGGTTCAATCGTGTGCCTATATCGCGGGCGCGATCAGTTGGATTTTCGCCGAGCGCGCGGGCTTCCTCGCCTATGGCCGCTACATGCTGCGCTTTGCCCGCGACAACCGGCAGCAGACCAAATCGCTCGGCGACAAGGACTCCCGCGAGCGGGTCGAGCCGTTCCTCACCGGCGAAGCCTTTTACGTCTATTTCCATCTGCTCTATGAGATCGAGGGCGACCTGCGGCTTCTACTCGGCCTCGTCTTCAACGTGATCGTGCTCGGCACCCAGATCGACGCGTCGCTGCCTGCCGCCTACGCGCTGGTGGCGGTGGTTCTCTTTCTGATGCAATGGACGATGCGAAAGCGCGTCGCCCACGCCTATCTCGAAAATCAACGCATGACGAACCGGATGACCGCGCAGGGCTACACCGCGTGGGACAACATCTTCACCGGCAACCGTTACAACCTGCGGCTCTGGATTGGCGGCTTCAAGATGAAGCTGCGCGACGGCCTTGTCGCACAGATCCGCGCGATCATGACCAAGGAGGGCCTGAGCGCTGCGAGCGCCATCATCGGCCTCTCCATCGTGTTCCTGACCATGGCCTTCGTCGCGGGCCGCAATCTTGGCGACACCGAAATCCTCATTGCGCTTGCCGCCACGCTGCCGCGCCAGATCGAGCTGACCAACGACGTTCACCAGTTTACGTCGGGCTGGAACGAACTGCTCGCTGCCTGGACGAAGCTGCGCGGCGTCTCCGACAACATGCATCCGGAGCCTGACCCGGGCCACGACGCACGCATCAAGTTCGACCGGCTGATCCTGCGCGACGGCGCGGAGACGAAGGTCGTCGCCAACCTCGACGACGCCATGGCGCTGGTGATGGCCCAGCCGAACGGACGCATCAACGTGCGCGGCGCCAACGGCTCCGGAAAATCGACGCTGCTGACGAGCCTCAAGGCCGCAGTGAAAACCCGTGCCTACTACTGGCCGACGGCGGACCGTCTCGCCTTCCAGTTCGCGCAAGCCGAGCCGGAAGAGGACCATGATGATGACGACGAGGAGCCGAAGAAACCGGAAAAGCGACCCGGCTTCTCATCCGGCGAACGGCAGCTCCGCGCGCTGCGTGAGATCGTCGAATACACCGACGCGCCGATTTATCTGCTCGACGAGTGGGATGCGAACCTCGACCTGAACAACCGCGCCGCTGCCGACGAGCTTGTTCAGGTGCTCGCCCGCCGGGCGCGCGTGGTCGAAATCTCCCACCGCGACCGGAATTGATCCTCACATGTTGAGGACGCGGCCGTAGGCGTCGAGCACCGCTTCCTTCATCGTCTCCGACAGCGTCGGATGCGGGAAGATCGTGTGCATCAGCTCTTCTTCGGTCGTCTCGAGGTTCATCGCGACGACAAAGCCCTGGATCAACTCGGTCACTTCCGGGCCGACGAGATGCGCGCCGAGCAATTGACCGGTCTTCTTGTTGAAGATGACCTTGACCATGCCCTGGTCTTCGCCGAGCGCGACCGCCTTGCCGTTGCCGATGAAGGGGAAGCGACCGACGCGGATGTCGATCTTCTTGTCCTGCGCCGCCTTCTCGGTGAGGCCGACCGACGCCACCTGCGGATGGCAGTAGGTGCAGCCCGGAATGAGCGTCTTGTCCATCGGGTGCGGATGCAGGCCCTTGATCGCCTCCACGCAAATGACACCCTCATGCTCCGCCTTGTGCGCGAGCATAGGCGGACCGGCGACGTCGCCGATGGCGTAGACGCCCGGCACGTTGGTCTTGCAGAAGCCGTCGATGACGATGCAGCCGCGGTCGGTCTTCACGCCGAGCTTCTCGAGCCCGAGGTTCTCGATGTTGCCGACCACGCCGACCGCGGAGATGACGCGGTCCACGGTGATCTGCTGCGTGCCACCCTTGCCGTCGTCGACGGTGGCGGTGACGCTGTCGGCCTTCTTGTCGAGCTTGGTCACCTTCGCGCCGGACAGGATCTTGATGCCCTGCTTCTCGAACTGTTTGCGCGCGAACGCCGCGATCTCGGCGTCCTCCACGGGAAGGATCTGCGGCAGCACCTCGACCACGGTCACGTCAACGCCCATGGTCTTGTAGAACGACGCGAACTCGATGCCGATCGCGCCCGAGCCGACCACGAGCAGCGACTTCGGCATCTTGTCCGGGTTCATCGCTTCGAAGTAGGTCCACACCAGCTTCTTGTCGGGCTCCAGGCCCGGCAGCGCGCGCGGGCGCGCGCCAGTCGCGACGATGATGTGCTTCGCGGAATACGTCCCCGGCCCGACCGTGTCCTTCGGCGCCGGCGTCTGCGAGGCCTTCACGGTGATTTTGCCCGGCGCGTCGATCGTGGCTTCGCCCCAGATCACCTGCACCTTGTTCTTCTTCATCAGGAACGTCACGCCGGAGTTCATCCGTCCCGCGACCCCGCGCGAGCGCTTGATCACCGCAGCCGGATCGAACGCCACGTTGTCCGCCGACAGGCCGTAATCCTTGGCGTGCTTCATGTAGTGGAAGATCTCGGCCGAGCGCAGCAGCGCCTTGGTCGGGATACAGCCCCAGTTCGAGCAGATGCCGCCCAGGAACGAGCGCTCCACGATCGCGGTCTTGAAGCCGAGCTGCGCCGCGCGGATCGCCGTCACATAGCCGCCCGGACCCGAGCCGATGATGATGATGTCGAACGAGGTGTCAGCCACTAAACGCTCCTTCTGCCCGGTTTCGGGACTGATCTTCGGTGAGGCTTATCGTATGGCGGGCTTACTGGTTCAAGGTCTGCGAGGTTCAAGGCCGGGCACCGAGCCGTCGCCGGCTCAGCATCCACCTCCTGATATAGTACTCGAACCACCCCATCACGAGCACCGCACCCGCGCCGGCCGCCGCGATCCCGGTCCAGGATTGCCGAAACCAGTCGGTTGCCGGCTGTTCGAGCGCGGATACGATCACGCCGAGCCCGTAGGGGTTGAGGATGACGAGCCCTGCGACAACGGTCGTCACCCAGGGCCACAGGCTCAGTTCCTCGAGCCCTCGCACCCGCTGCCAGCGGTGCCGCGTGAGCCCCCACTGCACCAGGACCGCGACGATGGCCGGCACCAGCAGCTCCAGCGACACCGCGAGGTTCTGGCCCCTGAAGCTGTCTGCGATGGCCGCACGGCCGGCGCGGATGTCGATGATCGACGGCAGCGCCACCAGCGCCAGGGCCGCAACGCACAGCAGGATCGCCGTCACCGCGAGCCCGCGCACCCTTCGCGCGATGGCGTAGGCGACGGCGAAGACCAAGAGGCTCACGAAAACGAAGACGGCCAGAGCCATCATCACGGCGATGAATTCTTCGGCCGCCTGGAAGAAATCCGCGAGTTGCAGTGCCGCGAGAAAGCTCACCACCAGCGAAACCAGCAGGATGCCGAAAAAGACGAAGACCGTGCTCATCCTGCCAGTTTACGCCGATTCATCCCGTCATATGGAAGCGCGGAAGCGCTATTCGATGACGAGCTTCAGCTCCTCCACCAGCGGTTTGATCTTGGCGATCTGCGCTCGCAGCATCGTGCGCATCTCCTCCTGCGTGGAGCCCGAAGGTTCGGCGCCGACATCGACCATCCGCTTGTTGACCTCGGGATGTTTCACCGCCGCGGCGATCTCCTGTTGGAGCCGTGTGCAGATCGCATCCGGAGTTCCCTTCGGCGCGAGGAAGCCGTTCCAGCCCTGCACCTCGAGATTTGGAAAACCGAGCTCGCGCACCGTCGGCACGTTCGGCAGCGCCGGCGACCGCGTCGGGTTTGCCATGGCGACGGCCTTCAGCGCACCGCCGCGCACATGCGACAACGAGCTCGACAACTGGTCGCCGCCGAAGTGGATGCGGCCCGCGAGCATCTCCTGCACCAGCGGCGCAGCTCCACGGAACGGGATGTGGTCCATCTTGATCCCGGCGTCGCGCTTCAGCACCTCGCCGAGCAGATTCATGGTGCTGCCGGGCCCGGTCGAGCCGTAGTTCAGCGGCGGCGTGCTTTTCTTGGCGTATTCCGCCAGCCCCTTGAGATCGCTTGCTGGGACCTCTTTCGCCGCGAGCAGCATCATCGGCACATAGGCGCCGACCGAGATCGGCACGAAATCCTGCTCGATGTCGTGCCGCGAGCGCTTTGCAAGTTGCAGCGCCGACGTGGTGGTGGTGAAGGTGATGTTGTGAAACAGCAGCGTGTGCCCGTCGGGTGCCGCCTTCGCCACCTGATCGGCGCCGATCGAGCCGCCGCCGCCACCGACGTTTTCGATCACCACGCTCTGGCCGAGCGACTCGGTCATGCGCTGAGCAATCAGCCGCGCCAGCATGTCGGTCGTGGCGCCCGCCGGAAACGGCACCACCACGCGGATGGTGCGGTTCGGAAACCGCTCCTGGCTCCAGACTGTAGCCGGCATCAGAACTGCCGCGCCGGTCGCAGCCACCCCCTTCAAGATATTGCGACGTGTTCTTGTGGTTTTCGTCGTCATAGATCGCCCCTCCCTGACTGACTGCTATTTCAATTCAGACTCCATGATTCCCATCTGCCGCCCCCGTTGAATTCAGGTTTGCGTCGGCGATGGACGTTGCGATTGTAACCGCATTCTCGATGAGAAGTCCTTGCGGCCTCTTGACCACTCAAGGGCTGCGCAGGAGTTCGTCAGGTCTTCTGGGAGTGGCTGTCCCTGGCCCGGCTTCGGACCACGTTTCCAGGCAAATCCGGCTGCGCCGCTGTGACGGTTGTGCTTGCTGCGAGAACAAGCGCTGCCGTCAGCGCGCGCACGATCACACGACCATCATCACCGGGTTTTCGATCAGCGTCTTGAACGCGCCGATCAATTCGGCACCGAGTGCGCCGTCGACCGAGCGGTGGTCGCAGGACAGCGTCACGCTCATGATGTGCGCGGCTTCGATCTTGCCGTTTTTGACAACCGCACGCTCCTCGCCGACGCCGACCGCGAGAATGGTCGACTGCGGCGGATTGATCACCGCGGTGAAGTCCTTGATGCCGTACATGCCGAGGTTCGACACCGACGAGGTGCCACCCTGGTATTCGTTCGGCTTCAGTTTCTTGCCGCGCGCGCGCGCGATGAGGTCCTTGCCCTCGTTCGAGATCGTCGAAAGCGATTTCTTGTCGGCCTGACGGATGATCGGCGTGATGAGGCCGCCCGGCAGCGCCACCGCGACGCCGATGTCGGAATGCTTGTGCTTGAGCATGCCGCTTTCGGTCCAGCTCACGTTGGCGTCCGGCACGCGCTGGAGCGCGACCGCGAGCGCCTTGATGACGAAGTCATTGACCGAGAGCTTGTAGGCCGGCTTGCCGTCGGCGCCCTTCGGGGCGGAGGCGTTGATCTCCTCGCGCGCGGCCAGGAGCTTGCCGATATTGCAGTCCACCGTGAGATAGAAATGCGGGACGGTCTGCGTCGATGCGGTCAGGCGCTGCGCGATGGTGCGGCGCATGCCGTCGTGCGGAATGACCTCGTAGCTGCCCTCTTCGTACAGCGCGCGGATCTGCTGATCCGACATCGACGGCGCAACCGACGGAGCACCAGCCGCAGCGGGTGCAGGCGCGCGCATTCCGCCGCCGGCCTTCGCTGCCTCGACGTCGCGCGCGATGACGCGGCCGTGCGGACCGGTGCCCTGCACGCGCGAGATATCGATGTTCGCTTCCTTGGCGAGACGACGCGCGAGCGGCGACGATGCCACCTTGCCGCCACTTGGCGCGTGGAGCGGAATGACGGGTGCGGAGGCCGCCGGAGCCGGTGCGGGAGCCGCAGCAGGCTTCGCGGCCTGCGGAGCGGGCGCAGCGGCGGGAGCCACGGCGGGTTTCGGCGCAGCCGGAGCAGGAGCCGGCGCTTTCGCCGCACTCGCGGCTGCGGCCTTCGCGTCCTCGCCCTCACCGGCAAGCACCGCGATCACCTGGTTGACCGGAACGTCCGCAGTGCCTTCCGGCACCACGATCTTGGCGAGCGTGCCTTCATCGACCGCCTCGACCTCCATCGTGGCCTTGTCGGTCTCGATCTCGGCGATCACGTCGCCGGACTTCACCTTGTCGCCTTCCTTCTTCAGCCACTTGGCAAGGTTGCCCTTCTCCATCGTGGGCGAGAGTGCAGGCATCAGGATGTTCGTGGGCATGGTGAACCGGCTCGTCGCGCGTTAGGCCAGCGGCGCGATTTCGCTGTGAACGTCGGGTGGATTGTTGAGGTCAGTGTCAAAACCGACGCGGATCGCAGCGATCACGTCCGCAGCCTTGCCGCGGTCCTGATGCTGGTACGCGGTCGAAAGCTGACGCGCGATATCGGCCAGCACACGGCCCCACATGCGCGCGTCGTCGAACACCGGACGCAGCGTGACATGCAGGCCGTCGCTGATGATCGCGGCGCGGATGATCTCAAGGCCACCCTGGTCGAGAGCCGCGGGAGGCACCTGCAAGGCATCGAACGGCCTTTGCTGCGTCGGGTCCGTGCTCATGGCCTCTCCTTAGCGATAAGAAACGGCCTTGGCCGCCTCGACGACCTCGGCAACGGTTGGCAGCGCCAGCTTTTCCAGGTTCGCGGCGTAAGGCATCGGCACGTCCTTGCCGGTGACGCGGGTAACCGGCGCATCGAGATAGTCGAACGCGCCTTCCATGACGCGCGCCGCAATCTCGGCGCCGATGCCGGCCTGCGGCCAGCCCTCTTCGACCGTGACGATGCGGCCGGTCTTCTTGACCGACGCCAGGATCGTCTCGGTGTCCATCGGGCGGATCGTGCGCAGATCGATCACCTCGGCCTCGATGCCTTCCTTGGCGAGTTCATCCGCGGCCTTCAGCGCGTAGGTCATGCCGATCGAGAACGACACGATCGTCAC
>BFBZ01000722.1_pt1 | contig 27351 bp, 27 predicted proteins | sample 1888401 | NCBI WGS metagenome assembly BFBZ01 (sample SAMD00112614, study PRJDB3348) | symbiont metagenome | host: Chara braunii
CGTGCTGATCATCGGCTTCGGCCGCATCGGCACCCGCACCGCCAAGCGCTGCCTCGCGATGGAGATGCAGGTCCTGGTCTACGATCCCTACAAGCCCGCAGCCGACATCACCGCCGCGGGCTGCGAGCCCGTTGCCGATCTCGACACTGCGCTCCCGCGCGCCGACTTCGTCAGCATCCACTGCCCGAAGACCCCGGAGACCATCGGCCTGTTCAACGCCGCGCGTCTCAAGCTGATGAAGCCGACGGCGTATCTGATCAACACCGCGCGCGGCGGCCTGATCGACGAGGCCGCGCTCTATGACGCGCTGTCCTCGGGCCGGCTCGCCGGCGCTGGCCTCGACGTGTTCGAGCAGGAGCCGCCGCCGGTCGGCCACGCGCTGCATGCGCTGCCCAACGTGATCATGGCTCCGCACGTCGCTGGCGTGACGCGAGAGGCGGTCGACCGCATGAGCGAGCAGACGGCGCGCAACATTCTCAGCGTGCTCGATGGCGATCCGATTCGGCAGAACGTGATCAATCAGGACGTCTTGTAGTCGTCCGGCCGGTGCAATGGTCCTGTCCCGTCGGCGACGAGGCAGGACCCGCCCTCATCACGCGGATGTCAGGACCTTTCTCCACCGCTTTGGCGCCCAACTTTCAACGCATTCTTGCAACTTGGCCAAATCCAGCTACAACTGTGACTATCGGCGCCGGATTTTACGCGCGCCGGTAGGAACAGAGGCGGCCATGAGTGTTGCGACCGAGCACGCGCTCGCAACGATAGCGAGCATTCTCGATCAGCCTGAAGCGACGAGGTCGGCAGACAAGGCGGCGCCGTCGTCGAAGAAGGCTGCCGCGACTGTCGTCTCTCTCGATCAGGCCGACGGCTACACCAAGCTCGGACCTGGGCCGATTTCCGCGATCCGCTTCCGCTGGACGGCACGGCGGGGCGAGGACGGCTACTATGTCGACGAGACCGTCGGGCCGACCTCGATCGCCGTGAGCAGCGGACCGATGACCGCCGAAGCTGCCGTCAAGACGGTCGACACCCGCGCGCGAGAGGCGATCGAGCGCTTCGAGGCGCTGAAGAACGAGATGACCGGCAAGGGCCCGGTTGCGCCCAGCGAGAGGTAGCGCTCCGGCCGCCCGGACCACTCCGTCTTCGTTGCGATGTCTCCAAATCCCATGGCCGGGTTCCATCCTGGCCATTCGTATTTTGTGGACCTTGAGGCCGCCTGCCGTCCCGCTCCGGAAGGGCCTACCTCCGCGCGCCCAGATAGTCCGGCTTCGCCAGCGGCACGCCGGCGTGACGCAGGATGTCGTAGGCCGTGGTGACGTGAAAGAAGAACTGCGGCAGGCTGAACGTGAGCAGCAATGAGCGACCATCGTCGAAGCTGCGCGTCGCACCGTTGCGGAAGGTGAAGCTGACCTCCCGCTTCGCGCCCTCCTCGATCGCCGCAGGTGGCACGCTGCGCACATCGTCGATCGCGGTTGCAATCCGCGCCTTCAACCCGGCCATATCCGTGTCGCTGTCGGCAACGGTCGGCTGCGCGCGGCCGGCGAGCAGCGCGCAAGCAATGGTGGCGTGGCGGTTGGCTTCGCAGACCTGCCGGATCAGGTTGTACATGTCGGGCGCGAGCCGGGCCTGCAGCAGGTCGGCGGGATCGATGCGGCGCGCCTCGGCAAAGGCAGCGGCCTTGTCGAGCACCCCCGAGAGGTTGTGAAGATAAGGCACGAACACCTCGACCGACGCCTGCACCAAGGAAATGCTCATCAACCAACCTTCCTGCTTGCCCCTCGTCGCGCGTGGCGACCTCCGCTATGAATAGCGCGGCCACATCATGCGAGGTGATTCAATATGGGATTTTTCAACCGGACCGTCGCCGCCGTGACCGCAGCCGTGCTGGCCTGCGGTCTCGCCACTGCCGCACTCGCCGACCAGCCCTCGCGCCTCGACGAGATCGTGCAGCGCGGCAGCTTACGGGTCGGAATGACCGGCGACTACAAGCCCTTCACCTATCTTGACAAGGCGACCGGAAAATTCTCCGGCTTCGACGTCGACATGGCCGAGTCGCTCGGCAAGGCGCTCGGCGTCAAGGTCGAGTTCGTGCCGACGAGCTGGCCGCAGCTCATGAAGGATTTCGAGGCCGACAAGTTCGATGTCGCGATGGGCGGCGTATCGATCACGCTCGACCGCCAGAAGAAGGGCTTGTTCTCGACGCCGATCATGCGCGAGGGCAAGACCCCGATCGCGCGCTGCACCGACACCTCGAAGTACCAGACGCTGTCCGACATCGACAAGCCCGGCACCCGGGTCGTGGTCAATCCGGGCGGCACCAACGAGCGCTTCGCCCGCGCCAACATCAAGTCAGCCGACATCCGCGTCCACCCCGACAACGTCACCATCTTCGACGAGATCGCCAAGGGCGACGCCGACCTGATGATGACCGACGCCTCCGAGACGCGCTATCAGCAGAAGCTGCATCCCGGCGTGCTCTGCGCCGTGCACCCGGAGAAGCCGTTCGATTTCTCCGAGAAAGCCTACTGGCTGCAGCGCGACGTGGCGCTGAAGGCGTTCGTGGACCAATGGCTGCACATCTCGACGGAGAACGGCAGCTACCAGGCGATCTACAAGAATTGGTTCGATTGAGGCCGGCGTGCCGCGCAGACGGCAGGTGCTGACTGTCTGCCGTCTTTCCTACCAAAGTCAGACAAATCAAGCTGCATGAATGAGGTCCCGGCTCGGAGGCCGGGACGACAGCGGAGTGTGGTGTTGGAGCTCGCCTCACCGCGACGCTGCGGGGGATGGTGAAACCGCCCTCAGCCGTTGCGATACGTGTAGCTGTAGCCGTTGATCGCCGGGGCGCCGCCGAGATGCGCATAGAGCACCTTCGACCCTTCCGGGAAGTAGCCCTTCTTGACGAGGTCGATCATGCCCTGCATCGACTTGCCCTCATAGACCGGGTCGGTGATCATCGCCTCGGTGCGGGCGGCCAGGCGAATGGCCTCGTTGGTCTCGGCGCTCGGCACGCCATAGGCCGGATAGGCGTAGTCGTTGAGGATCACGATCTCGTCGTCGCGGACCTTGCGGCCGAGCTCGACGAGCTCAGCGGTGTTGTCGACGATCTGCCGCACCTGGCTGCGGGTCTGCTGCGGCGTGCCGGAGGCGTCAATGCCGATGACGCGGTCGGCGCGGCCGTCGGCAGCGAAGCCGACGATCATGCCGGCCTGGGTCGAGCCGGTGACGACGCAGACGATGATGTAGTCGAACTTGATGCCCATCTCGGCTTCCTGCGCCCTCACCTCCTCGGCGAAGCCGACATAGCCGAGACCGCCGAACTTGTGCACGGAGGCGCCGGCCGGAATGCCGTAGGGCTTGCCGCCGGCATCCTTGACCGACTGGATCGCATCTTCCCAGCTCTTGCGGATGCCGATGTCGAAACCGTCCTCGACGATGCGGCTGTCGGCGCCCATCAGGCGCGTCATCAGGATGTTGCCGACCCGGTCATAGACGGCGTCCTCGTGCGGCACCCAGCTCTCCTGCACGACGACGCACTTCATGCCGATCTTGGCCGCGGTCGCCGCCACCATGCGGGTATGGTTCGACTGCACGCCGCCGATCGAGACCAGGGTGTCGGCATTCGATTCGATCGCATCGGGCACGATGTATTCGAGCTTGCGCAGCTTGTTGCCGCCCATCGCGAGACCGGAATTGCAGTCGTCGCGCTTGGCATAGATCTGCACCTTGCCGCCGAGCGCCGCGGTCAGCCGCGGCAGATGCTCGATCGGGGTGGCACCGAAGGTGAGCGGATACTTCTTGAACTTGTCGAGCCGAAGCACGGGTCTCTCCGTGGGTGGATGAAAGGGCCGGCCGAAACATACGAAAAAGGCGGAGAAAGGTGCTCTCTTTATTGGCCTGCGTTTTTGTGCTCACGTCCGCAAGAATTGATACCGGCAAGAGATATGTCCGCACATGACGGAAAAAATGAGAGAATCTTCCACCGCTGATCTCGACCGGGTCGATCGGCGCATCCTGCAACTGCTGCAGAAGGACGGCCGGATGAGCAATGCCGAGCTTGCCGCCACCGTTCATGTCAGTCCGGCCACCTGCCATCGCCGCACCCAGCGCCTGTTCGAGGAGGGCTACATCAAGGGCGTGCGCGCCCAGATCGCGCCGGAGAAGGTCGAGCGCAGCGCGCTGGTGCTGGTCGGCGTCGTGCTCGATCGCTCGACGCCGGAGAGCTTTCGCACCTTCGAGGCGGCGATCCGCAAACTGAAATTCGTGCTCGATTGCCATCTCGTCGCCGGCGATTTCGACTTCTTCCTGAAGATCCGCGTTCGCGACATGCACGACTTCAACCGGATGCATGGCGACCAGCTGATCTCGCTGCCGGGCGTGCGGCAGACGCGCACGTTTTTCGTGATGAAGGAGGTGGTCGACAATGCGCCGCTCGATTTCTGAGCAGGCCGGGCATTGAACCGGTGGCGCCGCATCGGCGACTTACCAGCGCGTGAGCTCGCTCACATCAGCAACCGACATCGCGGAGACACGGATGAAGAGGCTGTTGGCCGTCGCGGCTTTGGTTCTGGCCAGCAGTGCCGCCGAGGCGCAATACGTCATCGAGTATGGCGGCAAGACGATCCGCATCGATCCCGACCGCGGCACCGTGCAGATCCCCGGCGTCTACGACAATACCGAGCAGAAGAAGACCAAGCGCACCAAGCGCGACCAGGACAATGCGACCAAGCCGCCTCCGGCGCCCACCGAGGCGGCGGTCACGCCGGCCCCGCCCGCGCAGGGTCCGGCTACGACCGCGCCCCCTGCTCCCGTCCCTGCGGCGCCCGCTCCGACGGCAGCCGCACCAGCGAGCCCGCCGGCGGCGCCTCCTCCCGTCCAGGCGGCCGCGCCACCGGCGCCGCTGCCGCCACCTCCGGTGGCCCCAGCCGCCAACGCCACGGCACCGGTTGCGCCGCCAGCCGCTGCAACGGCCGCTGCGGCTCCTGCTGCCGCGCCGGCTCCCGCCGCCGCGCCGCCGCCACCGCGGCCAGCCCAGACGCCTGCCGTGACCACGGCAGCTGCGCCGCCCGCCGCGGCGCAGACCGCCGGTCGCGATCCCAGCTCGCCGGTCGGCATCTGGTTGACCGAGGAGAAGGAGGGCCAGATTCGCATCGAGCCCTGCGGCACCAATCTCTGCGGCTACGCCGTGGATGCGAAGACCAAGCAGAACGGCGAGCAGATCCTGATCAACATGCGGCCGAGCGACAAGGCCCAGGAGAAGAAGTGGACCGGCCGCATCTTCGATCCGAACAGCGGCAGCACCTACGATTCGACGATCGCGCTGAAGGGGTCGGACAGTCTGCGCGTGCAGGGCTGCGCCTTCGGCGGCATGTTCTGCGGCGGCCAGACCTGGACGCGGGTGAACTGAGCCCGGCGCGCGACGCGCCTCCAAACGCAAAGCGCGCGGCCCTGCGACCGCGCGCTCGCACCGTTCTCAGTGATGTATCAGCCGACCGGGGTGGCGTATTCCTCGTCGGTGACGTGCTCCATCCAGGTCACGTGCTCGCCATTGAGCGATTCATGCATGGCGACGTGGACCATGCCGGTGGTCGGCGCGGCGCCATGCCAATGCTTCTCGCCCGGCGGGATCCAGACGACGTCGCCGGCCTTGATTTCGCGCACCGGCCCGCCCTTGGCCTGCACCCGGCCGACGCCCTGGATGACATAGAGCGTCTGTCCGAGCGGATGAGTATGCCAGGCCGTGCGCGCGCCCGGCTCGAACGCGACGCGCGCCGAGGCGACGCGGGCTGGAGCCTGCGGCGTGATGATCGGGTCCTGCCAGACCGTGCCCGTAAAGCTTTCCGCAGCTGCGCGGCGCGTGGGACGCGAGCCCGCGAGATAAACATCGACCATTGTTCTGCCTTTCCTGAAGCTGTGTCGTTGATCAATCGGCGCCGTGAACTACTTCTTCGACGCGGCGTAGCGCGCCTTGGTCTCGGCGTTCATCGGATAGAGACCCGGCAGCACCGCGCCCTTGTTCACCTCATCGACGATCCAGGCTTCCATGCGCTCCTGCTCGGGACCTTCCGCGAGCACGTGATCGAGCATCGCCTGCGGGATCAGCACGGCGCCATCCTGGTCGGCGACGATGACGTCGTTCGGAAACACGGCAACACCGCCGCAGCCGATCGCCTCGCCCCAGCCGACGAAGGTGAGCCCTGCGACCGACGGCGGCGCGGCGTAGCCATCACACCATACGGGAAGGCCGGTGCCGAGCACGCCTTCGAGGTCGCGCACGACACCGTCGGTGATCAGCGCGGTGACGCCGCGCTTGACCATGCGGGCGCACAGAATGTCGCCGAAGATGCCGGCGTCCTTGACGCCCATCGCATCGACCACGGCGATGCAGCCTTCGGGCATGGCCTCGATCGCGGTGCGGGTCGAGATCGGCGACGACCAGGATTCCGGGGTCGCCAGATCCTCGCGCGCCGGCACGAAGCGCAGCGTGAAAGCGGGACCGACCAGCCGCTTCTGTCCCGGGCGCAGCGGCTTGGCGCCGCGCAGCCAGACATTGCGCAACCCCTTCTTCAGCAGGACCGTCGTGATGGTCGCGGTGGTGACTTGAGACAGGGTGGCGATGGCTTCGGGAGTGAGGGACATCTTGAGACTGGTGCTCCAAACGGGCTGGCAGAAAAAGTAGGCGCATCTTGCGAGCGACGAAGGCGGCGTCAAGGGCGTGCGCGGTGCGTCCGGCGCATGCGGGGCTTGCGTGCACCCGATAAGGCCTCCTTATCGCAAGACATCCGATTAATTTATTGAATTTTCGAGACTTTTTGCCTTGGACCCAATTCCACTGGCGCCTGAAAACAGCTAGATGAGGAACACCAACGCGGATCACTTCGGACTCATGGCCGACCCTTTTCCACCTCCTCGCCTGCTGCCCAGCGGCGACAGCGCCGTCACCGTCGAGTTCAGCCGGACGATCGACGAGACCGCCAACCGCCGCGTCCTGGCGCTCGACCATGCGGTGGCAGCGGCCGGGATCGAGGGCATCACGGAGACGGTGCCGACCTATCGCTCGCTGCTGGTGCACTATGATGCAGGTGTGATCGACCACGACACCCTTGGAGCAAAGCTGCTGGCGCTGTCGGCCGGGTCGCTCGCGCCGGAAAGTGAGGTCAGGCGCTGGCGGGTTCCCGTCTGCTATGGCGGAGAGAATGGCATCGACCTCGAGGATGTCGCCAAGGCGTTGAGCCTCACGCCGGACGAAGTCGTCGCACGCCATATCGCCAGCACTTATCGCGTCGCAATGATCGGCTTCACGCCGGGCTGGTCCTATTTGTCCGGTCTCGATCCCACGCTGCAGATGTCGCGCCGCCAGAATCCGCGGCTCTGGACACCGGCCGGCATCATCGCCATCGGCGGCATCCAGACCGGCATCCAATGCCTTGCCGGGCCGTGCGGCTGGCACCTGCTTGGCCGCACCGCGATGCGGACATTTCAACTGCATCGCGAGCCGACCTTTCTGCTCGAGCCCGGCGACGAGGTCAGCTTCTATGCCGTTGACGTCAAGACCTTCGCGGAGCAGGAGCGCGCCGCCGAGGGCGGCGTGCTCATCGCCGAGCGGATCGCCGCATGAGCACGCTGGTCGTCTCACAGATCGGCCCGGCAAGCTCGGTCCAGGATGGCGGGCGTTTCGGCGCGCAGCGCTACGGGCTGACGCCGTCCGGCGCGATGGACAAGCTGGCGCTGGCGGCAGCCAACAGCCTCGTCGGCAATGCGCTGATGGCGGCTGCGATCGAGATCGGCCCGTTCGGCGCGACGTTCGCGGCGAAGGGCGGCGCGGTGCGCGTGGCGCTCGCCGGCGCGCAACGGCTGGCGGATGTCGCCAAGCGGCAGGTCGAGATCAACACGTCGGTGACGCTGAACGACGGGGAGCAGCTCACGCTCGGCTTTGCGCGCGGCGGCTCGTTCACCTATCTCGCCATCGCCGGTGGCATCGCCGGCGAACCGATGTTCAACAGTCTCTCGGTGAATGCGCGCGCCGGGCTCGGCAGCCCCTACCCCCGCCCGCTTCAGGCCGGCGACGTGTTCGAAGTCGCGCCCGCCGGCGATGCGCCGGAACTGCGGATCGATCTGCCGAAAGCCGGCGGCGCGATTCGTGTCGTCATGGGACCGCAGGACGACGAGTTCAGCGACGAGATGAAAGCGCTATTCCTCGGCAGCGACTGGATGGTCTCGGCGACCAGCGACCGCATGGGCTATCGCCTCGAGGGGCCGCAGATGCGCCACCTGCACGGTCACAACATCGTCTCGGACGGCACCGTGGACGGCAGCATCCAGGTGCCCGGCAACGGTTCGCCGATCGTGCTGATGTCGGACCGCGGCACCAGCGGCGGCTATCCGAAGATCGCGACCGTCATCACGGCCGATTTCGGCCGCCTGGCGCAGACGCCGGCCGGCACGCCATTCCGCTTCAAGGCCGTGAGCATGGCCGAGGCGCAGGCCGAACTGCGTCGTTACAAGGATCTGCTGCGCAGCTTGCCCGGCCGCGTCACCGAGCTTGCGAGCAGCGACTTCAACGTCGATGCGCTGTTCACGGCCAATGTGGCCGGTCATGCCGTCAGCGCAACCGACGCCACCACCTGGCCCGGAGTCACTCCCGATTAGTTTGATCACATCTCACGTTGCTTCGGACCCATCAACGAGCGGACCCTGACATGACCAGCACCGTCGATCTGAACTGCGACCTCGGAGAGAGTTTTGGCCCGTGGGAAATGGGCAATGACGCCGCCATGATCGAGCTGGCGACATCGGTCAACGTCGCCTGCGGCTTTCATGCCGGTGACGCTGACATCATGCGGCGGACGGTCGAGATGGCGAAGGCCAAAGGCGTCAGCGTCGGCGCGCATCCCGGCTATCGCGATCTGCATGGTTTCGGTCGGCGTCCGATGCCGGGGCTGAAATCATCGGAGATCGAGAACCTCGTCGCCTATCAGATCGGCGCCCTGCAGGCGATCGCCACCGCGGCCGGTCACAAGGTCACGCATGTGAAGGCACACGGCGCGCTGTCCAATGTCGCCTGCGAGGACGACATGACGGCGAACGCCATCGCCAAGGCGATCAAGGCCGTCGATCCGAGCCTGATCTTCGTCGTGCTCGCCAACTCCAAGCTGGTGACCGCTGGCGAGAAGGCCAATCTGAGGATGGCTCACGAGGTGTTTGCCGATCGCGCCTATGGCGACGATGGACTCCTGGTGTCGCGCAGCAAGCCCGGCGCCGTGCTGCACGATCCCAAGGTCATCGCCGATCGTGTGGTGCGCATGGTTCAGGACGGCGCGGTGATTTCGGTGACTGGCAAGGTGATGAAGATGCGGACCGACACCGTCTGCATCCATGGCGACACCGCCGGCGCGGTCGAGATTGCGCGGGAGGTCCGCAAGGCGCTCGACGCGGCCGCCATCACGGTCGCGCCGTTCAAGAGGTGATGAGAATCAGAACGGATGCGTGAAAGACGTGCCCAGGGTGATCGCGGCAATCAGCGCCATCGCGCTGTAGAAGGCAACCAGCGCGACGGTTGCGCCGCGTTCGCGAATGGCGCGGGCCTGGGGCATCTGTCGCAGGGGCGTCGATATCGTGCGCATGGCCGGTCTCCTGAAGTTCCGGCCATGAGAAAAGCGTTCCCGCGGCCGGGTGCAAGGCAACCGGCGAAATAACGACAAGCCCCCTGTTTCGGGTCCGCTTGGAACCAAAAAATTCTCGGCCGATGTTGCGACCGAGAATATTCTCCGCCGGTTCCAGCTCAGTAGACGTCGAGCTGGAACCGGCCCTTCTTCTTGAGGTCCGCGACGAAACTCACCGCCTCGTCCGTCGAACGCGCGCCGAACTGGGCGACGATGTCGACCAGGGCGCGCTCGACGTCCTTGGCCATGCGCTTGGCGTCGCCGCAGATGTAGAGATGGGCGCCGTCGGCGAGCCAGGTCCACACCTCGCGGCCGACCTCGCGCATGCGGTCCTGGACGTAGAATTTCTTGTCGCCGTCGCGCGACCACGCCAGCGACAGCCGCGTCAAGAGGCCGGCGGTCTTCATGGCGTTGAGCTCGTCGGCGTAGAAGAAGTCGCAGTCGCTGCGCTGATGGCCGAAGAACAGCCAGTTCTTGCCCGGCGCGCCGGTCGCCCTGCGGTCGTGCAGGAAGGCGCGGAACGGCGCAACGCCGGTGCCGGGGCCGACCATGATGATCGGCGTCTTCGGATCGGCCGGCAGCGCGAAGCCATGCGCCTTCTGCACATAGACGCGCAGCTTGTCGCCGGGATTGATCCGCTCGGCCAGGAAGGTCGAGGCAAGTCCCAGCCGCTTGCGCTTGCCAACGACGTAGCGGACGCAGTCGACCGTCAGCGACAGCTTGCCGGGCGTGGCATTGTGGGACGACGAGATCGAGTAGAGCCGCGGCTGAAGCGGCTCCAGCGCCTCGACGAAGGCCTCGGGATGCGGCCGGACGCCGGAGAACTTCTGCAGCACCGCCATCACATCGAGCGTTGCCGCGTCGCCATCGGGATCCTCGCCCTGCGCCAGTTGCCGCGCCTTCTCGCGGGTCGCGCCGCCGGTGATGAAGGAGATCAGCTCGAACAGCGAATCCGGCGCCGGCGCCAGCGAGACGTCCTCGAGCAGGCACTGCCGCAGCGGCTTGCCGTTCACCTCGGTCATGTGCGAGGCGCCGAGCAGCGCGATGATCTGATCGACGAGGCCGAGATCGTTCTTGGCGAAGATGCCGAAGGAATCGCCGACGACGTAGTCGAGCCCGCTCTCTCCGAGATCGAACTCGATGTGCCAGGTCTCCTTCTCCGAGCCCGGCTTGTTGAGCAGACGCCGCGACAGGAACGTCGCCTCGACCGGATTGTCGCGCGAGCGACCGGGCTCGCTGACGACGACGGAGACGGTGGCCGGCGCAGCCGCAGCGGGCTTGGCCGCGGCCGGAGCCTTGTCGATCTCCTCGTAGAGCGCCTTGAGCATCCGCGCGGTTTCCTTGCCGCCGGGGACGCACAGGTTGAGCCGCGCCTCGCTGCGATCGGCAATCGCATCCGAATAGTCGCTGCAATTGTAGCCGCATTGGCCGCAGTCCTGCTGTGCCATGGCCGCCATCATGCGCCGGCGCAGCGGACGGCCCTCGGCGAGCTTCATGCGCTCGCCGATCGGCATGGTCTGATCGTGCCATGGCGCCTCGCCGTCATCACCGTCGCCCGCGGGCGCGAGCACGGCGCCGTTCTGCGCAGGCGACAATGCCGTCGCGCCGTCGAGACCGAGCGCTCCGGCCAGGAAGCCGTTGAGCCACGAGCGCTGCGCCTCGGAGAATGGCGCCGTCGGAGGAATGATCTCGATCTTGGACATGGGCGTGATCTGGTTCATGCTGAGACCTCCGACGAGATCTGGGCTTCGGCGAGATTGCGCAGCGCTTCGCCGTCGTGACGGCGCGCGAACGACAGGAAGGTCTCCTCGGGCGAGGCGCGATGGGCGAGATAGGCCTTGAGCAGCTTCTCGACGGTTACAGGCGCATCCGCCGCCTTGAGGTCACGATAGACCTCGCGGCCGATGTCGGCCTGCGGGCCGAAGCCGCCGCCGGCGAACAGATGATAGCCTTCGACCGTTTCATCGCCGTCACCAACCGGCACCTTTGCCGCGATCATGCCGATGTCGCTGATGTAGTGCTGGGCGCAGGAGTGATGACAGCCGGTGAGATGGATGTTCAGCGGCGTGTCGACGTCCACCCTGCTCTCGCACCAGTCGCCGATCTCGGCCGCATGTTTCTTGGTGTTGGATGCTGCGAACTTGCAGCCGGCGTTGCCGGTGCAGGCGATCAGTCCGGCGCGGATGTACGAGGCCTTGACCGACAGTCCGATCTGCTCGACTGCGGCGCAGGCCAGCGCGACCTTGTCGTCGGGAACGCCCGAGAGCAGCAGGTTCTGCCAGACCGTGAGCCGGATCTCGCCGTCGCCGAGATCGGCTGCGATCTTCGCGAGCGCACGCATCTGATCCGTGGTCAGCTTGCCCAGCGGCAGCACGACGCCGATCCAGTTCAGCCCCTGCTGCTTCTGCTTGTGCACGCCGATATGGGCCATCCGGTCCGAATCGGGACGCGGATTGAGCGCCTCGTCCGGCACGCGCGTGAGCTTGCGGCCGAGCCTGGCCTCGACGGCTTCCATGAACTTGTCGTGGCCCATGCTGTCGAGCACATATTTGAGCCGCGCCTTGAGGCGATTGGTGCGATCTCCGGTCTCGATGAACAGCCGCACGACGGCGTCGGCCACCTCGGTCGCCCGCTCCGGCTCGACGATGATCCCGGTCGGCTTGGCGAAATCCTTGTGGCCGGTGATGCCGCCGAGGCCGAGCTTGAACCACACGCCCGGCGCAACGCCGAATCCGTCCTTCACCTCAACCGCCGAGAACGCGATGTCGTTGGTGTCCTCGAGCGCCGCGATCCGACCGGCGCCGTCGAAGGCGACATTGAACTTGCGCGGCAGGCCGTACAGCGAGCGGTCGTTGAGGATGTGGAAGTGCCACTCGCGGGCATAGGGCCGCGTGTCCAGCAGCTCCTGCGGATCGATGCCGGCGGTCGGCGTTCCCGTCACGTTGCGGATGTTGTCGGCGCCGGAGCCGCGCGCGGTGAGGCCGAGATCCGACAGACCTTCCAGCAGCATCACGGCATGCTTGGGCGGGATCTCGCGTAGCTGCAAATTGGCGCGCGTCGTGACGTGGCTATAGGGACCGCAGAGCCGGTCGGCGAGGTCGGCAAGCCCCGCGAGCTGCCAATGCTTCATCACGCCGTTGGGAATGCGCAGGCGGCACATGTAGGAGTCCTGCGCCGGCGCGACATGGAACAGGCCGTAATAGCGCCAGCGGAAATTGTCCGCCGCGGACGGCGCAGCATTGCTGCGGGCCTGCTCCTTCAGCCGCTCATAGGCATCGAACGGGTGCAGCTCGCGCTTGACCTTCTCCTGGTCGGCGAGCTTGCGCCCGGATGCGATGACCTTGTCCTGCGCCTTGATGTGAATGGCGTCGGGCCCGGTCGGCTCGGCAGCCGTCGTCGCAGCAGCCTGCCCGCGGCCGGGGAGCGTGACCTTGAGGCCGGCGGCGAACCCCTCGAGGTAGCGCTTCTGCTCGTCGTTGAAGTCGACTGACAAGGGTTCGATTTTCATGATGGCGGACGAAGCTCCAGCGGCCAGGACGAATGGCGTTTGCGGATGGGACGAGGATCGCGTCGTCGAACGGCCGATGGGGGGGCGGTTCAAATGAGCGATCCGACCAGCTTCGTTGCTGCGGAAATCCGGTAATGGACTGCAGTCAGCGGCATCTGTGGCGGCTGACTGCACTGCAATATTCAAATTGCGTGCCAGCCGGGACAAGCAGGAAATGTAAGAGAATTCAGAGGGCTGCTCGAATCGGCGAACCCGCGCTGGCAGGCTCAAGCCCTCAAATGCGGGCACTTCGCCCAAAACTTGATCGGCGGAGCGAGTTGCCCAAATTAAGTACTGAGTGGAAGACTCAGGCCGTCCAGCGGCCGATCTTGAAGGCCTTGAGGTGGCCGATCACGTCGTCCGCCGCGAAAGGCGGACCGGCGAAGGCGCCGATGGCGCCATCCGTGCCGACCGCGGCCGTGCCCATCGCCGCGTCGTAGATGTCCGGCCGGAACACGCCCATGGCGGTGCCCAGGGCTTCAGTGCTGAGGGGAGTCTGGCCCCACCGCACCATCTGGGCATAGAGCCAGGCCGCCTGGATCTTCTCGGGCCGTCCCGCCTCTTCCCGGCCCACCAGCAGATAGCGCGAGCTTTCGCGGAAGGTGCCGTCCGGCGAGATCTTGAGGCGGCCGTCCAGCGTGCGCTGGAGCACCTCCGCATTGACGCCGATCCGCTCCGGCTGGGCTAGGATACGCGCGGCTTCTGCGTGGTTCTGCTCGATGAATTCGGCGGCCTTGGCGCAGGCGCGGACCAGGCCGGCGAGGGCGTCGGGATTCTTGTCAGCCCAGCTCTGCCTGACCGCCAGCACCTTTTCGGCCGCGCGCACCAGCACGTCAGACACGAAGTGGAGAATATGGCCGATGCCGAGATCGACCGCGATCGAGTTCCACGGTGCTCCGACGCAGAACGCGTCGACGTGACCGTTGGCGATGCTCTCCACCATGTAGGGCGGCGGCAGCACCACGAGACGGACGTCCTCATCGGGGTCGACACCGCCTGCGGCCATCCAGAACCGCAACTGATAGTTGTGGGTCGAGAATGGGAACGTCATGCCGAACGTCAGCGGCTCGGCGCCGGCCTTGCGCCGTTCAGCGACGACGCGCGCCAGCGCCAGCGCCGTCGCCATCGGGTCGAAACGATCACCCTCGAGGTGGGCCATGATCGCCGCATGCAGCGCTGGCGTCACGGTGATCGCGTTGCCATTCACTCCGAGATTGAAGGGAGCCACGATCGGCACCTTGACATGGCCGATGCCCAGGCTCGACGCAATGGCGACGGGAGCCAGCAGATGCGCCGCGTGGAACAGGCCGATGTTGAGCTTGTCGCGCACGTTCGACCATGACACTTCGCGGACCAGCGTGACATCGAGACCTTCAGCCGCGGTGAATCCGTTGTCGACGGCGACGATCAGCGCGGCGGCATCGACCAGCGGGATGAAGCCAATGCGAAGCGGGCCGGTCATTTCAGCATCTCCGAGGCGGTCAGGATCGATTGCGCGATCTCGCCGATCTTCTTCTTTTCGCGCATCGCCGTGGAGCGCAACAGCACATAGGCTTCCTCTTCGGTGAAGCCCTTCATCTTCATCAGAATGCCCTTGGCGCGATCGATCACCTTGCGGTCTTCGAGCGCGGACTTGGTGCGCTCGAGCTCGTCCTGAAGCTTGGAGAACGCATTGAAGCGGGAGATGCAGAGATCGAGGATCGGCTTGATCCGCTCCTTCTTCAGGCCGTCGACGATGTAGGCGGAGACGCCCGCCTCCACCGAGGCCTGGATCGAAGCCGCGTCGCTCTGGTCCACGAACATCGCGATCGGCCGGCGGACGGCGCGACTGACCTGGAACATCTGCTCCAGCACGTCGCGGCTCGGGTTCTCCAGGTCGATGACGATGACGTCCGGATCCAGGGCATAGATGCGCGCCAGGAGACCCTGCATCTCGCTGACATGCACGACGCCGGTAAAGCCCGCTTCCCGCAAGCCTTCCTCGAGGATGGCCGCGCGGATCGGGCTTTCGTCGACGATCACGATTTTAGGCGATTGCTCGGCGCTCATCGATCACCAGGTTGTCCGGGCCCTCACCCATAGCATGGACGTGGCCGCGTCAAAGCCTTGTCTTTCTGGGCAATTCGGACTAGCTGACGCCTATCTCATCAGGCAGTTCCAAGATGCAGCAGGGTTCGGCGCCCAAGATCAGCTTTGTTTCGCTCGGATGTCCCAAGGCTTTGGTCGATTCCGAGCGCATCATCACGCGCCTTCGCGCCGAGGGCTACGAGCTTGCCCGGAAGCATGACGGCGCCGACGTCGTCATCGTCAATACCTGCGGGTTCCTGGACAGCGCCAAGCAGGAATCCCTGTCGGCGATCGGCTCGGCCATGGCCGAGAACGGCAAGGTCATCGTGACCGGCTGCATGGGCGCCGAGCCGGAGCAGATCGAGCAGGCCTATCCCGGCGTGCTGTCGATCACCGGCCCGCAGCAGTACGAGAGTGTGCTGGACGCGGTCCACCGCGCATCGCCGCCTGCGCACAACCCTCACCTCGATCTGGTTCCTCCGCAGGGCATCAAGCTCACGCCCCGGCACTACGCCTATCTGAAGATCTCCGAAGGTTGCAACAACCGCTGCACCTTCTGCATCATCCCGAAGCTGCGTGGCGATCTGGTGTCGCGCCCCGCAGCCGACGTGCTGCGCGAGGCCGAGCGGCTGGTCGCAGCCGGCGTCAAGGAGCTCCTGGTCATTTCGCAGGACACCTCGGCCTATGGGCTGGACCTGAAATATGCCGAAAGCGCCTGGAAGGACCGCAGCGTCCGGGCTCGCTTCCTCGATCTGGCGCGCGAGCTCGGCGAGCTCGGCGCCTGGGTCCGGCTGCATTACGTCTACCCCTACCCGCATGTCGACGAGGTGATCGGCCTCATGGCTGACGGTAAAATATTGCCTTATCTCGACATCCCGTTCCAACATGCCAGCCCGAACGTCCTGAAGGCGATGCGCCGCCCGGCGGCGCAGGACAAGACGCTGGACCGGATCAAGGCGTGGCGGACCACCTGCCCCGACCTCGCGCTGCGCTCGACCTTCATCGTCGGCTTCCCCGGAGAGACGGACGCCGATTTCGCCTATCTGCTGGACTGGCTGGATGAGGCCGAGATCGATCGGCTCGGATGCTTCAAATACGAGCCTGTGGCCGGCGCGACCTCCAACGCCCTACCCGACCAGGTCCCGGACGCGGTCAAGCAGGAGCGCTGGGACGCCCTGATGGCTCGCCAGCAGAAGATCTCGGCACGCCGGCTCAAGCGCAAGGTTGGAACGCGTCAGCAGGTGATCATCGACGAGGTCGGGCCAAGCGTCGCCAAGGGCCGCACCAAGGCTGATGCGCCCGACATCGATGGCGCCGTTTATCTGTCCAGCCGGCGGCCGCTGCGTGTCGGCGAGATCGTCACGGTCAAGATCGAGCGGGCCGACGAATACGACCTGCACGGCACGGTCGCTGGGTTTTAGCGCGGCTCTGTCGGGTCTCGGGCCACCCGCCGGGAACTCCGGGGAATCGCAGACGGGCGTGTAGATGCGTCCTGGACCTGCGGACCGGCCCTCAGTGCGAGGAGCCCGTGGTGCGAACCGACCAGAGCTTCAGCAGGCGAAGCGCCTCGTCCTGCTTCAGTTCGAGATATTTGTTCTTGAGCTTGGTCAGCTCGTCGGGAGGCGTTGCACCTGAAACGAACCGGCTATCGAGGATCGCGGCAACCGTGACCCAGCTCAGTCCAGCGGCCTTGCACGGCACGAGAATGCCGTCGCTGCGCAGGCTCTGCATCAGCGGCCGCACCAGCTCGATGCTGCATTTCGCGAGCTCCGCGATGGCCGCGATCGTCTCGCCGTAGCGCCGCTGGCGGGCAAATTCGAGCAACTCGGCCTCGGTGAGCTTTCCGCCCTGTTTGAGTTGGCCGATCGCCGCCTTGGCGCTGCCGCCGACGCGGTTTCGTGACATCTCGCGCTCGGCGTCGAGCGTGGCCGCCGAAATGGCGCTGCGGATTTCCTCGTAGAGATGCGGCGGCGCCGAGGCGAGCAGGCGCACCCTCACCGCCTCCGTCGCGCGCTGCAACAGGGTCCTGCGCAAGGCTGCCGGCAGATCGGCGCGGATGCCGGCCGCGACCGTGAGCTCCGCATCTCCAGCCGCTTGCGCCACGATGGCGGCAAATCCGGCGGGAGACACCCGCGCACCGGGATTCTTCATCAGTTGCCGGCTCACGCTCGGATAGCGTCGCGCGAGCAGCGCATCGGTGACGATCTCCTGCAGCCACCAGCGCCCGGCGATCGCCACCAGGTGCTTCTCGCTGCGCGTCTGCGCGATCTCGATCAGATCCTCGCTGCTCAGCCGCGGCGATTCCGAAAGCACCGGCCCCGCGACGGCGATGTCGTCATGATGAGCCAGCCGCCGGATCACGCCAGCCGGCGCCTGCGGGATCGGGGCAAGCTGGGCGCTGAGTTCGGCGAGTGCGATCCGGGCACCGACGTCGGCCAGCGCGCGCAGCTCGATGGTGTTGACGAGACGCTCGAAGACGTCGGCAAACACCGCGTGCTGCTCGATATCCAGGCTGCCGGCGGAGGCGACGAACAGGGAGGCCACTCGCTCGGCCACGCCGGAGCAGCGGTCGGCTGAGCCGGTGGCTATGGCCGCCTGCACTTCTTCGGCGATCGTGAGATGGGGGTTCGACATCGCTCATCCTGAGCAGCTTGCATTTTCAAGCTGGCCGGCAAAGTAAACGCAGCCGCTAAATGTTTGGTAAAGTTGTCACTAAAGCGCGAGACCCGAGATTGGATCGTGCGGCCTTCGCGCCGGCCGGCGCTTCCCTCGCCGCTTCCCGGAGCGGCGGCCCGTATTGCACCCTGCAGGCCGGCATCTTGACACCGGTTGCGATTTGCCTGTATGGCCGCCGCATGATCTTCAACCGGACCAACCGCCGCGCCGCCGTTTGCCGTCGTCACCGCCGTGACGATGCCGGGGCGCGCCATGTCCGAAGACGTTGCTGATCAGCTAGCTCATCAGCTCCAGGTTTTCGAGAAGGCCGCTCCCGCAAAGGAGCGGCCTTCTCGCTTTTTGGCCCACCGTTTCACCCCTGAGCACAGGAGATTGCACATGCTGACCGCCTCCCATCCCTACGACGCTCTGATGGAGATCACGGCGCGTCCGCGCACCGTCTTCGTTCAGGGCAAGGGCTCCTGGCTATGGGACGACGACGGCAAGCGCTATCTGGACTTCATCCAGGGCTGGGCCGTGAACTCGCTCGGCCATGCGCCGCCGGAGCTGGCCAGCGCGCTCGCCAGCCAGGCGGCGCGCCTGATCACCCCGAGCCCAGCGTATTTCAACGACACCAGCCTGCAGTTCGCCAAGGCACTCGTCGACCGCTCGTGCTTCGACCAGGTGTTCTTCACCAATTCGGGCGCCGAAGCCAATGAAGGCGCCATCAAGCTCGCGCGCAAATACGGCGCTCTGCGCAAGAACGGCGCGTATGAGATCATCACCTTCGAGGGCGGCTTCCACGGCCGCACGCTGGCGACGATGTCGGCTTCTGGCAAGAAGGCGTTCGAGCCGCTGTTCGAGCCCAAGGTCCCGGGCTTTCCAAAGGCACGCCTGAACGACATCGCCTCGGTCGAGGCCCTGATCTCCGACAAGACGGTGGCGATCATGCTCGAGCCGATCCAGGGCGAGGCCGGCGTATGGCCCGCGACGGACAGTTTCCTGCAGCAGTTGCGGGCACTGACCACCAGGCACGGGCTGCTGCTGATCGTCGACGAGATCCAGACCGGCATGGGCCGCACCGGAAAGCTGTTCGGCTATGAGCACGCCGACGTCCTCCCGGACATCATGACCTTGGGCAAGGGCATCGGCGGCGGCGTTCCGCTCGCCGCCCTGCTGGCGACCGAAGCGGCGTCTTGCTTCGAGCATGGCGATCAGGGCGGTACCTTCAACGGCAATCCGCTGATGTGTGCGGCGGGACTCGCCGTGCTCGACGTCATCGAGAAGCCGGAGTTTCTGAAGGCTGTCACGGACAACGGGGTCTATCTGGAGAGCGAGTTGCAGCGAATCTCGGCAAGGCACGGCCTGGGCGAAGTGCGCGGCCGCGGTCTGTTGCTTGCGCTCGACGTGATCAGGCCGATCGCGCCGGCGATCGTCGCGCATGCCTTCGAGCTCGGCCTGCTGCTGAACGCGCCGCGTCCGGATGCGCTGCGCTTCATGCCGGCCCTCAATGTGACGCGCGATGACATCGCGGCGATGATCGACACGCTGGACGGAATCCTGACCAAGGTCGGCGCCGCGCGCTGCGTCGCCTGATCGAATGCCGTTCAAGACGCAGGCTCCGCCATACGCGAAGCCTGCGTCCCGCTGCCTACAGATGAGGCACAGACATCGAGGTCGGGCTCGTTCCCATTTGACCTGGATCAAGGACAGCCGTCCCCCTGAACAACGATCCTGATCGCGCCAAACACCTGCGATCCGATGACTTACGTTATATCTATTCTGATATAGCGTGTACGGGATGTGATCAGCTCGGAGGAAAGAGGCTTGCCGGGACCAAGCTGATGATCATCCGCCGACAACGAGGTCGGCACGATAGAGGAGATGCAAGAATGGCGAGAGACAATCTGGCTCGGGCGTTGCCGGTCGAAGACAGCGGCAGCCAAATCGCCCTGGCCGCGACCGAAGAGGTGCTGATCCACGTTCGCTTCTTCCCGAACTCGGACATCAACTCGATCGGCGAGAAGCCCGCCAGCCTGACCGCCAATGAATGGTATGAGCGCCTGCTCGACATGGCGCGTCCGCATTATCAGACCTTCGCCGGCGGCCGCGGCTTCTTCCGCATCCCCCGCCCCTGTTTCGAGGCGATCCTGAAGGGCGTTGCTGCCTGACGTCGGCTCTCTCTCCGGATGAGGCCGCGAGCGTCCTCTCTGCCTCATCCCTGTCGACCGCGGTGCGCCGGGTGCGCCGCGGTCGCTGGCGTTTTGGTCCGTGCGCGCGTCGGAGGACAACATTTGAGCGAAGCGGCTTTCAACGAACTGCGACGGGTCTTCAACGCGCTGCTGGCGTCCGGGCTGGCCTCGCAGAACCTGGCAGACATGCTCGCCGACCGCGCCTTCGATCTGTTCGAAGCCAACATCGATGCCCAGACGGCGCATCTGCCCACCCTCGCCTGCGCCAAGGGCTGCCCCTCCTGTTGCGCGCTGCGCGTGACCGCGACGGCACCGGAGATCTTCCTGCTCGCGCGCTACGCCCGGCAGATCGATCAGCGCATGCCGGCAACCGCGCTCGGCTCGCTGTCACGCCGGATCAAGCTCGCCAACCGCGCGACGCGTGGCTTGAGCGAGACCGAGCGAATGAAGCTGCGCCAGCCTTGCCCATTCGTCGTGCGCGGCGGCTGCATCATCCATCCCGCGCGTCCGCTCGCCTGCCGCGGCCATGCCTCGTTCGACCGGCGCGCCTGCGCGCAGGCCATGGCCGGTCGCGAGGTGGACGTGCCGGTCTCGGCGCCACACGTCGCGCTGCGCGCCCTGGTGCAGGATTCGCTCAGGGAAGCGCTCGGTGCTGCGGGGCTCGCCTCTGGCCTCTATGAGCTCAACCAGGGTCTCGTTCTGGCGCTCGACGCCCCCGAGCGCGAGCGCGCCTGGCGCGACGGACAAGACAGCCTGGCGCCGGCGCGGATCGAGGCGTCGACGACGGCAGCGCAGATGGACGCGGTGCTCTGGAGCCGGGCGGCGGGTGACGCTTCGATCCGGGACGAGGTTGCAGCCGCAGAGCCAGGTCGCCAATCTCCTATGGCTTGAGGATCGAGGCCCCGGTCGTGACGCGGCTTTCGAGATCGGCGTGCGCCCGGCCCGCATCCTTGAGCGCATAGGCGTGATTGATCTGCACGTGCAGCTTGCCGCTGATCACCGCCGAGAACAGCGTGTCGGCGCCCTCCAGCAGCTCGGATCGTTTGCCGATGTAGTCGTTGAGCTTCGGCCGGGTCGCGAATAGAGAGCCGTGACTGTTGAGCTCGGCGATCGAGAATGGCGGCACCGGACCCGAGGCATTGCCGAAGCTAACGAACAGACCGCGCGGCTTCAGGCAGGACAAGGAGCCGGGGAAGGTCGACTTGCCGACGCCGTCATAGACCACGTCGCACAATTCGCCGCGGCTGATCTGCTTGACCCGCGCGACGAAGTCCTCCTCGTTGTAGAGGATGACGTGGTCGCAGCCATTGGCCAGCGCCAGATCCGCCTTCGCCGTGGAGCCGACGGTGCCGATGACGTGCGCGCCGAGCGCGCGCGCCCACTGGCAGGCCAGCAGGCCGATGCCGCCCGCGGCGGCGTGGATCAGGACGCGATGGTGCGGCTCGACCTTGAAGGTCTTGTGCAGCAGGTACCAGACCGTCAGCCCCTTGAGCATCAGCACCGCGCCCTGCTCATAGGTGATGTGGTCGGGCAGCTTGACCAGCCGCTGCCAGCCGATGTTGCGCTCGGTGGCATAGCCGCCGAGGTTCTCATAATACGCGACGCGATCGCCGGGATGGAAATGCGTGACGCCCGGCCCCACGGCGATCACCTCGCCGGCCGCTTCGTTGCCGGCGATGAACGGCAGGCCGGGCGCCTTGTACAGTCCGGTGCGATAGTACACGTCGATGAAGTTGAGGCCGATCGCGTGCTGGCGGATGCGGACCTCGCCGGGGCCGGGCGCGACGAGATCAACCGGCTCATAGACGAGCGCTTCGGGGCCTCCCACCTTGTGCACGCGCACCGCCTTGACCATCCCGCCATCTCCCCTTCGGACTCTCCATCGCCGCCTCCGGGAATCCGGCGAAAGAACCTTCGACACTTACCTGATTCTCATCGACATCCGGCTCCGTTGAAGGAGCCGACCTCCGGCCGCGCATCCGGCGCTGCCGGCGGCAAAAGCGAAGGCGATCACGACGGCCTTGTCAACTCGGCGCCTGTCAGGCGTTGCGCTTCCTGCGGTTGCGCGAGGCCATCACGTTGAAGGCTTCGACTGCCAGCGCAAAGACGATCGCGAAGTAGATGTAGCCGCGCGGGATGTGGAACTCGAAGCCGTCGGCGACCAGCGCGACGCCGATCAGCACCAGGAAGGCGAGCGCCAGCATCTTGGTGGTCGGATGGTTTGCCACGAAACGCGCGACGGGTCCCGAGGACACGTACATGATGACGACAGCGATGATGACGGCGGCGATCATGATCTCGAGATCCTGGGCCATGCCGATCGCGGTGATGATCGAGTCCAGCGAGAACACGAGATCGATGACGATGATCTGCAGGATCACCCAGAAGAACTTGTTGGCGCCGCCGCCCTGCGCCCCCTCCTCCCCCTCACGCGCCTCGACCTCGGCATGGATCTCGTGCGTGGCCTTGGCGATCAGGAACAGGCCGCCGGCGATCAGGATGATGTCGCGCCAGGAGAAGCCGAGGCCACCGATCGTGAACACCGGCTGCGTCAGCCCGATCAGCCAGACCAGCACGCTGAGCAGCAGGATGCGGAAGATCAAGGCCAACGCCAGCCCGATCTGGCGGGCGCGTGTCGCCTGCGGCTGCGGGATGCGCGAGGTGATCACCGACAGGAAGATGACGTTGTCGATGCCGAGAACGATCTCGAGTGCGGTCAGGGTGAGCAGCGCGGCCCACGCTTCGGGACTGGTCAGAAGGTCGATCATGCTTTCAAGGATCTCAACAGGCGGATCGCGGAGTCGCTCGCGACGATGTAGAGGGCGATCGCGCACAACAGCGTCGTTACAATCGGGCCCACGGCGAAGTTGTTTCCCAGCGCGTCGATGACCAGGACGCCCCAGAGCGCGACCAGCGGCAGCGTCAGCCAGCGCAGCCGCTCGACGCGCACCGGGTGGATGACATGGAATGGGACGAAGGTCAGCGCGATCAGGACCGCGAGACCCAAGGTCGCCAACGATGGCGAGGGATGCAGCAGGAACAGGTAGAATGCCGCGATGTTCCAGAGTCCCGGAAACCCGCGAAAATGATTGTCGTCGCTCTTCATGCGGCGATCGGCGAAATACAGTGCGCCGGTGACGGCGATGCCGACGCCGATGACCGGCGCGGCGAGCGGCAGCAGCATCCCGCTGGCGGTGATGGCGTAGGCCGGCACGAACACATAGGTCGTGAAATCCACCACCAGATCGAGCACGTCGCCCGACCAGTCCGGCTGCACATGGACGACGTCGAGCCGGCGCGCCAGCGGCCCGTCGATGCCGTCGATGATGAGCGCGCCGCCGAGCCACCAGAACATCGCAGTCCAATGCTCGCGCACGGCCTCGAGCATCGCGAGCAGCGCGACGCCCGCACCGAGCGCGGTGAAGACGTGCACCGAGAACGCCGCGGCACGATGCGCGGGCGTTGCGGCCACCCTGCTCTCTGGTCTCAACTGATCCATGCGACGCCAGTGCTATCAGGAATCGGAGCCAATTGCATATCCGCCGTTGCGGCCATGCGCCGCGCAGGCTCACGCAATACCCTTGAAAAAGCCCTGCAGGAACGTCAAATGTTCCCGCATGAGCAACACAGACGCCAGCTTTGATGTCATCGTCGTCGGCGGCGGACCCGCCGGGCTCGCCGCCGCGATTGCATTGTCGCAGACCGGGGCGCGGACGGCGCTCGTGGCCCGCAAGGCTCCATATGCCGACAACCGCACCACCGCCCTGCTCGGCGGCTCGGTCGATTTCCTCGACGAGATCGGCGTCTGGTCATCGTGTCGTGACCGCGCCGCCGGCCTGAAGGCGATGCGGCTGGTCGACGATACCGGCCGGCTGTTCCGAGCCCCGGAGGTGCGCTTCGTCGCCGACGAGATCGGTCTCGACGTGTTCGGCTACAACATCGCCAATGCCGCCCTGGTCGACGCGCTGGAACAACGCGCCGGCGAGATCGTCGGCCTGGTGCGGATCGCCGATGATGCGGAAAGCGTGCGCAGCGATGCCGATGCGGCGACCGTCACCAGCGCATCGGGCCGCGTGCTGACGGCACGGCTCGTGGTCGGCGCCGATGGCCGGCATTCGCTGTGCCGCGAGGCCGCCGGCATCGGCGTGAGCCGGCGCACGCTGCAGCAGTCTGCGCTGACCTTCAACATCACCCATGCGCGGCCGCATCACAACGTGTCGACGGAATTCCACACGCCGCAGGGACCCTGCGTGTTCGTGCCGCTGCCGGGCGACCGCTCCAGCGTCGTCTGGGTCGCAGCCCCGAAGGAGGCCGACCGGCTGTTCGCGCTCGACGACGACGCCCTGTCCGACGCCGCCGAGCGGCAGTCGCATTCGATCTTCGGACGCGTTCGCGTCGAGCCGGGCCGCCATGTGTTTCCGCTCGCGATCGAGCGGCCCCTGCGCTACGCGCAAAACCGCATCGCCCTGGTCGGCGAGGCCGCGCATGTGGTGCCGCCGATCGGTGCGCAGGGACTGAACCTCGGCCTGCGCGACGGCATCGACATCGCCGATGTCGTGCGCAAGGCCAATGCGGCCGGCGAGGATATCGGTGCCCCGCAGGTGCTCGCGCGCTACGGTGCCGCGCGCCGCGCCGACATCCTGAGCCGCACCTTCGCCATCGATGTCGCCAACCGCTCGCTGCTCAGCGATCTCCTGCCGATGCAGTCGCTGCGCGCCGTCGGCATGCACCTGATGAGCGGCATCGGTCCGCTGCGGCGGCTCGCGATGCGCGAGGGCCTGGCGCCGTCATGGAGAGCCTCGCGCAGGGCCGGTTGAGCACCGTCAGGGAAACACCAGCCGGCCAGTCTGGATCAGCCACATCACGCTGGTCAGGGTGATCACCGAGGCGAAGGTGCCGATCAGCACCGCCGATGAGGCCGGCTCGATCCAGCTGTCATTCTGGCGCGCGATCACGAACACATTGAGCGCCGGCGGCAGCGCCGCCATCAGCACCGCGGTCGCCGCCCAAGGCTGCGCGAACGGCCCGAACAGCAGCATCAGCCCGAACGACAGCAGCGGATGGACGACGAGCTTCACCACGGTCAGGACCGGCACCTCCCAGGGCAGCCGCTCGAACGGGCGCAGCGCCACGGTCACGCCGAGCGCGAACAGCGCCGTCGGCGCGGCGGCGTTCTGCAGGAACTGCAGGGTGCGGTCGAGCACGGTCGGCGGATGCAGCTGAAACGCCGCCGCCAGGATGCCGGCTGCCGTCGCCATGATCAGCGGGTTCTGCAGGATCTGGCGCAGCACCGTGCGCAGCGCATGCACCACCGAGGCGTGGTCGCGCTCGGTCAGCTCGACGAGCAGCGGCACGATCGAGAACAGGAAGATGCTGTCGCAGCAGAAGATCAGCGCGGTCGGCGCCGCCGCCTTGGTCCCGAGCACGGCCAGCGCCAGCCCAGGCCCCATATAGCCGATGTTGCCGTAGCCGCCCGCGAGCCCGGCCATGGTCGCCTCGCGTAGCGACAGCCGCCCGATGGCCTTGCCGAGCACGAGCGCCAGGGCGAAGGTGAGCATGGTAGCGAGCGTCGTTGCAACCAGGAAGGGAGGGTTGCTCAGCTCCGTGAACGGCGTGCGCGCGATGAGGTTGAACATCAAAGCGGGCAGCGAGACGTAGAGCAGGAAGAAGTTCATCCAGGCGAGCCCGGCTTCGGGCAGCCTCCTCCACTTACCGCAGGCGAAGCCTATGAAAACGACGCCGAAATAAGGCAGGGCCAGATTGAGAATGTCGAACATGGGCTCGGAAGATGACCCCCTGAGGGGGCCTGGGAAGGGCCTGGAATGCGGGGGCGTCGCGGCTTGACGCGAATCGGATCGGTCTAGATCAAATCCGCCCGCGGGGCACTAGCATCGCTCCCCATCCTGGTCTATTCGACTGGGATGATCAAAGCGCGAACTGCCAAGTTTCAGATCGGCCAGATCGTCCGGCATCGGGTGTTCTCGTTCCGGGGCGTGATTTTCGACATCGATCCGGAGTTCAACAACACCGAGGAATGGTGGTTGTCGATTCCCGAGGAGGTCCGTCCGCACAAGGACCAGCCATTCTATCACCTGCTGGCCGAGAACGCGGAATCCGAATACGTCGCCTATGTCTCCGAGCAGAACCTGGTTCCCGACGAGTCCGGCGAGCCGATCCGCCATTCCCAGGTTGCGGAGATCTTCATCAAGGACAAGTCGGGCGGCTATCGTCCGCGCAATCCGCTGATGAACTGACCTGTCGACCGGAGGGTTTCAACCCAGCGCCGCCGGCGCAGGCTTGATCTTTGGTCCCGGCGCGCAAGTTCCCCTCACATCCGTCCGCAGAACGAAAAAGGCGCTCCGAATGGAGCGCCCTTGATTTTGCGGAATGGACCCGACCGGCGTTACTGCTTCGCCTGCGGCTGGCCCGGCTGGGTCTGCTCGAGCTTCTTGCGCTGCTCCTCGGCGCGCTTCTGCAGCTCTTCCTGCAGCTTCTTCTGGGTTTCTTCGAACTGCTTCGGGTCGGTCGGCGGACCATCATAGGCCTTGGCGAAGCTGCTGTTGCCTTCCTGCAGCGGCAGCGGCAGCGTCAGCGCGGTGCCGTTCGAGTTGATCGCCTGGACGTAGAGGGTCTGGCCCTTCTTGAGGCTGTTCACGAATTCGGGCGTTGCTTCGTAGTCCGACATGCAGCCGTTCTGGAAGCAGATGACGTATTTGCCTTCCATGAACTGGTTGTTGTCGATGACGATGCGGGTGCCGGGCTGCAACTGCATGCCGAGCGGCAGGGTCACACGCAGGATCTTCTTCGGCTCGCCTTCGGGCTCGATGATGACCGCTGCAACCACAGGCTGACCGGATTCGATGCGGCCGTCCTTGCCGATGAAGCAGACCTGCTTGGCGTTGGCATCCTGCCCCTTCAGGCAGAACTTGGTCCACGGCGCATAGATCAGCTGCGGCATCTCCTGCTGAGCCTGGGCCTGAGGCTGGCCGCCGGCGGGAGGAGTGGCAGGGGCCTGGGCGGCCGGAGCGGGAGCCTTGGGAGCGGCAGCCGGAGCCTTCGCCTTCGGCGCTTGAGCCTGCGCAACCGAAGGAGCGAAGGAAACGGCCAGCGCGGTGACCGCGAGCAGCGCGACAAGCCGCCCACGCGGCCCAACCGACGAGGCCAAGTCACGGAAATTCATTGCGGAAAACCCTTTCTGAACGGCAGCGCCCGAGACCGCCAAAGGCGC
>BFBZ01000022.1_pt310 | contig 27318 bp, 28 predicted proteins | sample 1888401 | NCBI WGS metagenome assembly BFBZ01 (sample SAMD00112614, study PRJDB3348) | symbiont metagenome | host: Chara braunii
CTGGGCCAGGGTGTCGATATCGGGCGAGGGCAGGGGGTCGGCCTCCGCCAGCAATCCCTGGTGCACGGCGTCGGGGCCCAGGCGCTGGTCGATCAGGCTGGGGCGCACCAGTTCCGGGGGAACACGGGTCTCGATGTTTTCCTCGGCGAGGCGCCGGGCGGCGTTCTCGGTCAGCAGCAGCTTGCGAATCCGGCGCTTTGGATTGGCCAGTGCGGCGGTCACCGTGTGCCAGCCATAGAGGATGGCAGGGCCGTCGGAGGGCTCCCGCTCGCGCTGCCAGGCCGGCCTGCGCCCGCTGTCCCGGCCTTTGGGGCGGAACCGGGCCTTATGGTCTCGATCGCTCATGGCGGTTTGTCTCACGCAGGCTGAGTCTTGGCAATTTGGGGCCGGGAACCGGGCTGCTCCGAGAGCGTCCCGATACCGATCCGCAGGTTGCAAAGAAAAATCGCTGGAGAATGAAAATTCTCCAGCGATTTCAAAATGGTGGGGGAAGAAGGACTCGAACCTTCGAAGTCATAAGACGGCTGATTTACAGTCAGCTCCCTTTGCCACTCGGGACACTCCCCCGCTCAACGCCGTCAGCCGCGCAACCACCCGCTGGGGTGGGGTTGCGGTCAGGAATGACGGCAAAAGCGAAACCCAGTCAGCTGGTCAGCGATGGGCTCCCGGTCGGGCGCGTTTATGGGCGAAGCACCGGGGTAAAGTCAACCAATTGAAGCATTTAATTCCCGGCCTGTTTTTTGGAATTTTTGCGCCGCCGATACAGCGGTTCAGGCGCGAATCCTGCGGTACCCTGGAATGAGTTCTGTTGATCCCGGCGCGCGCGGGGTAGGGTTCGGCAGGGAAGGAGTGCCGACATGACACTCACGCGCGGAGGATTCCGGCGCTACGACGACGACCGCAGCGTCGTTCTGTTCACGATGACCAATGTTGCGGATGAGGTGGAGTGCGCGATCAGCTCGGCGGCGATGGACGGCCTGGATGGATCGACCAACACCAAGCCATCGCAGCGCGAACAGCAGTTCCTGAGGCTGCGCGACCGGATCGAAGAGCGTGCCACGCGCAAATTCGATGCGGCTGAACTCGAGGGCAAGCCGCCGGGCGTCATTCTGCGCAGCATCGATTTTCGCTGAGCGCGCCGGGATCCCAGCTATTTGCCGAGATGGCGTCTGACGGCCGCCACCGAACTGCCGACTTTTTCGATCGCGGCGGACAGATCCTGGGGCGACACGCTGAGCCGATAGGCCCAGTAGTTCGTTGCCGCCGCGTCCCGGGTATCGATGGTGCGCGGCGGCTTCACCACGTCCATGGTCGGGGCGACGATCTCGGCTCCATTGCTCGCGATGATCATGGCGTCTCCCAATCTCCAGACCGGGAAAATACCATAATCGGCGCGATGTCCGGCCGATCGATGCGACCTGACGTTAACAAAGCCTGAAAGCCCGCGGCACCAGGGCCGCGGGCTTGGCGGCAACGATCTGCGGTTTGAGCCGAAAATTAGTAGTCTGCGTGACGGCGATGCCGGCGCGGACGCTGCTCATCATAACCGTAAGACGCGAACGGATTGCGGACACACTCGCCGCGCAGACCGCTGAGCGCCGCGCGACATTGGGCATAGGTGTAGTACATGCAGTCATCGCCGACGCCACCGCTGTAGGTCCGGGTGCACCATCCGATTTCCCGGGCCTGAGCCGGCGCGGCTACGCTCGTCATGCCGGCCGCCGCCGTCACCAACGTCGCTGCCAGAATCAATTTGCGCATGTGAAGCTCCTTCATTGTCCGATGACGGCAGGCTGCCGTTGCCTGAGGACCAGTGTCCGATGAACGGTCTCTGTTGGACGCTGCTCGACCAGTCCGGGTTCGGCCCGGCTCGGAGTTCGCCAGCCTAAACACCACCGCGTATCAGCCTGTTCCCGAAGCACCGAAATAAACAGAGGGTTTTGTGCCGCATGTGACATCTGGCGTGGGAAAATCCAGTGGAATCAAGCCCACGGGTGGACGATCCACCGTTGCCAAGTCCGCCGATCCGTAGCATATCTCCGCCCGACGCGGGTGTAGCTCAATGGTAGAGCAGCAGCCTTCCAAGCTGAATACGAGGGTTCGATTCCCTTCACCCGCTCCAAGCAATTTCAGTGACTTGGCGCGAATTCTCGATCTCATTCTGACAACCGCTGGAATTTTTCGGCGACCAAGCTGAATACCAGTCCAATTTTGCTGATGATTTCAGCCCGCAGATCGCAATGTCACCGTAGTGAAGACCGGCGCCCGAGCCGGTCAATTGCTCGCAGGCTTGTCGAGAAAGGTGTACAGCGCCCGAATTCTCCCGTGCTCGAAGATCGCGACGTCCATACCTGTGACGACAGGAGGAACTCCAGCCGGTCCCAGGTGCCACTGCAAACGGCCGAGATCGTGGTTCACCTCAGCAGGTGCTGACACGCGAAACACAAATCCGGGAGCTTCCCGGAGAATGCGCTCGATCTTTGCGTTGAGAGCCTCGCGGCCAACGATCCGTTCCCCCGCTTCAAAGAACGTGCAGTTCGCCGTGTAAATCTCGGCGATCGCGACCGTTCGGCGTGCGGAATCTGGCTGCCCGAACACGTCGAGCAGATTCCTTTCCATCAGAGGACCAAGCGTATCGCTCATCGCTGATCTCCTGTTCAGAACATGCCGTTAGGGTTGGCGCGTGGCACCTCCGGTGCGAGCCACGGGGCCGAGTTTTTCGGGTCACCGACGAGTTGCAAGGTGTCCCAATGCTCGATGGCCTTGCCGTCGGCATCCATCCTGTAGATGTCGACGCCGGCGATCCCCGTATCGTTCGGATCGTCGTTGAACAGATTCAGAAAATTCACGTGAGCCCACACATAGTCGCCGACGGCGATGATCTTGTGGACGACGACGCGCGCCTGGGCGCGTTCCCGGGTGATCTGGCCGAAGAACTTTCCCAGCGCGTCCGGACCGTCCGCAATGAGCGGATTGTGCTGGACGTAGGCGGGACTGATGAATTTGGCGACGAACTCCTCGGATTTCTTCTGGTTGATTACCAGATCATAGAAGCCAAGGATGTTGGCCTTGTTGCGAACGGCGCGGCTGTCATTGGAATCAAATAGCTCGATCACGCTTAACTCCTCTTGCGAAAAGTGGATTGTCGGATGGCTCTAGCCGAGGCCGACAACCTGGAGACGGAACGCATCCAGTTCATCGTCGGATTTCTCGCGAGCGGCTCGGAGCATCTCATCGGCATCTGTGCCGACCGGCGCGCGGCTTGGTGCAGGCACCTGTTCGGCCAGCTCGATCACGCGCCTGGCCGCAAGGACGGAGTCGAGCCCACTGCTCTGCATGCCGTTCAGCGTGGATGCGAACGTGTTGAAGGACTGTCCGTACAGCCCACGTTGTTCGGCCGTCATTTCGTCGGCGACGCGTGCGAGAGCGGTTGCCGTTTTTGCGGGGCCGCCGGTTCTCATGTTGCCCGCAGCCGCCACGACGACATCGACCCCAAAGGACTTCAACTCGGCGCGGTAAACGGCCGCAAACACCTCCATCGCCGCCTTCGACGCGCCTGACGGCCCGTTGAAGGGAAGCGGAACGCTTGCCGTCCAGGTGCTGACCTGGACGATGCGGCCGCGCGCCTTCCTCAGCGCCGGCAGGAAAGCGTTCATGACCGACAGCGCCCCGAACACGTTGACGTCGAACTCGCGCCGGATGGCGTCGAGCGGCAGAACCTCAATCGGGCCCGGGGTCAGGATGCCCGCATTGTTGATCAGGAGATCAAGTCCGGAATCGCCGAGTGCGTCGGTCACGCCTCCCGCCCAGGCTTTAACAGCAGGCTCTCTCGTCATGTCGCAGACGGTCAGGCTGACGCGCCCGCCGGAGGCGTCCTTCAGATCATGGACCTCCGTGGCCAACATGGCCGTGCCGAAAACGACGTAGCCTTTGGCGGCAAGTCCGAGCGCGATGTCGCGGCCGAGGCCGCCGCCGGCGCCGGTCACTGCTGCTGAGCGATGCGAATGCTCAGAAGGGCTCTGCATGTGAGGTCTCCGTTTCAGTAGGCGGCCGGCGCTTTGGTTGCGCGCGGCGTTGTTCGCTCTGACGGAGTTTATAGTGTCGTTCCGAATCGTGATGCGGTAGCCTTGCGATCTGCCTAGCTGTGTCGCGAAAAGCGGAACGCCCAGAATGGATATCGAAGACCTGCGGACCTTTGTCGAAGTGGCCGATGCAGGCGGTGTATCGCCGGCCGCGCGTCGGCTCGGCGTCTCGAAATCAATCGTCAGCCGACGGCTGTTCCGGCTAGAAGCTGAACTGGGCGTCCAGCTTCTTGCTCGGACAACTCGCGGCGCCGCGCTGACGGAGGCCGGCGTCACGTTTCGTGACCACGCCGCCCGGGTCTGCACTGAAATCGATGTTGCGCGGGAAACGATCCTGCCCGCCGGGGACCTGCGCGGTCGCTTGCGTGTCGCGGCCCCGCTGACCTTCGGTCCGACGCTTTTGGCGCCGGTCTTCGCAGAACTGGCGCGGCGCCATCCGTTGCTTCACGTGCACGCGAGCTACAGTGATCGCTTCGTGGACCTTGTCGGGGAGGGCTTCGACTGTGCCGTGCGCGTTGGCTATCTCGGTGATTCAAACCTGATGGCGCGTCGCGTCGGGCCAATCCATGGTGCCCTCGTCGCAAGCCCGGATTATATCAGGGAGCGTGGAGCTCCCGAAACGCCGGACGAACTACTCGCGCATCAAGCGCTGATGCAGGGCACCGAAACCTGGCAATTCATCGACGGGGATAAAACGATCTCCGTTCATCCGCAGGGGCGGTTCAAGGCCGACAACGGCACCGCTCTCGCCGTCGCCGCGGTAGCAGGGCTCGGCATCGCCTGGCTTCCTCATTGCCTCGTCGAGGACCATTTGGCTTCTGGCGCCCTTGCTCCGGTGATGACACGATATCCTTCCCCCACGGCCGGAATGTTTGTCGTCCGGCCGCCGGGACAGCACCCTGCGCGAAAAGTCCGCGTCCTCACCGAACTTCTGATCGAGCATTTCGGATAGGCGGCAGACTGAGGCCGTCATCCGTTCGCATTGGAGGGCGATTCATCGCCGTTCTGACAACGTGAAATTCTGTAACGATCTCAACGGGCCAAAAGCGCCGAAAATGTCAGAACGGCGCTTGAATACTCTGCAAACTTTCTCGACTTCCAAGCTGAATACGAGGGTTCGATTCCCTTCACCCGCTCCAGCCTTTTCAACAGCTTGGTTTCGTTAGGAACTCTTCATTCTGGCATTCACGTCCCCTGGCTTTGTCTCGGCCGGGGCAGGCCGTCGCGATCAAACTGCAATATCAGTCCTCTGTCGGGCCCGGTTTGGCGAGGCCGTGCAATCCCACGCGCGGTCAACGGAAGTTTCATCAATCAGGCGGGGATATTAGCGCTTGTGCCGGGAACGTTCTTCACGCTCAGCCTTAGCAAGAGCCGACCCCGGCCAGGCCTGCGATCCCGCCATCTGATGGAGCGACTTGCGCGACGTTCGCGTGATCCTGCCGGTCTCTCAAATATTGATCGAGTTCATCACTTTCGTGCGCGGAAAGCCTCAGGCCAATTTTTGTTCGTCGCCACAGGACGTCGTCGGCGGTCCGCGCCCATTCTTCCCTGACGAGGAAATCAACCTCCGCCTGATAAAGGTCGGCGCCGAACCATCGTCCGAGCGCCGTCACGGAGTTCGCTTCAGCGAGAAGGTGCTCGGTCCTTGTGCCGTAGAGACGGACGTATCGGCGCAACTGGGGCAAGGGCAGCCAGCCGAAACGCTCTCGCAGCCGCGCCGTATAGGCTTCGAGGCCGCCGGGCCCAACGTCGCCACCGGGCAGGATCTCGCTCCGCGTGTGTCCGTTGCGGGGCCACGGCATGATCTTGCAGAGCTCTCGCATCGCGTGCTCGGCGAGCCGACGATGGGTCGTGAGCTTGCCGCCGAACACGGTGAGGACCGGCGCCAGTTCCCGGTCTCCGTCAATCTCGAAGGAGTAGTCGCGAGTCAGTGTCGACAGTCCGCCGTCGCGACCCGCGCCGACCTCGAACAGCGGCCGGACACCGGAGAAGCTCCATACGATGTCCGCGCGCCTGACCGGTGTCCTGAAGAAGCGGTTCACCTCGCCCAGCATGTAGTCGATCTCCGCATCGGAAATGACCACGTCCTCGGGCCTGTCGGTCCACGGCTCGTCGGTGGTGCCGATGACGGTGAAATCGTCTTCATACGGAAAGCACTCCATCAGGCGGCCGTCGCTGGTCTGCATGAAGTAGGCGTGTTCCTCGGGCCACAGCCGCGGCACGACGAGGTGACTGCCGCGCACCATGCGCAGTTGACGGGTGGTCTCCCTGGCGGCCACCTTGCTGCCGACATCGATCACCCACGGACCGCCGGCGTTGACGAGAGATTTCGATCTGACGGTGCACGGCTTGCCTGTGTGGTCTTCGAGTGTGATCGACCAGCCGCCGGACGAGCGCTTCGCATCGAGGAATCGATGGCGCGGGAACATGCGGGCGCCGTGCCTCTGAGCTCCAAGCAGGTTTGCGACGACGAGTCTCGCATCGTCGCCGCGGCAGTCCGAATAGATGAAGGCATCGCGAAATTCCGGCTTGAGCGCGCGGCCCGCGGCATGCTTGTGCAGGTTGATGGTTCGGGAGCCCGGCAGCGTCTTCCTCCGGTACAGGTGATCGTACAGGAAGAGCCCCAGCCGGATCATCCAGATCGGCCGCTGGCCCTGCACGTGCGGGAGAACGAGCCGCAGCGGTGATACGAGATGAGGCGCCTTCGCCATCAGGATCTCGCGCTCCGCAAGGGCATGGCGCACCAGCCGGAAGTCGTAGGTTTCCAGGTAGCGGAGGCCGCCATGAATCAGCTTCGACGAGCGGGATGAGGTCCCCTCCGCGAAGTCCTGCATCTCCGCTAGCCCGACGGCGAGGCCCCGCCCGGCGGCGTCACAGGCTATGGCCGCGCCGTTGATGCCGCCGCCGATGATGAAAATGTCGAAAGACGTGCTGCCTGTCGTTGGCATTGTCGTTGTCCGCAATGGTTTCCGTTCACGTGGGTATGGCGTCTCGGGCAGTGGTCCCGGCACGCCGTCCGCATTGGCGGACGGCGTCTCCACCGCACCGTGCCGGCGTCGGTCATGTCCTTGTCGGGTGTCAGTCGGCCGCTTCGGCCATGGCGTCCTCGTGGGTGATCAGCATCTCCACCGCGCCGAGCCAGCGTCGGTAGTCACGATCCGTCGCCGGAGCCCGCGCCGCATCGGGATCGGTGGTCGCCATGTGCTGGAACAGCCGGGAGGGCTGATCCAGCGATGTCCAAACACCGGCTCCCACGCCTGCCATGACGGCTGCGCCTGTCAGCGCGGAGGCTTCATGGCTCGCATGGATCGTCAGGCCGAGGACGTCGGCCAGAAGCCGAACGAAGTAGCGCGACGCGGTCAGCCCGCCGTCGACCCGCAAGGCGCTCGGGCGTTCGCCCGGGCGCGTCATGGCGTCGAGCAGCGCGCGGATCTGGTAGCAGATGGCTTCCAGGCCTGCATGAGCGATGTGGCCAGTCGTTGTCGCCTCGTGCAGTCCGATAACGGCGGCGCGGACGTCCGGCCGCCACCACGGCGCTCCCAGGCCCTGCAGTGCAGGAATCAGCAGAAGACCCGCGCTGTGTCCCGCGTCGGCCGCGCATTGATGGAGCTCGGGCTGCCCTCCGGCGATCGCGAAGCGCCGGACCAGCCAGTCGAGCGTGTTTCCGCCGCAGGTGGAAAATCCCTCTTCCGCGTAGCAGGTGCTGTCCAACTGCCATGCCACCGTGCGGATGATGCCCGGTCGCGGCGGCCCAGCTGGTTTGGCGCCGATGTTGCGCCAGATGAAACTGCCGGTTCCGATGGTCATCTTCATGTCCTTGGGGCTCAGGCAGCCGTGGCCCAGCAGCGACGCCTGCTGGTCGCCGAGCACGCCAACGAGCGGGATCGGCCCGCCAAAGAACGCGGCGGCGATCTGCCCGAACGCGGCATCCGAGCGGCGGCATTCCGGGAGGTGCGCGATCTCCAGGCTGAACAACCTGAACAGCTCGTCGTCCCAGGCCATCCTGTCGATGTCGAACAGCATGGTGCGGGATGCGTTGCTCGCATCCGTCGCATAGGTCTGGCCCGCCGTGAGCTTCCACACCAGCCAGGTGTCCACCGTCCCGAACAGCAGGCGTCCGGATTTCAGTCCCTCCGCGATGGCGGGGGCGTGATGAAACAGCCACTTCAATTTCGCTGCGGTGAATGTGGGGTCGAGCCGCAATCCCGTGCGCGCGGCGACGTCGGACTCGTGTGGCGTCAGGGATTCGATTTCCCTGCTCCCACGGCGGCATTGCCACACCATCGCGGGGATGGCGGGTCTGCCGGTCTGCCGATCCCACACCACGAGCGTTTCGGTCTGGTTGCAGAGGCCAAGCCCGACGATGTCCTGGGTCCGCGCGCCTGTCGCTTGCATGATCTCGCTGATGCAGGCGACGACGTTGTCGAGCATGGTTTGCGGGCATTGCTGCACGCCGCCGCCCGGCGCCGCACTGACCGCGATGGGCCGCTTCGCGTTCGCCAGGCGGCGGCCATCGGCATCAATGGCGATCGCCTTCGTAAACGACGTGCCCTGGTCGACCCCGATCAGAATGACGCCTTGCTGCTTCATGCCTGCTGTACCCATCCCGCCGCGTGTTCAGATCGCACGAGCCGTGTCTGTCGTTCGCGCCGCGCGAAGGATGCTCTCGATCTGGCCGGAGACCGACGTGTCGCCGGGGAAGGCCCCCTCGAAAACGGCGCTTCCGACCGTAAAGCCCCAGACGCCGAGCTTGCAGACCTTCGATATCCTCTCGACGCTTGAAATGCTGCCGGCCGCGATGACCGGGATGTCCACACTGCTGACGACCGCCGAAATCAGCGCCTCGACATCGCCGCCGAAGCGATAGGCCAAGAGATCCAGGCCATGAACGCCGTCCTGCCGGCTTAGCCGGCGGCTGCTGGCCACGATATCCTCGATCGTGCCGGTCAGTTGCGTGGGATGCCCGGCCACCGCGCCGGGAAACGGCATGTAGGTGATGCCGCTGCCGGCCAGGATGCGCGCAGCGTCGTCGCTGTGCGTGCCGCCCAGCAGATATCCGACGCCGATCTCCAGCGCCGACCGAACCGAGCGGAGCTCGTCGTCCCTGGTCTGGCTGACGACCTCGAGGACCGCGGTCCGTCCGCTCGCATGGATGTCCGCCGCCAGGGCCTGCAGTTCGGACAGCGGGAGGCCCAGATCCTTGAACCCGATGAAGGGAATATCAAGATCCCGTACTTCCTCGACCACGGCGCGAGCATTCGCAACCGTGAGGTCGTTCTGTGTGAGCATGAAAATGAACCGCGACATACGTACTCCTGCTGAAGACCGGATATGTTGTTAGTACAACATTTTTATGATTTAAGTACAGCATTTTCGGTCCACAAAATCGGCGGAAGGCGATTTTTCCACCGCCGGGGACCGGATCGAGGCCCCGGCATCTGACTGAATCAATGTGGCTGTTCGTCGGTTGCTCCGGGGGGGAGGTCGCATTAAAGGGGTGAACGTCCAGCAAGGAGCGTCGAGTGGGGAGATGAAGGTCAGCGCCAAGAAGATGAGCTCCAAGGCGAAGCGGCAATCGGCAATCCTTCATGAACTTCAATCCCAGCCTGCGGTCAGGGCCTCGGAATTGGCTGTCCGGCTGGGCGTGCATGTCGAGACTATCCGGCGCGATCTGGATGAGCTGCAGGGGCTCGGGAAGATCAGCCGCACCTATGGCGGCGCGTCGCAGGCGGCGGTCGGTGTCGAGGCGCGCCTCGACGTGCGCGAGCAGCTGCGCGTCGAGGAGCGGGGCCGCATCGCGCGTGCCGCCGCTCTGATGATCGAGCCCGGCGACGTGGTCATGATCGATGTAGGATCGACCACCGCGCAGTTCGTGTCGATCCTGGCCGAGCTCGGGACACCTGCTCGCCTCATCACCAACAGCGTGCGCCTGCCGGCGCTTGCCTCGGTGTCGGAAGGTCTCAGCACCATCCTGTGTCCGGGCGAATATTCCGTGCATCAGGGCGGCGTCGCAGGGTTGGACACCACGGAGTACATCCGGAATCTCTATGCGGACAAGCTGGTTTTCAGTGCGGGCGGCATCACCGAGGACGGGGTTTTCGAATTCGACCAGCAGTTCGCCTGGGTCAAGAAGGCGATGCTCGAGCGGTCGACGCGGGCGATCCTGATGCTCGACAACTCGAAGCTCGGCAAGAAGGTCATGTCCCGCGTCTGCGGCATCGACGACATCGATGTCCTGGTGACGGACAGGGAGCCGGACGCGAAGCTCATGAGCCGCATCGTCCAGCTGGAGACCAGGCTCGTCGTGGCCTGAGAAGCGATCGGGATATCGGCAGTTCTCATGATTCCCGTATGCTTCATTCCCATGTGCTCCGTGAGCGCTGGCTAGAGCATCGCGCGGGCCATGATCTCGACACGGATGTCGTCCTCGGCCAACGGTGCGCCGACGGTTGCGCGCGCGGGTGCTTCGGCGGGCGAAATCCACTTGTCCCAGACGCTGTTCATCCGGTCGTAGTCCCGGATGTCCTTGAGCCAGATGTTGACCGAGACCAGTTTGTCGCGATGGCTGCCGGCGTCGCCGAGCAACTGATCGATCTGCGCGAGGATGTCGGCGGTCTGCTCCTCGACCGTGGTGCCGTGGGTCATCTTTGCCGTGATGCCGGCCGTCTGCACGCAGCCGTCGGCCACGACCGCCATGCTGTATCGTCCGTTTGATTCAAGTCTTTTTATTGAGCCAAGCCTTTGTATTTTCATTGCAAAAATCCTTGTCGCGGCCCTCGGTGCCGGCCGTCGCGGACGTTATGCACGAAAAATGTTGCATGTCCATCATATTTGTATGTTGCAATTCCAACATTGCTTCCTTAGCGTGCGAGACGCCGGGGAGAGAAATTCAACAAAGACTGCGTCGGGCGGGCACCACCGGGTCCTGCCGAAGGCGCCATTCCGAGGGGATCTAAAGACATGCAGGTGATCAGGCATGGGGACATCACGCTGTCCTGCGACGTCGAGGGCGAGGGGACGCCGGTCCTTCTCATCGCGGGGACCATGTGCACCCGCGACGTGTGGTCGGGGGTCAAGCCGATGCTTCCGGGGTTTCGGCACGTTTGCTTCGACAACCGGGACGTCGGCCGAAGCTCGCTCTCCGCAGAGCAGTATCACATCCGCGACCTTGCAGAGGACGCGCTGGCCGTCCTCGACGGCCTGTCGATCGAGAAGGCCCACATCGTCGGGCACTCCATGGGCGGACAGATCGCGCAGGAGCTGTGCCTGGCGGCGCCGCATCGGGTGCGCAGCCTCGTCCTCGCCAACACTTGGGCGAAGTTCAGCGTGCGAGAGCGGTCGCTGTTCCATCTGTGGCGCGACATCCGGCGCGACGCGGCGAGCTATGACACCTTCCTGCGCGCGGTGATGTTCTTCTCCTATGGATCCACCGCCCTGATGGACAAGTCGTGCGAGGAGATCGCGGAGGCGTTCAAGCAGGCCGGGGAGCCGCAGGCCGCGGAGGCGTTCTATCGCAACGTGGCGGCCGACCTCGCCGCCGACACCGCGGGTCGTCTCGGCCGGATCGAGGCGCCGACGCTGGTGCTCTGGGGCGACGAGGACGTCATCATTCCTCCGGTTCACGCGCGGCAATTGATCGACGGCATTCGGGGCGCCGAGTCCGTCTGCATCGAGAGGACGGGTCATCTCTCCTTCATCGAGGCGCCGGAGAGATTCAGCGAAGCTGTGCTCGCCTTCCTGAGGCGGCACGACATCTAGCGCCAGCGCCGATCGCGTTCGCCCTGCAGCCGGGCGGACCGCGCGATCGGCGAAGCCGCACCACCAGCGCAACCAGCAGAGTGTGAAAGAGCCGGTGACGTCTCGGTCCGGCCGAGGCGGCCTGTTGTCCCGCGGGACCAATTCAAAGGGGGTATGACAATGGATTTCAGCAGTAAACTGATCGCGTCGACGGCCGTCTGTCTGTTGCTCGGCGCTGCCGGTGCGGTGGCCGCCGAGACGCTGAAGGCAACGGATCTCGCGCCGGGCAAGCGAGGCGAGCGGACGCAGTTTCGGGACATCAAGGACTTCTGCGGCACCAAGCCGATGCGGATCGCGCTGTCCGACGGCTTCACCGGCAACTCCTGGCGCAAGACCGTGCTCGCCGAATTCTCCGACGAGGCGGCGAAATGCCCGAACATCGTCGAGGTGCGCCGTACCGACGGACAAGGAGATCCGCAGCGGCAGATCCAGGACGTGAAGAGCCTGGCCGCCCAGGGCTTCAACGTGATCGTGGTCTGGCCGGATTTCGGCGCCACTCTGCTCCGCGCCATGCGCGAGGCGACGCAGGCCGGTGTTGCGGTCGTTCCATATGGCACGGGCGAAGGTTTCCCCGGGACGGTCGGCACGGACTATGCGGTCACCGTCACCGACAACGCCAAGGAGAAAGCCAAGGTCAAGGCGGAGTGGGTTGCCAGGCAGCTGAACGGCAAGGGCAATGTCGTCGCCATCGGCGGCCTGCCGGGCAACGCCAACAGCGCGGCGCAGATGCAAGGCTACAGGGAGGTCTTTGCCAAATTCCCGGGCATTGCGCTGCTCGAGACCCCGGACGGCAATTGGGACGCCACTGTCAACCAGCGCGTCATGGCCGGGATGCTCGCCAAGTACGACAAGATCGATGCGGTGCTCACGGACTACGGGCTGAGCGCGATGGGGGCGGTCCGCGCCTTTGTCGCTGCCGGTCGCGACATTCCGGTCTGGGTCACGGAAGATGCCAACGAAATCGGCTGCTTCTGGCAGGACAACAAGGCGCGCTATCCGAACTTCAAGCTCGCGACCCAGGGCGGGCGCACGTGGATGGTGCGGCTCGCCCTGCGAAAAGCAGTCGCCGCCTATCAGGGGCTCGACGAGCCGGAGCCGACCGTCATCGCCATCCCCATCGAGGAAGACAGCACGTCCCCCGACCAGGCGCTCTGGCCGAAGTGCGACCGCACGCTGCCTCCGGACGCGATGCTGTCAGCGGACCTGACGCGCGACCAGCTCAAGTCACTCTTCAAATGAAATAGCCAGCGTATGGCGGCCGGCTTGGTTGCGAGTAAGACATGATCAACGTTCGCTTCAATCGTTCTTCACCTGCCGGGCGGCTGGCGGTTGTCGGATCGGTGGGGATCCTGGCCTGGTGGCTGGCACCGTCATCGCTCTCGCTTTCGGCCCTGCAATCCATGTCGCCGTTCGTGGCCTTTCTGTCCATCGCCGCGTTCGGTCAGCATCTCGTGATGCAGCAGCGCGGAATTGATATCTCGGTCGCGGGAGTCGTCTCTCTCGCGGCCGTCGTGACCACCAATATCTTCGTCAAGGACCACGGTCTTGCAGGTGCGCTGGCATGTGTCTCCGCCGCGATCGGACTCGGCGCCGTCTCCGGGCTTATGAATGGTCTTGCCGTTCATGCCTGCCGCATCCCGCCGCTCGTCGCCACGATGGCCGCAAATTCGATCCTGTTCGGCTTCGTCCTGTGGATCTCGCGGGGCGTGCCGAACACGGCGCCCGCCCTGCTGGAGGTGTTTTCCATAGGACGCGTTCTCGGCATGTCCAACGTGCTGCTCTTTGCGGCCGCAGTGATGCTCGTGTTGCTGATGATCGAGAAGCGAACGCTTGCGGGCCGGCGCATGCAGGCGGTCGGCCTCAACGAGAGCGCCGCCGCGGCAATCGGAATCTCCGTGCAGGCCTACAAGGTTGGGGCCTATGCGGTTGCCGGAGGCTTGTATGGCGTTGCCGGCGTGCTTCTAGGCGGTTTTCTTCATGTCCCGACCATCTACGTCGGCAACGACTATCTGTTGTCGAGCGTCGCAGCGGTCGTACTCGGATCCCGGCTGGCGGGAATGCCCCATGGCAGCATTGCGACAACTGCACTCGGGGCGTTCTTTCTCGTCTACGTCACCCAGTTGGTTAACGCACTGGGGTTGCCGACCTCAGTCCAATACATGATCCAGGCGGGGATTCTGCTGTTAGGGGTGGCGTCCGGAAACATTCTCGCAAATGCAGTTCGGGGACTGTCGATCCGGCGAACTGCTCCACGCGTCCAGGGGCGATGTTCATGAGTTTGCAGGCAATCGACGCCATTGAAGCCCAGCAATCCGGAGCGTTTCGGGCGCACGCTGCGGTTCCGGGACCGGAGCTCGCGTTGTCCATGTGCGGCGTTGCCAAATCCTTTGGTACCGTCGCTGCGCTCGCCGGGGTCGACCTTCATGTCAATGCGGGCGAGGTGCTGGCGATCGTCGGCGGCAACGGGGCCGGTAAGTCGACCCTCATTTCCATTGCAACGGGCGCGCTTGCTGCTGACTCCGGAGTCGTGAAGGTTGGCGAAACGGTCATCGACGCGGCCGATCCCTGTCTCATGCGTTCCATGGGCGTGGCCGCGGCCTACCAGCATCCAGCATTGGTCGCGGATCTGACCGTCAAGGAAAACCTGCTGCTTGCGAATAGTGGCGCGTCGCAGGTCGACATTGATCGTTTCGAAGCGCTGTTGAGGCGTCTGGCCGGCGATGCCAACACGATTGCGCTCGACGCGGATGTTGCGGATCTCGATATCATTCAGCAGCATGTCGTCGAAATCTCGCGCGCCGTGATGTTCGGCACCCGGGGCCTGATCCTCGACGAGCCGACCGAGCCGTTTCACGACGCGCAGGTCGACACCCTGTTTCAGATCATTGCAGAGCTCAAATCTGAGGGCGTTGCCGTCATCTATATTTCCCACAGGCTCCACGAGGTCTTTCGGGTCGCGGACAGGATTGCCGTCATTCGCGACGGACGCTTGGTGGAAACGCGGCATGCCCGGGAGTTCTCTTCAGCCGAACTGGTGTCGATCATCGGAGGCCGCCCCGTCGGGGCCCTGTATCCGGTCAAGCAGGTGCTGCCACTGCATCCTTCGCCTCTGCTGCATGTGCATCATGAGGATGGCCGCGGTGCATCTTTCGACTTCGTGGTTGGGCGCGGCGAGATCGTGGGGCTTGCAGGTATCGAGGGGCAGGGGCAGCGGACCTTCATGCGCTCGCTTGCCGGGCTCGCCCCCCTGAAGGGACGGATCGAAATCTCCGGGCAGGAAGTCCGCAATCCCGCGCTTGGGCATCTCAGGGGCCTGGGGATCAGGTTTCTGTCCGACGATCGCCACAAGGAGGGCCTGTTCCTCGCGCTGTCGATCACCGAGAACCTGGGCCTGGGAGCGGACGACCTGGAGCACGGCTGGCGTTTCGTCGATCGCGGACGGCATTTGAGCATAGCGAACACCGCCCGATCCGACTTTTGCATTCGGGCGCCATCCGTTGAAGTGGCCGTAAAGGACCTGTCCGGAGGAAACCAGCAGAAGGTCGCGCTGGCGCGCGAGCTCAATGCCAAGCCTCTTGTGCTGCTTGCGGATGAGCCGACAAAAGGCGTCGACGTCGCCGCCAGGGCCGACATATATGCAATGCTTCGGTCTCACGCGGAGAGCGGTAACGCGGTTGTCGTTCTATCCTCCGACGCACAGGAACTGGCGGGATTGTGCGACCGGGTCGTGACCTTCTCCCAGGATTCCATCTGCGCGGAGCTGGCAGGCAGCGAGGTCTCCCAGCAGAACATCCTGCGGACCAGCCTGCAGGCGAAAATCACCCGCGCGGAGATTGCCGCCGGACGAGACCGCCGTTCCGGGACGGCCCTGAGACGCTTCGTTCCGACCGGTCTCCTGCTCGCGGCGATCGTCGCGATCGCGGCCGGGGTCGCGGTGGTGAACCCGCTTTTCCTGGCGAAGAGCAACCTGACATCCATGCTGACGTTCGCGGCCATCCTCGGATGCCTGGCTGCCAGCCAGCTTGCCATCGTTCTCCTCGGCAGTGCCGATCTTTCGCTGGGGCCGCTCGCCGGCCTTGTCGTCGTCGTGGCCTCGTTCGTCATGACGGACACCGCGTCTGCCGGCAGCCTCGGCGCGTGGGCGCTGGTGATCGTCGTCGGATGCGCGTTGTTTGCGCTTGGACAGGCGCTTTTTGTGCTTGCGGCAGGGGCTGAAACCCTTCTCGTGACGCTCGCGACCTTCGTGGGGCTGCAGGGACTCTCGCTGACATTGCGACCAATACCGGCGGGCGAGATCTCGTCCGACTTGCACGCGATGCTCACCCATGGCGCCCTCGGTGTTCCGGCAGTCTTTCTGCTGGCGTTGGGGCTTGTGATCGGCCTTGAACTTGTCAACTGGCGAACGCCTTTTGGCCGCTCCGTGCGAGCTATTGGGGCCGATGCGACCTCTGCCATGCGGTACGGCGTACGACGGCCGATGGTCGTCGCAACAATCTCGGCTGTGGCGGGCGGCTTGACGGGCCTTGCCGGCATATTCCTTGCCGCCGAAATCGGCATCGGCTCGGCGAATGTCGGGGTGGATTACACGCTCCTCAGTCTGGCGGCCGTCGCGCTGGGGGGTGCAAAAATCAGCGGTGGTTTTGGCTCTTACGTCAACTCGTTCCTGGGGGCGTGTTTTCTGCAACTGGCTTATACTGCAACATCTTTCCTCGGCTTTGGCTCGGATGTGCAGTTCTGGACAGTTGGTCTCTCGGTGCTGCTGGCCGCGACTATTTTCCGTTCCTCCGGCACACGGGCGCACTGACACCACAGACCTGGTTGAGCTGGCTTCGAACTCTCGCCGTATGATTTTCGGGTGAGAGCTTGCCAATGATCGTTAGCATCACACGCGCGATTTTCCTGAGCGACACGATTTGACGGACGGATCAACCGCGGCCTGCCGGATGGGTTGCCAGAAATTATCCTCCCGTTTATTCTCGTAGGCCTGACCGCGACGGTTGCGGCCTGGACTTCGATCCATCGCAAATTTGCAAGTTCAAGATTTGAAACGCCGCGATTTCATCAGGCTGGCCGCTGCGACCGCGTTTGCCGCGCCGCGCGTGGCCGTTGCCCAGGACGAGCGCGTTCGCTGCGTTGCCGGCCTTCTCAGCATCGATCTTGACGACCCCACGGCCATGGCACGTCTGGCATCGCTGAAGACACGCCTGGCGCAGCTCGGATGGGTCGAGGGGCGCAACATCCGATATGTGATGCGCTCGTCGAAGGGGGATCCCCGGCTACGGTCAGCCATGGCGGACGAGTTGATCGCGCTGGCCCCCGATGTCCTTGTCAGCAGCGCTTCGCCGGACACGGAGATCCTGCTCGCGCGCACGCACACCATCCCGATCGTCTTCTCGACGGCGGCCGATCCCATCGGCAGCGGGTTCGTGCAGAGCATGACGCGTCCCGGCGGCAATGCGACCGGCTTCACCAACAGCCACTCCTCGATGGGGAGCAAGTGGCTGGAGATTCTGAAAGAGATCGCGCCCGGCGTGCGGCGCGTCGGTGTTCTGTTCAACCCGGAGACCGCGCCGCGCAAGGGCGACTATTTTCTCGACCCGCTGAAGGAGTTCGCGCCCTCGTTCGGGATCGAATTATCAGCGGTTCCTGTCAGTGATCCGGCGGAGATTCCGGCCAGTGTCGCCCGATTTGCCGACGGCGGCGGAATCCTGGTCATTCCGGACAGCTTCGTTGTCAAGCACCGGGCCGTCATCGTTTCGGCGGCCGCGCAGTATCGCGTGCCGGCGATCTATCCCTATTACTACTTCATGACCGACGGTGGTCTCGTGTCCTACGGATTTTCCTCGGACGCGAGTTCTCCGGAGAAGTCCGAATTCATCGCGGCGGAATATGTCGACCTCATCCTGCGTGGGGCCAACCCGGCTGAGTTGCCGGTTCGCTCGCCACGAGTCTATGAGCTGCTGATCAATCTCAAGACCGCGAAAGCGCTGGGGCTGACGGTGCCGCCGGCGCTGCTCGCCCGCGCCGACAAGGTCTTCGAATGAGCCTGCGGCGCGCAGACGCGGGCGAGGGGGCGTCGGCGCAGATCCGAAGCAGCCTGTTCCGCAAGTACCTGATCTCCTTCGTCGCCGTCGTCTCGGTGGCCCTGATCGCCAACAGCCTGTTCGACGCTTTCATGTCCTACCGGGAGCAGAAGACCCTGCTGGTCGCGGTGCAGCGCGAGCAGGCCGAAGCCGCGGCCGCCAAGATCAATCAGTTCATCCGGGAGATCGAACATCAGATCAGCTGGGTGTCGCAGTTGTCGCCGACCGCGGTGCCCGCCGAGGATCTTCGCATCACGGCGATCCGCCTGTTGCGCCTGACGCCGGCGGTCGCCGAGATCGCCCAGCTCGACGCCAACGGCCGAGAGCAGTTGCGCGTGTCGCGGGATGTGAGGGATGTGGTCGGAAGCCAGGCCGACTATTCGCAGTCGCCGGCGTTCCTCGGGGCCAAGGCGAATGGCGTCTACTACGGACCGATCTTCTTCTTCCGCGAGACCGAGCCCTATATGACGCTCGCCGTGCTCGGCCGCGATCAGTCGGTGACGCTGGCCGACGTCAATCTCCGCTTCATGTGGGACCTCGTCTCGCAGATCAAGGTCGGGGCCAGCGGCAACGCCTTCGTGGTCGACAGTCAGGGCCGGCTGATCGCCCATCCGCATCTGCGGCTGGTGCTGCAAAACACCGACCTGTCGCGGCTGCCCCAGGTGGCGGCGGCGTTGAGGAATGCGACCCTCGAGGGGGATGGGCACGTCGTCGGGGATCTTGCGGGCCGCACCGTGCTCTCGGTCCACGCGCCGGTCGCTCCGCAGGGATGGACGGTGTTTGTCGAGCTTCCGATCCGCGAAGCCTATGCCCCGATCTACACCTCGATGGCGAACTCCGCGCTGCTGCTCGCCACCTCGCTGGCGTGCGCGTTTCTGGCGGCCTGGCTGCTGAGCCGCCGCATGACCGTTCCCATCAGGGTCCTGACCCAGGGCGCGGCACGTATCGGCAGCGGCGATCTCGACCAGCGGCTCGCGATCAGGACCGGTGATGAGCTCGAGGCGCTCGGCGAACAATTCAACCAGATGGCGGCCCGTCTTCGTGATTCCTATGCGACGCTGGAACGCAAGGTCGAGGAGCGCACCGCCGAGCTTGCCCAGGCGCGCGACCAGGCCTGGGAGGAGCATGGACAGGCGCAGCGCGCACGCCAGGCGGCCGAGCTTGCCAATGAAACCAAGTCCCGCTTCCTCGCGGTGGTCAGCCACGAGTTGCGCACGCCGCTCAACGGCGTGATCGGCGTGCTGCAATTGCTCGACAATGGCCGGCTTGACGACAGGCAGCGGCACCAGCTCAACATCGCCACGACGTCGGGCGATACGCTGCTCGCGCTGATCGACGACATTCTCGAATATGCGCGGCTGGAGGCGGGCACGGAAATAGCGGAGCGGCGAAATTTCCGCATCGACCAGCTCATCGAGGCCGCGGTCGAGCTGATGCGGCCGGAAGCCGCGGCCAAGGCGCTCACCCTCGACCTTTCGATGCAGGGCGCGGCGACGGAGCATGTGTACGGCGATCCCGTGCGGCTCAATCGCGTGCTGCTCAACCTTCTCGGCAACGCCATCAAGTTCACCGAGCGGGGCAGGATCGGCGTGGATGCGATCCTTGATGGGGCGGGCCAATTGCGGGTTGCGGTCAGCGACACCGGGATCGGCATCGCACCGGCGATGCAGGAGCGCATTTTCGAGGACTTCGTGCAGGCCGACGACGATATCGCGCGCCGCTATGGTGGAACTGGTCTTGGGCTTGCGATTTCGCGGCGCCTGGCGCGGCTGATGGGCGGCGATCTCTCGGTCGAGAGCGCACCCGGCGCCGGCAGCACGTTCCGTTTGACCCTGCCGCTGCCGCCGGGCGGCGCGGTTTCGGCGCCGGCCGAGGCGATCGGCCCGCAAACCTCGCTCGCAGTGCTGCTGGTCGATGACGATCCGATCAATCGCGATGTCGGAGCGGCGCTGCTGCGCCGTCTCGGTCATCGGCCGACGGTCGCAGCCGACGGTCCGACCGCCGTGGAACTCGCACGCGGCGGCGTGTTCGACGCGATCCTGATGGACATGCACATGCCCGGGATGGACGGAATCGCGGCGGCGCATCGTATCCGCGAGCTTCCGCTCGCCCATCCGCCACAGATCATCGCGCTGACGGCCGACGTTTCCGAGCAGGTACGCGCGCGAATTGCCGACAACGGAATCGATGCGATCGTCAGCAAGCCGGTGATGCTGGACGCCTTGCGCACGACGCTGCGGGGAGGGAGTGCCGCCGACACATCCTGTCCATTATCCACGCTCCGCCCATCGTCCGCTCCTCCGGTGGTTGCCGAGCCCGATGCCTTGATCGATAACGCGTTCTTCGCCACCCAGCAGGATTTGCTGGGGCTGCCGCGGCTGCGCACCCTGCGGACCTTATTCGCGGAGACATCGGCGGCATTGCTGCAGGAGATCGATGCGTCCGCCGCGGCGAACGATCGGTTACGCCTGCAGCGATCGGCGCACCAGATCGGAAGCGCAGCGAGCGCGCTGGCACTGGCGCGCCTGTTCGCCCGCTGCACGTCGATCGAGACCGACGCCGCGCCGATCACCCAGGAGGGGCTTCAGGCGGCCGCCATGGAGCTTGGGGCGCTGTGTCGGGATTCTCTCGCCGCGCTCGATGCGCGCCTGCATGCGCCGGAGATCATCACGAGCTAGGTTGCGCGGTCGAGCGGCACGATCTGCCGCCGCAATGCGGTGCGTGTCATCGCGCCGCCAAGGATGCGGGATGCATAACCAGAAAGGTATGTGCTGTGACCCGCTTTTCATTTTGCAGGTGCGCCATTCTGCTGCCCAAACGAGGAGATCGATTGTGCCACTGCACGGCTTGACATACCCATATCCGCTTGGTTATACGTCAATCAATAACTGGCAGGTTATTGATTGCGATGTCGAACACACATGATGTGCTCTTCAGAACCCTCGCCGATCCGACCCGGCGGGCGATCTTCGAGCGGCTCTGCCGCCAGGGAGAACAGACGGTCGGCGCCCTGACGGCTCAGGCCGGGGTCTCGCAACCGGCCGTCTCGAAGCATCTCGGGGTGCTGAAGCAGGCCGGGCTGGTGCGCGACCGCCATGAAGGCCGCCTGACCCACTACAGCGCGCAACTCGGCGCCTTGGCGCCATTGGTCGACTGGACAAGCCAGATGGCCAGCTTCTGGCAGAACCGGTTCGATCATCTCGAAGATCTGCTCAAAAGGATGGACCAATGAACGCAATATCGACCGAAACGCGCGCTGTCGTTGTCGAGCGCGAGTTCGCTTTTCCGCCGGAAAAGCTCTGGCGTGCACTCACCCAACCCCATCTGATCGAGGAGTGGCTCATGAAGAACGACTTCAAGCCCGCGGTGGGCCACCATTTCAATCTTCGCGGCGAGTGGGGCGGCGTGCTGGACTGCGAGGTCCTCGCGATCGAGCCGCACAAGACATTGTCCTACACCTGGAATTTTGCGCACGACGATGCGGCCTATGATCTCAAGAGCGTGGTGACCTTTACACTCACGGCGACGCGTGCGGGGACGCTTCTGCGCGTCGAGCAATCGGGCTTCCGGCCGGATCAGAAGCAGGCGTATGGCGGAGCCCGCGTCGGGTGGCAGAAGTTCCTTGCAGACCTGGAACAGGTGTTGGGGCGGACCGATTGACGTCCGCCGGGTTGCGCCGCGGCTCGTTTTTGAAAGGGAAAGTCGAATGAATTGGAATATGTGGATTCGGCAGCTTCACCGCTGGCTCTCGATCATCTTTACGGCGACCGTGATCGCCAACTTCGTCGCCATGGGAGTGGGACAGCCTCCCGCCTGGATCGTCTACGCGCCGCTGCTGCCGCTCTTCCTGCTCCTGTTCAGCGGGCTGTACATGTTTGTGCTGCCTTACGCGGCCAAGTGGCGTGACACTGCACGCGCGGATTGACCGGCGAACGGGAGCGAGCGCATCATGAAGAAAGCAACAGCAGCCGTGAAGGCAAGCGGAGCGAAGACCGAAAAGGAAGGGGAGTCTCCCTCCAGGCTGATCGATGCGAAAATCAAAGAGCTGAATGATTGGCGGGGCGAGACGCTTGCGCGGGTCCGAACGCTGATCAAGCAGGCTGTGCCGGACGTCATCGAGGAGTGGAAGTGGAGAGGCGTTCCGGTGTGGTCGCAGGCCGGGATCATCTGCACCGGCGAGACCTACAAGGCTGTGGTGAAACTGACCTTCGCCAAAGGGGCTTCGCTGGCGGATCCTGCGGGCTTGTTCAACTCCAGCCTCGAAGGCAACACCCGGCGCGCCATCGATCTCCATGAGGGCGACAAGATCGACGAGAAGGCGCTGAAGACGCTCATTCGCGCTGCCGTGACCCTGAACACATCCAAGGCGACCAAGCGGGGGCAATGAGCCGCCAGACGCGTTCGGCGCGTTTGTCTCGCTTCGCGCTTAGCGGCGTTCGCTGATGGCCAGTTTGTAGCCGATGCCCGTGATGGTCGCGATCACCGGCTGATCGCTGCCGCCGATCAGCTTGCGGCGCAGCCGCGCCACCAGCGCATCCACGGTGCGGACATCGACATCGGTCTGCCGGTTGCTCACCACCTCGATCAGGTATTCGCGGCTGAGTGGCCGTCCGTCGGCGCCAACCAGCGCGGCGAGCAGATCGAATTCGGCCCGCGTCAAATGGACCAGCGTGCCGTCGAGCGCGGACAGTTCGCGCCGCACCAGATCGATGATCCATCCGCCGAACACCACGGTGGTGGCGGCGCTCGCGGCCTCTCGCTCGATCGTGCGTCGCCGCACCAGCGAGCGGGCCCGCGCCAGCAGGTCGCGCAGGTTGATCGGCTTGGTGACGTAGTGATCGCCGGCCATCTCCAGTCCGAGGATGCGATCGACCTCGGTGTCGCGGCGAGTGACGAAGATGATGCCGGCCTGGCTGAGGGCCTGGATATCCTTGGCGAGAGCGAAGCCGTCGCCGTCCGGAAGCTGCACGTCGACAAAGACGATATCTGCACCGTGCCGTCTGAGCATCTGGCGGCACTCCGCGCAGCTGCCGGCTTCCAGCACGTTGAAGTTGTGTTCGGTAAAATAACCGGCAATCATCGCACGGGTCACCGGATCGTCCTCGACCACCAGCAGGCGATCGCGACGCTGAGACTCGCGGCCTGCCGCCGCCGGTTCGGATGATGCCAATGCCTGCTCCCCCCAAAGCATGATCCGGAAAGCGGTGACCCGGTGTTCGAGCCATCCATGGAGCAGCCCTGACCTGGAATCAAGATGGAGCTGGGGGTCGCAGCCGGAGTCCACAAGCGGCCGGCGGGATCAATCCATCGCGCGACAGCTCTGTGCGCCGCAGGATTTTGCAGCGGCGTGGCTCCACGCCGTTGCGATCGCGTAACGAGCGCTCACGCGAACTCTTCGTTCCAGGTGCGCCCGTCGCGCTCGATCAGCGCCACCGATCCGGCCGGGCCCCAGCTGCCGGCGACATAGGGCCGCGGTGCCTCCGCGCCGCGTGACCACGCCTCGCGGATCGGGTCGATCCAGTTCCATGCGGCCTGCACCTCGTCGCGGCGCATGAACAGCGTGGCGTTGCCGCGGATCACGTCCATCAACAGCCGTTCGTAGGCCTCCGGCGCGCGGGCGTTGAAGGCCTCCGCGAAGCTCATGTCGAGTGGCACATGCTGCAGGCGCATGCCGCCGGGGCCGGGCTCCTTGATGGTCAGCCCCAGCTTGATGCCTTCGTCGGGCTGCAGGCGGATGGTCAGGCGGTTGTCCATCATCAGGCCGCTGACGCCCTTGAACAGCAGGTGCGGCACGCGACGAAAGACCACGACGATCTCGGAGCGCTGCTCGTGCAGCCGCTTGCCGGTGCGCAGATAGAACGGCACGCCGCTCCAGCGCCAGTTGGCGATGGTGGCCTTGAGCGCGACGAAAGTTTCGGTGGTGCTTTCGGGAGCCCCGGCATCGTCGAGATACGCCGGGACGGTGTCGCCGTTGCTGGCGCCGGCCCGGTACTGGCCGCGCACCGTGAGTGCCGCGGCATTGCCGGCGTCGATCGGCTCCAGCGAGCGCAGCACCTTGAGCTTTTCGTCGCGCACCGCATCCGCGTCGAGGGAGGCGGGGGGCTCCATGGCGACAAGGCACAGGAGCTGCAGCAGGTGGTTCTGCACCATGTCGCGCAGAGCGCCCGAGCGGTCGTAGTAGGCGCCGCGTCCGCCGACGCCGAGCGCCTCCGCCACCGTGATCTGGACGTGATCGATGTAGTTGGCGTTCCACAACGGTTCGAGCAGAATGTTGGCGAAGCGCAGCGCCAGCAGATTCTGCACGGTTTCCTTGCCCAGATAGTGATCGATGCGGAAGATCTGCCGCTCGGAGAATACCGCGCCGAGCTGGTCATTGATGCTCTCCGCCGAGGCGCCGTCGATGCCGATCGGCTTTTCCACGATGATGCGCGCGGTGGGCGTCACCAGCGCGTGCGCGGCGAGTTTTGCCGCGATCACGCCGAACAGATCCGGTGCGGTGGCCAGGTAGAAGCCGCGGACCTCTTGCGGGCTGCTGCCGAGAAAGTCCCTGAGATCAGACCAGCCCGCATTGCTCTGCGCGTCGACGCCGATGTAGTGGACCGAGGCGAGGAAGGTGTCGATTTCGTCCGCCTCGGCGCTGGTGGCGCCGGCGAAGCCGAGCAGGGCGTCACGGATGGTGGTGCGGTAGGCCTCGCTGGTCATCGCGCGCCGCGAGGTGCCGACGATCCGGCTGTCGGAGCCGAACTGCCGGTCGCGAAACCGGTGGAACAAGGCAGGGAAGATCTTGCGGTAGGCGAGGTCGCCCGTGCCGCCGAAAATCACGAGGTCGAAAGGTTTGACTGGAACGATCCGGCTGGTCACGCGCGTCTCTCACTCATGCATTCATGGAGCGCAGCATCCTTGCTGTGCCTTGATGTCGCTGGGATGGCAACGGTCGTCTTCCGCCGTGCACATCTCATGCCGTTGATCGCGTTCTGCTTTCATGGTCAACGGAGGCCCCGGGCGAAGCATCAATGATTAAGCATTTTTTTGCGCCGATCAACGGGTTATTGCCCATTAATTGAGTATATGATCATACTGCGGGCGGAAAACGGCGATGATCAAACCCGACCTCATCATTTTCGATTGCGACGGCGTCCTGGTCGACAGCGAGGTGCTGAGCTGTCGCTGCCTGTCCGAGGTGCTGGCGGGCTACGGCATCGCCATGACGGCCGACCGGATCCTCGACCTCTTTCTCGGCCGCAGCACGGCGGCGGTCCGGGAGCATTTTGCCGCGGCCGGCCGGCCGCTGCCGGCGACGTTCGTTGCGGACTTCGCGGCCAAGGTGCGCGACGTCTTTTCGTCGGGGCTTCGCCCGATCGAAGGCGTCGACGCCGTTCTGGAGGATCTGAGCATCCCGTACTGTCTGGCCTCGTCCAGCGATGTCGACCGGGTGTCACTGTCGCTGGCGCTGACCGGCCTTGCACCCCGTTTCGGCAGCAGGCTCTATACCGCGCAGATGGTCGCGCGGGGCAAGCCTGCGCCCGATCTCTTTCTCTACGCCGCCTCGCAGATGCGGGCCGACCCCCGCCGCACCCTCGTGATCGAGGACAGCGTTAGCGGAGTACAGGCCGGCCGGGCGGCCGGCATGGCGGTCTGGGGGTTTGTCGGCGGCGGCCACTATCGTGTGCGCGACGGCGAGGCATTGCTGTCCGGGGCGGGCGCGGATCGCGTGTTCGGGCGCATGGCGGACTTCTGGCGAATGGATCGGTAGAGCGCGATGGCGGCCATCGACAACGAGAAATCGCGGCTCGACGAAGCGGCACGGGCCGGCTGGCTCTATTTCATTGCCGGCCACACCCAGGACGAGATCGCGAAAATGCTGAAGGTGTCGCGCGCGTCCGCACAGCGCCTGGTGTCGCTGTGTCTCGCCGAGCGTCTCATCACTTTTCGCCTGGAACATCCGATCGCCGCCTGCATGGAGCTTGCCGCGCGGCTGAAGCAGGTTTTTCAGCTGGCGTCCTGCGAGGTGGTGCCAACCGACCCGGCCGCGCCGCTGTCGACCGCCGGCATCGCCGAGCGGGCGGCGAACATGCTGGAAGCAACCCTGCGCAGCGAGACGCCGACCATCGTGGCGCTGGGCACCGGGCGCATGGTGCGCGCCGCGGTGGAGCGGGTGTCGCCGATCGACTGCCCGCATCATGAGATCGTGTCACTGGTTGGCAATATCTCCACCGACGGATCGGCGAGCTTCTACGACACGGTCGGGCGCCTCGCCGATCGCACCAAGGCGCGCCATTATCCGATGCCGCTGCCGTTCCTGATGTCGTCCGAGGAAGAGCGCGAGCAGATGCTGCGGATCTCGTCGGTGGCGCGGGTGAGGGCGGTCGCCGCCAGGGCCGACCTGCGGCTGGTCGGCATCGGACAGATGGACCAGAGCGCACAGGTGCACGTGGACGGCTTCGTCACCCGCGAGGAGCTGTTCGAGATGCGGCGGCTCGGCGCCGCCGGCGAACTGACGGGATGGGCGTTCGACGCCGAGGGCCGCATCATCGATGGCGGCACCAACCGCCGCCTCACCAGCATTCCGCCGCAGGTTCCCGCCGCCGCCCTGACCATCGGCGCGGCCATCGGCGAGGCCAAGGTTCCGGCCATCCGCGCGGCGCTGAAAGGCCGGCTGATCAACGGCTTGATCACCGACGAGACCACCGCCGGCGCCATCCTGAAAGACTGATCCAATTCTCATGCACATCGCCGGCGACCCGCCTGGTTTCGGCGGAGCGCGGCCGCTCGGCCGCGATTTCGATCTCTCCTCCTCCGGTGGACCGGCGCGATGTCGTCCTTGACAAGCCGCCAAGGCGATGTGAACATATATCCAACGCGTGGGCATATGCTCAAACGCGACAAAGGGAGGTTCTCGTGAAACACGTCCTTGGCGTCCTGCTGGGCGCGACTGCGCTCCTCACCTCGGTCCCCTCGATTGCACAGACGACCCTGACCGTCGCCACCGTGAACAACGGCGACATGATCCGGATGCAGGCACTCACGGGCGAGTTCACCGCCAAGAATCCGGGCATCGCCGTCAAATGGGTGACGCTGGAAGAGAACGTGCTGCGCCAGCGCGTCACCACCGACATCGCCACCAAGGGCGGCCAGTTCGACGTGCTGACCATCGGCACCTACGAAGTCCCGATCTGGGCCAAGAAGGACTGGCTCGTTCCGCTCGATAACCTCGGCCCCGACTACGACACCGCAGACCTGCTGCCGCGGATCCGCGACGCGGTCACCGTGTCCGGCAAGCTCTACGCCGCGCCGTTCTACGGCGAGAGCTCGATGACCATGTACCTGTCTCTTATACACATCTAGATGTGTATAAG
>BFBZ01000725.1_pt1 | contig 27274 bp, 29 predicted proteins | sample 1888401 | NCBI WGS metagenome assembly BFBZ01 (sample SAMD00112614, study PRJDB3348) | symbiont metagenome | host: Chara braunii
CCGCCTTGCGGGCATTCTCGGCCATGGTGTCGGCGAGCCAGGTGATCAGGCGCGCGGCCACCATGACGGCGCTGACCCCCTGGTCGATGCGGCTCGAATGCACGGTATGGCCGGTGACCTGCGTGCGGAACGACAGCGAACCCTTGTGGCCGGTCACCACCTGCATGCGGGTCGGCTCACCGACGATGACGGCGGCCGGCGTCGGCACGGTCTTGGCCATCTCGGCCACCATGAAGGGCGCGCCCAGGCAGCCGACCTCCTCGTCATAGGACAGGGCGATATGGATCGGGCGGGTCAGCTTGGCGCGCACCATGGCGGGGACGGCCGCGAGCACCAGCGCGTCGAAACCTTTCATGTCGCAGGTGCCGCGGCCATAGAGCCGGCCGTCGCGTTCGGTCACCGTCCAGGGACTGCTGGTCCAGGCCTGGCCCTCCACCGGCACCACATCGGTATGGCCCGAGAGCACCACGCCGCCGGCGATGTTTGGCCCGATGGTCGCGTAGAGATTAGCCTTGGTGCCATCGGGGCTCGGCACCAGCCGGCTCGTGATGCCGTGACTTGCCAGATAGTCCTTGATGAAGCCGATGCAGTCGAGATTGGAGACGCTCGATACCGTCGGGAAACCGACCAGCCGGTCGAGCATGGCGCGCGCGGTCAAGGTGACGGGGGAAGAAGACATCAGGGCATCCGCAGGGGTCAAGGGCATGGTCGGGACGCATCCCGAACCAAGGCTCCGGCGATGCAGGCTCATGTCGCCGGGCGGAACGATTCCAGCAGGCCCTGGATATTCGCCACTTTGACCTCGCAAAGCGAGACCGATTGCGAGCCGACGATGAATGGCTTCAATGCAGCGGAGAAGGTCTCGGCATAGGCCGGCGAGGCCTCCCAGCGCTGCACGCTTTCCATGTCGCGCCACAGCGTGATGGTGAACATGCTTTCGGCGTCGTTGACGTCCTGGCTGACCAGGCGGCCGAGCAGCCCCGGCGTGTCGACGGCCATCAGTTCGCGGTATTTCTGCTCGATCGAGCCCCAGGCGCCCGGATAGATCTTGCCCCAATAGATGCGAATGAACATGGGCGTCATCCTCTCGACAGCGACAGGCGGGACGGCGCGCCCGGGCCGCCCATCGGCGTGTGCGGGGGCGCGGCGGCTTCGACACGGGCACCGATTTTCATGCGGGCGAATTCGACGACCTGCTGGCCGACTGCCTGCAACTGGAATTTCGACGACAGGTCCAGGCACTCGCCGGCATCATCGAACAGGCGGGTCGAGGTGTTGAGCATGGCGGCCAGCGGCGTCGGCCAACCGCGCAGCGCATGGGCAATGCCACGCAGCGTCGCGAGCGTCTGGCCGCCCGCCTGCCACCCGCCGGCGCAGACGATCAATCCGACCGCCAGTCCGTCGAAATAGACCCGGTCGTCGGTGCGCAGATCCTCGGTATAGTCGAGGGCGTTCTTGACCAGCCCGGATAAGGTGCCGTGATAGGCCGGCGAGGCGACAATGACGCCGTGACAGCGCCGAAAGGCATCGACCAGGCGGGCCGCCTCGGGCGAGCGCTCCGTTTTGCCCGGATTGTACATGGGCAGCATCAGTTCCGGACCGCTGATCAACAGGGTGTCGGCGCCGGCCTCCGCCGCCGCCTTGAGGCTCAGGGCCAGGGCGCGCTCGGTCGACGAGCCGGCGCGCGGCGTGCCGCCGATGCCGAGGATGAGGGGGCGCAGGGCCTGGTGCATGGACGTCCTCGCACGGGCTTCAGTAGGGCTGCGGCGGTGCCCGAGGGCAGCGGCATGGCCACACTGTGCTGGCACTCGATCTATACGTCCAAGGCAAAGCACCTATAGCTGTTATAATCCGAATAGTTAGGCGGCATGCCGCCATGCAGGCTGCTCAGCCGGCCATGATCAGCCCACGCGGCTGGCGCGACAGCAGCTCCGCGCCGCTCTCGGTCACCAGCACATTGTCGATCAGGCGGACGCCGAGACCCTCCTCGCCAATGAAGATCGGCGGCTCGACTGAGACCACCATGCCGGCCCGCAGCGTGTAGGTCGCCCCACCAAACATGTTGACCGGCTCGCCCCAGGACGGTGGGAACCCGGGCGCCAGGCCGTAGCCCGATGTGTGGATCCGGTAGCGGTCCAGGCCTTCCCGGCCGATCACGCGCTTGGCGGCTTCGTGCGGCACCAGGGCCGGCACGCCGTCGCGGATCTCGCCGATCAGGGCATCGGCGGCTTCCAGCGCAATGGCGTGCAGTTCGTTCATCCGCGGCGTCGGCATGCCCATGCAGAACTGCCGGCCGATGGTCGCGGTATAGCGCTTGAAGGCGGCGCCATATTCGACATTGCCGAAATCACCGGGCTTGAGCCGCCGTTCCGTCGGCGCGCCATGGCTGAAGCAGGAGCGCTCGCCGGATACCAGGTTCAGGGTGCTTGCCGGCAAGCCGCTGCCGCGCTTGAGCAGTGCCGCATAGACCTCGCCGGCAATGGCAAGCTCGGTCGTTCCCTCGTTCAGGTGGGCCACGAAGACGTCGAGCGCCTCGTCGGCGATCCGCGCCGACTGCCTGATAAAGGCGAGCTCGGCCGGCGATTTCACCAGCTTCAGATCATGGACGAGGTTGCTCGGCTCCGCTTTCAGGGCCGCGCCGAGGAAGGTCTTCACGCGCAGATAGTGATGGGGGTGCAGGTAATAGGCCGGCACCTCCATGCCGACGCGGCCGCGCTTCAACCCGAGCCGGCCGGCGATCCGCTCGAACACGCCGATCGGGTCTTCCGGTTCCGCGCCGCCCCAGGTCTCGAGCTGGTCGACCAGCGCGTCCTGCTCGAATTCATGGCGCTCGGATTCACGCGTCAGCATGACGCTCGGCCGGTCCTCTGCCGAGACGATCAGGCATTGGAAGGCCTGATAGCTCTTGGCGTCCGAGCCGGTCAACCAATGGATCGAGACCGGATGAAACAGCACCATCCAGTCGAGTTCGGCCGCGGCGATCGCCTCGCGTACCCGCTGCCGGCGCGCAGCGAATTCGGCGCTGGAGAAATCGGTTTTCGACATGGTGGCGCGGTCCTCGGGGTCAGGCGCGCATCCAGCGCCGCGGGCATCTCAGGATTGCGCTGACCCTAGCGACCGGCCGGGCGGCCCGTCTAAAGCCTTTAGATTATAGCAGTTATAGCCCCTTGGCATTATGCGGAGGCCGCCTGTTGATCCAATCTCACGGTCGCGCTTCACGAGCTTGTCTCGCGATAGGGCGCAGCGCCGAGCGGCCGAGGCCGGTTGGCTCGCGACAGGCCGAAGGCCGCTCGGGGAAGACGATAGGGGAAGTTCGATGTCGGGAAAAATCGTTTCCAGCAACAGCCTGGCTGGCGGCCGTCTTGCCGCCCGCATGCAGGGCGGAGCCGCCCTGACCCGGCGCAGCCTGGCGCTCGGTGCCGCCTCGCTGACCATGATGCTGGCGGCCCCGGCCCTGCATGCGCAAGCGCGGCCGAAGGTGCGGTTGTGGGGTGCCTCGGCAACCGTCGAGGCCTATCACGGCTTCCTGTTCCTCGGTAATCCGCTCGGCTTCTTCAAAGACGACGGCGTCGACGTCGAGTTCGGCACAGCCGCGGGGTCGGCTGCAACGCTTCAGCTGATCGCCGCCGGCCAGGTGCAGATGGGCTATATCGGCATGGACGTGCTGATCCTGGCCAAGGCGCGCAATCCGCAATTGCCGGTCACGGCGGTCTATCTGCAGGACCGCGGCAATATCTACGAGATCGTCGTTCCCGAGGATAGCGCGATCAAGACGGTCGCCGACCTCAAGGACAAGACCATTGGCGTCGCCAACCTTGCCTCCGGCGCCATTCCCTCATTGCGGGCGACGCTGACCGATGCCGGGCTCGATCCCAATTCGTCGGTCGGCCTGATCCCGGTCGGCAATGGCGCCCAGGCGGCCGCCGCGCTGCGCGCCGGTCGTATCCAGGCGCTCTCCTTGTTCCGCGCTCAGCACGCGCTGATCGAGACACTCGGCATCAAGTTCCGCCGCTTCACCCGCGATGCGCCGAGCGCCGTGATCGCCGTCAATACCGCTTTCCTCCGAGACAATCGCGAGGCTGTCATCAAGACCCTGCGCGGCATCGCCAAATCCTCGATCTTCGCCGAGGTCAATCCGGCTGCAACCGTACGCCAGTTCTGGGGCCTGTTCGGCAAGCCGCAGGGCCTGAGCGAAGACGAGGCGATGAAGCGCTCTGAATATATCCTGAGCTCCACCGCCGAACTGTGGAAGGATTACAAGGACAAGTCCGTCCCCTGGGGCGACATGACCGCGCGCCAATGGGAAGACATGCAGAAATTCCTGATCGATCAGAAGCTGCAGGACAAGCCGGTGGCGATCGAGGCGCTGTTCACCAATGAACTCACCGCCGAGGTCAACAAGTTCGACCAGGATGCTGTGGTCGCGGCGGCGAAGGCTGCCCGCTGAGCCCAACGGGATCGGCGGGTCTGGCGCGAAACTGGCCTGGGCCAGACAGGTGGGAGAGGGCGTGAATGGCGAGCGCGATCGCAAGTGAACCGACAACGCGGGCGACGGCGGTTCAATCAGTTGGCCCGGTCAGCGCGCTTTCGGTGCAGAACGTCAGCATGGTGTTCAACCGCGGCGCGGCGGCCGTCCATGCCCTGGACCAGGTCTCGATGGAGGTGCGCGACGGCGAGTTCATCGCCATTGTCGGTCCCTCCGGCTGCGGCAAGTCGACGCTCATCAAACTCGTCTCGGGCTTGCGTCCGCCGACCGCCGGACGGCTCGCGGTCCACGGCAGGCAGGTGATGAAGCCGCGCGGCGACGTCGGCATCGTGTTTCAGAGTCCGGTCCTGCTGCCGTGGCGGACCATTCTCGACAATGTCATGCTGCCGATCGACGTGTTGAAACAGGATCAGGCCGCCGGTCGCGAGCGGGCGCATGAGTTGCTCAAGCTGGTCGGCCTCGGCGGCTTCGAGAAGGCCTATCCCAACGAATTGTCGGGCGGCATGCAGCAGCGAGCGGCGATCGCGCGGGCGCTGGTCTACGACGCCCCGTTGCTCCTGATGGACGAACCCTTCGGCGCGCTGGACGCGCTGACCCGCGAACAGATGAATTCCGAGTTGCAGCGGATCTGGAGCGCCAGCGGCAAGACGGTGATCTTCATCACCCATTCGATCCCCGAGGCGGTCTTCCTGGCCGACCGGATCGTCGTCATGTCGCCGCGGCCCGGCCGGGTCCTGAAGGTCATCGACAATCCTATCCCACGCATGCGCACGCTGGACGACATGCTGCGGCCGGAATTCGGCACGCTGGTGCGTGAAATTCGTGGGCTCTTGGGAAGCTATGTTGCCGGGGAAAGCAATGGATCAAGTTCTGACTGGTGACAAAGCCACCGAGGCCGGCTCAGCGATGACCGACGCGCAGCCCAATCGGCATCTCTGGGCCCGCTTCGGCATGCCGCTCGCGGTCTTTGTCGTGCTGATGGGCTCCTGGGAGGCGCTGATCCGGCTGCTCGAGGTGCCCGGCTTTCTGGTGCCGGCGCCGTCGGCCATCGTTCAGGCGCTCTGGTCCGGACTTGCCACGGGCCTGTATTTCTCCCATGCCGGCGTCACCATGTTCGAAGCCGTTGTCGGCTTCGGCATTGGCAGCCTGCTCGGCCTGGCGCTCGGAACTGTCATCGTCGTGTTCCCCACGATGGAGCGCATCGTCTATCCCTATGTGGTGGCGCTGCAGACTGTGCCGAAGGTCGCCATCGCGCCGCTCATGGTGGTCTGGTTCGGCTTCGGCATCACCTCCAAGATCCTGGTGGTCGCCCTGGTTTCGCTGTTCCCGGTACTGGTCAACGTCATGGCCGGTCTTCGGTCCATCGACCAGGACCGGCTGGACCTGCTCGGCGCGCTTGCCGCCTCGCGCTGGCAGGTGTTTCGCTATGTCCGGTTTCCCAATGCCCTGCCGTTCATTTTCGCCGGCCTCAACACGGCGATCGTGCTGGCGGTGATCGGCGCCATCGTCGCCGAGTTCGTCGGCTCGAACTATGGCCTCGGTTTCCTCATCCTGCAGGCCAATTACCAGCTCGACATCGCCGGTGCCTTCTCGCTGTTCGTCGTGCTCTCGGTCATGGGCGTGGCCCTGCACGGCTCGCTGAAATGGCTCGAGCGCCGCTGCGTATTCTGGATCAACATCGAGGCGCGCAACGGCATCTGAAGGCGCCCCGCTGCCGGTTCCGGTGGTTGCGGCGCTGGGTTCAGGTGATTGATTTTGTTAATAATTCCTGGCTCGGTGGAATCTGAATCGAAAGGTGAGGCGCGCCGGTCGGCGCCCGCCATTGCTCAAGTGGAACATCAACGCATCGAACGGTCGTCGCCAGGAGCGGCGACCGTGGTCGCGCGGTTTCGGCCCCGGCCGCGACACCGCGCCGGCGGTGGCGGTGGCGGAGACAAGCACCGGTTCTGTGCGCCGCCAAGGCAGGCTCTTGCGGTGATGTCGAAATAAGAACATAAAGTGAACATTCTCATTGCGGGGCGCGGAAAGACCATGGCGAAGCTGTGTGGGCAAGACGTTTTGGCGGATGAGGAGAGGCGGATCGAGGCCAAAGTCGAGGCCGTGCTCGAGCAGTTCGGCGGCGATGTCCATGCGGCGATCCTGGCCCTCCTGCAAGAGTTCGCCGCCCTCGTCCATGAGGCGAGTACCCTCGAAGTCGGTATCTTCGACCTTCGGGTTGCCGAGATGCATCCCAGCGAGGAGGAGGATCCGGAGCCGGATGGTCCGTCACGTCGCCTGGCCGCGCGACGATTGCAATAGATGGCTTCGCCGACTTCGTCCGGGGCAGCGCCGGTGGAGGACACCGTAACCGATTGGTCCTCCACGCAAAGGATTGATTCACGCAAAGAAGCGTCCAGGCGATGCGAAGCCTGCCATCGGACCAGCGATCGGACACGGCAGAGTTGAGCTCGTCGGTTGCTACCTACCAGCCGGGTGAAGTGCGTGGCACGCGCTCTGATCGCTGTCGACCCTTGATTCATGGCAATGCCGACAAGCGTTTGACCGACGTCCCGAACCGGGCATTGTCGGCGCCGCCAACGACCGGCGCCGGGGCCATGCGCGGTTCGTGACAGTCTTCGGCCCGCGGGAGGCGCCCATGACGGGCCAGGATGCCATCGCGCAGGCGCTCGATGACATGGCGGCGCAGTTGCTGGAGTTTCGGGCCGATGTACTGGCGGCCCGGGTCGTTTCGGGGGTGCTGGCGGATCATCTGATCAAGGCGACATCTCAGAAGGCGCAATTGATCAATGACCTGCGCACGACCTGTGCGACGGCCATCGCCGCTACCAAGGTCGAGGACGGTCGCGACAGCAATACCCAGCGGGCGCTGCTCGACAAGGCGACCGGTCGGGTCAATCTGCTGTTCAGCACATTGGCGCGCCGCCACGGCGTGGCGCTGAACGAGGGCAGGCGCTAGCGGAGGCCGTGTCACGCTCTGGCCGGATGCGCAATTGTCGCTCCATGCCTGGCGCCGCCGATGAAGGCTTGACCTGTCCGTCCGAATGCCGGCGACTGTTGACGATGGACATGCATCTGAAGCGAGAGGCAGGGCGGCCGCGCGCCGGTTTTGTCGCGTTCTTGCGCCATGTGATCGGCGCCGAGCGTGATCACCATGCCGACCTGCAGCTTGGACTTGCGTTGTGTTTCGTCGCCGGGGCGGTGAATGCCGGAGGTTTTCTGGCCGTCGCCCAATACACCTCCCACATGTCCGGCATCGTCTCGGCGATGGCCGACAATCTGGCGCTTGGCGGGGCTGCCGTCGTCCTTGCCGGCCTGGGCTCCGTCATGGCCTTCGTCGCGGGGGCCGCCACCTCGGCGATTCTCATCAATTGGGGCCGGCGCCATCACGGTCAAAGCCAATATGCACTGCCCTTGTTGCTGGAGGCGCTGCTGCTGCTCTGCTTCGGTCTTGTCGGCGGCTTCCGCCAGTACCTGCCGGCCTTTGCCGTGGTCGCGGTGCCATTGCTGTGCTTCATCATGGGACTGCAGAACGCGATCATCACAAAGGTCTCGCAGGCTCGCATTCGTACCACCCATGTCACCGGCATCATCACGGATATCGGCATAGAACTCGGCAAGCTCGCCTATTGGAACCACGGCGGCGGCGAGGGGCCGCCGGCGGTCCGGGCGGATCGCCATAAGCTGCGCCTTCTGAGCGCGCTGCTCGGGTCTTTTTTCCTCGGCGGCGTCCTCGGCGCAATCGGCTTCAAGTCTATCGGTTTCTTCGCAACGGTTCCGCTGGCGGGCCTCCTCCTGCTGCTCGTCGGCGTGCCGCTGGTCGACGATGTCGTGACGGCGCGACGCAGGCACCGCCGAACCGGCTGAGCGGCCGGACCCGGCACGAAATCGTCGCGCGAAGCTTGTCGGCCGGCATGGCCTCGACAAGACGCGGAAGATCGATATATATAGGGTACCCCCCTATATTATAGGACGCATGTCTGGATGAGCCATACGACCAAGGACAAGGACAAGCTGCTCGCCCGCGTCAGGCGTATCCGCGGCCAGGTCGAGGCGGTGGAACGGGCGCTCGATGCGGAAACCGGCTGCGCCGAGGTGCTGCAACTGGTCGCTTCCATTCGCGGCGCGGTGAACGGCCTGACCGCCGAATTGATCGAGGACCACATCCGCTTCCATGTGGTCGATCCGGCGCGCGAGCCGGATGCCGAAAAGGCTCAGGGCGCCGAGGAACTGATCGGCGTGGTGCGCACCTATTTCCGGCAGTGACAGACCAGGACGAGGACGATAGTCATGAACAAGATGCCGATCCGCTCTGCCGGCCACGACCACGTCTTTCTCGGCCGGGATCACGATCGCAACGAGCGGCGGACCTGGGCGGTCATCGGCCTCACCATGGTCATGATGGTGGCGGAGATCGTCGCCGGCACCGTCTACGGCTCGATGGCCCTGGTCGCCGACGGCTGGCACATGTCGACCCATGCCGCCGCCATGCTGATCAGCGTGTCGGCCTATGTCTACGCGCGAAGGCATGCCCGCAACCCGCGCTTCACCTTCGGCACCGGCAAGCTGGGTGATCTCGCGGCCTTTGCCAGCGCCATCGTGCTGGCGCTGATCGCCCTGCTGATCGCGTGGGAAAGCTTGGTCCGCCTCGCCAATCCCGTGCCGATCAGCTTTGGCCAGGCGATCGGCGTGGCGGTCATCGGCCTCGTGGTCAATCTTGTCAGCGCCTGGCTGCTGCAAGGCGATCATCACCACGGCCATCATCATGATGACGGGCATCCTCACCACGATGACCACCATCATGGCGGCCAGGACAACAATCTGCGCGCGGCCTATCTTCACGTGCTCGCCGATGCCCTGACCTCGGTGCTGGCGATCGCGGCGCTTGCCGCCGGCAGCATCTATGGCTGGCTCTGGCTCGATCCGCTGACCGGGCTGGTCGGTGCGCTGGTCATCGCGCGCTGGTCTTTCGGGCTGATCCGCGATTCAGGCGGCGTGCTGGTCGACCTCATTCCGGTGGGCGAGGATCTGCCCGACGAGATCCGCCGGGCCATCGAACGGGACGGCGAGTGGATCTCGGACCTGCATGTCTGGCAGGTCGGACCTGGTCATCACGCCGCCATCGTTGCTCTCGTCGCGGCAAAGCCCGAGCCGCCTTCGGCCTATCGGGCACGGCTCGCGCACCTCAGCGAACTCTCGCATGTCACCATCGAGGTCGAGCCGGCCTGATCCTGGGCGGCGGCGGTCAGAACGGCTCCTTGAATGGTCTCAGGTCGATCTCCTGGCTCCACGCCGAGCGGTGCTGCCGGTGGATCTGCCAATAGGCTTCGGCGATCGGTTCGACACCGAGCAAGCCATCCTCGCCGCGCGCCTTGACCGCATCCGGCGCCGACTTGCGCAGTCTGTCGCCATCGATGCCACCGTCGATGATGATATGAGCGACATGGATGCCGAGCGGGCCATATTCGCGCGCCATGCTCTGCGCCACCATGCGCAGGCCGGCCTTGGCGGCCGCGAACTGGGCATAACCGGGTTTGCCGCGCAGGCTGGCCGAGGCGCCGGTGAACAACACGGTGCCGCGGCCGAGCGGCACCAGCCGGCGCGCAGCCTCGCGGCCGGCCAGGAAGCCGGCGAAGCACGCGACACGCCAGAAGTCCTCGAACAGCTGCGCCTCGACCTCGCGGAAATCGATCCGCCGGTTGTTGGCGGCATTGAACACTACGACGTCGGCCGGTGCCCGGCCCGGCCCGGGCGCCATGGCGCGGTCGAACAGGCTGATGACCTGGTCTTCCTGTGTGGCATCGGTGACGACGGCCTCGGCGCTGCCGCCCGATGCTTCGATGCTGTGCACGACCTGGTCGATCTTGGCCTGCGTCCGGCCGGCCACCAACAGGTGGTAGCCTTCGCGGGCGAAGCGCCGGCTCACCGCCGCTCCCACGCCCAGTTCGGCGCCGACGCCGATCACCACTGCGGTAGGTTTATCCACGGCTATCCTCCTGCGGCGTTTGCTCACGTTGGCGTCTGGCGAAAGCCATGCGCCTGCGCACGGCGTCATCGGCCGCTGGCCCAGCGGCGAAAACATAGTCGGATTGGTCGAGCCGTCGACCATTCGCGCCGTCGACCATGACTGGTTGCGCCACCGCGCCGGTCACGGCGTCGACCAACTGGCTCGCGATGCCCTCGTCGGCAAAATGCCGGTTGCCCCAGGTCGTCATGGCGACCAGCACCGGCCAGAAGTCGCGACCGCGCGATGTCAGCACATACTCGTCACGTGGGGGACGCTGGCTATAGCGCCGGCGGTCGAGAAGCCCGGCCGCGACCAGGCCGTTGAGGCGGCGGGTCAGCATGTTCGGTGCGATGTCCAGGCTGCGCTGGAACTGGTCGAAGCGGGTGAGGCCATGAAAGGCGTCGCGCAGGATCATCATGCTCCACCACTCTCCGACCCGTTCCAGGCTGCGGGCGATCGGGCAGAGCGACCCTTCGAAGGATTTGCGTTGCATGGCGGTAGCCTAGACAGGTTACTATCATCATGCAAGTAATAGCCGGAACCATCCCGCGAGGTGTTCGATGACGGCGCTCTATCTCGACGATCTCCAGGTCGGCCAGACCTTCACCAGCGGTTCGCTCACCGTCGACGAGGCGGCCATCAAGGCCTTTGCCGGTCAATTCGACCCGCAACCTTTCCATCTCGACGACGAGGCGGCCAAGGCCACTTTCTTCGGCGGGCTCGCGGCGAGCGGCTGGCACACGGCGGCGCTCACCATGCGGCTGCTGGTCGATGGCGGCGCCCCCATCGCCGGCGGCATCATTGGCGGTGGTGGCGAGATCGTCTGGCCGCGGCCGACCCGGCCCGGCGACGTCCTGACCGTGGTCAGCGAGGTGCTCGAGGTGACGCCGTCCAGGTCGAAACCTGATCGCGGCATGGTGACGATGCGCAACGAAACGCGCAATCAGCGTGGTGAGCCGGTCCAGGTCTTTACGGTGAAACTCGTGGTGCCGAGAAAGCCGGTGGTCTGAGCCGCGACGGTCAATCCGTCCGGCGACCGGAGGGGCTCAGCGCGCCGTCGCGTCCCGCGGTGAGCGTGACCGCCACTTCCAGGCCGCCGAGAGCCGCCCGGTCGAAGGTCAAGGTTCCGCCGAGATCGGCGATGATGTCGCCGACAATGGCGAGCCCCAGCCCCGCGCCCGGAACCGTCTCGTCCAGCCGCCCGCCGCGTTCGCTGGCGGTGACCATGGCATGTTCCGCGATGCCCGGGCCATCGTCGGCAACCGCGATCGTGACTTGGCCATCCCTGCGGTTTGCCTTGATGGCCACCATGCGTCTCGCCCATTTGAAGGCATTGTCGACGAGATTGCCCAAGATCTCCTCGAGGTCTTCCTGGCCGGCCTGGACGGTCACGGCCGGGTCGATGTCGAGCTCGACCTCAATGCCGGGTTTGCCGTGCACCCGGCTGGCGGCAAAGGCCGCATCTCCGGCGACCGGAGCGACGGCCGTGTTTGCGCGCGCCAGGCCGATCTGCTGACTGCGTGCGCGCTTCAGGCGGCGGTCGACCTGCCGCTGGATCTGTTCGGCGCTGGCCAGGACAGTCGAATCGGCTGCCGCCCCTTTCTGTCCGGAGCGCAGGATGATGACGCTGAGCGGGGTCTTGATGGCATGGGCGAGATTGGCTGCATCCTGGCGCGACCGTTCAGCCGCCGCGGCGCGTTGCGCGATCAGCCGGTTCACGGCGTCGGCGACACCTTCGAGGTTCGCGATAGCGGGGCGCGCCACGGTTTCGGCTTCGCCCGCCCGGACCTGTTCAATGTCGCGGGCAAGCTGGCGCACCGGTCGCAGACCCCATCTTATCTGGGCGGTCATGCCGGCGATCAGGACGAATGCGAGCCCGAGCATGACCCAGAGGATGGTGACCTGAATGCCGCTGACCTCGGCTTCGATCTCGGCGAGGGGCGCGGTCACCAGGAGCTGCGCCGGTGTCGTCTCGTCGGCGATCGGTCGGGTCATGAACGTCACGCGCTCGCCGAGCGTGCCGGCGCCGGTCTCGCCTCGCGAGCTGGCCAGGAAATGCGCAGGGTCCCGGCCGGCAAAGGAGCGCGACTGGGCGATGGTCTTGTCTCCGGTCGTCACCAGCCAGTACCAGCCGGAGCGGGCGCGCGCGAAGCCGGCTTCGTCCGGCTGCCGCCCGACCGACACCGTGCCGTCGCTGCCAATGTCCATGTTGGTCGCCAGTTGATCGGCCGCGGCCGCCAGCCTGAGGTCGAGGGCGCGGCGAGCGGACCGTTCGGCGAAGCCACCGAGCAAGGCGGTGACGAGCGCGATCGCCGCGATGGTCCAGATCGCGGTGATCAGCGTCAGCCGGCCCTCAAGCGAACGCATCCCCGGCTCCTCCGCGCCTCAGCCGGTAGCCCGCTCCCCGCACCGTTTCGATCAGGTCGGCACCGAGCTTGCGGCGCAGGCGACTGACGATGACTTCGAGTGAATTGAAATCGCGGTCGCTGTCATGGTCATAAACATGGTCTGTCAACTCGGACCGGGACACCACCTGCTCGGGGCGATGCACCAGGTAATTCAGGACGCGCATCTCGAGCGCAGTCAGGCGAACCGGCACACCCTCCAGCTCTGCCGTGCCGGTGACCGTATCGACGGTGACAGGTCCGAGGCTGACACGCGGCGAGGCGTGCCCGGCGGCGCGCCGGATCAAGGCATCGAGCCTCAGGAGCAACTCCTCGATGCGGAACGGCTTGGTGACATAATCGTCGGCGCCGGCCCGGAAGGCGGCGGCCTTGTCGGCCAGCCGGTCGCGGGCGGTCAGCACCAGCACGGGGGTGACGACGCCCGCGCCACGGATGCGCGCGAGCACACCGACACCGTCGATCTTCGGCAGCCCGAGATCCAGGATGATGGCGCCGTACGAGCCGGTGGTCGCCAGATGCGCCGCATCCTCTCCATCGCGGCTGAGGTCGATGACATAGCGCTCGGCCGAGAGGCGCGCGACGATTTCGGCGGCCAGAGGCGCATCGTCTTCGACCAGGAGCAGGCGCATCGGCAGGACTATCCGGATGGGGGATCGGCCGGGAGACCGATGCCCGAGGTAGGGCCATCCACCTTAACCCTGGTTGAACCGCTGATGACAGGCTGGGTTGGGGAGCAGGGGTCCAGGAAGGGCTCGTCAAATCATGAAGAGGAGGTCCCCATGGTCAAAACCTTGATCCCTGATATCCGCAGCAGCATGTTTCGGTCGGTTTCACTGGCCGGCATTCTGACTGCCGTCATCGCGGCCGGCGCCCCGATCACCGCCATGTCGGCTTCGGCGCAGACCGCCCCGGCCGAAGCGGTTGCCGGCGAGACGGTCGTTCGGGGCCGTATCCTCGACCGTTTCGGTGACCGTCTGGTGATCGACGGTCTCGCGGGCCGGATCCTCGTCGACGTGCAGGCGGTCACGGGGCAGGCGGCGGCTCTCGCGCCTGGCCAAGTTGTCGTCGCCGAGGGCCTGTTGAGCGCCCGGGTCTTGCAGGCGCGCCGCGTCGCCGTCACGGAGGGCGAGCCGGTGCCAAATGCGTATCCCATGCCGGCGCCCGGGCCTGTGGCTCAGCTCGCAGCACCGCCATCGCTCGATGCCGGCGCCATCGGGGCGACATTGCAGGCCGCGGGTTACGCCATTGCCGACGCGCCGGTGCGTGACGGCAAGGATACGGAGGTTGCCGTCCGCGACAGCCAAGGCCGGGCATGGACCGCCTCGCTCGACCGGTTCGGCCGATTGGGCGAGATCGAGCTCGCCGATTACGACGACGACAATGTGCCGGAACGACCGGCCTTCGCCGCCGAAGAACTGCCGCGGATCATTGCCAGGGATGGCTTCCAGCCCCGCGGCGCGGCCGAACGCCATGACGAGCATTTCGAAATCCTGGCGTTCAATCGCCGGTCGGAACTGATCGAGCTCCATGTCGACTTTGCCGGACGGATCTACAAGCAGGTCTGGGTGCGATAGGCGAATTCGGCGCAATGGTTCATCAGGGGCCACGCTGGTCGTGGCCCCTGCTATGCTACCGGTTTTCGCCGCCCTTTGATGCGAGGATTGCATGTCCGTCCAGCAGATCATGCCGATCGGCTTCCTGATCATTTCCAACGTGTTCATGACCTTTGCCTGGTACGGGCATCTGAAGTTCGAAAACAAGCCGCTCTACATCGTCATCGTGGCGAGCTGGGGTATCGCTTTCGTCGAATATTGCTTCGCCGTGCCGGCGAACCGCTATGGCCATGCGGTCTATAGCGCGGCCGAACTGAAGACGATGCAGGAGGTCATCACGCTGGTGGTCTTCTCCATATTCTCGGTTTTTTATCTTGGTGAAAGCATCACTGCCAATCATCTTGTCGGTTTCGCTTTCATTTGCATTGGCGCCTTTTTTATCTTCAAGGGGCCGATCGGCTGAGATTTCTCATCTTGGCCTGCCACTTGCTCGGATCGATCGGGGGACCGTGATGTTTCAAGACCGATTGAGCAGCGCTTGCTCGCTCCATGTTCGGTGGTGGTGCGTCGCCCGTCTTGGCGCCGTCCTTCTGGCGGGAATGTCGACGATCTCCGTCCGCCCGGCATTCGCGCAATTGACGATAGAGGAGGCGCTGGCCGGCGGCGTCGTCCTGCGCGGTCGTGTGGCCGATGTGTTCGGCGATCGCCTCCTGGTCGAGGATGCCACGGGCCGCGTTCTGGTCGAATTGGCGGGCACGACCGACAAGCCGGTGGCGATCGAGGCAGGACAGGCGCTGATCATCGAGGGCCGGCTGCGCGGCCGGGTGCTGGAGGCCCGGCGCGTGACGGTGGCGGAAGGCGAGACGGTCTCGCGCGACGAGCAGCCGAGGGGAGCCAGGCCCCCGGTCGCTCAGGAGGACCCCAATGCGTTGATGCAGGCACTGACGCGGCCCGCCGATATCGCCACCATGCGCGCCACGCTGGAAGCCGTCGGCTTCCGCACGGCAGGCAGTCCGGTACGCCATGAGAAGTCGACGGAGATCCCGGTGCGCGATGCGCGCGGCAAGGCATGGGTTGCCTCACTCGACCGGTTCGGCCGTATCGAGGAGATCGAGATCGCCGACTATGACGACGACAGTGTTCCCGATAAGCCCGCCTTCCCACCGGCAGATGTGGCCAGGCAGGTCGAGCGCGAGGGCTTCCGGCCGCAGGCCGGTGCCGAGCGCAGGCCTCAGCATTTCGAGATTCTGGTCCTGAACAGCCGGTCCGAGCTGATCGAGCTGCATGTCGATTTTGCCGGCCAGATCTACAAGCAGGTCTGGGTTCGTTGATCGCCCGGGCGGGGCGCTCCCGCCATGCGGCCGAGCAAGATGGAAGCGGCGATGCCGGCAAGGGCTGCGCGCGGCCGGGATACCACAACGGCGAATGGAAGGCCGTTTCGCGGGCACGGGCAAGGCCGCCGCGGGCTGCGGCGGCCGGCAACACCGTGCCAGGTTGAGACTGACCATGGCCAGATGATCAGCGGCGTCGATCGCGCGCCGTCGCGCCATCGCGATCGTCACGAGCGTGCGGCCTCTCCGTCTTGTCTTGTCGGCTTGCGGTTCACCTGGTGAGGTCTGCTTGTCGTCATCGACCGGGCGCCGGCCTGCTGGCCGGGGCAGGCCACCGGCAGGCCTCGCCGACATTGCGGCGGATGTCGTTCAGGCCTTCCAGGCGGAAGGTACCTTCGAAGCGGATATTGCGGACGCCTTCGACGCGAATGAACAGCCGGCCGGTGGCCGGCAGCGATCTCAGGAAGCCGATGACATTCTCGGGAAGCATGGCTTCCAGGGATGTATTGGCGATGGTCCATTGGCTGTCGGTTGCCGGCTGAGAGTCGATCCGGACAATCACTTTGGCGGTGCGTCCGACCGCCAGCAGCGAGTCGCGCGACACCGACAGGCTCGTTTGCCCCTCGAAGCAGCGGATGTTCAGCGCGATCCGCTCTTCACCCCAGGCTTCGGCCGGCTTTTGCGTCGCGCTGACGATGCGTGAGTCGTCGACCGGCGACGTCGTGGTCTGGACCTCCCAGTTGCCGACCCGCCCAGGCGTCGGCTGTGCCGGCCGCGCGATCTGGTCAAAGCACCTGAGGCGTTCGGCATCGGCGGCGATGCCGGTGCAGCGGCCAAGCGCCGCGCGCGGGTCATCCTGAGCCGCGGCATGGGCGACGATGCCGAGCAACGTGGCGGCCGCCAGAGCGAAAACCCGTATACGTGCCATGGCCAAAGAGTTGGGAACTCCAGCGGTCATGGGCAAGGCGGTCGGCTCAAGAGGAAAAGCCTTCATTGGGTAGTCTCGAGGCGAGGATCTTGTCGATCCGGCGGCCGTCGAGGTCGATGACCTCGAAGCGAAAGCCGAGCGTCTCCACCGCCTCGCCGGTTTCCGGCAGATGGTGCAACTCGGCGATCACCAGGCCCGCCGCGGTCTCGTAGCTGCGCTTCCGCGGCAGGACGATGCCGAGCCGGTCGGCCATTTCATCGGCGGGCATCGAACCGGCGATGAGCCAGGAGCCGTCGGCACGCTCGACTGCTTCGGGGTCGTGTGAATGAACGTCGGACTGGAATGCGCCGGCGATGGCGTCGAGGATGTCGGCCGGCGTCACGATCCCTTCGAAATGGCCGTATTCGTCATGGACCAGCGCCATCGGCACCGGCGCCTCGCGCAGCACGTTCAACACGTCGAGCGCATCGATCGTATCCGGGATGACCGGGGCGACCCTGACATGGGCGCGGATATCCAGGGGCCGGTCGGCGAGCGCGGCGGCAAGCAGGTCGCGTGCCTGAATGACGCCGATCATATTGTCGGGGTCGCCGTCGGCGACCGGCAGGCGGGATTGCCGGGTGTTCATCAGCGCGGCTTTGATCTCGCCATCCGACTGGGAGAGGTTGATCCAGTCGACATCGGTCCGGGGCGTCATGATGGCGCGCACCGCGCGGTCGCCGAGCCTGAGCACGCCGGAGATCATGGCCCGCTCGTCAGTCTCGATCACGCCGGCGGTCTCCGCGTCGGCGACGATCATGCGGATCTCCTCATGCGTCACCGTGTGCGCGGCATCGCCGGAACTGCCGAGCGCGCGAAAGATCTGCTGGGTCGAGGCATCGAGCACCCAGACGATCGGCGCACCGACCCGCGAAACCAGCGACATCAGGGGCGCGACCAGGCAGGCGAGCCGCTCCGAATTGCGCAGCGCGAGGTTTTTCGGGACCAGTTCGCCGATGACCACTGACAAATAAGTGATTACGGCGATGACCAGGCCGTAGCCGAGCGGCTCGGCGACCGTCTGCGGCACGCCGTTCTCGCCGAGAATCTCGGTGAGCCGGCGGCCGAGAGCGGCGCCGGAAAACGCGCCGGCCAGGATGCCGATCAGGGTGATGCCGATCTGCACCGTCGACAGAAAGCGGCCGGGGTCCTCGGCCAGCGCGAGAGCCGTCGCGGCACCACGACGGCCCGACTCGGCCATGCTTTTCAGGCGGGATTTGCGGGCCGAAACAATGGCCAGCTCAGACAGCGAAAACACGCCGTTGAGGGCGATAAGTCCAATCGCGACAAGAAGTTCGATCACTGATCCAGAGGACCCGTTCGCGAACGGCGACCGGACCTATCCTTGGTTGTTGACGACAGCCGGAAAGTCGCATTCCGGACGTGGCGCGTCAACTGAGGGCAGGCAAGAGCTTGGGCACCGCCGCGTCACAGGATGTTTCGGCCTTCTCGGCAAGACCGCCCGGCGCGCGCGGATCGGCTGATCGAGGTCTCGCCACGACGGCACGTCGGCCGCCGCACCATTGGTCCCTGGTGTCTGCCGAAGCGACCGGGGCATGTTCAGCGTCTGCTCCGCTCGGTCCGCAATATCAGCGCTTCATACGTGCTCCGCGGCAATGATCTCTGCGGGACGCGCCTCAACCTCCGGCTCCTTGATGCGGAACCAGGCGACATAGAGCGCCGGCAGAAACAGCAGCGTCAGCACCGTGCCGACAATGATGCCGCCCATCATGGCATAGGCCATCGGTCCCCAGAACACCTCCCGCGCGATCGGGATCAGCGCGAGGCTCGCCGCCGCGGCGGTCAGCATGATCGGCCGCATGCGGTGCTCGGTCGCCTCCATGACCGCTTCCCAGGGCGGCCGGCCTTCCGCTCTAAGTTCCTCGATCTGGACGATCAGGATCACCGAATTGCGGATCAGGATGCCGATCAGCGCGAGAACGCCGAGGATGGCGACGAAACCGAGCGGTGCCCCGCTCGGCAGCAGGGCCGCGACAACGCCGATGAGCGCCAGCGGCGCCACGGCGACCACCAGGAACAAGCGCTGGAAACTCTGCAGCTGAATCATCAGAATGGTCAGCATGATGAAAATCATCATCGGCACGACCGCGGCAATCGGCGCCTGACTCTCGGCGCTTGCTTCCACGCTGCCGCCGACCACGACCTTGTAGCCGGCCGGCAGCTTGGCCCGGAATGCCTGGATCGTGCGATCGAGCTCCTTCACCACCGTGTCCGGCTGGACATCGTCGATGATGCCGGCCTTGATGGTGATGGTCGGCTGGCGGGCGCGGCGCCAGACGACCGGCTGCTCCAGCGTGTAGCGGAACGAGGCAATGGCCGCGAGCGGCACCGACTGGCCGTTGGCACCGGGCAATTGCAGGTTCTGCAGCGTATCGATCGAGCCGCGCTCGTCGGCCCGGGCGCGGGCCAGCACGTCGATCAGATAGACGTCATCGCGGACCTGGGTGACGGCGGTGCCGCCGACGATGCCGGCAAGTGAACCGGCGATGTCCTGCGAGGTGACGCCGAGCTGGCGTGCCTTGTCCTGCAGCACTTCGACCTTGACCACACGCGCCGGCTCGTTCCAGTCGAAGGTGATGTCGCCGAGATGGCGATTGGAGCCCATGGCGCTGGCGAGGCTCATGGCCAGCGTTCGCACCGACTGGATGTCGGGGCCACTGAGGCGATATTGCACGGGGCGGCCAACCGGCGGACCGATGTCGAGCAGCTTCACGAAGGCGTCGGTGCCGACGAAGGTCTTCTTCAAATAGTCCTGCAGCTTGGTGCGCAGCCGGTCGCGCGCCGCGAGGCTCTTGGTGACGATGACGGTCTGGCCGAAGGAGGGGTCGGCCGGCTGCACGTCGAACGACAGCACGAAGCGCATCGCGCCCTGGCCGACATAGCTCGACCAGCGCTCGATATCGGCATTGCCGGCCAGCATCTCCCGTTCGAACCTCGCCATCTGAGCATCGGTCTCGGCGATCGAGGCGTTCTGCGGCAGGTTCCAGTCGACGATCAGTTCGGGCCGGTCGGAGGCCGGGAAGAACTGCTGCTGCACGAAGCGCATGCCGAAGACGGAAAGCAGGAAGACCAGCACGGTGACGGCGATGGTGGCCCAGCGAAAGCGCATGCAGGCGGTGAGCATGCCGGTGAAGATCGTCGCGAACCGGCCCCTCTGTTCGTGATGCTGCTTCATCGTGGCGGGCAGGATGGCGACGCCGAGCAGCGGCGCGAACAGCACCGCGACGATCCACGAGACGACAAGCGATACCGCGATGACCACGAACAGCGTGAAGGTGAACTCGCCGGCGTTGGAATTGTTGAGGCCGATCGGAATGAAGCCGGCGACCGTCACCAGGGTGCCGGTCAGCATCGGAAAGGCCGTCGACGTATAGACATAGGTCGCGGCTTTTCGCAGCGTATCGCCGGCCTCCAGCCGGGCCACCATCATCTCGACGGCGATCATGGCATCGTCGACCAGCAGGCCGAGCGCGATGATCAGTGCGCCGAGCGAGATGCGCTGCAACGAAATACCGAGATAGGCCATGACCAGGAAGGTGATGGCGAGCACGAGCGGGATCGACAGCGCCACCACGAAGCCGGCCCGGAAGCCGAGGCTGATGAAGCTGACCGCCAGCACGATGGCCACCGCCTCGAACAAGGCGCGGGTGAAGCCGGAGACCGCCTCGTCGACCACCTTGGGCTGGTCGGAGACCAGGTGGACGCCGACGCCGATCGGCAGGTCGGCCTGGACCCGCCGCATCTCCACCTCCAGGGCCTTGCCGAATTCGAGCAGGTTCGAACCCGGTTTCATGCCGATGGCGAGCGCGATCGCCGGCTGTCCATCGAAGCGGAACAGCGCCGTTGGCGGATCCTGGTAGCCACGGGTGATGGTTGCGACGTCGCTCAGCCGGAAGAACTTGCCGTTCACCTGCAGGTTGATCGCTTGCAGGCTCTCTTCCGAAGCGAACTGGCCGCTGACCCGAATGCTGACGCGCTCGGGTCCGGCCTGGATCACCCCCGAAGGTGTGATGGCGTTCTGCGCCCGCAAGGTGGCGAGGATCGCCTGCTGGTCGAGACCGAGGGCGGCCACCTGGCGGGTCGAGAATTCGAGGAAGATCACCTCGTTTTGCGCACCGACAATATCGACCCGGCCGACATTGGGCACGGTCAGAACGGCGGTGCGGGCATTCTCGACATAGTCGCGCAACTGGCGCTGGGTCAGCCCGTCGGAGGTGAAGGCGTAGATATTGCCGTAGACGTCGCCGAACCGGTCATTGAACGCCGGACCGACGACGCCTTGCGGGAACTGGCCCCTGATATCGCCGATCATGTTGCGCACCTGCAGCCAGATGCCCGGAACATCGCGCCCCTTGGTGGTTGCCTTCAGGTTGACGAAGATCAGCGTCTGGCCAGGCGTCGTGGTCGAACGCGTGTAGTCGAGGCTGTCCAGCTCCTCGAGCTTCTTCTCGATCCGCTCGGTGACCTGCCGGGTGGTTTCCTCCACCGAGGCGCCCGGCCATTGCGCCGAGATCGTCATGGTCTTGATGGTGAAGGAGGGGTCTTCCTCACGACCCAGGCTCAAATAGGAGAACAGCCCGGCCACCATGAAGACCAGCATGAAATACCAGACCAGCGAGGAGTGGTTCAGCGCCCAGTCGGAGAGGTTGAATTTTTTCACGCGCGCGGTCCCTCTTCGATGCGTACTTTCTGGCCGGCGGAGAGACTGTTGACCCCGGCCGTGACCACGCGGGCGCCGGTCTCCAGGCCGTCGGTGACGGCGATCGTCTGCTCGCTGCTGCGGCCGAGCTTCACCTCGCGCAGTGCCACGCTGCTGGTCGCGGGATCGACGATCCAGACCATGGTCTTGCCGTCCCGCTCCAGCAGCGCCGAGCGCGGCAGTTCGATCTGCGGCCGGGCCCTGGCCGTCACGGTGGCGGTCACGGTGGTGCCGAGCCGGAAGGACACCGGCGGATCGATCAACGCGATCCGGACCCTCAGTGTCCGGGTGGCCTGGTCGGCCTGTGGCGCGATTTCGCGGATGGCCCCTTTCACCTTGAGCGCGGGGTCGATCTGCAGCGTCACCTCGAAGGGCGTGCCGATCTTCAACTGGTCGCCGACCCATTCGGGGATATCGACGACGGCGTCGCGCAGATCCGGCCGGGCCACCGTCACCACCGGCACGCCGGGTGACACGACCTGGCCGACTTCGGCGCCGATCGCAGTGACCACGCCGTCATACTCCGCCTTGATCTGGGCATAGGCGAGCTGCTCCTGGGCCTTGACGAGGCTCGCCTCGGCCCGCGTCGCCGAGGCCTGGGCCGCCTCGAGCGCCTGTTGGGCGCTTTCGTAGGTCGCTTCACTCGCGGTACGCGATTCCAGCAGGCTGCGCTGTCTGGCTTCCGTCGACTGCGCGTTGGCGAGCTGCGCCTGAGCGCTGTTGAGATTGGCGCGCGCGGCGCGGACCGCCAGCTCGAGTTGCGTCGGATCGACGGCCGAAAGCAGCTGGTCCTTGGTGATGAGGTCGCCGACCCGGACATCCCGGGCGATGATGCGGCCCAGCACCCGGAAGCTCAGATCGGTGCGCACCTGTGGCTGAACCGTGCCGGCGACCGTCAGGCTTTGCTCCGAGCGCGCCTGTGCGATGGTCGAGAGCACCGGCCGCACCGGCGCCGGTTCGGCCGCCTCGCGGTTCTGGCAGCCGGTCAAGGCGAGCAGCAGGACGGGCAGCGCAGCACGGGCGAGTGGAAGGTTCAGGCGCGGTTTCATCGGGGTGCTCCGCTCGTGCCGCTCTGGATCATCGCAACGACTTCGTCTGGCCGCAGCAGCTTGGTTCCGTCGGTCACCACCAGGTCGCCGGCCCGGAGGCCGGTCGAGATGACCACCTTGCCGGTCTGATAGGCCAGCACCGTGACCTGTCTCAACGTGGCGACCTTCGAGGCCGCATCGACCACATAGACCGCCGGCCGACCGCCGTCGGAGGCAAGCGCGCTCCACGGCAGGATCACCACGTGCCGGGACTTGAGCCGCGCCGTGCCGGAAACCGCGGCGCCGAGTGTCATGGCATCGGGCGTGCCGTCGACGGTGATGGTCACCCTGACCGTGCCGGTCCTGGCGTCGACCGTCGGTGAAATCTCGCGCACCGTGCCGGAGGTCTTGATCGCCGGATCGCTGACCAGGGCTAGGCCGATAGGCGCGTCTTCGGGTTGCTGGAAAAAGGCCGATTCGTGGACCTGGAATACGGCGTCGCGCGGCCCGTCCTGCGCCAGGGTGAACATCGCCTGGGCGGCTTGCGCGACCTGGCCGACCTCGGCATTGCGGGCGGTGATGATCCCGGCGGCACCGGCTCTCAGGCCGGTGTAGGACAGCGCCTCCTGGGCGGTCGCGAGCTGGGCGCGGGCGGCGTCGAGTGACCCTTGGGCGGTTCTGAGCGCGGCTTCCGCCTGGTCGTGGTCCCGGCGCGTCGTGAAGCCCTGGCCGAGCAACGTCTTCTGCCGGTCGAAGGCCGAGGATGCCTGGCGCACCTGCGCTTCCGCTGCGCGGACGCTGGCTTGCGCCGCATCGACATCGGCCTGCTGCTCCTGCGGGTCGAGCCTGGCGAGGATCTGGTCGGCCGTGACATGGGCTCCGATATCGACATTGCGTTCGGTGATGCGACCGGAGACCCGGAATGACAGGTCGGCCTGAAAACGCGCCTTGATCTCGCCGGTGAGGCTGACCACGGGGGCATAGTCCGTGAGCGTGACGGCCTCCACTTTGACTTGCGCGGGGGGCCTCGCCGGTTCGACCGCGCGATCCTGACAAGCCCCGACCGCCGAGCCGAGACCGAGAGCCAGGACGAGCCTTCCCAACGCCGCGCGCCGCATCACGATCTCCTCCCGAGCTCAATCCATGCCATCGACACGAGCCATCAGACCCGATGCGCCGGATCGTGGCGCGACGATCGTGAAGCCCTCGCGTTGGCGTCGGGGAGCGGCGGCCGGGGCGGCCGCCGCGCCTCATGGCGTGTACGCATGCTAGAGCGGGGGGGCTCGCGTCGGAAGGGGGCGCGTCATCGGGCAAATCACGATGGGGGGAGATGCGGGGCCGGTGCGCGGTGAGGCCTGCGGCGACGTCGGAGTACGCCCGAGCGACTGGGCCCCGATGGACGTAACCCGCTTCGGCCTGGGCCTCGAATCGCGAGGCGTCCACACGCAATGCCAGGGGCTGGAAGTGGGGAGGGCGTTCAGTCTCGCCGCCGCGCCTGCCTCCGTCAGTTCCCCGCGCTGGCACGGAACCGCGCGGCGAAATGGTCGAGATCGACCCGATCCAGGTCCGACACGGCCCAATAGGCGAAGGCACCATCGGTCCAGTGGGTCATGATCAGGCCGCCGGCGGCAAGTGGCCGCGCCATCGTCGTCTCGCCCGGCGACCGGGGGATCGCAAGCAGGGTGATCAAGTGCTCGCCGCGGCGATAGACCAGCGCGGGAACCGGTTGATTGGCGACGACGTCGATCCGGCTGCCGACAAGCGGGAAGCCGTCGCCGGCCAGGTCGGTGGCCGGTGGTGAGATGCCGAGCTTCGCGTCGAGCCAGGGTTTCACCCGGTGGCGGTCGGAGGAAACGAGGTCGACCGGGCTTGCCGCCAACAGCGCGCGACGATGGCTGGTGGCGACGGCCTCCGCCACCAGGAGATTGGGGTCGGGTTTGAGGGCCAGATAGGTCGCGCTGCTGGCGATCACGGCGGTGACGATGATCGAAGCGGCCAGCGCGCGCCACCCCGGTGACCGCGACTGCCGGGTCGTTGGCGCGGCGGCCTCGCCGAGCGCTGCGATACGGGCTACAAAGCTCTCCGTCACCGTCGGCCGTGGCAAGCCGCCGACGCGTCGCCTCAAGGCGACGATACGGCCGTATTCGGCCTTCAGAGCAGGATCCACATCGAGCCGGCGCTCGAGGGTCAGGGCGGTCGCCGCGTCCAGTTCGCCGTCGGCCAGCGCCTGGATCATCAGGTGGTCGTCGTCGGGACCGGTGGACGTATGATCGGGATCGGTCATGGCAGCCGCTCGAGTTCGGCCAGGACCAGGCCTCGCGCCCGCGACAGGCGCGACATGACGGTGCCAATGGGAATGGACAGCATGGCCGCGATCTCCCGGTAGCTTAGTTCATTGATGTCGCGCAGCACCAGCACTTCGCGGAAAGGTTGCGGCAGGGCCGCGATCGCGGCCTCCACCACCGCCGCCTCGGCATTGGCGATCAGGGCCGCCTCCGGCCCGTCGGCCAGAGCCTGGCGCGTGGCGTCGGCCTGGAATGCGGTCTGTTCGAGCCTCTCGGTCTCGCCGACCAGAACCAGGCTTTTCGGCCGGTTTTTGGCAAGCCAGGTAAAGGCCGCATTGCGGACGATAGCCAAGAGCCAGGCCTTGGGGCTGCCGCCGGCATAGCCATCAATGCCGGCGAGTGCCTTGATACAGGCCTCCTGCACCACATCCTCTGCGTCATGGCCGTTGCCGGTCAGCCAGCGGGCAAGCGCCAGGGCATCGCCGAGATAAGGCAGTACCACTTCGCGAAATCGCGCGCGCGACTGCTCGCTCATCGGGCTCCCGCCACCATTCGGCTTATGGTTCGACGACGATCATGCCCTGCATATGCGGATGGAGGCTGCAATAATAGGCGAAAACCCCTGAAGTCGTGAATGTGAAGGCATATTTGCCGCCGGTGTCGAGCGCCGGCGAGCGAAAGGCACCGTTGCCGGCGACGACCGTATGGGGGCTGTCGTCGGCATTGTCGAAGATCACGGTAGTGCCGGTCTTCACGGTGAGGTTCTTGGGGGCGAAGGCGAAATTGTCGATGGTGACGCGGGCTTCGGCAGTGGCCGCCGAAGGTGTGGCGGCCGTCATGGGCAGGCTGAGGCTCGCGAGAGCCGCTGCGACGAGCAAGGCTCGGGTCATGCGTTGTCTCCTCAATGGCCGGAAAGCGTGGCATCGACGATCGCCAGCCGCTCCTGGCCGCGGGTGACCGATACGCGGGTGATGCCGAGCAGGTTGCGCAATTCGCCGGGCGGGACGACCTGCGGGCCGGGCGAAGGCGCGGTGCCGGGAACGGGTTGCGGGAAGGCGGTCGAGCGTGCGGTGTGGAAGGTGACGTTGCCTTCGACCTTCTGCATGATCTGGTGGATATGGCCGTTGAGCACGGTAACCGAGCCGAACCGCCGCAGTAGGGCGAGTACCTGCGCGCTGTCTTCGGTGCCCCAGCCCCATTCCGCACTGACCGTCCAGAGCGGAATATGGGCAAACACGACGATCGGCGTCGAAGCACTGACGCCTTTCAGGTCATCGGCGAGCCAGGCGAGCTGGTCGGGGCCGAGAATGCCGAGGCCGCCGGCCCTGAGATTGACCACATTGACCAAGCCGACGAAATGCACGCCGTTCTGGTCGAGCGAGTACCAGCCCGCGCCCCTGGCGCCCCGGCCATAGCGGTCGAGATAGGCCTTGCCATTGGTTTCGTCGATGACGTCGTGCTCGCCCGGGACATAATGGACGTCCAGGCCGGCGCCACCGATGATCCGGGCTGCGTCGTCGAATTCCCCGGGTTTCGACAGATGGGTGATATCGCCGGTATGGATCATGAAGGCCGGCTTGGCCGGCAGCCCCCTGACCTTGTCGATCGCTTCCTGCAGCGTGTCGCTGGCATGCGGGTTCGCGGCCTTGTCGAAGCCGATATGGCTGTCGGAGATTTGCAGGAAGGTGAAACCGGACGAGGTCGCCTCGGCCGCCTCGGCCCGGTCGAGCAGGCTGAGCGATCTCGGCACACCGCCCGTCACGGTCCAGAGGATGCCGGTTCCTGCCCAGATCATGCATTCGAGTGCATGGCGGCGGGTCTGCCCATCGCTGCCATGGTCGTGGTGATCGTTTGCGCTCATCTCGTCCTCCCGGACCGCCGATCCGCGGCGTGCAGGCAGGAGACCTGATCGGGCGCGGCTTTATTCCCGGGCCGGGCGCGGCCGGACTTCACACCAGCGTGATCGGGCGGTGGGATCTCCTTGGATCCGGCAATCGCCTGCGACAGCGCCGGGAATCCGGCCATGCCCGAGACCAGGCAATCCCAGAGCATGCAGTCCAGCGCATGGCGGCAGGCTTGCCGCTCTTTGTCATGGTTGTCGTGTCGGCGAGATCTCATCGGAGGCTCCTCGAACGCCTGGTGGTGGCGTGCGAGGACAAGACTCGACGGGCACGGGCGCTATTCCCGCGACCTGGCCTTATCCGGTTCACGCTTGCGTGCGCGCAGTGTGGACCGGGCGACGGCCCCGTCTGGCGAGCCAACACGCTCCGGCCAGCCTCGTCATCGGTGCCTATTGGTCGCTTGTGGCGAGCCCGACCTGCGGCCCTGGCTCGAGCGGTCGCCTGCCGCCGAGCGATCTGCGTCTGGGAGAGCAGACTACCGAATGATATTGAAGCTTGTCTGCGAGATTTTCGATCTCAATGCCGGCGGCGCGTTGGCAGCTTCTCGCGGCGACGCTTCTCCATTTTCGTCCCGGAAGGTCTCGGGCGCCCGAG